>JGI12053J15887_10000353_pt1 | contig 18234 bp, 17 predicted proteins | sample MedBloCAOM1_O3_FD_15887 | JGI IMG/M metagenome (IMG submission 15887)
GCCGAAATGGCTGTGGAAGCCGATATGGATCAGGCCCATCGGCTCGTGCTCCCGCAGATATTCGAACGTGTCCGCGTGGACGTCGTAGTAGCCTTGGGGTTGCCCGCGCAGAACCCGATTGTCGACGAAGTCGCTCCAGGGAAAGGCGACGATGTCGCCGCTCGCCGTCGCTTGCTTGCGCGGCAGGCTGATGTCCAAGGCATCGCCATACCAGCGTACGCCCTCCTGGCACAGGAGATCGAACGTGTGGGTGGTCCAGCTATAGGCCGGCGTGGCCCAGCCCTTGGCACGGATGCCGGAGGCCTGTTCGAGCACGTCGAGCGTCTTGCGGATCGCGAGGCGCTCTTCGTCCGGCGTCATGTAGCAGAACAGGCCGTCCTGCGTGTAGCCGTGGCCGGCGATGTCGTGGCCGGCCTTGGCGGCCGCGGCGATGACCTCGGGATAGAGCTCGCCGCAGCGCCCGCTGCAGAAGATCGTGGCCGGAACCGAATGGCGATCGAGCGTGCGCAGGATCCGCCACAAGCCCTCATTGCCGCCGTACTGCGCCCACTGGATAGCGCCGTGGTCGACGGTGCCGGGCTTCAACGGGGTCGTGCGCGGGAAGTAGCTCGGGCCCTTCCCGTCCGACCAGGTCTCGAACAGGATGCTGACCAGCACGGCGATGGGTTTTCCGCCGGGCCAAACGGCGCTCTGTGCTGCGATTTGATCTTTCATCGTGGGCGTTTCCCTGTTGCCGGGCACCGCTCGTAACATGGCGCGCACGGATCAGGGAACTCGGGACGGTGTCGGCATCCCTTCGCCAATGCCGCCGGGACGCAAGGCCCTTGAATCCGGGGGATGAACGTGGGCAAGAGAGACCGCAGGACCGCCCGAGCGTTTCCGACCAAGCGTCGGGGCGCTTGCGTCCGCCCAACACCGCTGAGCCCGGGAGCATGCCATGTCGCAGACCGCCGAGAAGCGCGAGCAGCGGACCCCGTCGCAACTCAAGGACGCCGCGTTCAACTGGGAGGATCCGCTCGATCTCGAGAGCGAGCTCACAGAAGAAGAGCGCATGGTGCGCGACACGGCGCGTGGCTACGCGCAAGACAAGCTGTTCCCGCGCGTGCTGCTGGACAACCGCGAGGAGCGCTTCGACCGCGCCATCGTCTCCGAGATGGGCGCCCTCGGCCTGCTCGGATCCACGATCCCGGAAGAGTACGGCGGCGCCGGGCTGGGCTACGTCGCCTACGGGCTGATCACGCGCGAGATCGAGCGCGTCGATTCCGGCTACCGCTCGGCCATGTCGGTGCAGTCCTCGCTCGTCATGCATCCGATCTTCGCCTATGGCAGCGAGGCGCAGCGCAAGAAGTATCTGCCGAAACTTGCATCGGGCGAGATCGTGGGCTGCTTCGGTCTGACCGAGCCCGATCACGGCTCCGACCCCGGCTCGATGATCACGCGCGCGGAGAAAGCGGCGGGCGGATACCGGCTCACCGGCGCCAAGATGTGGATCACCAACGCGCCGGTCGCGGACCTGGCGGTGGTGTGGGCCAAGCTCGACGGCGTCATCCGCGGCTTCTTGGTCGAGCGCGGCACCAAGGGGTTCTCGACGCCCAAGATCGAAGGCAAGCTTTCACTGCGGGCCTCGATCACCGGCGAGATCGTGCTCGAGGACGTGTTGGTACCGGAAGAGAACCTGCTGCCGAACGTGAAGGGCCTCGCCGGGCCGTTCGGCTGCCTCAACGTGGCGCGCGCCGGCATCGCCTGGGGCGCCATCGGCGCGGCTGAGTTCTGCTGGCATCGCGCCCGCCAATACGTGCTCGACCGCAAGCAGTTCGGCCGTCCGCTCGCCGCCAATCAGCTCGTGCAGAAGAAGCTCGCCGACATGCAGACCGAGATCACGCTCGGCCTGCACGCGGCATACCGCCTCGGGCGGCTCATGGAAGAGGGAAGGGCGGCCCCGGCGGCGGTGTCGCTGCTCAAGCGCAACAATTGCGGCAAGGCGCTCGAGATTGCTCGCCTCGCCCGCGACATGCATGGCGGCAACGGCATCTCCGACGAGTTTCACGTGATGCGCGTGCTGTGCAATCTCGAAACCGTCAACACCTACGAGGGCACGCACGACATTCACGCGCTGATCCTCGGCCGCGCCCAGACCGGCATCCAGGCTTTTTTCTAGCGCCCGTCTCCGGGACGCGGTGCAGCGCGAGCGCGCTTGCGCGAGTGGTGATCCGGGGCTTTCGCAAAGACGGTGCGCGTAACGATCCACGCAAGGCGGGTTTGCCCGACTTGCGCGCATTTGAGTGCCGATCTCGGGTAAGCCCCGGGATCGGTGTCTGCATCGCACCACTTCGCACGCAGTCAAGCTTGCGCGGACTGCGTATACTTGTCTGCGCTGCTCGTATTGCGATGCGCCCGGGATACGAGGCGTAGTCAACGATGGACCTCCTGCATGGCGTGCTGCTCGTCGCCGCCGGGATCGCCGGCGGCATCATTGCCGCGATCGTCGGCGGGGCCGCGGTCATTACCTTCCCCGCGCTGCTTGCCGCCGGGTTGCCGCCTGTCATGGCGACCGCCGCCAACACCACGGCGCTGATGCCGGGCCTTTTTCTCGCAGCCATCTATGATCGTTCGCAGCTGCCGCCGTTCGACCGATCGTTCGTTGCGGTGGCGCTCGCCTCGATTGTCGGAGCGCTGATCGGCGCCGTGCTGCTGCTGCTGACCCCGGAACGGGTGTTCTCGGCGCTGGTGCCGCTGCTGCTCGGCTTCGCGACCGTGCTGTTCGCCTATGCCGGGCGGATCAGCACGTGGCTCGCTGCCCGCGCCGCCACCCGCGGCAACGTGCGCCGCTTCACCCATTCCCCGGCAGTGGTGCTGCCGATCTCGATTTATGGCGGCTATTTCGGCGCCGGCGTCGGGGTGCTCATGCTCGGCGTGCTTTCGGTCGGGACCGGCGGCAACTATCGCTCCGCCAACGTCACCAAGAACCTGGTGACCGGGTTGAACAGCGCGGCCGCCACCGTGATCTTCGCAGCGCAGGAGGCGCTGTCGTGGCCGGCGACGCTATTGATGATGGCGGGAACGCTGGTGGGCGGCCTGATCGGCGCACGGGTGGCGCAGGTCATGCCGAACCATGCCGCGCGCAAGCTCGTGGTTTTCGTCGGCGCGCTGCTGACCGTCGGCTTTGCCTGGCGCTACTGGTTCTGACCAATCTGCGCGAGCTCGACGAGGCGGCTGACCATGGCGCTCTGCGGATCGGCCATCGCGTCGATCACCGTGAAATGGTTTTTTTCCGGGATGCCCTCGAAGCGGGTCTGGGCGCCCCCCTTGCCCCAGGTCTCGGCCACGACGCGGCTCTGGCGCTGGAACTCGCTCGATTCCAGACCACCGGCCACGGCATCGAACACGCGGCCTTTCGCCGCCGGCCAGAACAGCGGCGACACGCGCCGCGCCTCGGCGTCGTCGAGCCGCAGGTCCTGCGCCATGCTGACCTGAACCAGCGGCGTGAGATCGAACACGCCGGAGGCCGAATAGGCGGCCGGCACCAGATCCGCTGGGGTCTTGGGATAAAGCTCATGCCACTCGGTCGCCACCATGGCGCCGGCGAGATGTCCGCCGGCGGAGTGGCCGTACACCATCATGCGCTGGCCGGTGCGCAGCCACATGAAGAGGCATGCGTGCCGGATCTGGTCGATGATCTCGGCGATGGTCACGTCGGGACAGAGATCATAGCCCACGACCCCGACCGCCACGCCGTGCGCATTCACGCCGCGCGCCATGTGGCTGAACAGCGACGGGTCGAGCGAGCGCCAGTAGCCGCCATGGATGAACAGCGCGAGTGGCGACGTGACATCGGGGCGAGGCGAAAACAGATCGATGAACTGCCGCGGCGACGATCCGTAACTCAGTCCGAGCTCGGCGCGCCGCTCCTTCATGGCTTCGGCGCGATAGTCCTCGGCCTCGCGCGTCCAGCGTGCGAAGATTTCCGGGTGTTCGGGCACGCGGGCGCGGTTGTTGTATTCGGCTTCGTAGTCGATGGGCATGCGATCTCCCCCTGCTCGCCTCTCTATCATCTCTTTCCGCCCGCGGGGAGAGGGAGGGGCGGCGGAGAAAAAGCCGAGCCTTGCCTTTCATCGAACCGCGGCTGGAGCGGTTAACCCGCTCCGGCTAATGAGTCGATGCGTTTTCCGCCGCGAACCGGTTCCCACTTTGCCGGAAAACGCTATATGTCTGGCGCTATGAGGGTCGATGGTAAGAACACGCGCAGCATCTGGCTGGAGGCCGATGGCTGGTCGGTCGGAGCGATCGACCAGAGCCAGCTGCCGCATCGCTTTGCCACCATCCGGTTGACGACGCTTGACGACGCCGCGCGCGCCATTGCGACCATGCAGGTGCGGGGCGCCCCTTTGATCGGGGCGACGGCAGCATACGGCGTCTGCCTGGCACTGCGCGCCGACGCGTCCGACGAGGCGCTGGAGCGCGCGTTTGCGACGCTCATGGCCACGCGTCCCACCGCCATCAATCTCAAATGGGCGCTGGACGAGATGGTCGGGGCGGTGCGCAACCGCCCGCGGGATGACCGGCTTGCCGCCGCGTATCGGCGCGCGGCCGAAATCTGCGACCAGGACGTTGCCATCAACCAGGCCATCGGTGGCCATGGCGCCAGGCTGATCGTCGCCATCGCAGCCAAGAAGAAGTCAGCGCAACCGGTGCAAGTGCTCACGCACTGCAACGCCGGCTGGCTTGCGACCGTCGATTTCGGCACCGCGCTGGCACCGATCTACGTGGCGCACGACCACGGGGTGCCGCTCCATGTCTGGGTCGACGAGACGCGCCCGCGCAACCAGGGCGCGGCTCTGACCGCCTGGGAGCTTGGTCAGCACGGCGTGCCGCATACGGTGATCCCGGACAACACCGGCGGCCACCTGATGCAGCACGGCATGGTCGACATGGTGATCGTCGGGACCGACCGGGTGACCGCGGATGGCGACGTCTGCAACAAGATCGGCACCTATCTCAAGGCGCTCGCGGCCAAGGACAACGGCGTGCCGTTCTATGTGGGGCTGCCCTCGCCGACGATCGATTTTTCGGTGTCGGACGGGCTCGCGGAAATTCCGATCGAGCAACGCAGCGCGGACGAAGTCGCGACCGTCACCGGCCGCACCGCCGACGGCCGCGTCGAGACCGTGCGGATCGTGCCGGAAGGCTCGGCGGTAGCGAACTACGGCTTCGACATAACTCCCGCCCGCCTCATCACCGGCCTCGTGACCGAGCGCGGGATCATCGCCCCGAGCCGGGAGGCGCTGACCGGGGCTTTCGCCGAGCGCGCCGCCGCGGCAGTATCGGGTACCAGCAAGCCGTAACCATGGTCAGCCGTGCGATCCTTACCGATTGCTGATGACTGATTGCTGCTTGCCGTCACCGAGGGTTGTTGCGTGCGTGACGTTCGGTTTCGTCCTGCCACCACAAGCGTGCCGCTGCCGGGGATCGTTCATTCCATGAGCACGAGCTCACTTGCCGCTGTTCTGCCGATCGACGGCCGGCAATCGCCGACCGCGCTAGCGGTCGCGCGCGGCACCACGCGGCTGTTGCATTCGTTGGGGTTTGCGGTGGTCAGCGAATTGCCACTGGCGTCAGGCCGGCGCGCCGACCTGGTGGCGCTCGCGAGCGACGGCGAATTGTGGATCGTGGAGATCAAGTCTTCGATTGCCGATTTTCGTGCCGATCAGAAATGGATCGACTATCGGCTTCATTGCGACCGGCTGTTCTTCGCCACCACGCTTGAAGTGCCGTGCGAAATTTTTCCATCGGATACCGGCCTTATCGTTGCCGACGCGTTCGGCGCATCGCTTAAGTGCGAAGCCCCGGAGCATCGGCTCCATGCCGCCACCCGCAAGAGCATGATCCTCGCGTTTGCGCGCGCTGCGGCGCTGCGCCTGGCGGCACTGGCCGACCCTGAAGGGCCCGACGTCTCTGATTGCTAGTTGGCGACGACGATGTGTCGGTCGTTGACCAGGCCTTTGAGCAGCCGCGCCACGTAGTGCTCGACCACGTCTTCCGGGGTGCCGTCTTTGCCCCAGACCGTCACTTTGGGATTAAGCCGTCCTGCGCGGCCGACCCAACTCACCAGATAATCCGATAGGAGACCGAATTTTTTCGTGGTCTCCAGCCGTTCAAATATGGCGTCTTGATTCGGATACATACTCAAATCTCCGCTCGTTCCGGACCTTTAACGCTCAAAGTGGGTTTTGGTTGCACTGCGAGATAAGAAGTTCCGAACTCTTGGGAGGCATGCGAGGAAACCGCTCCTGCCGTCGCGGGATGCTCAGGGCAATTCCCGATCAAAAGAGGCAAAAAAATACCCTCAGGCGAAGCGCGGGCAGCATCAATCGACCGTCAGGAGCAACGAGCGGTCACTTTGCCGAGTTTTGAGTATTTGCGTACTGCCGCGACAGATCGTTGGTGCGCCCGAGGGTCGAGGGTCACGAACCGCGACGCTCGATAAGCCGCGAAAGCGTCGCCTACTTCGGCGCGCGCTTGGCCAAGATGCGTTGCAGCGTGCGGCGGTGCATGTTGAGCCGACGCGCGGTCTCCGAGACATTGCGGCCGCAGAGCTCGTAAATGCGCTGGATGTGCTCCCACCGCACCCGATCCGCCGACATCGGATTTTCCGGCGGTTCGGCTTTGCGGCCGTCGAGCGCGAGCAGGGCCGCCACGACATCGTCGGCGTCGACCGGCTTGGACAGATAGTCCACTGCACCGAGCTTCACCGCGTTCACCGCGGTTGCGATGTTGCCGTAGCCGGTCAGGATGATGGCGCGGGCATCGGGACGACGACGCTTGAGCGCGGAGATCACGTCGAGGCCGTTGCCGTCTTCGAGCCGCATGTCGACCACGGCGAAGGCGGGCGACGCGGTTTCGAGCTGCGTTAGGCCTTCGGCGACCGACTCCGCCGTGGTCACGGCGAAACCGCGGCCCTCCATGGCACGCGCAAGTCGCTGCAGGAATGATTTGTCGTCCTCGACGATCAGCAGCGAGCGGTCGCTCGGCATCGCCGCCGCGAAATCGGCCATGGCCATTGTCGCCTCCACAAGGTGGCCTGCCGCCACACGCTGCGCAGGCCCGACGGAACCGGCGACAGCACCATCTGCCCATAAATTTCGTGAATAGTCTAGGAACGATACCCCATGACCTCAAGTGAATAATCGCTAATGAAAGGCGGCTGCGCGTCCGGTTGGACAGGGCCGCCGGCATTTGGGCCATCCGGCAGGCCGCGATTCATGAAGCGAACGCCATGGGACGCTCGAAGTCGTTGCGGCCCCAGTGTACGCGCACGACTGCCCCCCGGTCCGGGAATGTGCGGTTCTCGAAATCGAGCGTCGCACCCGAGCGCTCCAGCAGGGTCTTCGCAATGAAGAAGCCGAGCCCGAGGCCGCTCGCCTCGCCGTCGGCGCTCTGGCGTTGTTGCCGGCGGCTGGTGACGTAGGGCTCGCCGATTCGGTCCATAATTTCCGGAGCAAAGCCTGGGCCATCGTCGGTGATGGTGACGGCGACGTCCTGTCCGCTCCAGGAGGCTGCGACATCGACCCGCTCGCGGGCGAAATCGACGGCATTCTCCAGCAGGTTTCCCAGGCCATAGAGGATCGCGGGATTGCGGCCGCCGACCGGCTCATCGACCTCGCCCGCGGACAGGGCGACGTTGATCGCCACGCCGAAATCGCGATGCGGCGCAACCACCTCTTCGATCAATGTAGAGAGCTTCATGCGGTCGAAAGGATCGCCGCTCGAGAGTTCGGTGAGCTTGGCCAGAATGGCGCGGCAGCGTTTCGCCTGCTCGTTCAGCAGCCGCACGTCGTCAGCATGCTCGGAATCCGGCGTGATCGCGAGCTGGAGCTCTTTGGCGATCAGGGTGATGGTCGCGAGCGGCGTGCCGAGCTCGTGGGCGGCTGCCGCCGCCAGCCCGTCGAGCTGCGAGAGGTGTTGCTCGCGCGCGAGCACCAGTTCGGTCGCTGCGAGCGCATCCGCGAGCTGGCGGGACTCCTCCGTGATCTGCCACGCATGCAGGCCGATGAACGCAATCGAGAGCAGGATGGAAAGCCACACCCCCATCACATACACGGCGGGCAGTTCGAGTGGAGGCTCGGTGTCCCAAGGTAGCGGATCATGCACGAAGACCAGCAGCGTGGCGCAGGCGATGGCGAAGCCGCCGAGCATCAAGGTCATGCGCGGGGGAAGCGCGGTGGCCGAAATCAGCACCGGTCCGAGAAAAAGGAATGCGAACGGGTTCTGCAGCCCGCCGGTGAAGAACAGCAGCACCGCCAGTTCGGCGATGTCGAACGCCAACAACCAGGCCGCCCGGTCGGGCTCGAGCCGCTGCGTCATCGGAAAGCGGATGCGCAGCGCGACGTTGAGCCAGGCCGCAAGCGCGATCACCGCGAGGCAGCCCCAGATGGGCAGCTCGTAGTCGAGCCCGATATATACCACCAGAACGGCGGTGGTCTGGCCGATGACGGCGAGCCAGCGCAGCCGCACGAGGGTATCGAGGCGCACGCTGCGCCCAGTCCTGTGGGCCTCCTCGGCGGGTTGGTCGGTCACGCCGACACTGTAGACTTTCGCGGTGGAGCCTCAACCGTGGCCGAATGCCCTAGTCAGAGGCGAGCGGTCGATAGGTGCAAGGCCATCCATGGCCCTTGCCTCGCGCTGCCGGTCGGGCCACATGTGCGGCTCCGCAAGCCGTGCATGAGATGCCCACAGCCGCCGAGCCCGCCATCGCCGTCGATCAGCTGGTGAAGGTCTACAAGGCCACCCGCGCGGTGGATGGCATTTCGTTTGCGCTCGAGCCCGGATCCGTCACCGGGCTTCTGGGCGGCAACGGTGCCGGCAAGACCACCACCATTGCCATGATCATGGGCCTCGTGACGCCCACCGCCGGGACGGTGAAGGTGCTCGGGGCCGCGATGCCGCGCCAGCGCTACCAGGTGCTGCACAAGATGAATTTTGAGAGCCCCTATATCGACATGCCGCATCGGCTGACGGTGCGGCAAAACCTCAAGGTCTTCGGGCGGCTCTACGCGGTGGAGGACCTGAAAGGTCGCATCGCTTCGCTCGCGGAGGAGCTCGATCTCACCGAGTTTATCGACCGGCCCACGGGTAAGCTCTCGGCCGGACAGAAGACCCGCGTCGCGCTGGCGAAGGCCCTGATCAACTCGCCGCAGGTCCTTCTGCTCGACGAGCCGACCGCCTCGCTCGACCCCGATACCGCCGACTGGGTGCGCAGCCATCTCGAGCGCTTTCGCGAGGAGCACGGCGCCACGGTGCTGCTCGCCTCCCACAACATGGCCGAGGTCGAACGTCTGTGCGAGCGCGTCATCATCATGAAGCGCGGCCGCATCGAGGACGACGATACCCCGCAGCGCCTGCTCGTCCGCTATGGCCGCGAAACGCTCGAACAGGTGTTCCTCGACGTCGTGCGCGGGCGGGGCGAAGCCCGTGAGGCGGCGCAGTGATGATGTTGGCTTGGACCTTCCATGCGGTGGACCGCCGCCGCACTGCCGGCGGCCAAATCGGCCGCGGCGCGAAAGCGCCGGCATGAGCGCGCACTCCACCAGCGCAGTGACGTTGGCGCCGCATCGCGTCGGGGCGATGGTGCTGCGCTATCTCTATCTGCTGCGCTCGTCCTGGACGCGGCTGGTGGAACTCGTCTATTGGCCGGCGGTGCAGCTCTTCGTGTGGGGATTTCTGCAACTCTACATCGCCCAGAATTCGGGATTTTTCGCGCGCGCGAGCGGCGTCTTTATTGCCGCCGTGCTGATGTGGGATCTGCTGTTTCGTGGCCAGCTCGGCTTCTCAATCTCGTTTCTGGAAGAGATGTGGTCGCGCAACCTCAGCAACCTGATGATCAGCCCACTGCGCCCGATCGAATTCGTCTCCGCCTTGATGATCATGAGCCTCGTGCGGCTGGCGATCGGCATGGTGCCGGTCACGTTTCTTGCCATCGCCTTCTTCGGATTCAACGTTTACAGCCTCGGCCTGGCGCTGGCGGCGTTCTTCTTGAACCTCATCTTGACGAGTTGGGCGGTCGGCATCGTCGTCTCGGGAGTGCTGTTGCGCAACGGCATGGGAGCGGAGTCGCTCGCCTGGACGCTGATGTTCGTGCTCATGCCTCTCACCTGCGTCTATTATCCCGTGAGTGTGCTGCCGGATTGGCTGCAGGTGATCGCCTGGACCCTGCCTCCGACCTATGTGTTCGAGGGAATGCGGGCGCTCATCATGGAGCACGTGTTCCGCGCCGACCTGATGGTCGAGGCCTTCGCGCTCAACGCGCTCTACTTCGCGGCGGCCGTCATCGCTTTCCTGGCATTGCTCAACAGCTCGCGCCGGTCGGGCTCGTTGCTGCAGACCGGCGAATAGGAACGAACGGCTGCCATGTTCCCGCTGTTTGATCATGGCAGCTTTGCTGCGGCGCGAAAGCTTTTAGGCGCCCGTCGATGGTTATCCCAGCCGGGTAAACCGGGTAACGACGAGCAAGATGGGTTATGTTGACTGTATGACAAAACCGCGACAGGATGCTGCAGCGCAGCAAAAGCCATCAGAGGCCGGGGAAATGGCGATTGGTGAGTTCGGCGGCGCGCCGGCTGCACTGGGCACCACCGGTCCGATGTATGCGGCGCCGGCCTACTGGTTCTACGAAATGAGTCAGGCAGCGCTCAATCCCTCGCGCGCCTTCGCCGATGCCGCGCGTCTGTTCTACCGAAATCCCGCCAATCCGCTGTCCTATACCTCCTTCGGCAAGTCCATGGCCGCGGGCCTGGAATTGTTCGAGCGCTCGACGCGGCGGTACGGCAAGCCGGACTGGAATATCAAGTCGACCGTGGTCGGCGGCCAGCATGTGCCGGTGCACATCGCGTCCGTATGGGAGCGACCGTTCTGTCGGCTCCTGCATTTCGAGCGCGCATTCGAGCACGTGCCCCGCCGTCCGCAGCCGCGCCTCCTTATCGTTGCGCCGATGTCGGGGCACTATCCGACGCTGCTGCGCGGCACGGTCGAAGGCTTTTTGCCCAACCATGATGTGTACATCACGGAATGGGTCGATGCGCGCATGGTACCGGTGTCCGAGGGCGGCTTCGATCTCGACGACTACATCGACTACCTGATCTCGATGTTGCATATGCTCGGCGGCGACGTGCACGTGCTCGCGGTGTGCCAGCCTTCGGTGCCGGTCCTCGCTGCAGTCGCGCGCATGGAGGCCGACAACGACCCCTACGTTCCCCACTCCATGGTGCTCATGGGAGGCCCGATCGATACGCGCGAGAACCCCACCGAGGTGAACAAGCTCGCGGAGACACGTGGCATCGATTGGTTCCGCCGCAGCGTCATCACCAAGGTGCCGTTTCCCAATCCGGGTTTTATGCGCGACGTCTATCCAGGCTTCCTCCAGCTCCACGGTTTCGTCAGCATGAATCTCGATCGGCACATCGAGGCCCACCGCAAGCTGTTCCTCCATCTCGTGCAAAGCGATGGCGATTCCGCGCAGAAGCATCGCGAATTCTACGACGAATATCTCGCCGTCATGGATCTCCCTGCCGAGTACTATTTGCAAACCGTCGACACCGTGTTCGTGCGTCATGCCTTGCCCAAGGGCGAGATGATGCATCGCGGCGTTCACATCGATCCCGCGCAGATCCGCCGCGTTGCCCTGCTCACGGTAGAGGGCGAGAACGACGACATATCCGGCGTGGGTCAGACCGAGGCGGCGCATAAGCTCTGCGTCAACATACCCTCGGAGCGCAAGGCGCACTGGCTGCAGCCGGCCGTCGGTCATTACGGCGTGTTCAATGGCTCGCGGTTTCGTTCCGAGATCGTGCCCCGCATTTCTGACTTCGTGCTGTCGAACAATTCCGCTGTTGCCCGCAATGGCGGCCGGCGCCTGACCAAGAACAAGCTCACTCTGGAGGCGAGCAACGAGTCGGCGCATGCGGCGTCTACCGCCGCCCAGCTGAAAGTGGCCGGAGAGTAGCATTATATTCGTTTTGCAACCTACGAATGCCGGTCTTGGAGCTCTGAAACGAGACAAATCTGCAGCAACCGCGTCGTCGCGGGGTCTTTTGGCGATTCGTCATCGTCTGTTTTGTCGACATTGCCGTTAACCCATTATTGCGGTTAACGATTTAGCGATGGTTCGGACGGGCGAAATGGGTGGCGCGCCGATGGCCGGCCGGTTTTCGCCGCGACGAAACTATGAAAACAGATTCAAACTTTGCTGGCCCCAAGCTATTGTAGGTCTCCATAAGATAAAGCCCCCTCCGTTGGGGAAGAGGTTTATTTTTTGCTGTCATGCTTCGCCGGATGATCACTATGGCAGTATTCCGCCCGGGGTTGTTCCAGGGTGGATTTGCGTCGATGTCGCTTCGCGCGTTGTTGTATCGCCGTCCGAGCGAGCCCTCGGTCGTGCAGGTCGTCTTTGACAAAGCGATCTATCTGGTGCGCCTGCGACGTCATCGCCAAGCACGCCGCTACACGTTGCGCATCGATGCGCCGTCGCGCGAGGTGGTTCTTACGATGCCGCCACGCGGCAGCGTGAGGGAAGCAAAAGAGTTCGCACAGAAGCACGGCGGCTGGATCGCGGCGCGGCTCAAGCGCCTGCCGGAGGCCGCGCCGTTCGCGCATGGGGTGGAGGTGCCGCTGCGCGGTGAGCCGCACCGCATCGTACATCGCCGCGGCGAGCGTGGCACGGTGTGGACCGAGGCCGACGGCAGCGGGCGGCGCCTCCTTTGCGTCGCGGGCGAACCGCCGCACGTCGATCGGCGCATCAGTGATTTCCTCAAGCGCGAGGCGCAACGGGATATCAACGCGGCAAGCCACGGCTACGCGGCCCAGCTCGGTGTCCCCATCAAGCGCATTTGCGTCCGCGACCAGTCCAGCCGCTGGGGCTCGTGCTCGAACACCGGCGTACTCTCTTTCTCGTGGCGGCTTATTCTCGCGCCGCCGTTCGTGCTCGACTATCTCGCCGCGCACGAGGTCTCCCATCTCGTCGAGCTCAACCACTCACCGCGGTTCTGGCGGCTGGTAAAGCGCCTCTATCCGCAGGTCGAGCGCGCCAAGGGGTGGCTCGACGCGAACGGCACCGATCTGCATCGCTACGGGCTGCCCCATCGGCGCAGCACCAAAGACATCTGAACCAGCCTTGTCCGCAACCGCGGGCGTCGCCGCGCGTCGGCAGTGTGCACGCGGTTCCGCGCGCGACACAGGGCCATCATTCCGCATCGGACGTATGAATTTCCGCCGCCGCAGCCCAATAGATCGCGATGCTGCGTCCCGACACTACCGATGTCCCTCCCGTCCATCATCAGGGGTTACGGCATCTTCCTCCGCCATCGCACCTTCCGCATCTATCTGGCGATCGTGGCCGCCTCCTATGGCGGCCTCTTCGCCTGGATATCGGGCTCGTCTTTCGTGCTGCAGGATCTCTACGGCTTGTCGCCGCTTCTCTTCGGTCTGGTTTTTGCGGCGGCCACGCTGGGATATGGCCTGGGTACGCTGTTGGCAGCAAGACTGGTCGGTCGCATCGGCATCGACCGCACCATCGTATACGGAGGGGTTGCACTCGCCGTCGGCGGGCTCGCGATGGCCGCCGCCATCGCGATGGGCGCGACCTCGCCTGCTGCCCTGGCCTTGCCGATGGCGCTCTATCTCTGCGGCCTCGGCCTGGCCATGCCGCAATCGATGGCGGGTGCGCTCATGCCGTTTCCCGAACGCGCCGGCGCCGCCACATCGCTGCTCGGCTTTCTGCAGCAGGCGACCGCATCCGCGATCGGCATCGTGGTGGGCCAGATGCTCGGAGCGAGCGCGCTGCCGCTCGCCGCGATCATCGCCGCCATGGGCGTTCTCGCGCTCGCGCTCGCACTCTTCAAACGCTCCATGGGTCCCGTTCACTATTTTAGTCAGCAATCTCTCGCCTCCGCTCCCGCACGGTGGGCACCACCATGACGATGAGGATCAGCACGGTCGCGACGATGAAGGCGACGCTGATCGGCCGCGTGAAGAACACCGACGGGTCACCGCCCGACATCAGCATGGAACGGCGGAGATTCTCCTCCATCATCGGTCCCAGCACGTATCCCAGCAGCATCGGCGCCGGCGGAAATCCGAGCTTCATGCAGATGAAACCGAAAATGCCGAACAGCGCGGTCAGGTAGATCTCGAATGACGAGTTGTTCACGCTGTAGATGCCGATGGCGGAGAACGCCATGATGGCGGGGAACAGCAGCCAGTACGGCACGCGCAAGAGCTTCACCCACAGTCCGATCATCGGCAGGTTGAGCACCACCAGCATCAGATTGCCGATCCACATGCTGGCGATCAGCCCCCAGAACAGGTCCGGGCGCAGCGTCATCACCTCCGGGCCGGGCTGGATGCCCTGGATGGTCAGCGCGCCGAGCATCAGCGCCATCACGCCGCTGGCAGGCAGGCCCAATGTCAGCATCGGAATGAATTTGCACTGGGCGTCGGCGTTGTTGGCGGCTTCGGGTCCCGCCACGCCCTCGATCGCGCCGCGCCCGAAGCGGGATGGATCGGCGGCGAGCTTTTTCTCCACCATGTAGGACGCAAACGAGGCGATCGCCGGCCCGGTGCCGGGCAGCACGCCGAAGAACGATCCGATCCCGGTGCCGCGCAGGATCGGGCCGATGGAGCGTTTCAGATCCTCCTTCGACGGGAACAGGTTCGTTACCTTGTCGGTGACGACGCGCCGTTCGTCCTTGTCGCCGAGATTGGAAATGATCTCGCTGATCGCGAACACGCCGACCGCCACCACGATGAAGCCGATGCCGTCGGAGAGCTCCGTGACGCCGAAGCTGAAGCGCTGGACGCCGGTATTGACGTCGCTGCCGACGATGCCAAGCAGCAGGCCGATCACGACCATGGCCAGCGATTTCAGCATGTCGCCCTGCGCCAGCACCGCCGCGGCCACGAGCGCCATCAGCATCAGGGAGAAATATTCCGGCGAACCGAACTTGAGCGCGATCTCGGCGAGCGGCGGGCCGAACAGCGCGATCAGCAGCGTGCCCACCGTGCCGGCGAAGAACGAGCCGAGCGCCGCGATCGCCAGCGCCGGGCCGGCGCGACCCTGCCGTGCCATCTGGTAGCCGTCGATGCAGGTGACCACCGCCGAGGTTTCACCGGGCAAGTTGACCAGGATGGCCGTGGTCGAGCCGCCGTATTGGGCGCCATAATAGATGCCGGCCAGCATGATGAGCGCGCCCACGGGTGGGACGCCGTAGGTGATCGGCATGAGAATGGCGATCGTGCCGAGCGGCCCGATGCCCGGCAGCACGCCGATGAGGGTGCCCACCGTCACTCCGATGAGGCAGTAGAGCAGGTTCTGCAGCGACAGGGCGACGCTGAATCCGTAGATCAGGTTGTTGAAGAGATCCATGACGGCGTCAGTCGAGGCCGACGATCAACGGATACGGCAGGCCGAGCGCCCAGACGAAGACCGCGACCGACAGCGCGGTCAGGCCAATGGAAAACAACAGCACCTCCACGAACCGGAATTCGGTGCTGGCGGTCGCCGATCCGAAAATCAGCACCAGCATCGCCGGTACGAAGCCGGCATATTCCATGAGCAAGCCGAACAGAACCAGCGAGAGCGGCAGGATGATGAGGGCGCGCAGCGACCAGGAGCCGGCCATGCTCTCGCCTTGGCGCAGGCCGATGGCGAGAATCGTGAGTCCGAACACGATCAGCAACCCGCCGAGAATGACCGGGAAGAATCCCGGTCCCATGCGCAACGCCGTGCCGAACGGATAATTGCGCGCAACCAGGATCGCGGCTGCGCCGATGACGATCAGCATCAGCCCGGCCCAGACATTCTTGTTGTTGGAGAGCGTCAGTTTCATGAGGAACTCGGTGCGCGGACCACGCGATCGCTTGTCGTCGCCCGGCTTGGCCGGGCAGTGGCAACATCGTTCCTCGGCGCTTCGGGAGCGTTTACCGGATGCCCCGGCTGCGCGGGGCATGACCACTCCTGTCGTGTCGGGCCACCCGCATCATTCCGCCTTGATGCCACCCTCTTTGACGACGCGCTCCCATTTCTTCATTTCCTTGTCGATGAAGGTTACGAACTCGGCCGTGCTCATCTGCACGACCTGCGCGCCCTCGCTGGCGAAATGCTTCTTCACCTCGTCGGATTCCTGCACCGCGGTGATCTCTTTGTGCAGCTTCTCGACGATCGCGGCTGGGGTCCCGGCGGGCGCCACGACGCCCCACCAGTTGACCGCTTCATAGCCGGGCACACCCGCTTCCGCGATCGCGGGAACGTCGGGCAGAACCGGGTTGCGGGTCAATCCGCCGGTGCCGAGCGCGCGCAGCTTGCCGGAGCGGATGTGCGGCGTGGTCTGCACCAGCGAACTGAACATCACCTTGGTGTGGCCGCCGATCACGTCGATCATTGCCGGGCCGCCGCCCTTGAACGGCACATGCAGGAGGTTGACACCGGCGGTAAACTTGAACAGCTCGCCGCCGAGATGCTGGAAGCTGCCGATACCGGCCGAGGCATATTGCAATTGACCAAGCTTCTCCTTGGCGGCCGCAAGCAGATCCTTCACCGAATGCACCGGCAGGTCCGGGTTGACCACCAGCACGTTCGGGCCGGAGGCGAGAATTGCGATCGGCGTGAATGATTTGATCGGATCGTAGGGAAGCTTGTAGAGCCACGGATTGACCGCGTGCGCGAGCGAGATGATGAGAAGGGTATAGCCGTCGCGTGGGGCGTTCGCGGCCACCTCCGATCCGACCACGCCGCCCGCGCCGGCGCCGCGGTTGTCCACCACCACCTGCTTGCCGAGCCGCTCGCTCAGATGGGTGGCGATCAGCCGCCCGACCACGTCGTTGCTGCCGCCCGGCGGGAACGGAATGATGAGTCGCACCGGCTTGGTGGGATAATCCTGAGCAGCGACCGCCGTCGTGAGCGCCAGCAGCAAGCCGGCAGCCCTGAGCAGCGTTCCATGCAATGTTGGCATTCGTACATCCTCCCGGGAACTCGTTCTTACGCGACCGCCAGTCTGAAGGCGGTCATTGATGACACCGCCTGTCGAAGCAGCCAGCCTTGCCGGCCAAGATACACGGTCCGGACCGCCTCGTGCATCATCGGCATATCATGTTCCGCCGCCACCATGGGTCGCGCCGGCTGCGCCAGAATGTCCGCCACCGGCAGGGAGCCGGCGGCGCACGCGCTCCTGCGCCGACTTGGCCTGCTTGCTTCGCCGACATCAGAGCTTGATCTCCCGCACTTGCTTTGCCCGTGCGGTGCAGGCGCTCATCAGGAACGCCAGGTCCGTGCCGGTCGAGACGTAGCGCGCGCCCATCCTGACAAAGTCGGCGACCAGATCGGGACGTGTCGAAAGCCCGCCCACGCCGCAATGCTTGCCGTGCTTGCGGCAGGCGGCGATGGTCGCGGCATAGGCCTCGCGCACCCGCGGATGATCGTATTGTCCAGGAACGCCCCAATCCGCCAGCAGGTCGTTGAGACCGACCAGCACCATGTCGACCCCGTCGACCGCCACGATCTCCTCGGTCTTGTCGAGCGCGGCGGCACTTTCGAACTGCACGATCACCATCGTGGCCGCGTTGAGCGCGGCATAGGCCTCCGGTGTGGAGAAAGAGCGGAAATGCAGATGCGGAAGGCCGCTGGCGTTCGACCGCTCGCCGAGCGGTGAAAATTTGGCCGCCTTGACGACCGCCCTGGCCTCATCGGCCGAGCGGACATGGGGTGCGATGATCCCAAGCGCGCCGCCTTCGAGCACGCGGGAGATATAGTCCGGCGTGTTGGCGGGAACGCGCACGAACGGCGCGATTCCGGCTTCGAGCGCGGCCATGCAGATTTGCCCGCAGGTCTCGAGCGAGAAGCTCGAATGCTCGAGGTCCACGTAGAGCGAATCGAAACCGGCGGTACGGGCGATGCGCGCAATCTCGATGGTGCGGATGAGCCGCACCGTCATCGATGCCACCACCTCGTCCCGCTGCAGCTTCTCTTTCACATTGTTGCGCAGGATGTCGCTTATCAGCACCGCGGGCCCTCCCTGTCGCCGACTGTTGCCGTCCCTCTCGCCGTCCCTTGGCCTTATCCATGCGGCGGCGCTATGCTGTCCGGCATGACACAGGGAAACCCCGATCCGGGCAACCACGGAAACTATCCATGAATTATGCGACCGCCTTCAAGCCGATCCGCGGTCAGGTTTCGGCCGAGGAGTGGCAGGC
>JGI12053J15887_10000355_pt1 | contig 18183 bp, 18 predicted proteins | sample MedBloCAOM1_O3_FD_15887 | JGI IMG/M metagenome (IMG submission 15887)
ACCAGGTCGCGAGAATGGCACTCATGCGCGGAAAGCTCATCGCCGGCATCATGCCGGTCGCCGCCGCGATCTCCCACAGGACCAGCAGGGCCACGATGAACGCAACGCCGAGCCAGCGGCTCTCCCAGAGTGTCGCGAGGCCGCGCGGAGCCTTGCCGGCTGGGGCGGCGAGCGCCGCGGGCTCGATGCGCGCGGTATCGCTCACGCGGGCTCCGTCGCGACCAGCCCTTCGTCGGCGAAGAGCTGCGCGAGCAGCCGACCGCGGTAGTCGAGATACTGCGGCAGCTCGCGGGTGATGATCTGGTTGCGCGGGTGTGGAAGCTCGATCGGCAGGTCGGCCGCAATCGCCCCGGGTGCGCGGGTCAGGGCCACGACGCGGGTGGAGAGATAGACCCCCTCATCGACGTCATGGGTGACGAAGACGACGGTGAGGCCGAGTTCCCGCCAAAGCGAGCGCACGAGTTCCTGCAGGCCGACACGCGTGAGCGCGTCGACCGCACTGAAGGGCTCGTCCATCAGCAGCACAGCGGGGCGGCAGGCGAGCGCACGCGCGATCGCCACGCGCTGCTGCATGCCGCCAGAGAGTTGCCATGGATAGTGCTGTTCGAAGCCCGTAAGCTTCACGAGGCCGATGAGCTCGCGCGTGCGCGCCGCGATCGCCTGTCGCGACAGCGACTCGCGGCTCTCCAATCCGAACGCCACGTTGCGCTCCACCGTCTTCCAGGGGAAAAGCGACCGCGTGTACTGCTGAAAGACGTAGATGACGGTCGGCGGAGGCGTTTCCACCTTGCGGCCTTCCAGGAACACCGCACCCGACGTGGGGGCAACAAGGCCGGCCATGATCTGCAACAGGGTCGACTTGCCGCATCCGGAAGGGCCGACGATGGACACAAAGCTGCCGCGCTCGATGTCGAGATCGACATCCTCGAGCGCAACCGTGGTACCGCCCGGCGCCGCGAAGGCCTTGCGTAGGCCGCGTATCCGCAGGAACGACCGGGCCGGGTCCGTCATCGACTAGGCTCAGGGAACCATCAGCACTCGCCGTGAAAAGTCGATCGGCGTCTTGAGTAGCCCATATTTTCGCATCAGTTCCATGGTGCGCGTCGTTTCGCCTACATTCACCGCCGTCCCGAGCTGTGGCAGCAGCACCTTGTCCTTCAGCACGGGGTTGAGGCCGGTGAACTGCTGGTTGATGTCGCGCGTGGCGGCCTCGTTTGCGTTGGCGAACTGTGCGCCCTTGATCACCGCGCGCGCGAACTTTTCCGCCGTCGCGCGGTTCTTCTCGACCCATGGCGCGAGCGCGATGTACTGCGTGATATCCGAGTTGGGAGCGGTCTCGACGTAGGTCCAGCTCATGATCTCCGCCTGGTCGGTCGCCATCAGCGCCGAGCGGAACGGCTCGACCTGAACCACGGCGTCGAGCTGGCCGTTCAAGAGCGGATCGTTCATCTGCGGAAACGGTACTTCGGTGAACCGCACCTTCGTCCGGTCGACGCCATGCTTCTCGAGCGCGGCGACCGCGTGCAGCCACGCAGAGCTGTTGATGACGTTCACCGCCACTCGCTTGCCTTCGAGGTCCTTCAGCGTGCTTACCGCGCCTTTGCGCACGATGAGGGCCGTCGTCGTGTCGGGAGGCGAACTGCGCACCACCGCGCCGGGCGCGAGCAGGATCGCATCGAGCCCTTGCTCGATCGCCTGCAACGTGGAGACCGTGTTGCTGAAGGCGATGTCGATGCGGCCCGACTGCAGCACGGGCACGGCAAGTGCGCCGCTCTCGAACTTCGTGACCTCGACGTCGAGCCCCTCGGCCTTGAAGAACCCCTGCCGCTCGGCGATGACCGCGCCGAGCGATTCCGAGAACGGCAGCAGGCCGAGCCGGATCTTCTCCTGCGCAATCGCTGCCAGCGGAGACGCGAGAACGCAGAGCGGGACCAACAACGAGCACACGATGGGTCGAAAGACAGCCACGGCGCCCCCCGTTCTCTTCGACATACCGGCCCAGCGAGCCTAGTGAGCACCCTTTATGCCGTCAACGGCACCGCGTGCAGCGCGGCTGCGCTTGCGGGTTGTAGTAGGCTCTGAACGGAGCCCCCTATGCCATCCTTCCGGCGTTGCGGTGCGGTCATTCTTTTCGTACCAAATGGGCGCCGTGGCCGCTGCACCGACCATTCTCGTGTTCGATTCCGGGCTCGGGGGCCTCACCGTCTTTCGCGAGGTCCTCAAGGCGTGCCCCGATGCGCGCTATGTCTACGTCGCCGATGATGCTTTCTTTCCCTATGGCGACCATGGCGAGGCGGAGCTTGTCGGCCGTGTGGTGGCCCTCATGGGCGAGCTGATCGAGACCTATCGTCCCGACCTCATCGTCATTGCCTGCAACACCGCATCCACTTTGGTCCTGCCGCATCTGCGCGCGCGGTTCTCTGTTCCATTCGTCGGCACGGTACCGGCGATCAAGCCGGCCTGCGCGCAGTCGGTCACCAAGCGGGTGACGGTGCTCGGCACCGAGGCGACCGTCAGCCGCGAATACACCCGCGCTCTGATCCGCGACTTCGCCAACGGCGCCGACGTCGCGCTCGTCGGGTCGGCGCGGCTCGCGGCATTCGCGGAGGCGGAATTGCACGGCAGGCCGGTCGCCGATCAGCTGATCGCGCAGGAGATCAAGCCCTGCTTCGTCGATGCGGGCGGACGGCGCACCGACACAATCGTACTCGCCTGCACGCATTACCCGCTGCTGCTCGACCGTCTGGAACGGCTCGCGCCCTGGCCGGCGGCTTTCATCGACCCCGCGCCGGCGATCGCGCGTCGGGTCGCCGATCTGAGTGGACCGATGGCGAGTGTCGAGGCCCTCGCCCCAGCGCGAATCGTCTTCACCTCCGGCCGTCCGCCCTCGGCCACGCTCGAGGTGGCGTTGACTCGTTTCGGGATCGGCGCCTGAGTCGGCGTCGGCACGGGAAAAGGGGAGACAACGCCTTTGGCGGCAACGGTTTCCGATTCCAACGGAACGGAAACCGCTCTAGCATCGCAGGCGGGCCAAGACAGGCGGGCCGAGTCCGATGGAATTCCTGCGACGGGGGCGCAAGCAATGGCAAACGAAACTAAGACCATCCGACGAACCGTGCAATTCAAGTTCACCCTGCCGGCGGCGAATTCCAGCCAACTGGCATCGCTGTTGAGATCGGCGGCGCCGTTCTATGAGGCATTCGGTGGTCGACGAATGCGCCTGCTGCAAAACGTGGACGACCCGGCCCGGTTCATCCACGAGATCGAATACGACACCCACGAGGTCATCGAGCTCAACCGCCAGCGCGTCGCCAGCGATCCGCAGGTCCAGGCCTATCTGCGGACCTGGCGCTCGTTTTTTCCCGGCTCGGTCGAAATCGACGTCTACCAGGAGGCGGTATAGGCCGGTTTGACTTGAGCCGGTTTGACGTCAACGGGTTTGACTTGGCCCAGCTTTCCCCCTAAAAACCGCGCGCGACGCGGGCTTTCGGGCCCGCGCAGCGTTTCGCACCCGCGGTTTTTGCCCGACGCTTCGGCCAAGACCTGTCGGTTCCGGCAAAGCCGGGACAGAGGAGGGCGCGATCCTCGAGAACGCAATCAAAATGAGGACGCGATGACCAAGCGCCACGAGGCGAAGTACAAGATCGACCGCCGTATGGGCCAGAACGTGTGGGGCCGCCCGAAGAGCCCCGTCAACCGCCGCGAATACGGCCCCGGCCAGCATGGCCAGCGCCGCAAGGGCAAGCTCTCCGATTACGGCGTGCAATTGCGCGCCAAGCAGAAACTGCGCGGCTACTACGGCAACATTTCCGAGCGGCAGTTCCGCGGCATCTACGCCGAAGCCATCCGCATGAAGGGCGATTCCGGCGCCAACATGATCGGGCTGCTCGAGCGCCGGCTCGACGCCATGATTTACCGGTCGAAGTTCGTGCCGACGGTGTTTGCCGCGCGCCAGTTCGTCAACCACGGCCACGTCAAGGTGAATGGCCAGCGCGTGACCATCTCGAGCTACCGAGTCAAGGTCGGCGAGGTCATCGAGGTCAAGGACAAGTCGAAGCAGCTTGCGCTGGTCCTGGAAGCGACCGGCCTCGGCGAGCGCGACGTGCCGGACTACATCGAGGTCGACCACTCCAAGATGACGGCGAAGCTCACCCGCATCCCACAGATCACCGAGGTGCCCTACCCCGTGCAGATGGAGCCGCATCTGGTGGTCGAATTCTATTCGCGCTGACGTTCAATCACGCTTGCGCGTGGATAGCGGCCGCCCCTTGGGCGGCCGCTCGCGTTTGATGGGCAGCGGTTCGAGCTCATGATAGGCTGTCGATGCGAAACATGGCGCTGGTCGCCGCGCGTCCCTCTGCTGTCGTCAGGTTCGAATCCCGATCAAGCTTGAAAAGGAGAAGCATCGCATGGCCGCGGTTGTCCCTGCGCGAATGGAACGATTGGGGTGCAAGCTCGCGGCTTCGGCGCTTGTGCTGGCGACGTTGTCATCGCCACGGCCTGCAGGCGCCCAATCGCCCGAGCTCGAAGCGGCCTATGTGGTGCTCGGTCCGCAGGGTCCCGTGGCACGCGCGGTGCTCGCGCAGGCGAGCGGCTGTCCTGCCATCACTATCGACGGAGCGCAGCGGCCGATGAACGTTCGCGCCCTGCCCGACGCGACGTTCCCGGTCCTGGTCTGCGAACTGCCGATCCCCGCCGGCGCCGCCTCGGCAAGCGTCGAGAATTCGCCGCTCCCCCTTCCCAAGGCCACCTTGATGTCGATCGCCGCATTCGGCGACACCGGCTGCCGGCTCAAGGCCGCAAAAGCGGCCACCAAGAGCGCCAACGCCGCCGACGATGAGGACAGCGGCAAATTCCAGGATTGCAACAACCCCGCGCTCTGGCCGTTCGCGCAGGTGGCCCAGAGCGTGGCGGATGCCAAGCCCGACCTCGTCATTCATGTCGGCGACTACCTCTACCGCGAGAGCGCGTGTCCGCCGGGCGACGCCGGCTGTGCGCGCAGCCCCTACGGCGACGATTGGCCCACCTGGAAGGCGGACTTCTTCGCCCCCGCGGCGCCGGCCCTGCTCGCCGCGCCGTGGATCGCCGTGCGCGGCAATCACGAGATCTGCCGCCGAGCCGGCCCGGGCTATTTCCGCCTGCTCGATCCGACGCCCGCTCAGGCAACGCCGGCACAGACGCCGCCGCCATGCCTGGACTTGATTCCGCAGTTCACCGTCACGCTGGCGGATCAGTCTTTCATCATCTTGGACTCGAGCAATGCCGCCGATGCCTGTCCATGCGATCCCGCGCGCTACGCGGCGGAATTCGCCACGATGAAGCCCAAGCCTGGTACGTGGCTCCTCACCCATCGCCCGGTCTGGGGCTTCGGTCCACGCCGCCGAACCGTCAACGCCACCTTGCAGGAAGCGTTGGCGAAGTGGAACGGCAAGCTGCCCGACGGCATCGCATTCGCGCTGGCCGGCCATATCCATGTCGTGGAGGTCTTGAGCTTCGCCGACAAGCGCAGCCCGCAATTCGTGCTCGGCACCGGGGGCACGCTGCTCGCCGGCAAGATCAAGGCTAATCTGAACGGCGAAACGATCGCAGGTAGACGGGTGGCCTATGGCCGCTCCGACCACCGCTTCGGCTTCGCAATGATCGAGCCCGCGGAGGGCGGTTGGGCCGCGACCTTCCACGATACCAGCAGCGCGAAGCTGTTCAGCTGCAAAATTGCGGCGGGGCAAATCGGCTGCGATTAGGATCGTCCAGACTCGAAAGCGGATGTCGTTGCAGTGAGACCGCTTTCTATTCGTCATGCCCTGTAGGCGCGCAGGAATGCGCGAACGGTTTCGGCCGCTCGAGTGTCGATCGGCGGACGCCCCGGCTCTTCCACGCCCAGCAGCGCGCGATACTGGCGATGACCTGCGAGCATGCCAAAGAAGTGCTCCGCCGCCAGCTCCGCATCTTCGACGGCGAGGACCCCGCGAGCGCTCTGCAGCGCGAGATAGGCGGCGAGCGCCTGCGCCGCCCGCGCCGCCCCGCTCTGGTAGATCTGTCGCGCGACGCTGGGGAATTTGGGCGCCTCGGTAACCACGAGACGGTGCAGCGCGAGCGTTGACGGCAGCACCATCAGCGAGAGCGTGCGCTCGGCCAGAGTCGTCAACGTCGTTTCGACGTCGCTCCCCTGCAGTTCGTCACCAAGCAACGGCTCGACGACGTGGTCGGCGAGCGCGCCAGCCAGCGCTTTGAACAGCGCCTCCTTGCCGTCGAAGTTGTTGTAGATCGTCTGCCGCGACACTCGGGCGGCCTCCGCGATCTGGTCGATGCTGGTTCCCTCGAAACCCTGCACCAGAAAGAGATCGCGCGCGGTGTTGAGGATCAGGTCCCGCTTGGTCGTCCGCATCCTTACAGCCGAACCGGGGGATGTCGCTTGATCTTGGCTCATGGCCCTCCGCCTTGACGTTGACGCATTCTGACTCTAGCTAGACTGGACAGTCCAGTCTATTCCACCCTCATTTTCTCTGGGAGCTTCAGAGGTGTTAAAATACCTCTCCATAGCCATTGCGATCGCCGTCACCGTGGCCCTCGGGGCAATTCTGTTCTTGTCCGGTTGGATCGGAGGGTCGAAGGCGCCGCGGGTTGCCGCCGCTCCGCCTCCCCCTGAGGTCGGCGTGATCGTGACCCAGGCGGTCGAGACGCCGCTGCCGTTCGAATATGCCGGCCGCGTGGTCGGCTTTCGCAACGTCGAGGTGCGGCCGCGGGTCGGCGGTCTGCTGCTGACGCGCGAATATGTCGAGGGCGCCAAGGTCAAGGAAGGCGATGTGCTGTTCCGGATCGACCCCGCCACCTACGAAGTGGCGCTGAGCCGGGCCGAGGCCCAACGGCAGCAGGCGCAGGCGACGCTGCGTCAGGCCGAAGAGAATTTCAAACGGATCGAGCAGCTCTCCAGCAAGGCGATCGCGACGGAGCGGCAGCTCGACGATGCGGTGGCTCAGCGTGACCAGGCGCGCGCGAGCGTGCATCTGGCGGAGGCCGAAATCCGGAACGCGCGGCTGAACCTCGATTACACCACCGTGGTGGCGCCCGCCTCAGGCGTAACGGCCCTGCAATCCCCGCCGGTGGGAACGCTCATCCAGGCGCAGCAGACCCTTCTCACGACGATCACCCGGCTCGACCCCGCCTACGTCATGTTCTCTTTCACCGATACGGAAGCGCAGGATTTCCGCGAGCTGAACGAGCGGCGCGCAAAACCGATCGTGGCGGAAGATCTCACGGTCGAGCTGCACTACAGCAACGGCGCCATCTACCCGCACACCGGCAAGATAGACCAGGCAGCCCAGCGAGTGGATCTGCAAACGGGGACCATCGAGGCCCGTGCAATCTTTCCGAACCCTGGCGGAGCTCTGATTCCCGGGCAGTTCGTCCGCATCGTGATCAAGGGCGTCACACTGCAGGACGCCATCGTGATCCCGAGCCAGGCCATCAACCAGGGGCCGCAGGGGCCGTCGGTCTTCGTCGTCGGCGAAAACAACGCAGCGCAGGCCAAGCCGGTCCGGCTCGGGCAGGAAGTGGCCGGCGGATTGGTCGTGCAGAACGGTCTCAAGAGCGGCGAGCGGGTCATCGTTGACGGCGTGATCAGGGTCCGGCCGGGCGCGCCGGTCAAACCGGTGCCCATGTCCCCTCCTCCGTCCACGCAAACCATGCCGGCGGCCGCGGCGAACACCGAAGAGGCGCGGCCGTGATCTCCAAGTTCTTTATCGGGCGTCCGGTCTTCGCCTCCGTGCTCTCGATCATCATCGTGCTGGCCGGGCTGGTCGCGATGCGCGCGCTGCCGATCTCGCAATACCCGCAGATCGTCCCACCCGAGGTGATGATCACCGCGACCTATCCGGGTGCGACGGCGCAGACCATCTCCCAGTCGGTCGCCGCCCCGCTCGAGCAGCAGATCAACGGCGTCGAGAACATGCTCTACATGCGCTCGACGTCCACCGACAGCGGCACGCTCCGGCTCATCGTGACCTTCCAGATCGGGACCGACCCGGATCAGGCAACCATCAACGTCAACAACCGCGCGCAACGCGCGACCGCGCTCCTGCCCGAAGAAGTACGCCGTCAGGGCGTCACCGTCCGCAAGCAATCGAGCTCTATTCTGCAGATTTTGACGATGTCGTCGCCGAGCGGACGCTACGACACGATCTTCATCTCGAACTACGCGCTCATCAACGTCATCGACGAGTTGCGGCGCACGCCAGGGGTGGGCGACGCCTCCCTGTTCGGCGCGTCGGACTATTCGATGCGGATCTGGCTCAGGCCGGACAAGGTCGCGCAATACAACCTGACCCCTGGCGACATCGCGGCCGCGGTCCGCGAGCAGAACGCGCAGTTCGCGGCCGGCCGCTTCGGCGAGGAGCCGATGTCGGAATCCCAGGCCTTCACGTTTTCGGTGACGACCCCGAGCCAGCTCGCCGATCCGCGCGAGTTCGAGAACATCATCCTGCGCTCGGACGAGCACGGCGGCGCGCTCCGCCTCAAGGACGTGGCGCGGGTGGAACTGGGATCGTTGAACTACGCCTTCCTGGCGACCTACAACGGCTCGGCAACCGTTCCGATCGGCGTCTATCTCCAGCCCGGAGCAAACGCACTGGACGTGGCGGCCGCGGTCAAGCAGACCATGGACGGACTGGCGCGGCGTTTCCCCGATGGACTGCGCTACGATGTGCCGTTCAACACGACCCGCTTCATCGAGGTCTCGATCGAAGAGGTGATCCACACCTTCGTCGAAGCGATCGCGCTGGTGGTGCTGGTCGTCTTCCTGTTCCTGCAGAACTGGCGCGCCACGCTCATTCCGATCCTCGCCGTGCCAGTGTCTCTCGTCGGCACCTTCGCGGGCATGTATCTGCTGGGCTTCTCCATCAACCTCCTGACGCTGTTCGGCATGGTGCTTGCGATCGGCATCGTCGTCGACGACGCGATCGTGGTGCTGGAAAACGTCGAGCGGATCATGACAACGGAGCACAAGCCGCCACGCGAAGCCGCGATCCAGGCGATGCAGGAGGTCAGCGGGCCGGTGGTCGCGATCGTGCTCGTGCTCTGCGCCGTGTTCATCCCGGTGTCCTTCCTCGGCGGACTTGCAGGCCAGCTCTACCGCCAGTTCGCCGTCACCATCGCTGTCTCGGTGGTGATATCCGGGGTCGTGGCACTGACACTCACGCCGGCGCTGTGCGCGATCATGCTCAAGCCGATGCATGGCGAGCCCTGGTTGCCCTTCCGCCTGTTCAACCGCGGCTTCGACTGGCTGACCCGGCGTTACACCACGGTCGTACGCTTCTTCCTGAAGCGCGCGGTCATTGCGCTCGTGCTGGTGGCGGCGATGCTGGGAGCGACCTGGTACCTCTTCCACCGCGTGCCGGGCAGCCTGGTTCCGAACGAGGATCAGGGCTACGTCCTCCTGGCGGTCGGCCTGCCCGCCGCTGCCGCGCTCGACCGAACGCAAGCCGTCACCAAGAAGGTGACGGAGGGTGTCATGAACAACCCGGCGGTGGCAAACGTCATCACGTTCTCCGGCTTCGATATCCTCGCCAGCGCCCAGAAGACGAATTCGGGGATCTCGTTCGTCACGCTCAAGGACTGGTCGGAGCGCAAGGACCCGGCGCAGGACGCGCGCAATCTCGCGCCGGGCTTCGCGGCCCTGAACGCAACCTTCCGCGACGGCGTCGTATTCGGCTTCAACCCGCCTCCGATCCAGGGCATCAGCACCACCGGCGGCTTCGAGCTCTACCTTCAGGATCGCGCCGGCGGCACCCTGGAGAATCTCGGCCAGGCGACCCAGCGCCTGCTGCAGGCCGCCAACCAGCGCCCCGAACTGCGCAACGTGACGACGACCTTCAACACCGGCGTTCCGCAATATCGCATCGTGGTGGATCGCGAGAAGGCCAAGGCGCTCGGCATTCCCATCGGCTCCATCTTCGAGACGATGCAGAGCACCTTCGGCAGCCTGTACGTGAACGACTTCACCCTGTTCGGGCGCACCTACCGCGTCAGCCTGTCGTCGGAAGGAGAATTCCGCACCTCGCCCGACGACCTGCGCCACGTCTTTGTCCGCTCCCAGAACAACACGATGGTGCCGTTGAACGCGGTCGTCTCGGTGTCACGCATCGTCGGGCCCGACATCGTGGAGCGGTTCAACATCTTCCCGGCCGCAAAGGTCATGGGAAATCCTGCACCCGGCTTCTCCTCCGGACAGGCGATCGCCGCCATGCAGCAGGTCGCCGCCGAGACGCTGGGCAGCGACTATACGATCGGCTGGACCGGCGCCGCCTATCAGGAGATCGCGACGGCGGGGACCGGGAACCTCGGATTTATCTTTGGCCTGGTGATGGTGTTCCTGATCCTGGCCGCTCAGTACGAGCGCTGGTCGCTGCCGATGGCGGTGCTGACCGCCGTGCCGTTCGCCGTGTTCGGAGCGATCCTCGCGATCTACCTGCGCGGCATCGACAACGACGTCTATTTCCAGATCGGCCTGGTCACGCTGATCGGGCTCGCCGCCAAGAACGCCATCCTTATCGTGGAGTTCGCCTCCCAGCGCCACCGCGAAGGCCTCAGCGTCTTCGACGCGGCGATGGACGCGGCGCGCCTGCGTTTCCGGCCCATCGTCATGACGTCGCTCGCGTTCATTCTGGGCGTGTTGCCGCTCGCGATCAGCACCGGCGCGGGATCAGCGAGCCGACATTCGATCGGGACCGGCGTGATCGGCGGCATGCTCGCGGCCACCCTGCTCGCGATCCTGTTCGTGCCACTGTTCTTCCGGCTGATGACCAGGGAACGCCAGCCCGCGAAAGAGAGCGCCGCAGCCGCTGAACCAATTACCAACGCTGCCGAAAGATAGACGAGGATGCCTCCAGCGTCGTGCGTGGGCGCGGACGGTCAGTTCATCCGGCGATAGACGTATTCATCGCAGCCGGAGCCGAACAAACCGATGGTCAGCGGGCTGGTGAAGCTGCGCACATGGGCAAAGCCGAGGCCCCGCATGAAGGTCTCGACCTCCGGCGCGGAGATCGATTCGTAAGGATATCCACCCATCCAGTCGTGCACGTCGTGGCCGAACTCCATGCCGCGCTGGCTTTGATAGTTCGCGACGTAGGTGCGAAAGTCGCCGCCGGTCAGACCAAACCGCAGGCGCAGCAGCATGGTATAGATTGCACGCGCGGCGCGCTGCGCCCGCGGCGACGCCGCGGCGTACCAGCGCTTTTCGCGCCGCCAGAACCCGCACATGCGGGTGCGGTGATAAAGCGCAAACGCGAAGTGGCCTCCGGGCGTCACCGTCTGCGCCGCGCGTTGCAATGCTTCGTGCATCGCACCGGTATGGTGCAGCACGCCCCAGGAATAGACCACGTCGAAACAACCGCATGTTTCCGGTGCGAGCGCGAACACGCTGAGCTGGCGGACATCGGAGGGAATTTGCGGCGCGAGCTGGCGCAGAACCGCCCGGGCGGTCTCGACCGCGACCGGATCGAGGTCGAGGGCGACGATGCGCGCAGCGCCGAGCCGGGCGGCGGCGACGGCATGCAGGCCGGACCCACAGCCGACGTCGAGGAAGGATTTGCCGGCAAGCACCTCTTTACCGAGGAGACGCACGAGGCCCCGCTCGGCTTGCGCAACGCGCGCATCGTCGATGATGGTGGAGTAGCTCGCCCAGTTCTGCCCAAAGGCGAAATGGGTGGAGAGGTCCTTGAGCGCGGGCGGCGCAATCTGCGGCTTGGCGCTCATTCAAAGCGAGCCGGGCCGACCGCCAGCCAGCGCCAGGTTCAGGCCGAGGCGCTTTCCCCCACCGTGACACCCTTCTCCTTCAGCAGGCCTTTCAATTCCCCCGCCTGAAACATTTCGCGGATGATGTCGCAGCCGCCGACGAATTCGCCCTTGACGTAGAGCTGCGGGATGGTCGGCCAGTTCGAATAGGACTTGATGCCTTCGCGCAGGTCGTCCGAATCGAGCACATTCAAGCCCTTGTAGGTCACGCCGAGGTGATCGAGAATCTGCACGACCTGCCCGGAAAATCCGCACATCGGGAACTGCGGGGTACCCTTCATGAACAGCACCACGTCGTTGCCTTTGAGCTCGTTATCGATGAATTGCTCGATGGCCATGGAACCCTCGTTTGTCGGCGGAGCGCCTGCGGCGCTCCCATCCATTTGGGCTATATGTAGCGTAGCACCGGCCTGAGCCCAAGGGCCAAGGGCCCCGGGCCGGTCACTTTTTCACCGGCGCGTAAAATGTACCCTCGACCTCGAAAATGTCGTCCTGATTGAGGCGGTGGACCTCCACGATCGTACGCGGCGGATAGGGTCCCTTGCCCCAGAGTTCTTCCTGGACCTTGTTCACAAGCAGCCGAAATCGAAACATGTCGGTCACATAGACGACGAGGCGCGCACAATCTTGCAGGCTCGCGCCTTCCGATGCCGCGATCATCTGCATGTTGAGAAAGCCCTGGCGGATGCGGGCCTCGTCGCCCTGGACGAGCGTGTTGGTCTTCGGATCGATACCGCGCATACCCGCAACGTAAACAAAATCACCCGCGCGGGCGCCGAGGTCCCAGGTACCCGTGGTCTTGATTGCACCCGCAGGCGTCAGCGTCTTGACGCCATTGGGCGATTGAGCGGCGGCAATGCCCGTCAACGCGACCAGCGCGGCCGCGGTCACAGCCAATTTCCTCATCGTCAGCCCCCTCTTTGCTGCGGCGTCACTGCTCGGGCGTGCCGGTCTGCAGGGCGAGCGCGTGCAGCTTGCCGCCCATCTCTCCCTTGAGCGCCTCGTACACGATCTGATGCTGCTGCACCCGCGATTTGCCGCGGAACGATTCGGCCAACACCGTCGCGGCGTAGTGATCGCCGTCCCCGGCCAGATCGCGAATCGTCACCTCGGCATCCGGAATGCGCACCTTGATCAGCCGCTCGATCTCGCTCGCGTCCATTGCCATAGCAATCTCCCATGCGTTTTCAGGCGAGGCAGGCCCGGTTCGCCATGCAAAACGCGACCAACGCAAGGACTCTAGTGTCCCGATTCCGAAGTTCGCATCATTGTGCGGCACCCTCGTTTGCGAAATTCGGCATCGAAGGACACTAGCAACTCATTGATCTAGTGTGGCTTTGGTTCAGAAGTCTGCATTTCGGACTTGCCGCCTGAATGATGCGGACTTCTGAACCGCCACACTAGCGCGGTTTTCCGTGACTTCGGTTTTCCGATGACTTCAGCATCGGAGACCACTTTCCGCATCAGGCCGGCCCGCCGGCCATGTAGGCCAGCAATCCCCCTGAAAAATCAACGTCTGTTCTGACCCCACCATGCCGCGAACCAGCGGCCAAAATAGGGAAAGTCAGAACACAATGAAACACTCTAGGTGACCGCAAAAAGAAGCCGCCCGGGACCGGCAAGTCCGAGGCGGTTTGAAATTTCACGCGGCCCTACCCTCTAGGTCCGGCCGCAGCGTCGTCAACAAACATAAGGCTGCGAGGCGTTATGCCTGTCTTAAATACCGTAAGCCGCGCGAGGCGTGCGCGCAACGAAAATTTCGAATGCGACTGCCCTGTTTGCCAGGGTGCACCGGCTCTCCCGCACGATGACGAAGACCCGCGAGATGATGGGCGGCCGGCTGGACATGGCTGCCCGGCGGTGCCGACATGAGTGCCCACGCCCATACCGATTGGCCCAGCGCCGCTGAGACGGCCATGGCGCTCGGCGGAAAGAAAAGCGGCGCCGGATATGTCGCACGCTGTCCGGCTCATAACGACAAGAACCCCAGCCTAACGTTGTCCGACACCAAGGACGGCCGCGTGCTGTTCAAATGTCAGGCCGGTTGCAGCCAGGAGGCCGTGATGGACGCCTTGCGCGACCGCGGCCTCCTTGGGAGCAGCGGCGGGAGCACCCGGCCACAGGGTGAGTGGTTGCGCGAGATGACCGCCAAGGCCAACGGACATGCAGAGCCGGAGGCTGAGGAGACATGGGGTCCGTGGCAGACGATTGACCCGCCCTACAGTTACACGGACGCGACGGGCGAGCTGCTCTTTCAAGTCACCAGAATGGAGCGGTTCAATGCCGCGGGTGAGAAGGACAAAACCTTTCGGCAGCGCCACCCGGACGGCAATGGCGGTTGGATAGAGACACAGGGGCCTCGGCGCGTGCTCTACCGCTGGCCCGACTTAGTGGAACACCCTGACGCCACGCTATTCGTCTGTGAGGGCGAGAAGGATGCGGATCGCCTTGCGTCGTTAGGGCTCTGCGCCACCGCGGTTGCGAACGGCAATTGGAATGGCGTTGACGTTGCGTGCGTAGCTGGGCGCGACGTTATGGTCCTTGAGGACGCCGACAAGCCGGGGATTAGGAAGGCCGCCGCCGCCGCGGAAGTAATGCACGGCCTCGCCAAGGCCCTGCACGTGGTGCGGCTCCCTGGCCAGGAACAGACCGCAGAGAAGCGCGGCAAGGACGTTTCCGACTGGCTCGATGAAGACCCCGCAAGAGGCCGCGACGAGTTGGCGGAAGCTTGCTTCGCAGCGCGGCTGTGGAGGCCGGAGCCTTCGGGCCTGGGCGAATGGGATGCCGGCGAAGACACTGAGAGCCCGCCGCCGCGCGGATGGTTGCTCGGTAACATCTTCGCTCGCCGGTTCATGTCTTCGCTGCTGGCGGACGGAGGCGTCGGCAAAACCGCGCTCCGCTATGCGCAGCTCTTGTCGCTTGCCCTAGGGCGATCCCTAACGGGTGAGCACGTATTCCAGCGATGCAAAGTGCTGATTGTCTCCCTTGAGGATGACGCCGACGAGCTGAAGCGGCGCATTCTGGCGCTGCTTCTTCACTACGGAATCGACCGCTCGGAGCTTGCCGGCTGGCTGTTTCTCTCGGCCCCCGGCGGACGCCGCGGGAAGATGATGACGCTCGACAAGAACGGCAACCCCGTTCGCGGTCCACTTGCCGCCGACATCGAGGCCGTGATCGTCGCGCGCAAGATCGACATCGTCAGCATCGATCCGTTCGTGAAGTCGCACTCGGTCGAAGAGAACAGCAACAGCGGCATCGACGATGTTGTCCAGGTGCTGACCGACTTGGCGGCCAACTACAACATTGCCCTCGATGCTCCGCACCACACCTCGAAGGGTGCGGCCGATCCCGGCAACGCCAACCGTGGGCGCGGAGCCAGCGCCATGAAGGACGGCGCGCGGCTCGTCTACACGCTCACCCCCATGAGCACGGATGAGGCAAAGGCCTTTGGTGTCGTCGAGGAGGAGCGCCGCTTTCTCGTTCGGATGGACAGCGGCAAGGTGAACATCGCCCCGCCAATGTGCTCGGCGAAATGGTTCCGCCTTGTCGGCGTCCGCCTGTTCAACGGTAACGCCCTTTACCCGGGCGGGGATGAGGTGCAGGCGATCGTGCCGTGGGACCCGCCCGACACGTGGGCTGACCTAAGCAGCGTCCTTCTAAACCAAATCCTCACGGCGATCGACGCCGGGTTGCCGGACGGCAATCGGTTCACGGACGCCAGGAGCGGCGGTGAGCGCGCCGCGTGGCGAGTCGTGGTGGAGCACGCCGCCAACAAGACCGAGGCGCAGGCGCGAGAGATCATCAAGACCTGGGTCAAGAACGGAGTGCTGGTGTCCTACGAGTACCGCAACGAGAAGACCAGAAAGGATGTAACCGGCCTGCGTTTAGACACCACGAAGAGGCCGTCGTGACGATGCGCCATGACCAATTTCTGATGGCGCGCTCATGGCGCACCTAAAAGTGCGCCGTCATGACGTGCGACTAAGGAAAAAGTCATGGCGCAAGCGCCGGTCTTGCGACCTTCATGACTTTTTTCTCACGGCGCACTGATGGCGCATGGCGGGCAACGAGTTGCAGAATACAAAACCCACGATCACGGGCTGGAGCTTCAACTCCGGTCGCTGCAAGGGCAATAAGAGCATCAAGCTCGCCGTCGGCGACAAGTCTGTTCTCTACGACTCTTGATCCACATCGCGATGGGTGGGGACAGCTGCGGCGACACCATCGTGCGCGCGACGATCGAGACCAACGAGGGCTTATACGACTTCGATGAAACGATCCTTCCGGTGCATTCGGAGGGTGCTACCCATGGGGTGCCCCTCGGGTGACCCTGCCCCTCGGTATCCCCTGCTGAGGGGACCCTCTGACCCTCTAAGTACTGGCGGGGTTTAAAGGGTGAAGGTACGCTCCCAGCGGTTAGATGTAGCCCTGCGTCGCAAGGTCAAAGTGGCACAAAATGGCACACTTGCTAGACATCCCCCCTCTCGCGACGCCGCAGGAAGCGAAACGCGTCTGGGAGAGCCAATGCTGTCCCAGTGCCAGGAGCGTGGCGAAGGCATTAACCCAAGCCGGAAGACCGGTTCACTTCACAACGGTCGCACGATGGCGCAGACAGGGATGGCCAACGGTCACGAGCCCGGAGCATCCACTCGAGAGGGCGCTGAGAGCTGTCGACGCGGCTTCATCAGTTTTGACCCTCGATCCGACCCTTTCAACACGGGATTGGATACGGCGCGAGGGGGGCACCGAGGAACTGACCCGAATTTCGGACGATCAGCTTTTGGCCCGAGCGGTCAGACAGACCTCTATTGCTTCGATACTGCTAATGGAAGAGTTCGCCCGCAAGTCCGACCTAATCGCAGCCAAACCAAAGGAGATGGCGGCCCTTCTGGAAGCAGTCGCAGTATCTGTTCGTGCGTGTACTGAAGCTACAAGTCAGGTGCATCGCCTCCGTGGCGTATCCAGGGATAATGAAGCCCGAAGCTTCCAAGGCACGGAGATGCCTTTACACTCGCGCCTTAGGTAGTGCTCCGGATATCCCCTCCCCCCATCATCCCGGGCGATGAACCCATAACCGTTCTTCTCACAAGAACTTGACGATCCCCTCGCGGCGGCAAAGCTCGGCGATACTGTCCTCGCCGCGCAGGCCTTCCAGCACGATGCGGATCTTGTCTTCAGCCGAGAAATGTCGTCGCGTCGCACGACGGCTGTTCTTCACGCTGTGCCGCCGGTTCTTTCACCGGCACGGATTTCTGTCTCATCTTCGCTCCTTGACGATGAGCCAGAAATCCTCCCTTCCTCAACCCGCCCAACGCGCCACATTCTCGAGAAGATTGCTGACTGGAGTCGCGGCACGGCGCGCGAGCGCCGTGCATAACATAGTTTGCGAGGCCGGTCATAAGAACATGTAGTCGCTTGCATGCAGGGAGGCGGCGTTGTTGAAGGTGATCATGTCGTGTGACCCACCGGCGTGCGCTTTGCCCATGTGCCGACAGCGTTCTGCGGCGTTTGAGGAACGGCGGCTCACAGTTCGTTCGGGTTGAGCATGTGCATGTGCATGAGGGTGGGCAGGCCGTAGTTGGGAATGTCCGCAGCCCAGTGTGAATGCCGTCGAATGCCTGGGGGGCCCCCGCACCTTGCCCCGTAAGCAGCCTCATGCAAGGTTTGTGATGGGTCTGGGAGCGAGTTGTGTGACACGCCATCGACGCGGCCAACCCGTGCGGCGGCGGCCTGCTCGTTAATCGGACCGATCTGGCTCGCTGAGGGCAATATGGTTGATGAGACAAATGGGGCCAAGGAGGCCAAGCACTGCGGACCTGACCTAGAAGACCGAGAGCGGATGACCGAGAGAGCGCTCGCCGCCATTCGGCAAACGGGGCCTGCCGCCGCCCTCGAAAAATGTTGCGCACTTGTCGATCAAATCAATGCAGAGCTTTTGAAGAGAGAGAAGATTGAGCCATATGCAGTAGCAGAGCTACAGGCATATCTCACGCGCGCCAACGCGGTAATTAAAAACTGTGCCGCACCCAAAAACACCCCTGCACTCCGCGGCAAATGCTCGGTCAGTTCCGACCCCAGCCCCCTACGGCTCGTCCTGGATGCCTTCTTTCGGAGGGTGCCCGCTTTTCTGCGCAAGGACTGAGGCGGCGCGTTCGAGCGACACCTGAAAGTCGGCCAAGGAGTGGATATCGATAGGGTGATCCGGCATCTTGTTGAGGGATGACTGTACTTGGCGTGCTAGGTCGCGACACCGGTCGAGCGCCGCATCGGTTCCAAGTTTCTCGATCTCGGATAATGATCTCCGCGATCTGCGCTGTATCTGCTGGAGGTAAAGTTCAAATTCGGATAAATTCTCGCCCTTGGTCATGATCGCGCCCCTTCGAGTGTCTTGCGAGA
>JGI12053J15887_10000356_pt1 | contig 18168 bp, 17 predicted proteins | sample MedBloCAOM1_O3_FD_15887 | JGI IMG/M metagenome (IMG submission 15887)
GATCGCCTCGCGCCGCCACGGTGACGTGGCGGGCACCGAGAAAGTGGGCCGGCACAAGCACCCGATCGGTCGCCGCAGCCTCCTGCAGAAGGGCGATCCGGGTTCGTGCCGCGAGCTCAGGGTCACGGCAAGAGAAGGTGGAGACGGTGGGCTGCAGGATCTGAATCGGACTGTGTATTGCGTCGCCGCAGAACAAGGCGCGGGCTCCCACGCGGTCTAGGCGCAGGCCCATCTGGCCTGCGGTGTGACCGGGAACAAGGTGAGCACCGCTCTCTCCGCGAACTCAACACCCTCGTCGACTAGATCGACTCGCCCCGCATCGAGCAGCGGTATGACGCTGTCGCGCAGGCCCCGCACGTGCATGAGCTCGGCGGTGCCAGCGGCCATGCGCGCCTGCCAGTCGGTCAACTCCCGCCGGCCGACACGGGCGTTCGGGAACGTCGGTGTCCAGGCGCCGTCCGCTTCTACCGTGTTCCAGCCCACGTGGTCGATGTGCAAATGCGTACAAAACACACAGTCGACCGCCTCTGGTGCCACGCCCGCCGCTCGGAGCCGATCGAGCCAGCCCGTGCGCGAACGCTCGTTCCAGACCGGGATCTCCGGCCGCTTCTTTGTGCTCGCCGATGCAGGTGTCGACGAGGATGTTGCGGCCATCTAGGTGCAGGACGAAGGTCTGGATCGCGCAGCGTAGGTGGTCGCGGTCGAGGTCGACGAAGTCGGGCTCGAGGAGATGGCGGTGTGGCTCGAGCGCAGCAATGTCGAGGCTCGGGAGGAACGCGCGCAATGGCAGCAGGAAATCGCCGTCGTCGATTATGACGCTGACCTGAATGTCGCCGATAGCAAAGCGCACGAAGAACCAACTCCCTTGGCTGACACCGTCCAGCACTGAGTGCGATTGTATCATCGTGAGGATCACAGATGGCGGCGCCGAGGCGTCCAGCTCAGCCCTATATGATCACGTGCTCGACATCGCAATAGTCCCTGGTCATAAGCGTTGGATCACGGCGAAGAATGCCTTCCTTGTTTCCGAGTATCTGCAATGGAGCTTCTTGGTTCGGATAGACGGCACGGGCGGAGCCGTCGACGAAACCGATGGCGAAGTTAAACCGCGATGTTGATGGGTTCTAGGTTTTCTCCATCTGCGGCTTATGGCCGGCTGCTCTCCCTGCAGCGCGATTATTCGCAAAAGAAGTTTGGCATACGGAATCTCGATGCTCGCGGTGGTGGCCACGGTGAAGAGATGTTAAGCTACCCCCGAAGGGACGCACGCTTGCCCGCACCACTCTGCTCCGTAGGGTGAGATTCGAATTAAACGTGGAGCGCTGCAATGCTGTTCCGGCGGCTACTGCTCGTCGTTCTTTCCTGTTTTGCTGCTTCAGCTTTAACGCCGCAGTCGGTCCGAGGCCAATCCGGATTCGATGACGATCGCGTCATGCTGCAAGGCTTCTACTGGGAATCATATCGTCATGGGCACCCCGAAAAATTTGCGAGCTTCGGCAACAGAGGCTGGTATCGCATCGTACAGGAACAGGCGGGGGCGATCCATGCAGCGCGATTTGACTTAATATGGCTGCCGCCACCATCTTTTGCCGGTCGCTACAGCGCAGGTTACGATCCCCGCGAATACTTCAACCTAGCCAATAGCTATGGCAGTTTCGACGAGCACCGGTCCATGCTGACCACTCTGCTCCAGAACGGCATCGAACCCATAGCGGACATCGTCATCAATCACCGGGGCGGCTCTACTGGCTGGGCCGACTTCCGGAATCCGGACTGGGGCACATGGGCCATAACGCGCGATGACGAGGCCTTTTCGAACCCGGATTCCGAGGTCTTCGATGCGCCCTTGGACAAACGCGGTGCGGCGGAGGAGCAGCCGCTCGCGTACGCGCAGCATGGCGGTACGACCTATCAGTACGCTTCCTTTCGCGACCTCGACCACACCAGCGAGCGGGTACGCCGCGATGTCATTCGATACCTGTTGCAGTTGAAAAGCCTGGGCTATCGCGGGTGGCGCTACGACATGGTGCACGGTTTCCACGCGCGCTGGATTGCCGTCTACAACCGGGCATCACAGCCGACGTTTTCGGTCGGAGAATACGATTGGGACAAATACGATGCGCAGCGCGGCTGGGTGTGGTTTACGGCGAGCACCTCCGGCCGGCTGGACACGGCTAGCAACGTCTTCGATTTCAAAACCGCTTTCACGCTGAAAGACAACAAAGGCAATCAGCGCGCACTCTATGGGAACGGCACCGGAATTGGCTTGGTGGCCGATAACACCGACGGACACGCATGGAAGAACCGGGCGGTCACATTCCTACAGAACCACGACCTTGGCTATCGGACCAATGAGGACGGCACGCCCCAGCAGGATCATAAAGTGGATCCATTCGCGAATAACTGGGAGATCGAGCAGGCCTACGCGCAGCTTCTCACCCATCCTGGCGTGCCGAGCGTGTTTTGGAAGCACTATTTCGACTGGGGGCCAGACCTGAGGAATAAGATTCGAGCACTGATCAATGCACGCAAAGTCGCGGGCGTGCATGCCGGCAGTGCCGTCCACCTGCAAAGCAACGCGCAGATGCAAGGAATCTATGCCGCGCGAATCGTTGGTCGCCGCGGAGATCTCTACGTGCGGATCGGCGGAGAAGATGCGCAATGGGAACCTGCAAGCTCCTCTTACCAGAACTACCGTGAATATGCCCGTGGCGACGGCTGGAAGGTATGGGTCGGCATAGCGGGCAATCCGGAGGTGCAGCAGGCCCCTCTCAAGGCCGCGTTGCCCGTTCTTGATTATCAGGACCCGACAGCGATAAAAGTTCCTGATGACCTGCTAAACTGAAGTTCGTGCCCGTCGGGCTCAAATCTGCACATCATTTCGCTAGAAGATTGAATTGACGAGAGCAGCTGTGTCGTCGAGACCCTGGGTTTCCGTAGGGTCATGTCTGCTGATTGCGCAACGCCAAACCACTAGCATCGATTTCGCCCTTCTCTATCCAGCATCCCCTGATGAGAGCCATCGCGACGGCTTCACGAAAAGGACAGTCCGCTGCGGAATGTTCGTAGCCGAGAGCGCGCGCGAGCGTAACATAGTGACGACCACAGACGGCAGCGCGGGACGCTAAGCACTCATATGAGCATGTCATCGACATCGTCTGGTGCCATGGTCAGGAGCTCGTTGCGATCACCGTTTGGATCAAGGCGAAGAATACCTTCCTTGCTTCCGAGTATCTGGTGCTCGAATTGTAACGGGTCATCATGGCTGGGATAGACGGCACGGACGGAGCCGTCGACGAAGCCGATCGCGAAGTAACGCCTGTGCGCGCCGGCATCATCTAACATCCGTTGCAGCCGGTCGATCACGGGCTGTGCGTTCGACTCGCTTTCAAGAAAGTCGATGGTCTTCTGCGTTAGAGGAGCTTGTCCTAGTGGGGCCACGAGGATGGTCGTCACCAGAGACCGCAACTTCGATGCGATCTGGGAGCGAAGCTTGTAGGTCTCATCGCCCTTGCGGCTTTGAAGCTGCTCGATGAGAGCCTTGATCTGATCCCTACTCTCGTAGAACTGGCTGGTAGCTGACCCTAGTTGGGAACGCTCGCGCTCCTTCTCGTTCAACTCAGCTTCGACGGAAGAGCGACGAGCCTCGAGCTGTTGCAGCTTCTCCGCAACGAAGTTGGTTGCAGAGCCCGCCATGCTGAGGAGCTCGTAGGTTTTCTCCATCTGCTGCTTGATGGCCGCCTGCTCACCCTGTAGCGCGGTTATCATCGATTCCAGGATTGATCGGTGTTTGGCTTCATCGTCGCTGTGGACGATCCGTTCAAGGTCGACCTCCCGGACGAACGCGAGGAATGATGCTTCGAAGTGGTCGTAGCGCCATCGTGCGATCTCGCAACCGAGTCCTCGCTTCGCTCCGTCGCAGACCAGGAAGGTCGCCCCTTTGGGGGGCAGGCCTTTGTTTTCGAACTTCATAGGGGAGCGGCAGTAGGCGCAAACTGTGGTTCTCGAGAATAGATTGCTGACGAATTCGCCTTTCCTTCCAGCCCCGTGGTTTAGGCGTTCGGAAAGTCCGAGCTGCGCCCGATAGAAGGTCGGCTCGTCGACGATAGCCGGGAAGTAATTCGAAATTGGCTCGCCGTCCGGCTGCCTCTTCCCGTCGACCAACCTGTGCGGCTGAAATTCGCCGATGACCGCGCGGCTCTTGAGAATCTTCGAGACATAGGAGGCGTGCCAACCGTTAGATTTGCCGAAATGCGGTATCCGCTGCTTGTTGAGGCGTTGTGTGATCGAGTAGTTGCCGATTCCAGAAGCCGAATCCTCGAAGATGAGTTTCACGGTGGCCGCTCGGCCTTCGATTACCTCGTAGCCTGTGCGGTCACGCGACAGCCGAAGCCATGCCGGACACGTCGCCGTTAGGGGCCGGATCTTAGCGTTGGCTCGCTTGTTTGCCCAAGCTGCACTTACACGAAGACTTTTGGTCTGCGACTCCTCGTGGGCCCGGCTCATGATCACAAGCGAGGTGAGCAGGTCGACGAGCTCTGTCTTGTGGGCGGTGTAGACGCGGCTGTCGGTGAGGGTGACGATATTGACCCCGGCATCGACGATGCTGAGGAAAACGCCCAGGGACTTACGAACTTCCTGCCTGCTCAACCGATCCAGCGATTCGACCAGTAGGAAGGAACCAGCGGGGATTTTCCCCGCCTTCGCAGCTGCAAGAAAACGCCCTAGCGAGCCTTCTGCGACGTTCGCGCCCTTGAACGCCGAGATCCCGATGTCCTCGAGGCGAGACTCGTCTACCAGTTCCATACCGTTCGCTGCGGCGTACGAAGCGGACGCTTCCAGCTGCCGCCGAAGGCTATCGCCCTTCAGCTGCAGGTCACTGGACATCCGGATGTACGAGTAGGCCCGCGGACGACTTGGCCGCTCTGTCATGCGATAAAGTCATATCACAGCGCCGAATTAATCAACCACAATATCTTGAACGCCGGCAGCCCGGGCGCCACCTGCACCTGAACGTCGACGGCGCGGGCCTCGATGCCCTCGAACGCCACTGTCGCGACCCGCTGGACCATGGCAGCCCCTGCTGACGGGACTAAGAGTAACAATATCCCCGGCTTCCGACAAGAACAATCCAAGAACAATTGGCCGCGTCGCTGTGTTAGAACTCGCAAACTAGTGGCTGAGAATCTTGCGGGCAGCACATCATGAGACCGGGCATGAACTCTGCAATCTTGCGATCTGTGATCCTGGGGTCAGCCCTGGCGTCGCTGGGGATAATCATCGGCGCCGCCGGGTTGGGCGTGACGCCCATCTCCGCGCAACAGACCGCACCCTCGCCGCAGATCTGGACCGTGCCGGAGATCGGGGCGCTGCCGAACGATGCCTTCGGCCAGATGGTGCGGCGCGGGCGCGATCTCGTCACCGCGACCTATGCCCATGTCGGACCGGAGGTTGCCGACCCCGCCAAGCGCTTCGCCGGCAATAATCTCGCCTGCGCCAATTGCCATCTGCAGGCCGGCACCAAGAAGTTCGGCATTCCTCTGTTCGGGCTCTACTGGATGTTCCCGGAATACACGGGGCGGGGCGGCGGGGAGATCACCCTCGAGGAGCGTCTCAACTCCTGCATGACGCGCAGCATGAACGGGCGTGCGATGCCGGCGGACGCGCCGGAGATGCAGGCGATGGTCGCCTACATCAAGTTTCTCTCGACCGGCGTGCCGCCGGGCGAGGTGCTGCCGGGCCTCGGCGTCGGCAAGATGCCGGAGCTCGATCGCCCCGCCGATCCCGCGCGCGGCCAGGCCATCTATGCCAGCAACTGCGTCGCCTGCCACAACACCGACGGCAGCGGCATCCGCCGCAGCCTGCCGACCACCGACCTCGGCTACATGGTGCCGCCGTTGTGGGGCAGCGACAGCTTCAACGACGGCGCCGGCATGGCGCGGCTGATCACGGCGGCGAATTTCATCCACTTCAACATGCCGCATGGCGCCGACTACCTGAACCCGCAGCTCACGCCGGAGCAGGCCTGGGACGTCGCGGCCTATGTGATCTCGCAGCCGCGCCCGCACAAAGCCGGCCTCGACAAGGATTTCCCCAACCTGCTGGAGAAGCCGGCCGATACGCCCTATGGACCTTATGCCGACGGCTTCAGCGAGCAGCAGCACAAATACGGGCCGTTCGTACCGATCCGCGCCGCACTGGCGCGGCTCAAGGCGGAAAAAGGTGGATCGGCGCCGGCGCCGCGCTGAGCCGGTTCCGCCACGATCGAGCTGCAAGATGGGTTTGTGAAGTTCGCGATACGGCGAGCACGCAGCAGCGAGGACGACGATGGCTGCCACCAACGATCCCGCCGGGCCCGGCACCACCGACCTGTGGCCGGCGCTTCGCTACGACGACTGGAAGGACACTTGTGCCACGCTGCAGCTATGGACGCAGATCGTCGGCAAGGTCCGGCTCAAGCTCGCACCGATGGTGAACCAATGGTGGCAGGTCACGCTCTACGTGACTGCCACCGGCCTCACGACGTCGGCGATGCCGTACCAGGGCCGGTTCGTGCAGATCGACTTCGACTTTCTCGCGCACCGATTGGTCCTGCGCAGCAGCGATGGCCGGACCGAGCAGTTTCCGTTGCAGCCGCGCTCGGTCGCCGACTTCTATGCCGAAGTCATGCAGCGCCTGCGCGCGCTCGGCGTCGACATCAGGATCTGGACCATGCCGTCCGAGATCGAAGGCGCCGTCCCATTCGAGCGCGACCGCGCGCACGCCGCCTATGACGGCGACGCCGCCCAACGGTTCTGGCGCCAGCTGGTGCAGGCCGATCGCGTGATGAATGCGTTTCGCGGCCGCTTCCTCGGCAAATGCAGTCCCGTGCATTTCTTCTGGGGCAGCTTCGACCTTGCGGTCACGCGCTTCTCCGGCCGCACCGCGCCGCCGCTCACGAGCCACAGCCCGAATCTCGGCGACTGGGTGATGCAAGAAGCCTATTCGCACGAGGTCAGCAGTTGCGGTTTCTGGCCGGGCAATGGCGGCCTCGGCGAGGCGGCGTTCTACGCCTATGCCTATCCCGAGCCCGCGGGTTTCGGCGCAGCGCCGGTGCCGCTGCCGGGCGCGTACAGCAAGGACGTGGGGCAATTCATCCTGCCGTACGAGGCGGTGCGAACGGCTGACGCGCCCGACGACGTGCTGATGCAATTCCTGCAGAGCAGCTACGAAGCCTGTGCCGACAACGCGAAATGGGACCGGCGCGCGCTGGAGCGCCAGCCGCCGACGAGATGAAGCGTCTTCGGTTGATTTGATTCGAGGCTCGATGCCAATTCTCATGTGTCACCCCCGGGCTTGACCCGGGGGCCCATCGTTCTTCAATAAAAGCGCTTCTTTCGATGGATGCCCGGTCAAGCCCGGGCATGACGTGTCGAGGACACGGGGACGGGTATGCGGCTGTTATCTCAGCGCCGCTTGGCCTCGATCCGGTCCCAGATCATCGCCGCCACGTCGGGGCCGCCCAGCGATTTCACCGCGCGGATGCCGGTCGGCGAGGTCACGTTGATCTCGGTGAGGTAGCCATCGATCACGTCGATGCCGACGAAGATCAGCCCGCGCTCGCGCAGCGCCGGCCCGAGGCGCGCGCAGATCTCGCGCTCGCGCGCGGTCAGGTCGGTTTCCTTGGGCGTGCCGCCGCGCACCATGTTGGAGCGCAGATCGTCGGGTGCAGGCACGCGGTTGACCGCGCCGCCGAATTCGCCGTCGACCAGGATGATGCGCTTGTCACCGTCCTTCACCGCCGGCAGGAATTTCTGCACCACCCACTGCTCGCGGAAGGTGACGGTGAAGAGATCGTAGAGCGAGCCGAAATTGAGGTCTTCCCGTGCCAGCCGGAACACCGCCTCGCCGCCCTTGCCGTAGAGCGGCTTCATCACGATGTCGCCGTGCTCGGCGCGGAACGCCTTGATCTCCGCGAGATCGCGGGTGATCAGAGTCGGCGGCATCAGGTCGGGAAATTCCATCACGAAAATCTTTTCCGGCGCGTTGCGCACCTGCGCCGGGTCGTTGACGACCAGCGTCTTGGGATGGATGCGCTCGAGCAGATGCGTGGTCGTGATGTAGGCGAGATCGAACGGCGGGTCCTGCCGCAGCAGCACCACGTCGAACGTGGCGAGCTCCACCCGCGACGCCTCGCCCAACGTGAAATGATCACCCGGCTGATCGCGCACCTTGAGCGGTTGCACCGTCGCGAACACTTGCGCGCCCCGCAGCGCGAGCCGGTCGGGGGTGTAGTAGGCGATGCCGTGGCCGCGCTTCTGCGCTTCCAGCAGCAGGGCGAAGGTGGAGTCGCCCTTGATGTTGATCCGCTCGATCGGATCCATCTGCACGGCGATATTGAGGCTCATCGATCCCCCGGGAAAGCGCCGCATCAGCTGCTGGTGTCGAACGCCGCAGTGATATGGCGCGGAATACGCGCTGGCGCCACCAGCATTGCGTCGAAGCGGATGTCGCGGATGCGGGCATCCTGGTTGCGCGCGAGCCAGGCCTCGGCGGCGGCGGCGATGCGCAGGCGCTGGCGCGGGGTGACCGACCAGGCGGCATCGTCCAGGGTCGCGCGCGCCTTGACCTCGACGAAGATCAACAGGCTGCGGCGGCGGGCGATGATGTCGATCTCGCCCACCGGGCTGCGCCAGCGCCGCGCCAGGATGCGAAAGCCCTTGGCGATCAGAAAGGCGGCCGCCCGGCTCTCCGCCGAAATGCCGGTGCGGAAGGCGACCTGGCGCTCCGGACGCGGAGCTTCACGCGGATTTTGGTGCGGCGCCTGCACCGGTCCGGCACGCGGACGCTCATCGGCCATGGTCGCGCTCGCGGCTGAGCTCGAGGGCGCGCTGATAGATGGTGCGGCGGGACTGGCCGGTGACGGCGGCGACTTCGGCCACCGCCTCCTTGAGCGACACGCGATCGAGCGCCTGGCGCAGCAGCGCGTCGAGATCTTCAGCGTCGAGTTCGACTTGCGGAGCGGGTGGCGCAATGACGATCACGATTTCGCCGCGCGGCTCCGGCGCCGCCGCGATCTCGCGCGCCAGGGTCGGCAGCTCGCCGCGCCGCACCTCCTCGTAGAGCTTGGTGAGCTCGCGGCAGATCGCGGCCTCGCGCGGCCCCAGCCCTTCGGCGAGGTCGGCGAGCGCCGCCGCGAGCCGCGGGCCGGTCTCGAACAGAACGAGCGTGGCCGGAATGCGGTTGAGCTCGGAAATGCGGGCGCGCCGCGCCGCCTCCTTCGCCGACAGGAATCCCTCGAAGAAGAACCGGTCGGTCGGAAGCGCGCTCACCATCAGCGCCGCCAGCACGGCGGACGCGCCCGGCAAGGCCGTCACGCTCGCGCCCTGCTCGCGCGCCGCGCGCACGAGCTTGTAGCCGGGGTCGGAGACCAGCGGAGTGCCGGCGTCGGAGACGAGCGCAACGGCTGCGCCCTCGGCGAGCCGCGCCAGCAACCTGGGCCGGGCCTCGGCGGCGTTGTGGTCGTGATAGGGCGTGAGCGGGGTGGCGATGGCGTAATGGTCGACGAGCTTGCGGGTGACGCGGGTGTCCTCGCACGCGATCACGTCGGCCCCGGCCAGCACTTCCAACGCCCGCACCGTGATGTCGCGCAGGTTGCCGATGGGGGTGGCGACCAGGTGCAGGCCGGGAGCCAGCGGCGGCGCGGTGACCGGCTGGCCATGGAGGACATAGACATAGCTGCGGGTGGCCCGATCGCGGGGGACCCGGGCGGCCGAAGCGGCGGGTGCGGTCGTCCTCATGTCGTTAATCTAGCGGTGCGACCTTCCGCCGTCATCGGTGGCGTAAAAAATCATTATCCTTTCCATCCGGTTAACCGTTCACCCCCAAAATGCCGATTGCAGGCGTGCACTGGCGGCGACATGATGCGTCGTCGCCGAGGAGGCCGGCCCCATGTTTCGAGCATTGCAGGCCTGGAACTCACGGCCTGCGCGCGCCTCTTCGCCCTGGCTTGCCGTCTGGCTTGCCGTCTTGGCATCCCTCCTCCTGCTGGCCGGCTGCTCCGGAATGGGCGATCTGGGGGCGGGCTCGTCGACGAGCGCGCCGCCGCCCTCGGCGAATATCGGTGCCGGCAAGGTCAAGGTCGGCCTCATCCTGCCGCTGTCCGCAACCGGCAACGCGGCGGTTGCCGCGCAATCCATGCGCAACGCCGCGGAGATGGCGCTCGCGGAATTCAACAATCCGGATCTCCAACTGCTGGTGAAGGACGACGGCGGCAACGCCCAGGGCGCCCAGCAGGTGGCGCAGCAGGTGCTCGACGAGGGCGCCGAGATCATCCTGGGGCCGCTGTTCGCGCTCACCGTCGGTCCGGTCGGGCGGGTCGCCCGCGGCCGCAATGTTCCGGTGATCGCGTTCTCGACCGATGCCAACGTGGCCGCCCGCGGCGTCTATCTCCTGAGCTTTCTGCCGGAGTCGGACGTCGAGCGCATCATCGGCTACGCCGCCGGACAGGGCCGCCGTTCGTTCGCCGCGCTCATTCCGGACAACGCGTATGGCAGCGTGGCCGAGGGCGCATTCAAGCAGGCGGTGGCGCGCCGCGACGGACGCGTCGTCGCGCTCGAGCGCTATCCCGCGGACAAGGCGAAGATGCAGGCGCCGGTCAAGACCGTGGCGCAGGCGGCGCTGGGAGCGAGCCGTGCCGATGCGATCTTCATTCCGGACGGCGCCGAAGCCGTGCCCGCGCTGGTGCAGATGCTGATCGCCAACGGCATCGATCCCAAGCGCGTGCAGTTGCTCGGCACCGGCTTGTGGGAGGATCCGCAGATCTTCTCCAGTCCACCGCTCGACGGCGCGTGGTATGCGGGCCCCGACTCGACCGGCTTTCGCAACTTCTCCGCCCGCTACCGCAGCCGCTATGGGCAGGATCCCGTGCGCACCGCCTCGCTCGCCTACGACGCGGTCGCGCTGGTTGCGGCGCTGGTGAAAACCCAGGGCCAGCAGCGCTTCTCGGAAAGCGTGCTGACCACGGGGTCGGGTTTCACCGGCATCGATGGGCTGTTCCGCTTCCGTCCCGACGGTACCAACCAGCGCGGGCTCGCGGTGATGAAGGTGTCGCCGACCGGCGGCCAGATCATCAGCCCGCCGCCGAAGGATTTTGCCGGGTCGGGGACGTAGGCGAAGGCGTATCCCGGGCGCTGCGCAGCATGGAGCGCGAAAGCGCGGAATGATGCGCTGCAGACCCGGGATCGTTACGCACACCATCTTCGCGAAGGTCCCGGATCAGCGGCGCACCGCTTCGCTGACGCTCGCGCTGCACTGCATCCGGGACACGAGACGGCTTATCGTTGCGCCTACGAGGGTCAAGCCCGGGCATGACGACTTACTTACGGCGTCCTACGCCGCGAGGTCGGCGACGACAGCGTCGAGCACGGGAAAGCCCGCGAGTGTTACCCGCAGCATGCCGTTCGGCGTGGTCTCTACCGCGCCTTGCTCGCGCAACAGCGCGACGCGTTGCGGATTGAGCGGGCGGCCGGCGAGCCGCGCGTAGCGCGCGGGATCGATGCCTTCGGCCAGCCGCAGGCCCATCAGCAGGAACTCGTCCGCCATCTGCTCGCGCGTGAGCGGCTCGTCGGTTTCGACCCCGTGCCCGAGCGACTCCGCCCGCATCAGCCACGCCTCCGGCCGTTTCGCGGTCGCGGTGGCGCGGCGCTCGGGTGCGATATCGAGCCTCCCGTGCGCGCCCGGTCCGATGCCGGCATATTCCTGCGCACGCCAGTAGACGAGATTGTGCCGGCATTCCGCGCCTGCTCGCGCGTGGTTGGAGATCTCGTAGGCGGGCAGGCCCGCCTCCGCGCAGACCGCCTGCGTCGTATCGTAAAGCGCGCGGCCGAGGTCCTCGTCCGGCACCACGAGCTTGCCCGCCGCGTGCAGCAAGGCAAACGCCGTGTCCTGCTCGATGGTGAGCTGGTAAAGCGACAAATGCTCGCCCGCTTGCGCCAGCGCGCGTTTGAGCTCCGCGGCCCAGGCCTCCGGCGTCTGTCCCGGACGGGCATAGATCAAGTCGAACGAATAGCGCTCGAAGATCGAGCGCGCGACCGCGACGGCGGCGAGCGCTTCGTGCGCCGAATGCTGGCGCCCGAGCTGCTTGAGCGCGGCGTCGTCCAACGCCTGCACCCCGAGCGAGACGCGATTGACGCCGGCCGCGCGAAACCCGCGGAAGCGCGTCGCCTCCACGCTGGTGGGATTGGCCTCGAGCGTCACCTCGACATCGGGCGCAACCGGCCAGTGCCGCGCGACCGCATCGAGAATCGTGGCGACGGTCGCGGGCTGCATGAGCGACGGCGTGCCGCCGCCGAAGAAGATGGTGGAGACGGTTCGTCCAGGCACGCGCGCGGCGGTGGCGGCGATTTCGCCGGCAAAGGCACGTGCGAAGCGAGCCTCGTCGATGGCGGCATGGCGCACGTGGCTGTTGAAGTCGCAGTACGGGCATTTCGACAGGCAGAACGGCCAATGGATGTAGACGCCGAAGTCCGGCCCGCGATCAGCGCTTTCCAAGACAGGCCTCCGCGAGCTTGCGAAACGCCCGCGCCCGATGCGAGAGCCCTTTGCCCTGCGGCGGCAGGCCGTGTTTCTCCTCGCTTGTCATCTCGCCGAAGGTGCGGGCGTGATCGTTGGGCAGGAACATCGGATCGTAGCCGAAACCCTTGTCGCCGCGCGGTGGCCACACCAGCGTGCCCTCGACATTGGCCTCGAAGCTTTCGATGTGCCCGTCCGGCCAGGCGATGCAGAGCGCGGAGACGAAACGCGCCGTGCGTTGGCCCCCGGCCTGTGCCCCGCGTGCGCGCAGCTCGTCTTCGACGGTCGCCATGGCGTGTCGGAAGTCCTTTTGCGGTCCGGCCCAGCGCGCGGAATAGATGCCGGGATCGCCATCGAGGGCATCGACAAGAAGTCCGGAATCGTCCGCGAACGCCGGCAGGCCCGATGCCGCTGCCGCGGCGCGCGCCTTGATTGCAGCATTCTCCGCGAAGCTCGTGCCGGTCTCTTCCGGCTCGGCCAGGTGAAGTTCGCTCGCCGACACCGCTTCGATTCCGTATGGCATGAGAAGCTCGCGCATCTCGCGCAGTTTGCCCGGATTGTGGGACGCGATCACCAGCCGGCCGGCGATCTGCCGATGCGCGTCCGTCGCAGCGTCGCCGCCGGCAAACGTGCGCGACTCAGTCATCACCGGACCACCTGTGGACGGTTCACTCTAGTGCGGTGGATTTGAAGTTCCTACCATTGTGGCCGCAAACACGCTTAGGAACGTCAAATCCAACGACCGCACTAGAATCATAAAGTTGCTAGTGTCCCTTTGATTCCGAAGTTCGCATCAGAAGTGCCGCAAGAGTGTGCGAACTTCGGAATCGGGACACCCGCCTTAAGTGGTTACTGCCGACCCTGCTGTCGCGGGCCATGACACAAAAAAAGTCGCTCACATCACCGCGATTTTCTGCAGGTCGACCAGCTTCATCACGCCCTTCTTCGCGAGCGCGAGCAGGTTGAGGAACTGCTCCTCGGTGAATGGAATTTTCTCGGCCGTGCCCTGCACCTCGACGATGCGTCCGTCCCCGGTCATGACGAAATTGGCATCGGTATCGGCCTCGGAGTCCTCGGCGTAGTCGAGGTCGAGCACCGGCGTGCCGTTGGCAATCCCGCAGGAGATGGCGGCGACGTGGTCGCGCAGCGGGTCGGCCTTGAGCATGTCGCGCGTCTTCATCCAGGTGACGCAATCGTGCAGCGCGACCCAGGCGCCGGTAATCGACGCCGTGCGCGTTCCGCCATCGGCCTGGATCACGTCGCAATCGACCGTGATCTGCCGCTCGCCGAGCGCGGGCAGATCGAGGATCGCGCGCAGGCTGCGCCCGATCAGCCGCTGGATTTCGACCGTGCGGCCGCTCTGTTTTCCGGCCGCCGCCTCGCGGCGGGTTCGTTCCGATGTGGCGCGCGGCAGCATGCCATATTCGGCGGTGACCCAGCCGCGCGCCTGCCCTTTGAGCCACGGCGGCAGCCGGTCCTCGAGCGTCGCCGTCACCAAGACGTGGGTGTCGCCGAATTTCACGAAGCAGGAGCCCTCGGCATATTTCACCACGCCGCGTTCGAGCGATACGGCACGCAACTCGTCGGGTTGTCGGCGGCTCGGCCGCATTGCTGGTCTCCTGCTCGGCATTGCGTATCGGGCAAGCTTTTAGGGGCCGCGGTCGGCACCCACAAGAGGGCGCGTGCTCATTCCGGCTCGATGCCGGCGTCCTTGATCATCCTGGTCCATTTGTCGAGCTGGACCTTGACGAAGCTGCCCAACTCCGCCGGCGTGCTGGAAAATAGCTCGAAACCGAGCGTGCCGATCCGCGCCTTGATCTCGGCATTGTCGATGATCTTGCGCAGTTCGGCATTGAGCCGGGTCACGATCTCCGGCGGCGTGTGGGCGGGCGCGAACATTGCCATCCACGAATCCATGTCGAAGTTGGCGACGCCGGCCTCGTGCAGGGAGGGAAGCTCGGGAAACAGCGTGCTGCGCTGCATCCTGGTGACCGCCAGGGCGCGCAGCGCATTGGCTTTGACATGGGGCAGGCCGGTGGTCAGATCGATGAACATCATCGATACCCGGCCGCCGAGCACGTCGTTGACCGCCGGCGGCGTGCTTCGATACGGCACATGCACGAGGTTGATGCCGGCCCAGGCCTTGAGCGTTTCGCCGGCCACCACCCCGGATGCGTTGCCGCTTGCAAACGACAGCTTGCCGGGATGGGCCTTGGCGTAGGCGATCAGTTCCGGGATGGACGTCGCCGGCACGTCCGGGTGAAGCACCAGCATCAAGGTGAAGCTTCCGATGCGCGAGACCGGCTCGAAGTCCTTCACCGGATCGTAGGCGATGCTCTTGTTGAGGCTGGGCGCGGCCGAGTGCGGGCTGTTGGTGCTCATCAACAGCGTGTAGCCGTCGGGTGCGGCGCGCGCGACATAGGCGGCGGCAATGGCGCCGTTTGCTCCTGGCTTGTTCTCGATGACGATACTCTGGTTGAGCGCGTTTCCGAGGTGCAGCGCAATGATGCGCGAGATGGTGTCGGTGGCGCTGCCGGGACCGAATGGGACGATGAGGGTGACCGCCTTGTTGGGATACTGGCCTTGCAGCGGACCTTGAAGCTGTCCTTGGGCGTTCGCCGCCACGGCGAGCAGCGCGGCGCCGGCTGCAACGAGCACGCGCAGCAGACGTGTCATGCATCGTCCCTCCTTGTCGCGATACGATGGTATTGTCGGTGTTGAAGTCCTCGTATTTGTTCGGCGTGTTCTTGGTTGCGAGCGAGGATAACAGATTTGCGCAACTCCGGCGTGTCGCTTGAACGCAAGGTGCGGTCATGATCCCAGCCTGTCCCGCCCCGCGCGCGCCGAGCCGGCCCAGGATTCCGCTCCCTGCCGGGGCGTGCGACACCCACGCCCATGTGTTCGGGCCGGCGGCGCGCTTTCCGTATGCCGCCGACCGCAGCTACACCCCGCCGGATGCGCCGCTCGAAAAATATCTCGCCATGCTCGACACGCTCGGCTTTGCCCGCGGCGTTCTGGTGCAAGGCAGCGCGCACGGGTCCGACAACTCCGCCATGCTCGATGCGCTGGCGCGTAAGCCCGGCCGGCTGCGTGGGGTTGCGGTCGCCGACGCAGAGGTGCCGCCGGCCGAGCTGCGTCGCTGGCATGCGCTCGGCGTCCGCGGGCTGCGGTTCAACCATTTTTTCCGTGGCGGGCAGCTGCATTATCGCGGCGGCGTGCCGCTCGACGCTGCGCGGGTGCTCGCGCCGGTCATGCAGGAGCTCGGGTGGCACCTGCAGCTTTGGATTGACGTAAAAGATTTGCCGGACACGGTGCCGGTCCTGCAATCGCTCGGTCTGCCGGTCGTGATCGACCATATGGGACGCAGCGATGCGAGCGCCGGCACGGCCACTCCCGGCTTTGCGAGCCTGCTGCGCTTCCTCGGCGCGGGAGGCTGCTGGGTCAAGCTTTCAGGCGCGCATCGCATCAGCCGCGCTGCGCCGGATTATCCGGACGCGAAGATTTTCCACCAAGCATTGATTGCCGAGAATCCCGACCGTCTGGTCTGGGGCGGCGACTGGCCGCATCCGCGCATGGAAGCAGAGATGCCGGACGTGGGCCATCTCCTCGACCTGTTTACGGCGTGGACGCCGGACGCGGCGATCCGTCAGCGCATTCTCGTCACCAATCCGCAGCGGCTTTACGGGTTCACGGCTGCGTAACGTTGATTCCGGTCAATCGGAAAACGGCGCAGTCGCCGCCGCGACAGCGCGAGTCTTGTGGCAAGGGATGGTCGGGCGGGCCGTTGGATCGCGCGCGCCGGCTCAAAACCCGATCAGGTCGAACTTGGTCAACGTCACCTGCGGGCTGATGCGCGCGGCGGTCGCGAGGTGCCACGCGGTATAGAGCTCCGGGAACACGTCGTCGGCGGACATGCCGTCGACCGGGACGATCACCTTGAAGCCGCGCAGTGCGGCTGCCCCGGCCGTGTGCAGCACCGAGGTCTGGGCCTGCGTGCCCATGGCGACCACGGTCTTGATGCTCTTGTCCTTGAGGGTCTGCTCGAGATCGCTGCCGATGAACTTGTCCGGCCCCAACGGCGGCAGCACGGACTCGCCTGCCGCCGGCGTGAGCTCATTGAGAATGTCGGCCGGTACCGAGCCCGGCACCGCGACGCTGTAGATGATCAAGGCGCCCTTGGCGCGGGCCTTCGTCACCAGATCGCGCACTTTCGCCACCGAGTCCGCGCATCGCTGCCGGCGCTCTTTGGTGCAGGTCTGGTTGGTGAAATCCATCACCAGCAGGGCGGTCTCGTTGGGAACGATGGTCGCGGGCTTGAGCGTGGGTGGGGGCGGCAGCTTGGCGGACGCCCACTCCTCGATCACGGTCTGTGCCTGCGCACCGGCCCCCGAATTTGCAACCAGGGCCACGGCCGTGACCGCGCCGATCGCAATCCGCTGCAGCATCGTCATGCTCGATCCTCCCCCGAGATGGATGTTGATGGATATTATTATGCGGCGACAGGCTAACAGCACTGGCCGCAGGGGCAAAGACCGTGCAGGCTTGCACTCCTCGGCCCGGATGGACAACTCTGTTGGGTTTGAACGGAGGATTCATTGTCCCAGGACGTCCCGATCGGCGCGACACAGGTGAGCCTCGCTCAGCTCAATGAGCGCTCGCGCGATATTTTCCGCCAGATCGTGGAGAGCTATCTCGCCACCGGGGAGCCGGTGGGCTCGCGCAACATCTCGCGCCTGATCACGACGCCGCTGTCGCCCGCCTCGGTGCGCAACGTGATGTCCGACCTGGAGCAACTCGGTCTCGTCTATGCGCCGCACACATCGGCCGGCCGGCTGCCGACCGAGACGGGACTGCGCTTCTTCGTCGATGCGCTCATGGAAATCGGCGATCTCGGCGAAGCCGACCGGCGCGAAATGGAGGCCAAGGTCGCCGCCGCCGGCAAATCCATGGAGGCGGTGCTGAACGAAGCCTCCGTGATGCTGTCCGGGCTTACGCGCGCGGCCGGTGTGGTGCTGGCTGCCAAATCGAACGTGCGCCTCAAGCACATCGAATTCGTGCGGCTCGAGCCCCAGCGTGCGCTGGTCGTCCTGGTCGCGGACGATGGGCAGGTCGAGAACCGCATCATCAGCGTTCCCGCCGGACTGCCGGTGTCCTCGCTCACCGAGGCCTCGAACTTCCTCAACGCCCATGTGCGCGGCCGCACGCTGGCCGAGGCCAAGACCGAGCTGGAGAAAGCGCTCGCGGCCGGCCAGGCGGAGGTCGATCAGCTCACTCAGAAAATCGTCGCCGCCGGCCTCGCGAGCTGGTCGGGCGGGGAAAGCGACGAGCGCAAGCTGATCGTGCGCGGCGCGGCTCACCTGCTCGACGACCTCAAGGCACTCGAGGATCTCGAGCGGGTGCGGCTGCTGTTCGACGATCTCGAGACCAAGCGCGGCCTGGTCGATCTGCTCGGCCGCGCCGAGCACGCCGACGGCGCCCGCATCTTCATCGGCTCGGAGAACAAGTTGTTCTCGCTCTCGGGCTCGTCCACCATCGTCGCGCCTTACCGCGACGGCGCCGGCCGCATCGTCGGCGTGATCGGCGTGATCGGTCCCACCCGGCTCAATTATGCCCGCG
>JGI12053J15887_10000357_pt1 | contig 18167 bp, 15 predicted proteins | sample MedBloCAOM1_O3_FD_15887 | JGI IMG/M metagenome (IMG submission 15887)
CGCTTCGGGTTCGGTGGCGGCTATGACGACTGGTGCTACGAGTACCCCTATTACACACCGAACTGCTATCTGTATGGGTACTGATGTCCCTCGGCGTCGAGGCGGCCGCGTCACCGAACGGACAATACGGAATATTGGCGCGGTGCGGGCGCCCCCAGTGCTAGCGCATGTAGTTGATCTTGCATCCTCTTTTCCGAAATGCGCTGTTGCACTTGTTTCGCAGCTGTTGCACCTGGCCGCGTTGAGTGTTGCAGCTTTTATGCTCTGAAGTCGTCGCGGCCGTGACGCGTAACGTAGCGGGTGACCCGTAACGTTGGCGCGACAGTTCGATGTGACGCGCTGTCGCACGAACTCTCGCACTGTCGCGTGCGACGCATGTGGACAGGGCGCGACACAGATTGCAAGAAAGGGGAACTTACCTGGGTGTCGCGCGCCAACGTTACGCGTCACCAGTTACGCGTCACCTGTCACGCGTCACCTGCTACCTAGTTGGAGTGACACATCACGCTAGACGAGTCGCTAGCCTTGTTGCTCGCGTTTGCGCACGGATCGCGCGACACAACTTGCAACAGTGGGGCTCGCTGACATCTTCGGCGACCGCGCATTGTTGGCCTACTCCAGGAGCGACCCTGCAACGCTGTGCATCACGGTGACATACCTTGCCCTCATCGCTGTTGCACGAACTGTTGCATTGCAACGCATGCAACAGGGCGCGAGGAATTGCGCCGCATCGAACTGCTTTCGGTTCTTCATTCCAATCCTCTTATGCTTCGCGCTTCACACGCCGTGTCTTCATAACTGCTATTGCCCGACGGGGCACAACCAGGACCGGCTCCGTGCGCAAGGCCAGAAGCGGGATCATCCGCGTGCAAAGCCAGGAGTAGATCACGACACACGCCACTGCTAGCACCACTGTATAATGACGTTGCATGATCGCATTCCTTCTTCTGTTCCGGCTCCTCCCATGCGCGCACTCTAATCAGTTAACAGGAACCGACTTCATCTGTATTGCCTTGATTTGAGCGGTCTTGCGATCGTCCGACCGATCGGGTGTCGGCGAAGAACGGCAATGACAATAATTTAATGAAACTTCGGCGCTGCCCCACCGATTGATCTCGTACGGGCGCAAACGACTCGGAAACTTCGCACTACGTTTGGTGCGGAGTCATCGATTGGGTTCGCGATTGGGTTCGCGCAATCGCAGCCCACGATCGTGACTATGTTTTCAGTCGAATGGACGCGGTCGCGTCCGAAGGAGTAGATCCAATGTTACGCAAGACCATGATCGTTTTGGCGACGGCTGCCGCTCTCACCGGGGGAATGACCGCTGACGCGTTCGCGCGCGGCGGGGGAGGCGGGGGTGGACACGGTGGTGGGGGTGGACACGGCGGCGGGTTCGGTGGCGGCCACATGGGCGGCGGGTTCGGCGGTGGCGCTCACATGGGCGGGTTCGGCGGCGGCCCCCGCATGGGCGGCGGGCTCGGCGGCGCTCACATGGGCGGGTTCAGCGGCGGCGCTCGCATGGGCGGGTTCAGCGGCGGCGCTCGCATGGGCGGCGGCTTTGGCGGAGGCCATTTCGCCGGTCGTGGCCCGGCTCTCGGTCGCGGCCTTGCGGGTCAGCATGCCGAGGTGCGCGGCCACTTCGGCCGCGATCACTTTCGTCGCGGCCGACGCTTCGGGTTCGGTGGCGGCTATGACGACTGGTGCTACGAGTACCCCTATTACACACCGAACTGCTATCTGTATGGGTACTGATGTCCCTCGGCGTCCCGCTTCACGATGCGCTGCATGAGAAACAAGCCCCGCATAGTCCTTGCGGGGCCTGTTCCTTAGAAGTGATGGTTAGCCCGCCACGCTGATCGAGCCCGAACGTGAGATCGACCGCTTTCTATTGCGGATTAGTGGGTGCATTTCCTATCGGGCACGCGGTGCACGCAATTGACTCGTGTTACCGAATCTTATATCAAAAACGCACGATCTAGGAGTGTGCGACCAAGCCCGGGCGGGACCACCGCGCCGGGTTTTTTATTGCGGACGATCGTCCCCGAGGAGCGGCGTCCGCCCCAGGCGGCCGGCCATTTTGGCCAAACGAACCCAAGTGGCGAAAGCGCAACAATGGGCGGAGCGGCAACGCGGTCGAAGTTACAGCTCGGCGTTCTCAATCGGACGGACATCTGTATTTTCCCTGTTATTAACAGGGAACAGGGGGGGTGCGGCGAGAGACCGGCGTGGGGTCGATCCATCGTTTGGGGCGCGTTATTGCGTGCCGTCGAGGCCGAGCTTCTTCACCAGCGACCCCCACTTCTCCTGCTCGGATTTGATGTAGCTGCGGATGCCGTCGATCGGGGGCGAGTCGAGCGGCAGAAGGCCGATATCCGAGGCGCGCTTCTTCATCTCGGGCGTCGACATGATGCGCCGCATTTCGGCGTGCAGGCGGTCGACGATCTCGTTCGGCGTTCCGGCCGGTGCGAACAGGATGTGCCAGGACACCGCCTCGAAATCGGGCGCGCCGGCGGCTTCGCCGAACGGCGGCACATCGGGCAATGTGGGCAGGCGAACCGAGGACGACACCGCGAGCGCGCGCAGCTTGCCCTCGCGGATCAAGGGCAGGGACGCGCCGGCCTCGGCGAAGCCGAGATTGACGTGACCGGCGGCGATGTCGGTGATCGATTGCGGCGAGCTGCGATACGGCACATGCGTGACCTTGAGGCCGAAGCGCTGCGCCATGAATTCCATCGACAGGTGCTGCGAGGTGCCCGCGCCCGGCGTGCTGTAGCTCATCGGGTTCGCGCTCTCCCTGGCGTACTTGATCAGCTCCGGCACGGAGTTGATCGGGAGCGCCGGATTGACCACCAGCACGAAGGGAGATTTTACGTAGAAATAGACCGGGGCGAAATCCTTGTCGGGATCGTAGGTCATCTTCTTGTAAAGCACCTGGTTGACCGCCATCGGCGTGGCAGTCGAGATGCCAAGCGTGTGGCCGTCGGGCGGCGCGGCGGCGATGGCCGCGGTGCCGAGCATCAGGCCGGCGCCGGGCTTGTTCTCGATCACGACCGGCTTGCCCAGCGCCTGCGAGAGTTGCTCGCCGTACAGGCGCGCGAGCGTGTCCATGCCGGTGCCGGCGGCGAGCGGGACGATGATCGTGACCGGCCGGGAGGGATAACTCTGGGCCAAGGCCGGCGCGCCCGGCTGCATGACCGTGAGCGCGAGCAGAGCGAGCGCGCAACGCGCCGATAAGGCGAACATGCCGTTTCCTCGTGTTCTGATGTCCCGCATTCGCGGCGGTTGCCGTGCCTCATCGCAGCATGAGGCACGGTGGTATTTTGGGCCGCGGTGGCTCTAGCACGCAACGGGGCGGGATGCATGCGGCGGCTGGCCGCGGCGTGTCGGGAGCTAATTGATCCTGATGTCAGCCGCTTTGATGATCGGCGCCCAGCGGACGATCTCAGCGTTGATGTTCGCACGGAACTCGGCAGGCGAGTTGCCGATCGGCTCCATCACTTGGAGCGCGAGCTTTTCCCTTACCTCCGGGGTCTTGATCGCCTCCACCACCTCGTCGTGGATACGCGCGATGACCGCGTCGGGTGTCTTGGCGGGTGCGATCAGCCCCATCCAGGCATCGGCCTCGACGTCGATTCCGGATTCTTTCAGCGTCGGGATATCCGGCAGCAGCGCGGAGCGCCTGGCCGTGGAGACGGCCAGAATTTTTACCTTGTCCGATCCGGCGTGCGGGGTCACCGAGATTGCCGGCAGGCATGCCATCTGGACGTCGCCGCGCAGCACGGCGGTCATCGCCTGCGGCGAACCGGGATAGGGGATGTGCACTATCTGCGTCCCGCTTCGGAGCGCGATCGCTTCCATGGCGAGGTGCGACAGCGATCCGTTGCCGATCGAGCCGAAATTGTATTTCCCCGGCTCGCGTTTGAGCAGCGCCACCAGTTCCGGCACCGAATTGACGCCGAGGCTGGTATTGATCACCAGCGCGCTCGGCTGCGTGACCAGTTGCGTGATCGGCGCGATGTCCTTCGCCGGATCATAGGGCAGCTTGGAGAACAGCAAGGTGTTGATGGCGAGCGGCCCGCCGATCGAAATTCCGATGGTGGCGCCGTCGGGCTCGGCCTTGGCTACGGCGTCGGTGCCGAGATTGCCGCTCGCGCCCGGCTTGTTCTCGATCACGAAGGTCTGTCCAAGTTTCTGCTGCAGGCGGTCGGCGATCAGCCGCGCCACCATGTCCGGCGTGGAGCCCGGCCCGAACGGCACCACGATCTTGACGGTCTTCGTCGGCCAGTCTTGCGCCGCGGCCGGTGCCGAAGCGAACAGCGCTGCCGCGAATGCAATGGCCAAGGTTTTTTTCATCGAGTCTCTCGCGCGTTCCGGCGATGCGATCCGCGGGCAAATATCCAACGTCTTTGCTGCAAGCGCGGAGAGCACGGAATGCCCGCTTTCCGCGGACAAGACAACCCTCGGCCGCTGGCGGCTGCCTTGCCTCCGGACGTGCCATGGCCTCTACTGCGCCCGCTTAGACTGGTTCCAGAACACGGAGCCAGCACGCCGCGCGCCGTCGGAGGGGACAATGGGCGTACTGGTGACCGGACTGGTGTTGTTTCTCGGCGCGCATGTGTTCGTGACCCTGCGCGGGCCGCGCGCCGCCGTGATCGCCCGCATCGGGGAGTGGCCCTACAAAGGGCTGATGTCGGTCGTCGCGCTCGTCGGACTCGTTCTGATCGGCTACGGCTTCGGGCAATACCGGGCGACCGACTGGGTCGAGGTCTGGTCGCCGCCACGTTGGACGTATTACATCGCGCAGATTCTGATGTGGCCGGCCAGCATCTGCGTGGTCGCGGCCTACAGCCGGGGCAAGATCTGGCGCACGCTCAAGCATCCCATGTTGGTCGGGGTGAAGACGTGGGCCGTCGCGCATCTCATTTCGAACGGCGATCTCGGTTCGATCGTGCTGTTCGGTTCGTTTCTGGCCTGGGCGGTCTACGACCGCATCACGCTCAAGCGCCGAACCGATCCGGGCGCGCCACCGATCCCGGTCGGCGGACACCGCAACGACGTCATCGCGCTGGTGGTGGGGACGCTGCTTTATCTCGCGCTCGGCCTCATCTTCCATCCCATCGTGGTCGGGGTACCGGTTTTCGGGACGCCGGCGTATTAGAGTCTTCGACCATGTCGATCCAAAACGAAATCAGGCGGCTGACCGCGCCCGACATCCGGGCCCGCAAGGGCGGCGAGCCGATCGTCTCGCTCACGTCCTACCACGCGCATACCGCGCGCCTGCTCGATGCTCACTGCGATCTCATCCTCGTCGGCGATTCCCTCGGCATGGTGATGCACGGCCTCGAAACCACCGTGCCGGTCACGCTCGACATGATGATCCTGCAGGGACACGCCGTGATGCGCGGATCCAAGCGCGCACTCGTCGTCGTCGATATGCCGTTCGGCTCCTACGAGGCGTCCAGGGAGCAGGCGTTCATGTCCGCGGCGCGGGTGATGAAGGAGACCGGCTGCGGAGCGATCAAGCTCGAGGGTGGGCGCCGCATGGCCGAGACCATCGCTTTTCTGGTCGAGCGCGGCGTGCCGGTGATGGGTCATATCGGGCTCACGCCCCAGTCCATCAACACCATCGGCTCGTTCCGTGCCCAGGGTCGCGATGAGGCGGACTGGGGACCGATCGAGGATGATGCCCGCGCGGTGACGCAGGCCGGGGCGTTTTCCGTCGTGATCGAGGCGGTGGCCGAACCGCTTGCCCGCCGGATCACGGCTGCGGTCCCGATCCCCACTATCGGTATTGGGGGGAGCGTAGCCTGCGACGGTCAGATCCTCGTGCTGGAGGACATGCTCGGGCTCTCGCCGCGGGTGCCCAAGTTCGTCAAGCGCTATGGCGAACTCGGCCCCTCCATCGAGGCCGCAGTCGCCGCCTATGCGACAGATGTTCGCGCCCGCGCCTTTCCCGGCCCGGAGCATGTCTATCCGCTCCGCACCAAAGGAAAGTAAGCTGCCAGCTCAATGGCTTAAGGAAGGGCCTTGCTGGTAACTTTGCCTTGCCAATGCCACATCGATAGGTTAACCGGCGCTAGCTTGGGGCAAGCGCGCGTGACGCGTCAGTGGGCGGGAAAGTTCCGTGTCCGACATTTTCCGGGAAGTTGACGAGGAAGTTCGCCGGGAACAGCTCAGGAAGCTGTGGGACCGGTACGCCAACTATGTCGTCGCGGCGCTCATCCTCGTGGTCGTGGCGGTCGCCGCCTGGCGCGGCTATGCGTGGTGGGAGGCCAAGAAAGCCGCCGAGGCGGGCGCGGCCTTCGAGGCTGCGAGCACGCTCGCCGAAGCCGGCAAGCGCAGCGAGGCGGAGGCCGCGTTCGGCAAGATCGCCGCCGACGGCACTTCCGGTTATCGTCATCTCGCGCGCATGCGCGAAGCGGCCGAGGTGGCCCAGACCGACCCCAAGTCCGGCATCGCGGCCTATGACAAGATCGCCGCGGACGGCGCGGTCGGCCCGGTGCTGCAGGACCTTGCGGCGCTGCGCGCCGGCGCGCTGCTCATCGATGCGAATTCCTATGACGAGGCCCGTCGCCGGCTGGAGCCGCTGACCGCAAACGATCGGACCTTCCGCCACACCGCCCGCGAATTCTTGGTGCTGGCCTCGTCGCGCGCCGGCGATACGGCGGCGACAAAGCGCTGGTTCGATTTGATGATGACGGATGTGCAGACGCCCGCCGCCACCCGCATGCGGGTCGAGAAACTGATGGCGCTGGGCAGCAGTCCGAGCAATACCTAGGGGGCGCATCATGAACCGCTTTGCGCGCGTCGCTGTGACCGCATCGGTGCTTTCGGTGAGCACCCTGCTCGCGAGCTGTGGAAGCTTCGATCCGAACAGCTTCGATCCCACCGCCATTTTCGATATGGAAATTTTCAACACCAAGAAGAAGCTGCCGGGCGACCGCAAGGCGGTGTTCCCGGAGGGCACGCCGGGCGTGCCGCAGGGCGTGCCCCAGGAGTTGGTCAAGGGCTATCAGGAGCCCGCGCAGGCACAGGAAGCGCAGGCTGCGGCGCCGAAGCCGCCACCGGCCGAGGCCAAGCCGAAGCCCAAGCCCCAGCCAAAAGTCGTGGCCAAACCGAAAGAGGAATCGACCCCGACTGCTGTCACCGTTCGGCCGTCCCAGGCGCAACCACAAGCCCAGGCGCAATCACAGCCCCAATCCCAGACCCAGTGGCCTGATCCGCCGTCCACCCAACAGCAGCGGCCCGCAGCCGGCGGTGCGTGGCCCGGATCGCCGCAGCCGTCGGGCGGCGGGGTCGCCTGGCCCGATCCGCCGGCGACGCGCTGATTGCGCTCCTCGCGGCCGCTGCGCATAGCGGCATGCGCGACGCATGGCGGCGGTCATGAGCTTCACCGTCGCCATTGTCGGACGCCCCAACGTCGGCAAGTCGACGCTATTCAATCGCCTCGTCGGACGCCGCCTCGCACTGGTGGATGACCTTCCCGGGGTCACGCGCGATCGGCGCGAGGGGCGCGCGCAACTCGGCGATCTCGCATTCGGTGTCATCGATACCGCCGGCCTCGAAGAGGCCGCGCCCGAGAGCCTGAGCGGTCGCATGCAGGATCAGACCGAGGCCGCGATCGCGGGCGCGGATGCGATCCTGTTCCTCATCGACGCCCGCGCGGGGTCGCTGCCCGCCGACCGCTCGTTTGCCGATCTCGTGCGCCGATCGGGTAAGCCCGCGATCCTGGTCGCCAACAAGTGCGAGGGCAGGGCAGCAGGGGCCGGCGTGCTCGAAGCCTACGAACTTGGGCTCGGCGAGCCGATCGCGATCTCCGCCGAGCACGGCGAGGGCCTCGCCGATCTTTACGAGGCGCTGCGAGCGGCGCTTCCCGACGCTACCGTGCCCGTGGCCGACGCGGAGCCTGCCGATGCCGAAAGCGAAAGCGGCGGCGAGGAGGCCAGGGCGCCAAGCCCAATCCGCATAGCAGTGGTCGGCCGCCCCAATTCCGGGAAGTCGACGCTGATCAACCGGCTGCTCGGAGAGGAGCGGCTGCTCACGGGTCCGGAGGCCGGCATTACGCGGGATGCCATCGCGGTCGAATTGACCTGGCACGACCAACGATTCCGCGTTCACGATACCGCAGGGATGCGGCGCCGCGCCCGGATCGAGGAAAAGCTCGAAAAGCTGTCCGTTGCCGACGCGCTCAATGCCATTCGCTTCGCCGAAGTGGTGGTCCTGCTAATGGACTCGGAACGGCCGTTCGAGGAACAGGACCTCCGCATCGCCGACCTCGTCGAGCGTGAGGGGCGCGCGCTGGTTATCGGGCTGAGCAAGTCTGACCTCGTCGAACAGCGTTCCGGTGCGTTCAAGACACTGCGCGAACAGACCGACCACTGGCTGCCGCAGGTCAGGGGCGTTCCGGTGGTCGCGGTCTCAGGCCTTACCGGCGAGGGGCTCGACCGGCTGATGCAGGCGGTTCTCGATGCGCATGAGGTGTGGAATCGACGCGTGGGAACGAGCGGACTCAATCGCTGGCTCGCCGATGTTGTTGCCGCCCATCCGCCTCCGGCGGTTTCGGGCCGGCGCATCCGGCTCGACTACGTCACTCAGCCGAAGAGTCGACCGCCCACTTTCGTGCTGTTCATGAGCCGTGCCGACGCCGTGCCGGACGCCTACCGGCGCTATCTCGTCAATAATCTGCGCGAATCCTTCGCACTGCCCGGCACGCCCATCCGCCTCATGCTGCGGGAGAAGAAGAATCCGTATGGGAAAAAGAAGTCGCGGGGCTAGTCGCGAGGGTGATCTCAGCGCTTTAATCTCTTGGAGAGGACGATGCGTTGCAAACGAGTGCCCTCGCTGTCAGTCCTGGGTGTTGCATCAGTAATGTCGCTTTCGGCCGACGCGCTCGCCGCGGATCCGTGCACCGGGCACAAGCTGCTGCGCACGCCGCGGTCGGAGTCGAGCTGCAGCAATGTCAAACCGCGGATCTACCCGTCGCCCGATGGCACGTCGCGCGCACTGGTGTACCCCGTCGATATCAGCCTCAATGCCACGCCCGACATGGAGAGCCGGGTCGTGATCCGCAGCAACAAAGGCGAGACGCTGACGTCGAAGGATTATGCGTCGCCGCGCGGATTCAACGGTTATTATGTCGTCAGCGCAAAGTGGTCGCCCGACTCGAAGTTCTTCGTTTACAGCATGTCGTCTTCGGGCGGTCATTCGCCCTGGCAATTTCCGATCGCGGTATACAGCCGCACTAAGAATCGCTTCGGGCAATTCAGCGATATGATCAACGGCAATCCAACGCTGTCCGCCGATTTCAAATTCACCGGACCACATACGGTGGCCGCCACCACATGGAAGCAAACCGGATCGTTAGATGACAAGGTTCCCGTCACCGTGGATCTCGAAGACGCGTTCGGAAAACTGTCGCCGTCTTCGGACTAAGGACCGGCCTTCGGCCGGAAGCTGCGCGGCCGGGTTGGGCAATGTCGCGTTGCTGGAATTCATTTCTCGCTCACCTAGCCTAAGCGCTGCCGCTCTCCGGAGCAGCGCTGCTCTTCGGCGCGAACCTCCCGATTCCGGCGTCGCGGAACTTCTGGATGATTGCGTAGTGGAGGTCACTTCGAACCGACAAGCCCTTCTCGACCTCCGCCACGACGCACCGCAGTTCGAATTCCAGCGCCGTTTCTCCGAAGGCCACCAGATAAGCGGCCGGCGGCGGCGTCTGAACGATTTGCGGGTGAGCGTTGGCGATGGCGGTCAGGATGTCGCGGACCTTGTCCGGGTCGCTGTCGTAGCCGACCCCGACCTTGACCACGATCCGGCCTAACCTGTTTGCGCGCGTCCAGTTCTTGACGACGCCGGTGATGAACTCGGAATTTGGAATGATGACGCTGGCTCGATCGAACGTCTCGATCTCGGTTGCGCGTACGCGGACGCGCCGAACCCAACCCTCTTCGCCTTTCACGACGATCGAGTCGCCAACGCGGATCGGCCTTTCGGTGAGCAGGATCAGGCCGGACACGAAGTTCGAAACGATCGACTGCAGGCCGAATCCGATACCCACCGATAGGGCGCCGGCGATCAGTGCGATCTTTTGCAGATCGAACCCGAGCCCGCTGAGCGCGAGCGCTATCGCCGTGATCGCACCGACGTAGCCGAAGATGGTCACGATGGAGAGCTGCAGGCTTGGTTCGAGCCCGGTCCGCGGTAGCAGCTCCCGTTCGAGCCAACGCTGGATGATGCGCATGAGGACCAGAAGCAGCACCAGCACCAAGATGGCCGCCAGGATCGCCTGGAACGATACGCGGATCTCGCCGATCTTGAACCCGAACGGGATGTTGCGGACGGTGTCGAACAGATCGGCGGTCGACACCTCCCACGGGCCGATGATCAGCAGGAACGAGGTTGCGATCAGAAGTACGCGGATCAGTGCGGACAGCAGTGCGCCGCTCAGCCCGAGGGTGCGCGGGTCGATGCCGAGGCTTTCCGCCAGCATCTGCCCCTTTGGCGTCTGNTCNTTGATCGAAGCGAACAGGGTTTGAGTGATGACGAGCAGCAGGAACAAGGCGCCGAACACCGCGGCGGCGACGATCACGCGNAGTGAGATNAACGCTGCGACGCCGGCATAGCCCGCCACGAGGGCTATGGCGATCAACACCGCCATCAGCAGCCCCAGAGGGTGAGCCCAGGATGCGGCTACGAGGGCTTCGCCGCGGTTCTTCTTGATGGTGCCCAGGCGGAGGACGAGGTGCACCAGGAACGCTGCCGTCGTCGCGGCGAACAAGGCATTGGTGGCGACGGTGATGACGAGTGGTGCGAACAGGGTTTTGTGAATGACTTGCAGGACGATCAGCACGCCGAGCGCACGCGAGGCCCAGAGCAGGTGATTGTAGAAGCACAGCGCGGTCTCATCGTCCTCCTGCACCAGCCGGCGGTGCGGGTGTTCGGGCGCCAGAAGCCCGCGCGCAACGCCATGGCCAAAAGCGGCCGCGGCCATGCCAGCGACAACCCCCTGAGCAATCTGTTCGAGACGAACGGTCAGCAGCCCGAACGTGGTTAAGGCCAACAACGCGGCGAAGCCCGCGAGTGGCGTCCGGATCGCAAACCAGATGAAGACCCACAACGCGGCCCATGCCTTGGCCGAGCGGGTATTCGACGGTTCCCCGATCAGGCGTGGCAGCCACCATCGGGTCAATACGACCACGATTGCGATGATGACGACGATGATCAGGGCCGCTCCCGCCCAGCGGGGACGGGTATGATGCTCGCTCCAGGCGTCGACCAGCGCCTCTATGCTGCGCAGCTCGATCGGCAGTGCGCGATAGACCTCGGTCCAGAACGACGGATCGAGTATGCTGGCGCTTCGCGCGAACAGCTCGTTGGCATACAGCGCGTGGCGTTTCTGGGCGACACGATCACCCAACTGGTCGGTCTTGACCGTGAGCACGCGGGCCTGTTTCAGCTCACCATCGATGTCGTTGAATTCGTCCGTAAGCTCCTTGCGCTGGCCGGCAATCTCTGCGCTTTCGGCCGGCGCGTCCTTGGCCGGCGCGGGGCCGAGCTCTTTCAACCGATCCTCCGCTTCTTTGGCGCGCGGCTCGAGCCAGTCGATTTTTTTCCGCAGGATGTCGGTCGCCGAGTTGAGCTTGTCGCGAAAGCCGGCGAGGGTCTCGGCGGTGATGTCCTCGCTGTCGACCGCGGCCTCGACCTCGTCCAATGACTTCTTGAGCTCTTCAATCGAAGGCTCTTCGCCTGCCTCGGCCCAGGCCTTCCGCTCGAATCCGACGGTTGCGAGGAGGAGTGCGGCCGTCAATGTCCACAAGACAAACTGGCGCCAGAGCCCCGGCTGAATGCGTCCGATTGTCATGAGACTTCTCCTTTGGGGGAGTGCGGTGTCATGCAGGGGTGACGAAATCAAGATGCTCCGTGCTGCGTTGATTGCCTGGCTGAGCGGATCCGGCGGCCGTCCGGATTTAGAGAAGCCCAGCGAAAGCCGCGGGTCGTTGCCGCGAGACGCTGAACTTGCGCCGCGGCTCCTGTTTAGTGGAGCGACGCTCAGGATGGGGGACGGAACTCAAGGAATCTGCCGTCCTGATAGGCGTAGAGCTTACCGCTCTCCTGCATGTCCGGCAGGCACAATCCGACGATTCTATCCGCAACCTTGTCTGGAGTGTCCAGCGTCATCGGGTCCTCCCCCGGGAACGCCTGCGCGCGGATGCGGGTACGGATCGGGCCGGGCGTGAAAAGATTGATGCGGACATTCGTTGTTGCGGTTTCCGCCGCGTAGGTGCGCGCCAGCGTTTCGAGCGCCGCTTTGGAGACGGCATACGGCCCCCAATAAGCCAGCGCCAGGGCCGCCACGCCGGAAGAGACGAAGACGGCGCGGCCGGCATCGGAAAGCCTCAACAGCGGGTCCATGGCGCAGATCAGGCGCCAATTGGCGGTAACGTTGACCGCCATCACCTCGTCCCATGTCTTTGCGTCGACGTGGCCGAGGGGGGATAGCGGCCCGAGAATGCCCGCGTTGCCGATCAGCACATCGAGCCGCCCGAAGCGCTCGCGCAAGGCAAGGCCGAGCCGGTCGATGCCGGCGTAGTCCTTGAGGTCGAGCGGCACGAGGGTGGCGGAGCCGCCCGCGGCCTTGATCGCGTCGTCGAGCTCCTCGAGCCCGCCGACCGTGCGCGCGAGCGCGACGACATGCGCGCCCGCCTTGGCGAGCGCGAGCGCGGTCGCGTAGCCGATGCCGCGCGAGGCGCCGGTGACGAGCGCGATGCAATCGGCGAGGGGAGGGGACATTGGCGCGCTCTCCTCATTTGGGCCGGGCACGCAGTCGCGCTTTGCGCGGTCCGCGCATGCTTGACTGCACGCGAGAGCCGAAACTCATAGTCCGCGGAGTCGACAAATTCAAACGACGATGATCGTGGGTCGCGGACAGCGCGCTTCACGCACAGGCGGAAGAACGCCGCGCGTCAGCCCGCTTCGGCGAGCAGCGATAGTTGCCGTGGCGACGCTTCCCGCCCGGTCTGGTCGGTGAGCGGGGTCGGATAATCACCGGTAAAGCAATGGTCGGTGAATTGCGGTCGCAGCGGATCGCGCTGCTCGTAACCCATGGCGCGATAGATCCCCTCGACCGACAGGAACGCGAGGGAATCGGCGCCGATGAAGCTGCGCATGCCTTCGAGATCGTGGGTTGCCGCCAGGAGCTTGTCGCGTTCCGGCGTGTCGATGCCGTAATAGTCGGAATGGGTGATCGGCGGCGAGGCGATGCGGAAATGCACCTCTGTGGCGCCGGCGTCGCGCATCATTTGCACGATCTTCACCGAGGTCGTGCCGCGGACGATGGAGTCGTCGATGAGCACGATCCGCTTGCCGTTGACGACCGCGCGATTGGCGCTGTGCTTGAGCCTCACGCCAAGCTGCCGGATCTGCTGGCTGGGCTCGATGAACGTCCGCCCGATATAGTGGTTGCGGATGATGCCGAGTTCATAGGGAATGCCCGATTCCTGGGCATAGCCGATGGCCGCCGGAACGCCGGAGTCGGGGACCGGGATCACCACGTCGGCAGTGGCCGGTGCCTCGCGGGCAAGCTGCGCGCCCATGGTCTTGCGCACGTCGTAGACGTTGCGGCCGCCAACGACCGAATCCGGGCGCGCGAAGTAAATGTATTCGAAGATGCAGGGCCGCGCCGCCATCGGCGGGAACGGTTTGTGCGAGTGCATACCATCTTCGTCGAATACAACGACCTCGCCATTCTCCACGTCGCGGACGTATTTCGCGCCGATGATGTCGAGTGCGCAGGTCTCCGAGGCAAGGATCGGCTGGCCGTCGAGCTTGCCGATCACCAGCGGGCGGATGCCGAGCGGGTCACGCGCGCCGACAAGCTTCTTGTTGGTGAGGCCGACGAACGCGTAAGCGCCTTCGAGCTGACGCAGCCCCTCGATGAAACGGTCGATGAAGCGATTGCGCTTGGCGTTGGCGACGAGATGCAGGATGACCTCAGTGTCGGACGTGGACTGCATGATGGCGCCGTCGCGCACCAGCTGTCGCCGCAAGGTCAGGCCGTTGGTCAGATTGCCATTGTGGCCGATCGCAAAGCCGCCGCCATCGAGCTCGGCGAACAGCGGCTGCACGTTGCGCAGGATGGTCTCGCCGGTGGTCGAGTAGCGCACGTGGCCCATTGCCGACATGCCGGGCAGACGGTCGATCACCTCCCGGCGCGAGAAGTTGTCGCCCACCAGGCCCATGCGCCGTTCGGAATGGAACCTCTTGCCGTCGAACGAGACGATTCCCGCCGCCTCTTGCCCGCGGTGCTGGAGGGCATGCAGGCCGAGCGCGGTGATGGCAGCCGCATCCGGATGCCCGAAGATGCCGAAGACGCCGCATTCTTCCCGCAGCCGGTCGCCATCCAGCTCGGGTTCGCCCCAGTTCGACGCGTCACGATCGGCCGAAGTCGGAGACATCCGACCGCGGCCAAGATCGAGCCCGGCGTCGCTTGGAGAGTCGGTCATCTTGCCCATCTCCTGGTTGAATTCCCGGCTCGGTCACCGCGGCGGAGCCTTGCCGCGGAGCAATTGCTGCATGCCGGACCGGTCGTTCGCTCCGTAACCGGCCGCCTCGCTCGGGGCGTCAAGGCCCGACCGCTGGCCCGGCGTCGGCTCGTCCTCTTCCGGCTTGGGCTTCTTCAACCTTTTCAAGATGGTGCTTTCGGGGTCATCCGGCAACATCGACATCAGCCAATCGCCGGTTCCTTGCAGCACGACCCGCGACTTGGCGCTGCGGACCCACTCGGGCTGGCTCCGATCGGGCACTAGCCACGCGAAGAACAGGAAGGCCACGACCACGATGACCAACCCGCGCGCGAGCCCGAACAGAAAGCCCAGGGTGCGGTCGAGGGCGCCGATGCGGCTGTCCAGCACCATGTCGGAGAACCGCACGGTGATGATGGAAACGATCAGCAAGGTGCCCAGGAAGGTGCCGCCGACCACCACCGCCGCGGCAACAATGTCGTTGTTGAAGTACGTCTTCGCGAACGGCAGCAGCTTCGTATAGCTGTACAGCGTCACCACCGCTGCGATCACCCAGGCGGCGATCGACAGCACCTCGCGCATGAAACCGCGGATCATGGCGAGCAGCGCGGAGATCAGCATGACGCCGATCAGGATAATGTCGAGGAGAGTGATGGGCATGGTTGAGTTCGGATTCTCTGCCACTTCCAGGACGCTGCCGGCCGAATCGGCAAGTCGATTTATACCAACCTTTGCGCGCCTCGCCTTGCCGGCAAGCCCCTGCCGAGGAATCAGCCCAACTTATCAAGATTCCTGCCGTTATTGGCCCGCCGGCCCGTCCAGACGCCGGTGCCAAGCGGGGCTCGGCAGTTCGGCCGCTGTATAGCTGGACGGGGGCGGCCCGTCACCCATCTTGTTGATCGGCGCAACGACCCCGATGGGCGCACGGCGATGCTGAGGCTAGCCAGGCTGCCGGTGGCACCCTCGAAGCAGCCGGTGGATCGATTATTCGATGAGCGCCACGGAGGAATGCGTCCTCATCCGGCATCCGCCTTCCGGGCTCTGACGTCCGTCGTCGGTCCTCTGTCGTCGGCTTTCCGGCGTCGGTCGTCGCTCGGCTGCCGTCTGTCGTCCGTCTTCCCTTGTGCGGCGATGTCTGCGACCAGGCTCGCCAGGCTGCCGACAGGCTGCAGCGACAGCCCCGGCTCGCTCGTCCCTTCGGCGCGCGCGGCTTCGGGTAGAATGGCACGGGCAAAGCCGAGCTTCTGCGCTTCCTTGAGCCTCGAAGCCGCCTGCGCCACCGGTCGCACCGCGCCCGAGAGCGATATCTCTCCAAAATAGACCGCGTCGGCCGGCAACGACGCCCCGGCGAGCGAAGAAACGAGCGCTGCCGCGGCAGCAAGATCAGCCGCCGGCTCCTGGATACGAAGCCCGCCCGCGACATTAAGATAGACGTCATGGCTGGAGAGCCGCACGCCGCAGTGAGCCTCAAGGACGGCAAGCACCATCGACAAGCGGTTCTGGTCCCACCCGTTCACCGCGCGCCGCGGCGTGCCGAGCGAGGACGGGGCGACCAGCGCCTGGATTTCAACCAGCAAAGGGCGGCTCCCTTCGATACCGGCGAACACCGCGGTCCCGGGCGAACCGAGATCGCGCTCGGAAAGAAATAGCTCGGACGGGTTGGTAATTTCGCGCAATCCGCCGCCGGTCATCTCGAATACGCCGATCTCATCGGTCGGACCGAAACGGTTCTTGGCCGCGCGCAGGACGCGAAACTGGTGCGAGCCCTCGCCCTCGAAGGACAGCACCGCATCGACCATGTGCTCGACCACGCGCGGCCCGGCGATCTGGCCGTCCTTGGTGACGTGACCGACCAGGATCACAGCCGTGCCCGAGCGCTTGGCAAAGCGGATCAGCGCCTGCGCGCTAGCGCGCACCTGGGTGACGGTACCGGGGGCCGATTCGACCATGTCGGTCCACATGGTCTGGATGGAATCGATGATGACGAGGCGCGGGGTCTCGCCGTCGCCGAGCGTCGCCACGATGTCCTCGATCGAGGTCTCGGCGGCAAGCTCGACCTGCGCGCCCGCTAGGCCGAGCCGCTCGGCGCGCAGCCGCACCTGCGCCACCGCTTCCTCGCCGGAAATATAGACCGCACGCTGCTTGGCGCGGGCCAGGGTCGCCGCCACCTGGATCAGCAGCGTCGATTTGCCGATGCCGGGATCGCCGCCAAGGAGCAGCACGGAGCCGCGCACGAATCCGCCGCCGGTGACGCGGTCGAACTCGGCGAGCCCCGAGGCGAGCCGTGGTGCGTCGTGGGTCGCACCCGCGAGCGCCTCGAGTGCGAACACGCGCCCCTTGCGCGGCGCACGACCGGGCATTTGCGGGCGCTCGCTCGCTGCGTTTTCCTCGGCGATGGTGTTCCATTCACCGCAGGCGTCGCACTTGCCTTGCCAGCGGCCGTAGGTCGCGCCGCAGTTCTGGCAGATGAAGCTCGCTTCGCGACGCGCCATTGTTCGGATTACCGATTATTTCCTGCTCGTATTCCGGATGCGATGCATCGCGACGCGCATGCAGACCGAGCGTAGGCTGCGCCGGTCGGGCTTCGAGTCACGCGCCCTTATATACGCGATGATAGCGCCGTCCGAGATTGGTGAGTACCTCGTAGCCGACGGTGCCCATGGCAGCGGCGAGATCATCGATGCTCATGCCATCGCCGATCAGCGTGGCAAGATCGCCGCGACGCACGGCACCCTCGGGCAGTTGCGTGACGTCGATGGCGAACAGGTCCATCGACACGCGGCCGGCGATGGGACAACGCCTGCCGGCCACGATCACGTCGGCTGCGGACTTGCCCTTGGAGGCGCCGGCCGACCGCAGGAAGCCGTCCGCGTAGCCGACTGCCACCATCGCAATGCGGCTAGGCCGGGTAGCGGCAAAAGTAGCGCCGTAGCCGACGGTTTCGCCCTTGCCGACCGTGCGCACCTGGATGATCCGGCCCTTGAGCTCGACCACCGGGCGCATGGGGTTCTTCCGCCCCGGGGTCGGGTTGACACCGTAGAGCGCCACGCCCGGACGAACTAGATCGCAGTACACGGTGCCGCCAAGGAATACTCCGGAAGAATTCGCGAGCGAGGACGCAAGCCCGCGATAGAGAATGCGGATTTCGCGAAACAGCCGGATCTGCTGGTCGTTCATCGGGTGGTCGGGGATGTCAGCGCAGGCGAGTTGGCTCATCAGCAGCGTGAAGCCATGGCTTTCGGATTGGAGGCGGGGCGCGATGGCGACCGCTTCGTCCATGGTGAGCCCNAGCCGGTTCATGCCGGTGTCGACGTGGAGAGCGGCACCTCCGCGCCAATTGTTGATGGCGACGAACGCATCCCACTCGGCAAGCTCGGTCGCGCTATTGATGACCGGCTGCAAGTAGTCGTTGGCGAAGGCCTGTGCCGAACCCGGCATGACTCCGTTGAGAACGTAGATCGTCGCATCGGGCGCCAGCGCCCGCACCCGCCGCCCTTCGGCCACGTCGGCGACGAAGAAGGTCCTGCACCCGGCTTTCGACAATGTCCGCGTTACCGGTTCGAGCCCGCAGCCATAACCGTCGCCTTTGACTACGGCAGCGCATTCGACCGGCACGGTCGTGCTGGCGAGCATCCTCCAATTCGCCTC
>JGI12053J15887_10000358_pt1 | contig 18140 bp, 14 predicted proteins | sample MedBloCAOM1_O3_FD_15887 | JGI IMG/M metagenome (IMG submission 15887)
CCCGCCGCGTCCACGATCGATGTCACGCCGCGGGCGTTCAAAGCGGCGAAATAGGCCGCGAGGCTGTGTTTGCGTTCTTCGTCGCTGGATGCGGCTATTCGGGCAAAAAGCCCCGAGAACGAACCGATGTTGCCGAACAGCTTGCCCGTTGGCCGGCCCTCTTTATCCCGCTCGATCTCGATGCCGGGTATCGACGTATCCTTCTGGTCCAGCCCGAGCGCTGAGAGACCGCGCGCATTCACGATCGCGTAGTCGTAGAGGTACTGGATGTAAGCCGGGTTGTCCGGGAGTGCCGCCGTCAGGTCGGCGGAGGTGGGAGCGCGATTCTCGTCGAACTGCTCGGGCGCCCAGGAGCCCGCGACCGTCACCCACTTTCCCGGCCCTTTCGTGCGGCCAGTTTCCTTGAGAGCATACAGCGCCTCTGCGAGGGATGTCGCATCGTACCAGTATGTTTCGAAGCGGTAGGTCTGTCCTCCACGTATCGCGTGATTGTGCGCGTCGCTCAGTCCCGGAATGAGCGTCTTGCCACCCAAGTCCAGGACCTTCGTCCGCGGGCCGGCCAACCTTTGGACTTCGTTGTTCGATCCGACCGCGACGATCCTGTCTCCATCGATCGCCACTGCTTCCGCGACCCGGTCCGATGCGTCCATCGTCAGGACGTGGCCGTTGAAGAAGATCCGAGCAGGCGGATCGGCCGCGAAGGCTTGTGCTGGAATGAGCCCGGCGGCGAAAGCTACTGAAATGACTCTTCGGAACACGGATGGCCTCCTGGGTTAGATGCGTCCTTCAGACGCCTTTGACGATGCTCTCCGTCATCTTCTTGGCGTCGCCGAGCAGCATCATCGTGTTGTCGCGGTAGAACAGCGGGTTATCGATTCCTGCGTATCCGGATGCGAGCGACCGCTTGATGAACATCACGGTGCCGGCCTTCCAGACTTGAAGCACCGGCATGCCGTAGATCGGCGAGGATTTGTCCTCCTCAGCAGCCGGATTGGTGACGTCGTTGGCGCCGATCACGAAGGCGATGTCGGCTTGCGCGAATTCCGAGTTGATGTCCTCAAGCTCGAACACCTCGTCGTAGGGGACGTTCGCCTCGGCGAGCAGCACGTTCATGTGGCCCGGCATGCGGCCGGCGACCGGATGGATCGCGTATTTGACCTCGACGCCCTCCTTCTTGAGGGTGTCGGCCAGTTCGCGAAGCGCGTGCTGCGCCTGGGCCACCGCCATGCCGTATCCGGGCACGATGATGACCTTCTGCGCGTTCTTTATGATGTAGGCCGCGTCGTCGCCGGAGCCGAGCTTGACCGGACGCTGCTCGACGGTGCCGCCGGCGGCCGCCGTCTCGCCGCCGAAACCGCCCAGGATGACCGAGACGAACGAGCGGTTCATCGCGTGGCACATGATGTAGGACAGGATCGCGCCCGAGGAGCCGACCAGCGCGCCTGTGATGATCAGCGCCGAGTTGCCGAGCGTGAAGCCGATGCCGGCCGCGGCCCACCCCGAGTAGGAGTTGAGCATCGAGATCACGACGGGCATGTCGGCACCGCCGATCGGGATGATCATCAGAATGCCGAGCAGGAGCGCGAGCGCGGTGATGATCCAGAAATCGAACTGGCTTTGCGATCCATAGAGGCGGTACACGAAGAACACGAGTGCCAACGCCAGCGCGATATTCACGATGTGGCGGGCCGGCAGCATGATCGGTGCGCCGCTCATCCGCGCGGAGAGCTTGAGGAAGGCGATTACCGATCCGGTGAACGTGAGAGCACCGATAGCGACGCCGAGGGACATCTCGATCAGGCTCGCCTGATGGATGTGGCCGGGAGCGCCGATGCCGAAGGCCGCCGGGACGTAGAACGCGCCCGCCGCCACGAGCACCGCCGCTAGGCCGACGAGAGAATGGAACGCCGCGACCAGTTCCGGCATCGAGGTCATCGGCACCTTCCGGGCGGTCACCGCGCCGATCGTGCCACCGATCGCCATGCCGCCGACGACCAAGCCCCAGCCGACCGCGTCGGCCGGCGGATGCGACCCGAGCGTGGTCAGCACGGCGATGGTCATTCCGGCGATGCCGAAAAAGTTGCCTCGACCGCTGGTCTCGGGGCTCGAAAGTCCGCGCAGCGCCTGGATGAGGAGGACGCCGGAGACGAGATAGAGAAGCCCGACGAGATTAGCGCTCATGACCGTTTCACTTCTTCTTTTTCTGGTACATCGCGAGCATGCGTTGGGTGACGAGGAAACCGCCGAAGATGTTGATGGCGGCGAAGATCAGCGCGGCGGAGCCGAATGCGCGTGCCCAGATCGGGCCCTGATCGTCGACCGCCAGCGACACGCCAACCGCAAGCAGCGCGCCGACCACGATCACGGACGAGATCGCGTTGGTCACCGACATCAGAGGCGTGTGCAAAGCCGGCGTGACCGACCAGACCACGTAGTAGCCGACGAAGATGGCCATCACGAAGATCGAGAAGCGAAATACGAAGGGATCTACGACTTCCATCGCCAAGCTCCTGGTTTGCCAAAAAGTCCTCTCCCGAGGCCGGGACCCATCTCCGCGCCCGGGAGAGGAAGGCAGTGAGGACCCGCAGTCGGCGTTCTCATGGCGATGCCTTCGCCGTCGATGCGAAGCTCGGGTGGACGACGGCGCCGTCCCGCGTCAGGGCCGTGCCCTTTACGATCTCGTCGTCCCAGTTGATCGCGAGCTTCTTCTCCTTCTTGTCGACCAATGATTCGAGAAAGGTCAGAAGGTTTTTGGCGTAGAGCGCCGACGCAGACGCCGCGAGCCGGCCCGGCACGTTGGTATGGCCGACGATCTTCACGCCGTTGATCTCCGCGACCTCACCGGCCTTGGCGCCTTCGACGTTGCCGCCGCGCTCGACCGCGAGATCGACCAGCACCGAGCCCGGACGCATCGAGGCGACCATCTCCGCGCTGACCAGCTTCGGCGCCAGACGGCCCGGAATGAGAGCGGTGGTGATCACGATGTCCTGTTTCTTAATGTGCTCGGCGACCAGGGCGGCCTGCTTCGCCCGGTACTCTTTCGACATCTCCTTGGCGTAACCGCCGGCGGTCTCCGCCTGCTTGAATTCGTCGTCCTCCACGGCGATGAATTTGGCGCCCAGCGACTGGACCTGTTCCTTCACCGCCGGACGGACGTCGGTCGCGGTGACCACCGCGCCAAGCCGGCGCGCAGTGGCGATGGCCTGAAGGCCCGCGACGCCGACGCCCATGATGAAGATCTTGGCGGCAGGTATCGTGCCGGCCGCCGTCATCATCATCGGCAGCGCGCGGCCGTATTCCGCCGACGCATCGATCACCGCGCGGTAGCCGGCGAGGTTCGCCTGGCTCGACAGCACATCCATGGACTGCGCCCGCGTGATGCGCGGCATCAGCTCCATCGCAAACGCGGTCACCCCGGCATCCGCCAGAGCCCTCAGCGGCGCGTCGTTACCGTAGGGATCCATGATCGCGACGACGATCGCGCCCTTCTTGTAGGACCCGACCTCGGAACCGCTCGGCCGGCGGACTCTCAGCACGATGTCGGCGTCACTCTCGGCGCCGTCTCCGACGGTCGCGCCCGCCGCCTCGAAATCGACGTCCGGAATCCCTGACCCGGCACCGGCGCCGCGCGCGACGGCAACTTCGGCACCGAGCGCCTTCAACTTCCTGACCGTCTCGGGCGTCGCCGCGACGCGGGGCTCGCCCGCCTCTGTCTCACGAGACACAGCTATACGCACGGCGCGCTCCAAAGCAGGCACTTACGCATTCACCGCCCTCCCGTACGCATCGAGCACCGCTTCCTTCATCGTTTCCGAAATGGTCGGATGCGGGAAAATGGTGTGCATCAGCTCTTCCTCGGTGGTTTCGAGGTTCATCGCGACCACGAATCCCTGGATCAGCTCGGTGACTTCGGCGCCGACGAGGTGCGCGCCGAGAAGTTGGCCGCTCTTCTTGTCGAAGATCACCTTCGCCATGCCTTGGTCTTCGCCCAGCGCAACGGCTTTGCCATTGCCGACGAAGGGGAAACGGCCGACGCGGATATCGAGCTTTTTCTCCTTCGCGGCCTGTTCGGTGAGACCGACGGAGGCCACCTGCGGATGGCAATAGGTGCAGCCCGGTATCATCCGTTTGTCCATCGGATGCGGGTGCAATCCCTTGATCGCTTCGACGCAGATCACGCCTTCATGTTCGGCCTTGTGCGCGAGCATTGGTGGACCCGCGACGTCGCCGATCGCGTAGATGCCCGGCACGTTGGTCCTGCAGAATTCGTCGATGGCGATGCAGCCGCGGTCGGTCTTCACGCCAAGCGTTTCCAGTCCGAAGCCTTCGATGTTGCCGACTACGCCGACAGCGAAGATGACGCGGTCGACCGTGATCTGTACGGTCTTGCCGCCTGCATCGACCGTTGCCGTGACGCCGTCGCTCTTCTGGTCGAGCTTCATCACCTTGGCGCCGGTCGCGATCTCGATGCCCTGCTTCTCGAACGCCTTGCGCGCGAATGCGGATATCTCGGCGTCCTCGACCGGCAGGATCTGCGGCAGCACCTCGACGACGGTCACGTCGGCACCCATGGTGCGGTAGAACGACGCAAACTCGATGCCGATCGCTCCCGAGCCGACGACCAGCACCGACTTCGGCATCCGGTCGGGATTCATCGCCTCGAAGTAGGTCCAGATCAGCTTCTTGTCCGGTTCGAGACCGGGCAGCGCGCGCGGCCGCGCGCCGGTCGCGATGATGATGTGCTTGGCCTGGTACGAGCCGGGTCCGGCGGCCTCCTTCGGCGCCTGCATCTGGAACGCCTTCACGGTGATCTTGCCGGGCGTATCTATCGTCGCCTCGCCCCAGATCACGGTGATCTTGTTCTTCTTCATCAGGAACCCGACGCCGGCGTTCATGCGGCCGGCGACGCCGCGCGAGCGCTTGATGACGGCGGCCGCATCAAAACTCACGGCGTCGGCGGACCGCCCATAGTCCTTCGCATGCCGCAGGTAGTGGAAGATCTCCGCCGAGCGCAGCAGCGCCTTGGTCGGAATGCAGCCCCAGTTCGAGCAGATGCCGCCGAGAAACGAACGCTCGACGATCGCGGTCCTCAATCCCAGCTGCGCGGCGCGGATCGCCGTCACATAGCCGCCGGGGCCTGACCCGATCACGATAACGTCGAATGTGTTTTCGGCCATTGCGGTCCCCGGCTCACGCGATCGCAGAGACGGGATGTTCGATGATCGACTTGAACACCGCCAACAGCTCCGCGCCGAGCGCTCCATCGACCACGCGATGGTCGCAGGACAGCGTGACCGTCATCACGTCGTAGAATTCGATGCGACTGGAGGCCGTCTCCCTCGGAGCACGTCGGCCGGCGCCGACCGCGAGGATCGTCGACTGGGGCGGGTTCACGATCGCGGCGAACTCCCGCAAGCCGAACATTCCAAGGTTCGAAATCGAGCTCGAACCTCCCGAGTATTCCGCGGGCTTCAGCTTCTTCGAGCGCGCGCGCTCCGCCAGGTCCTTCATCTCCCGCGAAATGCCGGTGACGGTCTTGCCTTCCGCGCTGCGGATGACGGGTGTTATCAGCCCGCCTTCGATCGAGACGGCCACTCCGATGTCCGCCTGCCGAAACCTCAGGATCCGGTCCCCGGCCCAGACCGCGTTCGCGGCCGGAACGCGCATCAGCGCCCCCGCCCAGCCCTTGATGATGAAGTCGTTGAGGGACACACGGTACGCCGGACCGTCGGGCCCTGCCGCCGCTGCATCGTTCACCTCCTTGCGGAGAACCAGCAGACGGCCGATCTCGACATCGGTTGTGAGATAGAAGTGAGGGATGGTCTGCTTCGCTTCGACCAGGCGACGAGCGATCATGGTCCTCATCGCATCGAGCGGAACTTCCACGTACGTCTGCGGGTCGTAACCGGCAACGGCCGCCGAAGGTGCCTGCGGGGCAGACGAAGAAGTCTTGCGATCGGGCGCCGCGGCGACGTCGCGGGCGACCACCCGCCCATGGGGGCCGGTGCCTGCGATTTCGGCGATCTCTATACCACGCTCCGCCGCAAGGCGGCGCGCGAGCGGCGTCGACGCAGTCCCGTCGCTGCGCCGCGCCGGCCCGAAATTCCGTTCCGGTGTCGGGACGGCATTCCAGGGATCGAGACTCTTGCCGTTGGAGGCCTGGGCTGCCGGCTGGTCCGGACGTGACGGAGCAGGCGGCACGGAGACCGCGGATTTGGCCGGAGCCGGCGGCGCTTCTCCCGCGCCGGTAATGACGGCCACGACGGCGCCGACCTTCGCGACTTCGCCCACGTGGAAGTTGATCGTCGAAAGGGTGCCCGCGAATGTCGCAGGGACCTCCATCGAGGTCTTATCGGTCTCGATCTCGAAGAGATTGTCGCCCGCCTGTACCGGGTCGCCAGCCTCTTTGAACCATTTGCTGATCTTGCCTTCGGCGACGGTTTCGCCGAGCTGGGGCATCAGGACGTCCATCTCGTGATTCTCCGCTACCACACGACGGTCACGTATTGGCTTTCGAGGAATTCCATCATTCCCTCGTGCGCGCCTTCACGTCCCAGGCCCGACTGCTTCATGCCTCCGAACGCAGCCGCCGGGTCCGACACCAGGCCGCGGTTGAGACCGATCATCCCGAAATTGAGACGCTCCGACATGCGGAGCCCGCGGGCCATGTCGCGCGTGAACAGGTAGGCGACGAGCCCGTATTCCGTGTCGTTGGCGCGGCGTATCACGTCGTCGTCGGAGGAGAACCGTTGGATCGAGGCCAGCGGACCGAAGATCTCCTCATCGAGCATCTTCGCGCCGTCCGGGACATCGACCAGCACGGTCGCCGGGTAGAAGAAGCCGGGACCCTCCGGAAGCCTTCCGCCGGTCAGCACCTTGGCGCCCTTCGAAACGGCGTCGTCGACCAGCTCGACGACCTTGTCGCGGCCTTCCTTGTTCACGAGCGGACCAAGCACGACGCCTTCATCCAGGCCGTTGCCCATCCGCATCGCCGCCATCCGCTCGGTCAGCTTCTCCGCAAACCGATCGTGCACGCCGTCGTGCACATAGAACCGATTCGCGGCGGTGCACGCCTCCCCCATGTTCCGCATCTTGGCGATCATGGCGCCTTCGACCGCCACATCGACGTCCGCGTCCTCGCAGACGATGAACGGGGCGTTGCCGCCGAGCTCCATCGCGGGCTTCACGATGTTGTCCGCGGCTTCGCGGAGAAGCTTGCGGCCCACCTCCGTTGATCCCGTGAACGACACGACGCGCACGTGCATGTCGTGCAGCATCGAGGACACGACGGCGCCCGAGGAGCGTGACGGAATGACGTTGATGACGCCGGGCGGAACGCCCGCCTCCTCCATGATCGGCATCAGCGCTAGCATGGTGAGCGGCGTATCCGACGCGGGTTTGAGCACCACCGGACAACCGGCTGCGAGAGCGGGCGCGATCTTCCGGGTGGCCATCGCCGCCGGGTAGTTCCACGGTGTGACGAGGAGCGCCAAGCCCGCGGGACGATGGTGCACCAGAATGCGCGCGCCCGACGACGGCGCGATCGAGACCTCTCCGATATTTCGGACGGCCTCTTCCGCATACCACCGGAAGAATTCCGCGGCGTACACGACCTCGCTTCGGGAATCGGGAAGCGCCTTTCCGTTCTCCAGGGTGATGAGCTTCGCAAGACGCTCCGCATCGCGCATGATGAGCTCGTAGGCCTTGCGGAGGATCTCGGCCCGTTCGCGGGGTTTCCGTGCCGCCCAGGGACCGAAGGCGTCCTGCGCCGCGTCAAGCGCGGCGGCAGCGTCCTGCACCGTGGCGCTCGCCACGGACGCGACCAGATTTTCGCTCGCGGGATCGAAGACGTCGAACCGGGCGCCATCGGAGGACTTTCGCCATCCGCCTCCGATCCAAAGATCGGTCGGCACTTCTGCCAGCAGATTGTCGTACATCGGACTACTCCCGCGCCTCAGCTTCCGAGCGAGCGCCTGACCGTCTCGGCGATCCGCGCGGCGTTCGGGAGCACCATGTCTTCCAGGATGTCGGCCGCCGGCAGCGGCATGTGCGGCGTCGTGATCCGAACCGGCGGGCCGTCGAGATCGTAGAAGGCCTCGTCGGCGACGATCGAGACGATCTCCGCTCCCCATCCGCACAGACGCGGATTCTCCTCCACCGTGAACAGACGGTTGGTCTTGGCGACCGACCCGAGGATCGTGCGCGTGTCCAGGGGAACCAACGAGCGGACGTCGACCACCTCGCAGTCGATGCCATGCTCGCTCTTGAGCTTCTCGGCCGCTTCGAGCGCCCGCGGAACCATCAGGGCAAGCGCGCAGATGGTCGCGTCTTTGCCGGGCCGTACGATCTTGGCGGTGCCGAGCGTGTCGACGATCTCGCCGTCCGGTACCTCGCCCTTGGTGGCGTAGAGCGATTTGTGCTCGAAGAAGATGACGGGATCGGGATCGCGGACGGCCGCAGCCAGTAGCCCGACGACATCGACCGGGCTCGATGGCGCCACCACCTTCAGCCCCGGGATCATCATGCACCAGTTCTCGACGCTCTGACTGTGCTGCGCGCCGAAGCGGGAGCCCGCACCGTTCCCCGTCCGGACGACGAGCGGACACCTCGTCTGTCCGTTGGACATGTAGCGGCTCTTCGGAAACTCGTTGGCGATGTAGTCGAAGCACACCGCAATGAAGTCCGAGAACATGATCTCCGCGATCGGCTTCAGGCCGGTCATTGCCGCGCCCATGGCGGCGCCCAAGATGGCCTGCTCGGAGATCGGCGTGTCGCGCACGCGCAGCGGTCCGAACTGCTCATAGAGGCCGACCGTCGCCTTGAACACGCCGCCGGCTTTCGCGATGTCCTCGCCCAGGAACACCACGTCCTCGTCGCGGTTCATTTCCTGTGCGATGCCGCGGGCGACGGCATCGCGATAGGTCAATTCCGCCATGCCCAACCTCCATCCGCATAGACGTCCGTGAAGAGAATGTCGGTTGGCGGCATCGGTGCGGCCTTGCACGCCTCGGTTGCCTCGTCGACTTCCTTCCGTACCGCTTGATCGATGTCAGCGATTTGGCGGTCGGAGATGCCGAACTGCTTCAGGCGCTCCCGATAGATCTTGATGGGGTCGCGCTGCTTCCACTTCTCCAGCTCGCCCTCCGGCCGGTACTTCGCCGGGTCGGCGCGCGAATGGCCGCTGTGGCGGTATGTCAGGCACTCGATGAGCGACGGGCCGCCGCCCGACCGCGCCTTGTCGAACGCCTTGATTGCTTCGCGGTACACGACATCCGCGTCGTTGCCCTCGATCACGATCTTCGGCAGGCCGTAGGCGGCGGCGCGGTCGCCGGCGGGACTCGGCACCGCCGTGACGTCGCCGATCGGCGTGTATTCCATGTAGAGGTTGTTCTCGCAGACGAAGACAACAGGCAGCTTCCACACGACCGCGAAGTTCAACGCCTCGTGGAACGCACCGATGTTGGTGGTGCCATCGCCGAAGAAGCAGACGGACACGTCCTTGGCGCCCTTGTACTGGGCGCGCCAAGCGGCGCCGCAGGCGATCGGCAGATGAGCGCCGATGATGGCGTAGGAGCCCATCACGCCGTGCTCCTCGGAGGTCAGATGCATCGAGCCGCCCTTGCCGCGCATCAGGCCGTTGTCCCTCTGCATCAGCTCGCCCAGCACCTTCTCGACCGGCACTCCGCGCGCCAGCGTGTGCGCGTGTCCGCGGTAGGTGCAGAAGGACAGGTCGCCGGGCACCATCGCGCATCCGAAACCCGCTGCGATCGCCTCCTGTCCGAGGGACAAATGGCTCGTGCCCTTCACGAGATTCTGGAGAAAGAGATCGAACGCGCGCTGCTCCGCATCGCGGATCCGCAACTGCGAACGGTACAGTTCGAGCCGCTTTGCCTCTCCGATATCGTCGTTCGGTTCCGACACCGCCCGCGCCTCCACGGTCCGCTCTGACATCATCACATGGGCTTCCTTCGGTCGCGCTTTTCGGCTCGCATTCAGTTCGCGGGACGCGCAAACATGCCGCCGTATCGCACCGCATCGTTGCGTAGGAGATCGGAAAGCTCGGCCGGCGAGCTGGTTGACGCCGTGACCCCCTGTTGCGCCATCCGGCTCGTCATTTCAGGAGTCGTTACGACTTCGCCGACATCCTTGCTGAGTTTGGCGAGGACCTCGCGTGGGACACCCGTCGGGACGAGCAGACCGAACCACGCCTCGTATGCCGCTTCCGGAAGGCCGGCTTCCGCGAACGTGGGAACGTCCGGAAATTTCGGCAGTCGGGCCGGGCCTGAAACTGCAAGGGCCTTAACTTTTCCGCTCAGAATCAGGTCTTCACCAACTCCGGGCGGCGTAAAGAACGCCTGCGTGTCACCACGAACGATGCTCGTATAGGAGTCCGGGGCGCCTTTGTAGGGGACGTGCAGCATCTTGATGCCTTGCGCCCTGATAAAATGTTCGGCTGCGATGTTCGACGTGCTGCCAAGTCCCGCCGACGCGTAGCTGAGTTCGTCGGGCTTAGACTTCGCGAGAGCCGCGAATTCCTTCAGCGAATTTGCGGGTAGTGTGTTTGGCACGACGACGAGTACAGGCAGCTTCGCGATCAACGAAACGCCCTCGAAATCCTTGACAGCATCGAAAGACAGGTTTGCGGCGATGCTGTTCAGAATCGCGTGGCCGTTGGAAGTCAGCATCATGGTGTACCCGTCGGCCGGAGCTTTGGCGGTAGCGGCGGTACCAGGAACCCCCGGCCGATTCTCCACGATGACCGTCTGATTCCACTTACGATTCAGCTTGTCGGCGATCTCCCGAGCGAAGATGTCGCTCATGCTGCCCGCGGAGAACGGTACGACGATCCGTACCATCTGGTTCGGAAACGCCGGCCCCGACTGGGCAGACGCGGAAGTGACCAAGGTGGCCGACAGCAACGCCGCCGCAAACGCGCGCACCAATGGGAAATTCACGAAAGACCTCCCGGAAGTTTCCCCGCCTAGTTGACTTCAAGTCCCGACTTGACGTCGGCGTTCTCGCTTTTGAGTTTCATTCCGGCCAGCAGACCCATCGTCTCCAGCAGCGCGCCGAAATCCGCGGCAAGGTACTTCTTGGGATCCGGCTGCAGCGTCGCCGCACCGATGTGCATCTGCACCGTTTCGCGTGCCGCGGCCGTCACCGGCATCGGGACGTCCATCTCATGCGCCGCGTCCAGACCCAGATCGAAGTCCTTCAGAAGGAGCTCGGACGTGAACGTCGTCGTCCAGTCGAGGTTCACCAGCGCCGGCGTCTTGTACTGCGTGAAGATCGAGCCCATCACGCTGTTGTTCATGAATTCGAGGAACGCCTGCCGGCTCACGCCGAACTTCTCCGCTAGAAGCGTGATCTCGATCAGATTTTCGATGACGACGCCGAGCATGACGTTGTGCGCGATCTTGCAGATGCGCGCCCTGTCGGCCTCCCCGACGTAGAACACGCCGCGCGGTGCGAACGCCTGGACGATCGGCTTCACCTTGTCGAAGGCGGCCTTCGGGCCGGAAGCGACGCTCGACAGTTTGCCGGCGCGGACGCACCCGCCGTTGCCGCTGACCGAGGCGACGACGTATTCGGCGCCGCAGGCGGCCAGATCGCCGCGCAGACGTGCGGAGTCGTCTATTCCGATGCTCGAACAATCGACCAGCAGTTTGGGCGTGCGGTTCCGGCCGTCGGCGAACACGCCGGTGTTGCCGAAGCAAACTTCGCGCACGTCGTCGCCGGTCGCCACCATCGTGAAGAGGACGTCGACGCCGGCCAGATCCTCAAGCTTGTCCGCCAGCTTCGCGCCCTTTTTCGCCAGGGGCTCGGCCTTGGACCGCGTCCTGTTCCAAACCGTCAACGCCTGGCCCGAGGCGAGCACACGTTCCACCATCGGATATCCCATCCGACCGAGCCCTATCCAACCGACGTTCATCCCTGATCTCCGTTTATGCAATTTCCGATTTCGTCCGACGTGCTTCTGCCCGCATAGAGCCCCGGAATTGCCATCGCTTCCTCGCGTCTCGCCAAACCCGACGTGAGGCTACGCCCGCCGAACACTCATGCGCGAACGCCAATGCAAGACACAGCGTTCTCCTACGAAGAACGGGCATCGTTGCTCGATGGAGAACACACCGTTCTGAAATTGTGCTCTAGCAGGGGAAGAGTTTTGCGACGACAGGAGACCGTTGCCTTAACGATCGTGTATCCGCACTTCAGCCGCAGGCCGGTGGACGCGGGGCCGACTGGCGCCAGCAACCCGGCCAGTCGTGTGAATAAACATGCCGAACGACCTCAGAGCAGTCGATCTCAATCTGCTGAAGGCATTTGATGCCATCCTTACCGAAGGCGCGGTCACCCGGGCCGGCGCCAAGATCGGACTGTCGCAGCCCGCGATGAGCGCGGCTTTGGTGCGGCTGCGCGACCTGTTTGAGGACAGACTGTTCGTGAGGACGCCGGGAGGAATGGAGCCGACGGCGCGCGCCCTGGAACTCGCCGGCCCGATACAGCGGGCGCTCCGCGGAATAGAGGACGCGCTCCGGAATTCAGCGGACTTCGATCCAGGGCGGACCCGCCGGACGTTCGTCGTGGGGATAACGGAGTACGCGGAGATCGCCCTGGTCGAGAGGCTCACGGAACTGCTGCGAAAACGGGGCGACTCGATCGACCTGCGGCTCCGTTCGATCGCCAAGGTCAAATATGTCGAACTCCTGGACGACGGCGGCATCGATGCGTTCGTCGGTCACGCGGATGAAGTGCCGCCCAGGTTTCTTTCGGCTTCCCTGCTGAAGGATCCTTTGGTCCTCCTCGCGCGCAGAGGCCATCCGATCTTCAAGACGCAGATCGGCATGGAGGACCTCGTGAAGTGGCCGCAGGTGCTCGTGTCGCCGACCGGCGAGGCGCGCGGCGCGGTCGACCCTATTCTGAAACGCAAGGGCGTGGACCGCCGAGTGGCCATAACCGTCGGCACCTATCTCGGGATACCGCTGGCGCTGCAGAAGTCGGATCTTACCTCGAACGTGCCGCAGCAGATCGCGGCTCGCCTTTCCAAGGTGCTTCCGCTGCGGTCGGCGCCGCTGCCGTTCTGTCACGTCGTCACGAGCGAACTGGTGTGGCACAGCAGAAACGAAGCCGATCGCGCGCAGATCTGGCTGCGCGGCCTGATACGCGAGGCTGCTCAACCGTAGTCAAGCGACAGCCGGCTCAAGTCCATACTGCAAGGTTGGCCGAGGCATCGTCACCAGTTCCTCTGCTGCGGTCGGATGCACCGCCATCACCGCATCGAAGTCCGACTTCGACGCGCGCATCTGCAGGGCGATCGCAATCACCTGTATGAGTTCGCCTGCATCCGGCCCCACGATGTGGCATCCGACGACGCGTCCCGTACGGCCATCGACGACGAGCTTCATCAAGGACTTCGAGCCGCTGCCGGACAGCGTCGCCTTCATCGGCCGGAATGTCGTCTTGTAGATGTCGACGCGCCCGAGCGAGGCAACCGCCTCCTCTTCGGTCATGCCCACCGTGCCGACCTCGGGCTCGGAGAACACCGCGGTCGGAACTCCGGTATGGTCGACGGCGGTCGGCCGACCGCCGAACACCGTGTCGGCGAATGCGTGCCCTTCCCGGATTGCGATCGGCGTCAGGTTGACGCGGTTGGTGACGTCGCCGACGGCGAAGATCCCCGGCGTTGTCGATTGCGAAAACCGATCGACCTTCACCGCCCCACCGGCCGCGACCTCGACTCCGGCTCGATCCACATGCAGCGAGCCGGTGTTCGGGTGGCGGCCCAACGCGAACAGCACCTTGTCGGCGATGATCGGAGCGACACCATCTACGCCAATTCGATAGCCGCCATCCGACGGCGCAATGGAGGTCACCTTAGCTCCGCACAGGACCCGGATGCCCTTGCGTTCGAGCTCGGCCTTCAGGTGCGAACGCACGTCACCATCGAAACCGCGCAGGATGTTCTCGCCGCGATAGACGAGGGTGACCGAACTGCCCAGGCCCGCGAAGACGCATGCGAACTCCACGGCCGTGTATCCGCCTCCCTGCACCACGATGGACCGCGGAAGCTCGCGGAACTCGAAAACGTCGTTGGAGGAGATCGCATGTTCTATGCCGGGAATGGCATCGCCAGGATGCGGCCAACTGCCAGTCGCGATGAGCACGTTCGAGGCCCGCACCAGTTCTCCGAAGGCTTCCAGGCGGACCGTGCGACCGTCGTGAAATGAGGCGCGCGATTTGACGTGCTCCACGCCGATGCGGTCGAGATTTCCGGTGTAGGCGGCTTCTAGCCGCGCGATCTCCCGGTCCTTGTTCGCGACCAAGGTTCCCCAGTCGAAGCGCGTCCCTTCGACGGTCCATCCGTATCCGGCGGAATCCCTGAAATCGTCCGCAAACCGGGACGCGTAGACGAACAGCTTCTTCGGCACGCAGCCCCTGATGACGCAGGTTCCGCCGATCCGGTGCTCCTCCGCGAGTATCACTTTTGCGCCGTAGGAGGCCGCGACGCGCGCAGCCCTGAGGCCGCCCGAGCCCCCGCCGATAACGAAAAGGTCCACCTCCTTCATGTTGTCCCTCAGATCGTGCTGATGGCCGGATCGGCGAAGTGGCGTCGGTATTCCTCTATCGCTCCCGATTCATCCAATTCGCCCTCGCTTTTCGCGACGACCACCGTGGCGACCGCGTTTCCGATCATGTTGATGAGACCCCGTCCCATCGACATAAAGCGCTCCACGCCGAGAAGGAGAGCGAGCCCCTCTACAGGCAGCGTTCCTATCGCGGCCAGCGTCGAGGCGAGGATCACGAAGCCGGCGCCGGAGACCCCGCCCACACCTTTCGACGTGATCATCATGATGGCGACGAGGCCGACCTGTTGCGTCACGGAAAGATCAATTCCGTACGCCTGCGCGATGAACAGCGTCGAAAGCGAAAGGTAGATCGACGTGCCGTCCTGATTGAGGGTGTACCCGGTGGGAAGGACTAACGCGACGACGGACTTGGAGCAGCCGAGCTTCTGCATCTTCTCCATCAGCCTGGGCAGGACGCTTTCGGAGTTCGAAGTGCTCAGCATGATCAAGATCTCCTCCTTGATGTAGGCGAGAAACCTGAGAAGGGAGAAGCCGTAGAATCTGGCAACAAGGCCGAGCACAACGAAAATGAAGAAAGCCATTGCCGCGTAGGTGCTCAGCACAAGCAGCGCGAGCGAGCCCAAGGACGAGAGGCCGAAAGCGCCGACGGTGAAGGCCATGGCGCTGAAAGCCGCAATCGGCGCGTAGCGGATGACTATCGCGATGACGCCGAAGAGCGCGGCCGATAGGCGATCGATCGTCTCTTCGATCTTGCGGCCCTTTTCCCCCATGGACAGGACGGCGGCGCCGAACAGAACCGCAAAGAACATGATCTGCAGCACGTCGCCATGGACGAAGGCTCCGAACACATTGTCCGGCACAATGTTGAGAAGGAAGTCGACGACCGAATGCTCCTTGGCCGCGCCGGAGAACTTCTCCACGACGGCACGCTGGGATTCGCTCGGGGCCGGCGGAGACATGCCCGAACCGGGATGGAAGAGGTTTCCGGCCACCAGACCGACCACGAGAGCGACCGTCGTGACGACCTCGAAGTAGACGACCGCCTTCATGCCGACACGTCCGACCTTCTTCAGATCCCCCATGCCAGAAATCCCGGCGACGACCATGAGGAACACGAGCGGGCCTATCACCATCTTCACCATCTTGATGAAGAGCTCGGCGAATGGCCTCAGCGTCGCTCCGAGCTGCGGAAACATCCAACCGGCCAGCGCGCCTAGAAGCATCGCGACCAGGACCTGCGTCGTCAGACTGAAGTACCATTTCGAAGGCTTCCGGGCCGTCGGCGTCGCGGTCGTCTCCATGCTTTTTCCTATTCGGCGGCGGTGAGCCACGAAGATGCGATCCCGCGCCGGTGAGGGATGCTGAAATCCTGTATCGGCCCGATAGGGACGAAACCGCCCGGATTGAGCCGCCGATGGCTGGTGTAGTAGTGCCGCTTGATGTGGTCGAAGTTCACGGTGTCCGCGACCGCAGGCCATTGGTAAAGCTCGCGTGCGAACTCCATGAGGTTGGGATAGTCGGCGATCCTGCGGATGTTGCACTTGAAGTGCACGTAGTAGACCGCGTCAAACCGGATCAGCGTCGTGAACAGCCGCCAGTCCGATTCCGTGATCCTGGATCCGCAAAGATATCTGCGGGTTCGCAGAAGCTCTTCGAGCTGGTCCAAAGCGCCGAAAACATTGGCGACCGCCTCCCCGTACTTTGCCTGGCTCGCGGCAAACCCGGCGCGGTAGACACCGTGATTGACGTCGCGGTACAGCCGTTCGTTAAGGCAATCGATCTCGGACCGCAGGTCTTCCGGATAGAAGTCGGGCGCCCGGGTTACAACCCAGCGGTCGAACTCCGAATTGAGCATCCGCACGATGTCGCCGGAGTCGTTGCTCACGACCGTCGAAGTATGGGTATCCCATAGGACAGGAACCGTCACACGGCCGGTGTAACGTTGGTCCGCTCGACGATAGACCTCGTGGAGATTTGCAAACCCGTTCACGCCGTCACCGGTGGCTCCGGGATAGTCGGCGAATGACCAACCTTCGCCGTGCGTCCAGGGCGCCACGATCGATACCGGGATGCACTCCTCAAGCCCCTTCAGGGCTCGCAAGATCAGGGCGCGGTGGGCCCAGGGACAGGAAAGCGCCGCGTAGAGATGGTATCGGCGCGGTTCGGCGGGGAAGCCGGATGACCCGTCCGCAGTGACGAAAGCGCGGAAGGCCGACCCAGGCCGCACGAATGCGCCATCGTCCGAGCGCCGGTACCGTTCGTCGTCGGCCAGCCATTCGCCCTCGACCAGCATCCCCATAATGCTTGCCGATCAGGCCGCGACGCCGAACGCGGCGGCGCGCTTCGTCTGATGCTCTTCCCTGATGCCGGGATACTGCTCGGACAAGAGCGAACCGGAATAGAACGCCGCCTTGAACGAAGGACGGCTCTTGATCCTCGCCAGCCAAGCTTTCACGCCCGGCTTGTCGTCCCAGAGGAATTCGTAGCCCAAATCTTCCATGCGGATCATCGAAGGTAGCACGCAGAAATCGGCAAGCGTGAGCTTCTGACCGAGAAGATACTCATGCACCGCAAGCGCGGGCTCCATCCTGGTGACAGTCTTTCTGATGCTGTCCTCGGCGCTCTTTAGTTTGTCGGTGCTGAAGCCCTTGGTCTTGTCCATCTCGCCGAGAAACTTGTCACGCAGCGGCTTCGATTTCGCAAGGCTTTGGAACTCGTCGTCGCTCATCGTCGAGAAATGGCGCGCGAAGGCGGCGTTGTAGGACGGGAAGCGGACCGCGACGGTCGGGACTTCCTCGAAGAAGCGGAGCCAGGCGCGCATCGTGGCCCGATCCTTAGCGCCGGCGGGTGTCAGCGATGTCTCGGGATACTCCTCGTCGAGGTACTCCATGATGACCGACGAGTCGACGACCGGGATGCCGCCGTCGACGAGCGTCGGCACCACTCCGTTCGGATTCAGTTTCAGATATTCGGGCTTGAGCTGGTCGTTCTGGAAGAGTTTGAGCTTGTGCTCGACGAATTCCAGGCCCTTCTCGGCGAGCGTCAGGCGGACCTTCTGGCTGCAAGTTGATTGAGCTGCATTGTAGAGTTCGAGCATGACGGTCTCCAATTGTTCGTGTTGCTTTAATAAGCGTTGGCGATGGGCAGTTCTTCCGCCGGAAACAGCGAGATGACCCGGCACCCTTTGTCGGTGACGACGACCTCCTCCTCGATGCGGGCGGCGGAATAGCCGTCGGTCGCAGGGCAATAGGTCTCGATCGCAAACACCATGCCCTCCTTGATTTCGGTCGGATGGTCCAGCGACACGACGCGCGAGATGATCGGCCGTTCATGCAACGCGAGGCCCAGGCCGTGTGCGAATTGCAGCCCGAACGCCGACATCTCGTCCGGGAAGCCGAACCTGTCCGCCGTCGGAAACACTTCGCAGATATGCGCGGTCGACGCACCGGGCTTGATGCGCGCCATCGCATTGTCGAGCCACTCGCGCGCCTTTTTGTAGGCGTCACGCTGCGCGGGTGTGGCACGGCCGACATTGAAGGTTCGGTAGTAGCA
>JGI12053J15887_10000359_pt1 | contig 18139 bp, 17 predicted proteins | sample MedBloCAOM1_O3_FD_15887 | JGI IMG/M metagenome (IMG submission 15887)
AGAAGTCGATGTGGATCGGAAGCGAATGAAGCGATGGATATCCGCAGTTTGGTTTTTTGCTTTACTGTTCTGCGTTAGCGGTTGCAGTGCATCGCCTGATCGTGGTTTGCCAGAGACACCACGCGGCGAAATGCGCGGCGCTGCAAAAAGCACCCCGAGCAGCTCGCGCGATGACATTGCGCGATACGCTCTGGAGCGTGACGAAGCGCGTGGTGGACACACTCTTGCCAAACATGTGGGCCGTTCGGACAAGGAACTTCGCGAGCGATTGGAAACGGAACGAAACATTTCCGCCGCTTCCACGTGGACCAATCGCGAAGTAGCCGAAGAAACGGTGGCCGAGGCTTTGCGCGCGGAGCGCAACAAAATCGCCCGCTGGGAAGGGCGTGGTTACCCCCAGCCGAACCTCGCGCTGCATTTTGACGCCGGCCGCGTGATCGGACGAATCTTGAGGCGCGGAGATCAGACCTCGTCTCCCGCCACGCAAGCGGTCATGGTCCTGAAAGCCGACGGCCCGAATAGTTTTTATGTCTTAACCAGCTATCCTGAGGACCGGCGATGACACGACAGAAAAAGCAACCGGCTGCCGGATTTGATGCCAACGAATTTCCAACGCTTAAGGAATTCTTCTCCGGCTACCTGCACGAGGATTTCAACGATGAGTACGGGTCCGCCGCCGCCGCAGCCAGAGCCTTTCGCGGAGACGCTAGTCCTGAAGAGTCAGCCCAGGCGGGCCAGGAGTGGGCCAGGTTAGGCAAGATTTTGACTGGCCAGTCTATGCCGGAGATTCAAAGTTCATTGCAAAAATTGGGCGGCGCGTGGCGGCCGCAGGATTTGGACGAATTCCACAGCCTGGATGCCATATTCACCGGAAAGCGGCACGCGCCGTCCAGCTAAGAACCATCGCAGCACGGGCCTGAGACTCGAAGCCGCTCAAAACCTCCTGGAATTTTTTAGTACTTCATGCAGATTTCTTCTAACTAATCCTCTTTTTTTGAATCTACATCCCATGGTGGCGCATTTCTCAAAATTCGAACTTATCATTGCGTTCAACTCATATTTTGCTGAGAAACTGCTGCATACTTTGTTGCATTCCAGAATGTTTTGGTGGACACTATCGCGTTAACGGAGCCGGGCATGCACTTCCCGGATAGAGTTGCGGACGCCCAGGTAGCCGTTTCCCATTCGGTGCGATCCCACTCTCACGTACAAAATTGACATGGCCCAGATTTTTCACCGCAGCGCAAATTCCATCGCTCGATTCAGTCTTCTATTTGCTGTTTTGGCGGTGACGCTGGGACTCACCGGCATCTTGGTGTTTGCGCGCGCTCCTTATTACACCCGCCAGAACATTATTCGCGATCAACCCATCCAGTTCAGCCACAAACATCATGCTGGGGACGACGGTATCGACTGTCGCTATTGTCATAGTGGCGTCGAAACTTCCGCGCAGGCCGGTATTCCCCCCACCAAAACCTGCATGAACTGCCACTCGGTGTTGTTCAAAGACGCCGCTTACCTGGAACCGGTGCGCGAAAGCTATCGCACCGACAAATCGATTGTGTGGGTAAAGGTCCACAGGCTACCGGATTTCGTATATTTCAATCACAGCATTCACGTGAACAAGGGTATTGGCTGCTCTTCATGTCACGGGCAGGTCGATCAGATGCCCCTGATGTTTCAGGCCAAACCATTGACCATGAGTTGGTGTCTGGATTGCCATCGCAATCCTGAGAAGAATTTGCGGCCACACGATCAGATCACCAATATGAATTGGCAACCGCCCGCGAACCAGGATGAAATCGGCAAGCAGTTAGCGGCGCAAAATCATCTTCGCAGCACATATGACTTGACCAGCTGCTCAACGTGTCATCGTTAATGGACGGTATGCGAGACAACGACAACATCGACGCGAAATTGCACCGCCTGAGTGACGAGCTTCATCATGAACATCATGATGGGCATGATCATGGCGATGAGCACGACGCTGTGAGTGACGCACATGGCATCAATGACGATGTGACGCAGGTGCATCCGCTCGATCTTGCGGCTGTGCGCGCTAAACTCAAATCCAAAACCGGCAAGCAATACTGGCGCACTTTGGAAGAGCTTGCTGACGATCCGCAATTCGAACAGTTGCTGCACCGTGAATTTCCGCGCCACGCTTCGGAGTGGGACGATTCCGTCGACCGTCGCGATTTCCTGAAACTGATGGCCGCCTCGCTCGCCTTTGCTGGCTTGTCTGGCTGCGGCAAAGCTCCCGAAGAGCACATTATCCCTTACGTGACTCAGCCCGAGGGGCTAGTTCTCGGCAAACCGCAGTACTACGCCACCGCCATGCCTTTCGGAGCGGATGCGATCGGCGTGCTCGTCGAAAGCCACGAAGGCCGGCCCACCAATATCCAGGGCAATCCCGATCACCCCTCCAGCCGCGGTGGGCTCGATGCTTTTGTGCAGGCTTCTATTCTGGATTTGTACGATCCTGATCGCGCTCAGGTTGCTACTTACCTTGGTGCCGTTAGCTCGCTGTCAGCATTTCGAGAAGTCGCGCAAGCCACCGCAGCCGCCATGAAAACCTTAAATGGCGAAGGGCTGCGCATCCTGACTGGAACAGTGACCTCCCCACTTGTCAGCGGCCAGATTCAAGCTCTCATCAAGTTGTACCCCAAGACCAAATGGCACCAGAATGGGAGCCAGTCGGGAATGATGGCGTGCGTGAAGGTTCACGAATGGCCTTTGGACGCTACGTCAATACCGTCTACCGCCCCGAAAAGGCCGAGGTGATCCTGTCGCTGGACGCGGATTTCATGGCCGAGGGACCGGGCCACATCCGCTACATGAAGGAATTTTACCGCCGCCGCAAACTGGAAAATGAATCTTCGGAAATGAACCGGCTCTATGTGGTTGAGCCAACTCCGTCAATCACCGGCGCCAGTGCGGATCATCACTTACCGCTGCGTTCCAGCGATGTCGGATTGTTCACTCGCGCCCTGGCCGCGAAAATTGGATTAGGTGGTACCGCGGTAATGCCTCCTGCAGCGCAACACTGGCTGGAGACAGTTCGCGGAGAGCTGCAAGCGCATCGCGCCGCATCGCTGGTTATTCCCGGAGAGCACCAGCCCGCGGAAATTCATGCACTGGCTCACGCTATTAATGCCGCCTTGGGGAACGTGGGCCACACTATTTATTACACCGACCCGGTCGAGGCCACGCCCGTCAATCAATTGGAATCGCTGCGTAGCCTTTGCGACGACATGGCCGCGGGCACCGTCGATACCTTGCTGATCGTGGGCGGGAATCCCGTTTACGATGCCCCGCACGATTTCGATTTCGCGACCAAGCTCAAGAAAGTTCGCAACGCAATTCATCTAAGCTCCCACTTCGATGAGACCGCCGAGTATTGCCAATGGCACATACCCGAGTCGCACTATCTGGAAGCCTGGGGCGATGCGCGCGCCTTCGATGGCACGTTAAGTATCATCCAGCCGCTGATCGCGCCGCTGTACAACACCATTTCGGCGTATGAGCTTCTCGCCGCGTTCAGCGACAAGCCGGGCGTGACCGCCTATGACGCGTTGCGCGAACGTCTGAAGACCTTGCATGGCCCCGACTTCGAAAGATACTGGCGAAAATCGCTGCACGACGGCGTGGTTGCCAACACCACGTTAGCTCCCATTACCGTCGCGTCGGCCGCTACCTTGCCGGCCACCAATCCCACCTCCACCGACGCTCTCGAATTTATTTTCCGCCCTGATTCCAGCGTTTACGACGGGCGCTTTGCCAACAACGGCTGGCTGCAGGAACTGCCGAAGCCACTCACCAAATTAACGTGGGACAACGCCGCGATGATCAGTCCCAAAACCGCAGAATCTCTTGGCTTGACGCAGAAGGTAGGCGCCCGCGGCGGCGAGCACGGCAAGATCCTTACTGATGTCATCGACATTTCTCTCTCCGGTAGCAAAGTAACTGCCGCCGCGTGGATCCTGCCGGGGCAGGCCGATGGCGTCGTGGTTCTCCCCTTGGGCTACGGCCGGAAAAGGGCTGGCTACACCGGTTCAAATAAGGGCTTCAACGCCTACGCCGTGCGCAGTTCCTACGCCATGTGGGCTGCCACTGGCGGCAGCATCAGGAAAACCGGCGCCGACTATACAATGGCGTGCACGCAATACCACTTCAACATGGAAGGCCGGAAAATTCTAACCTCCGGCACGTTGGATGAGTACAAACAAAATCCTGCCTTCGCACACAAGGACGACGAGCAGCCGCCCAAAGAACTCACTCTGTATAAAGAATTCGCCTATCCCGGTTATGCCTGGGCCATGGCCATCGATCTGAACAGTTGCAACGGATGTAACGCCTGCGTGGTCGCTTGCCAGTCGGAAAATAATATTCCCGTCGTTGGCAAAGATCAGGTAATGCGCGGCCGCGAAATGCATTGGATTCGCATCGATCGTTACTATCTTGCCGAAACGCCCACAAACGATCCGAGCACCAACACCGATGACGCGCTCGCCAATCCCGAGACCTTTTTCCAGCCGGTCCCGTGCATGCAGTGCGAAAACGCGCCGTGCGAGCAGGTTTGCCCCGTGGGAGCCACAGTACACAGCGCCGAAGGTCTGAATGACATGACCTACAACCGCTGTATCGGCACGCGCTACTGTTCGAACAACTGCCCCTACAAGGTGCGGCGCTTTAATTTCCTGCGCTTCCAGGATTGGGAAACGCCCCAATTGAAACTGCTGCGCAATCCGGAAGTTACGGTGCGCAGCCGCGGAGTCATGGAAAAGTGCACTTACTGCGTGCAGCGCATCAACAATGTGCGCATTGACGCCGAGAAAGAAAATCGCCCCATTCGCGATGGAGAAATCGTCACCGCCTGCCAGGCTGCGTGCCCCAGTGAAGCCATCATTTTCGGCAACGCCAACGATTCATCGACGCGCGTTGCCAAGCTAAAGGCCCAGCAACGCAATTATTCAATCTTGGGCGAGCTCAATGCGCGCCCGCGTACAACCTATCTTGCTGCGGTGCGTAATCCGAATCCTGATCTCTCATCATCCACGGAGAAAGCATGAGCGTCGCGCAACCGCCCATCGATGCTCCGGAGATTCCGGTCCTTGGACCGGGTCACACCTATGAGTCCGTAACCGAGCAGATCAGCTCCGCGGTTTTGACGCGGCCCACGACTCTGGGTTGGTTCGCAGGCTTCGTCGTCGCATTTTCCGTGCTGGGCATGCTGACTGTNGCCGTGGGCTGGCTGATTATCAAGGGCACCGGAATCTGGGCCATCAACATTCCCATCGGTTGGGGATTCGCCATCGTCAATTTCGTTTGGTGGATCGGTATCGGCCACGCCGGCACGCTGATTTCCGCCATTCTTTATTTGCTCAATCAACAGTGGCGCACCTCCATTAACCGTTTCGCCGAAGCCATGACGCTCTTCGCAGTAGCCTGCGCCGGTTTGTTTCCGCTGATTCACACTGGGCGCCCCTGGATGGCCTATTACATGTTCCCCTATCCCAGCACCATGGGGGTCTGGCCACAATTCCGCAGCCCGCTGATCTGGGACGTGTTCGCCGTTTCCACGTACGGCACGGTTTCGCTGCTGTTCTGGTTCGTGGGGCTCATTCCAGATTTGGCGACTCTTCGTGATCGCGCGGTCATCAGTTGGAAGCAGAAAACCTACGGATTGCTGGCCATGGGCTGGCGCGGTTCCGCCCGGCACTGGCACCGCTACCAGTCGGCATACCTGCTGCTTGCCGGACTGGCCACCCCCCTGGTTTTGTCCGTCCACACGGTAGTGAGCTTTGATTTCTCGATTGCCATCGTTCCGGGCTGGCACACCACGATCTTCCCGCCCTATTTCGTAGCCGGCGCGATTTATTCCGGCTTCGCCATGGTGTTGACCATCGCCATTCCACTTCGCAAGTTTTATCACTTCGAAGATTTCATCACTATGCGCCATCTGGAAAATATGGCCAAGGTGATGCTTGCCACTGGATTGATCGTGGCATACGGGTATTTCTTTGAATTTTTTATGTCCCTGTACAGCGGCCAGAAATTCGATGTATTTCTAGTACATCAGCGGCTCCATGGGCCGTATTCGCCCTTCTACTTCGCTTTGATCTTTTGCAACATTTTGACTCCGCAGCTGTTGTGGATACGCGCTGTTCGCACCAACCCCACCGTACTTTTCCTCATGTCCATCGTCGTAAATGTCGGTATGTGGCTGGAGCGCTTCGTGATCGTGGTGATCAGTCTTACGCGCGATTTCATGCCTTCCGCGTGGGGCCGCTACTCTCCGACCGTTTGGGATTGGGCAACTTTTATCGGCACCCTCGGTCTCTTCACCACATTGATTTACTTGTTCGTCCGCGTGCTTCCAGCCATTTCCATCGCCGAAATGCGTGAGCTGATTGCCCACGAAGAGGAGCACGAGTAATGGAACAGCGCTCCCACCTTTACGGCGTCATGGGTGAATTCGAAACCGCGAAACAACTTCTCCACGCGGCCGCTAAAGTTCGTGATGCCGGATACCGGAGGATGGACGCCTATGCGCCGTTTCCCGTGGAAGGATTATCCGAGGCCTTGGGTCTGCGCCGTTCCTTGGTTCCCCTGATAACCCTCTTGGGCGGCCTCGGCGGGGGCTTAACCGGTTTTGGATTTCAGTATTGGGTTAACGTATTCGCGTACCCCATGAATGTTGCCGGGCGGCCTCTCAATAGCTGGCCNGCCTTCATACCGGTCACCTTCGAATTGACGNTTCTCGGTGCCGCGANTTTTGCCGTGTTCGGAATGCTGGCGATGAACAAGCTGCCGCATCCATACCACCCCGTTTTCAATGTGGANCGATTTGCACGCGCCTCCACCGATCGATTTTTCATCTGTATCGAAGCTACCGATCCAAAATTTAGCGCCACCGAAAGCGCGCGTTTTTTGCAAAGCCTGCAAGCTGTAAACGTCACCGAGGTAATCGAAGAAGACCGCCCGCTGGAGAAAGGTCATGACTAGCGCTGCGCCATTGCGGCTGTCCAAGCGGACGCTCCGGCTCACCTGCGTTGCCGCGACTCTTTTTATGATTGCCGGTTGCGACCATCTTCACCAGGACATGGGGAATCAGCCCAAGAACAAACCGCTGTCACCTTCTGATTTTTTTGCGGATGGCCGTTCCGTGCGCACACCGGTGGAGAATACCGTCTCTCGAAGCTCCCTGGACAACGATCAACTGATGGTCACCAAGGAATCCGCGATGTTTCCTATGCCCATCAACGAGGCCCTGCTGGAACGCGGTCAAGAACGCTACAGAATTTTCTGCTCGCCCTGTCACGGCATTCAGGGCGACGGCAATGGCATGATCGTTATGCGTGGCATGAAGCGTCCGCCTAGCTATCACGAGGATCGCTTGCGGCAAGCCCCCAATGGCTACTTCTATGACGTCATCACCAATGGCTTCGGTCAAATGTATAACTATGCCGCGCAAGTCCCGCCCCGGGACCGCTGGGCCATCGTGGCCTATGTGCGAGCACTGCAGCTTTCTCGCAACGCGCGTGTCTCGGATTTGCCGGCCGAAGTGCGCGAAAAATTAAATTCAGGAGGCACCACGAAATGACGGCGCAGGAATACCGGGCGCCGGATAGCGTGGGCCGCCTGCAACGCAGTGCAATGGTGGCGGGCGGAATCGCGCTGCTGCTGTGCATCTTCGGCGCCATAAAATCGCCGCAAGCTTTCTTTCCGTCTTACTTGATGGCCTATTTGCTGGTGCTCGGGCTCGCTCTGGGTTCCCTGGGATTGTTGATGCTGCAGCATCTGACTGGCGGCCACTGGGGCATCGTAATTCGCCGCCCGCTTGAATCCGCCACCCGCACGCTGCCGCTTCTTGCCGTCCTGTTCCTTCCCATCATTTTTGGCATGAAGTATCTCTACGGCGCATGGCTTGATCCTGAGAGAGTTCGAGAAGANCCGTTATCTTCCTTGCAGCAGGGTTACCTNACCCCTCATTGGTTCTACNTTCGCGCATTTCTTTATTTCGCGATCTGGCTGGCATTGATGTTTGCTTTTAATCGTTGGTCGCGCGAGCAGGACGTCAACCCGACCGATCGCACGTTGCGCAGCCGTTTCAAGATACTGGCCGGCCCGGGAATAATTATTTACGTTTTCGTGATGACCTTCGCCGCCATCGACTGGGTAATGTCCATTTCTCCGCATTGGGCGTCCACAATTTACGGCTTCCTGTTTGTCGCGGGACAACTTATTTCGTCCATGTCCCTGATGATCGCCGTAGTGGTTCTCCTTTCGCGCACCGCGCCCCTGGCCGGTGTCATTCAAAAGCGCCATATCCACGATCTAGGCAAGCTGCTTTTAGCCTTTGTGATGTTGTTTGCCTATTTCGATTTTTCGCAGCTCCTGATTATCTGGTCCGGTAATCAGCCGGAAGAGATTACCTTTTATCGTTCGCGCCTTTACGGTCAATGGGGAGCCGTCGCCGTCATCGTGCTGGTATTTCACTTTTTTGTGCCGTTCTTTTTACTGCTTTCGCGCGATCTCAAGCGCAATGACCGCTTGCTGCCAAAAGTAGCCATCTGGATGATCTTCATGCGCCTGGTCGACCTTTTCTGGATGACCCGGCCGGAGTTCACAGGCCGCGCCATTCCCAGCTGGATTGATTTCGTTGCGCCCATCGCTTTAATCGGATTGTGGCTCGCATTTTTCGCCTTTAATCTACAAAAGTTGCCGTTGCTGCCCCTCGGCGACCCCCACTTAGCGGAGGCCATTGCTCCTCATGAGCACTGATCCACATCTTGAACCTACCGGTCGTCCGGATCGAAGTGTTCACGGCGCTCATGCCGCCAGCAGCGCTTTGCCGCACCACGACACCGTTGCGTACGAAGAACGCGACATCAAAGTACACAGCATCTATTGGTATCTAATAGCGCTGACGATCTCCGTGGCCGCCTCATTTTTTATCTGCATATACGTGCTTCGTTATACCGAACGTTTTGTGACGCGCCACGAGCCTCCCATGATGCCCGCGCGCGCCGCCATGGGCCCCGATTATCGCGTGTTGCCCCCGGAGCCTCGACTGCAAGGCGTTCCGGGTCACGATGTCGACCCCCAACAGGACCACCGCGATAAAGTTCGCGCCGACAACGAGGCCAACGAAAAATACGCCTGGGTCGACCAGAACGCAGGCATCGTGCAAATTCCAGTGAAAGAAGCGATGAAAATTATCGCGCAGAAAGGTTTGCCGGCCATACCACCAGCAGCGCCGGAGAAAAAGTAAGGCATGAATAGAGCACGCGCCACCATCGTAACGATTGCCGTACTGCTGGTTAGCGGCGGCATTGCGCGCAGCCAGGCGGTTCCCAGCAATATCGGTGTCACCTCCACAACCATGCCTGCGCAGCTGAAAAATGTCGGATTTGATCCCCAGCTTAACGCGCAAATTCCTCTCGATTTGCCATTCGTCGACGAAAATGGCAGCAACGTACAGCTGCGTGATTATTTCAAGCAGAAGCCCGTCGTCCTGGCGTTTGTTTATTACGGATGCCCGATGCTCTGTAACCAGGTGGAACAGGGCGTCGTAGGCGCGCTGCGCATGTTGTCTTTTACGCCGGGTCGCGATTATGACGTGGTCTTCGTCAGCTTTGACCCGCGCGAGTCCGCGGACATGGCCGCGCAAAAAAAGCAGTCCGCACTGGCGCATTTCAGGCGGCCAGAAACCGCCCAGGGCTGGCATTTCCTGACCGGCACGAAAGAAAGCATCGACGCCGCCACCGAAGCCGCTAATTTCCGCTACTCTTTCGACGCCAACACAAATCTTTTTGCGCACGCCAGTGGCATCATGCTGCTCACTCCAGACGGGCGAATATCACGCTATTTTTACGGCGTCGAATATCCGGGCCGCGATATGCGTTTGGGCCTGGTTGACGCTTCAGCCGGAAAAATCGGCACGCCCATCGATCACGTGCTCTTGTTTTGCTACCAGTACGACCCCCGCTCCGCCACGTACAGCGCTTCCATTTTGAAAATAATCCGGCTGGGCGGAATACTTACANTACTTTGCATCGTCGGCGGCATTCTGATTTTTCGCAGGCGTGACGCAANCCAAGCGGGCAGGAAGGGCGCTCAACCGCCCCGTACTTTAAACGAACGAGGAGCACACTAAGCGTGCAGGNGCAATTCCCACTAATTCCGGAGCAAGCCTCCAACTTCGCGCCCACCGTGGACTTGCTGATGTTGTTCATCGTGGCGATCTGTCTGTTCTTCGCCGTCGCGGTGACAGCGGCAGTCATCTATTTCTTTTTCAAGTACGAGCGCAAACACCAGACGGAAATTGGCGTGCCCATACACGGCGACATGCGCCTGGAGACCGCCTGGATCGTGGTGCCCTTGGTCCTGGCCATGGCCATGTTCGCGTGGGGTGCGGTTGTCTATGTCGACTTCCGCCATTCTCCCAGAGATACCCTGGACATTTATGTCGTCGGCAAACAATGGATGTGGAAGGTTCAGCAGCCTAACGGCTTGAAAGAAATTAATGAAGTGCATCTGCCGGTAGACCGCGACGTCAGGCTGGTAATGGCCAGCGAGGACGTCATCCACGATTTCTCCGTGCCAGCGTTCCGCGTAAAGATGGACGTCGTCCCCGGCCACTACAACACCATGTGGTTCCGGCCCACAAAAGCTGGCCGTTATCGTTTGTATTGTTCTCAGTATTGCGGCACCAATCACGCGGTAATGACCGGTTGGATCACGGTCATGGAACAGAGCGACTACGCTGCGTGGCTTTCCGGTTCGGCAGGCACCGAAGCCAACCCACTTATTGCCGGCGAAAAGCTATTCTCTGAAAGAGCCTGCGTCACCTGCCATTTGAGTGATGGTAAAGGCCGCGCTCCTTCTTTAAACGGAGTCTACGGTGGGCAAGTGCCGCTTGCCGACGGCAGAACCGTTACGGCCGATGACGCGTATATTCGCGAATCTATTCTGCAACCCGCGGCAAAAATAGTAGCCGGATATCAGCCCTTGATGCCCTCATTTCAAGGGCAATTGACAGAGGAGCAGATTACCGCGCTGATTGCTTACATAAAATCTTTGCAGGGTGAACCTCCGCCTCCTACTGGCGCGGGGGTTGTAACAGCCTCGGGGAAGAAATAAGTATGGATACGCCAACCAGCACGCACTCAGCTACAGCGCCGGTCTACAAAATACCGGAAGAGCATTATCTGAATTCCAGTTACGGCATTCGTTCGTGGCTGCTTACTACTGACCATAAACGCATCGCCCTTCTCTATCTCTTTTCCGTAACGTTTTTCTTTTTCGTTGGCGGCATTTTCGCCACCATGATTCGCATCCACCTGATGACCCCGCAGGGATTTTTGGTCACGCCGGAAACTTACAACAAGCTTTTCACCATGCACGGCGTGGCCATGATTTTCTTTTTCCTGATCCCCTCGATTCCCGCGGTATTGGGAAATTTCCTCGTGCCGCTCATGATTGGCGCGAAGGACCTGGCCTTTCCCAAGATCAACCTTTTGAGCTGGTACATCTACGTGCTCGGCGGCTGCTTCGTTTTGTACTCCTTCTCAACCGGCGGCCTTGACACCGGATGGACGTTTTACACCCCGCTCAGCAGTGTCTATTCAAATTCCGCGGTCACTCCCGCGGTATTGGGCATCTTTATCAATGGCTTCTCCTCCATTCTCACTGGCCTCAACTTCGTCGTAACCGTTCACACCATGCGTGCGCCGGGCATGACCTGGTTCCGCTTACCTTTATTCGTCTGGGCGCAATACGCCACCAGCATCATCTTTATTCTGGGCACCCCGGTTATCGCCATTACTCTGTTGCTCGTCGGCCTCGAGCGCATGTTTCACCTTGGTTTCTTTAACCCCGCGCTGGGCGGCGACCCCATACTCTTCCAGCACCTCTTCTGGTTCTACTCGCACCCTGCCGTATACATCATGATTCTTCCGGCCATGGGTGTGATCAGCGAAATCATTCCCACCTTCGCGCGCAAACCCATTTTTGGGTATTCCTTCATCGCCGGTTCCAGTATCGCCATCGCGGTCATCGGATTTTTCGTCTGGGCTCATCACATGTTCCTCACCGGCGAATCCGTTTACGCCGCGCTGGCTTTCTCGTTCCTCAGCTATCTCGTCGCCATTCCCTCGGCCGTCAAAGTTTTTAACTGGACCTCCACGCTATACAAGGGATCCATTTCGTGGGATACCCCCATGCTTTACGGCCTTGGTTTCATCGGGCTGTTCCTGATCGGCGGACTGACCGGACTTTTTCTCGCATGCCTAGGCCTGGACATTCACATCCACGACACTTATTTCGTGGTGGCCCATTTCCACTACATCATGGTCGGTGGAGCGGTGATGGGTTATCTGGGCGGCATTCATTTCTGGTGGCCCAAGATCAGCGGCCGGTTGTATCCCGAATTCTTGGCCCGCGTTTCCGCGATCATTTTGTTTATGGGCTTCAACCTGACATTCTTCCCGCAATTTATTCTCGGCTATCTCGGGATGCCCCGCCGCTATCATTCCTATCCACCCGAATTTCAGGTGCTGAACGTTATGTCCACGGCGGGCGCATCGATTCTGGCTTTGGGATATTTGCTGCCCATGATTTACCTGATCTGGTCCTTGAAGTACGGCACGGTAGCAGGACCGAACCCCTGGCCCGCAACGGGCCTCGAGTGGAAAACGGATTCTCCGCCGCCCACTGAAAATTTCCTGGTCACGCCGGAAGTCACTTGGGAGCCTTACGATTTCGAGACGCGCCCGGATCTTGAGCTGGATCACATCGTCGCCGGGAAATTGCCTGCGCCGGCTCACGGAGACGATTAACCGCTTTAGCTTTGTGCCGGCGGGCGCAAACCGCACTGCCGATAGCAAGTTTTTTATAATAAGGAGACCGCGTGCATCGCACCGGCGAACTGTACGGGCAATTCGAAACGCTTGAGCAGCAGAAGGAATCCGCTGCCCTGGGCATGTGGGTTTTTCTGTCCACCGAAGTTTTATTCTTCGGCGGCTTATTTTTGACCTACACACTCAACCGCCACTATTACCCCGCAGCTTTTGGAGTTGGCAGCAATACCCTTGACCTAAAACTCGGCGGCCTGAACACCGTCATTCTGATTCTCAGCAGCTTGACCATGGCCATGTCCGTGTGGGCTTCCTCCGTCGGCAAAAGAAAGCAGACCACCGGGTTTCTGGTAGCCACGCTTCTTCTCGGCACCGCGTTTCTGGGCGTCAAGGTCATCGAATACAAACAGAAATTCGATCACCACCTGGTTCCCGGCTATCATTTTCAAATCGATTATCGCGTACAGCATCCCGCGCCCAACGACGATCCCAAAGAAATCGAGGCGGAGAAAGAAGAGCTGAGCAAGGCCTTCGCAAAAGACCCCGATCTGAACGCCCACGCGCAACTCTATTTCTCTCTCTACTTCGGCATGACCGGATTGCACGCTTTGCACATGATCGTGGGTGCTGGAATGCTCGTGTGGCTGATCCGCCAATCCATGCTCGGGCGCTTCACGCCCACCTATAACACCCCGGTGGAAATGATCGGCTTGTACTGGCACTTCGTGGATATCGTCTGGATTTATCTGTTCCCGTTGTTGTACTTGATCGACCGGCACCGGTAGGGGAGAGCGACGTGTCCGAGCACATTGTTTCGCCCAAAGTTTATATAGGCATTTTTCTTTCGCTGATGGTTCTGACCGCGGCCACAGTTGCCGCTGCCTACGTAAACCTGGGCCCATTTAATATTGTTATCGCGCTGGCCATCGCTTCTCTGAAAGCCACCCTGGTGGTGCTGTATTTTATGCACGCGCGCTACAGCCCCAAGCGCACACACATGGTCATTATTGCCGCCGTGTTTTGGCTGGCCATCATGCTGGCGCTGACACTGAGCGACTACGTCACTCGCGACCGCGACCTAGCTTCAAACACTCAATTAACAGGGATGTTAGGAAGTTAGCGGGAATAGCGGCTAGATTTTTTGCGGAGTTTCGTGCGCTAGAAAAAATAGGGGGGAATATGAACCGGCCCAGCCCTCAATCCCCTAAAGGGATCCTCGGTTCACTTCCCCCACCGCGCTTTAGTGGTGCAACCCGTGCGCCATCCGTAAGCCATTTAGTTACAACAATGTAAAGGAATCCACAGGGTAAAAAAGCGGCCCTCGTCCCAATTTTTACCAATGGTACGAATGAGCTACAGTGATCATGGTATGAGTCGAAGTTCTGGAAGTACCACCAGTTTAAGGCATTTACGTCGAGCTCAAGCAAATGCGAAAGTAAGTCATGGATTCCCGCCTCAACAAATTGAAACAATCCCTGGAGTCGGCGGTGGAAGGCCTGTCCAGCGAGCAGTGGAGCTGGCATCCCCCGGGCAAGTGGTGCGCGGCGGAACTATTGGAACACCTGTATCTTACCTACACCGGAACGATCAAGGGATTCGAGAGAGTAATGAGCACTGGAAAACCGCTGGCCTCACGAGCCTCCATGGCGCAGCGCGTACGAACCCTGGTCGTCGTAGGTTTAGGTCACATGCCTGCCGGAAACAAAGCGCCCACGGTGGCGGTGCCGAAAGGCTTGCCGGCGCAAACCGTGCGAAATGAGTTCGGGGTCAAGATGGCGGCCATGGACGCGATAATCGCGCAGTGTGAAGCGCGCTTTGGCCGCCGAGTCCGCGTGCTCGACCATCCGATTCTGGGCCCGTTGACCGCGCCACAGTGGAGAAAACTTCATGTGGTGCACGGCCAGCATCACCACAAACAGCTGCTCCGACTTCGCGAAAACGCGACGAAGCAAATGGCCTGAACGCGGGCAGGCGCGTTCTTCCGTTAGTTTGAGCGTTACGGGCGGGTCGGAGCTTGCCGCACCACGTTAGCCATCGTGGCAGGGGTCGCTTTTGGAGTTTTCTTTTTGGGCTTCTTGATTTCGCGTCTTCGTGAGTCTTTATTTCCCATGCGCTGATAATGCCACAGTCTCGCGGCGATTCGATAGTTAGAAATTCAAAGTTCCTGTTGAACAAGTCTAATAATGGATTTAGTAGTCCATGAATTTCTAGACTACGCGACTTTGAGGAATGTTTAGCGGAAGTTCTCCACTAGAATAATGTCACTATCTGACGCATCCCATTGCGTGTAAAGAATTGTCCTTTTGTCCGGGGAGACGGCCAATCCCGGCGCTTGCCTGGCCGGACGGTTCTCCAGGTCGAACACTCGCGTAATGCGCTGGGTGTTGATGTCGAAGAAAGCGATTCCGGGTTTCGGAGTCGTATCGAGGTAATAAATGCCGTTTTCTACCACGGCCCAATAGCCCCAGTGACCTGCTTCCAAAGACCTTATGAGCTCAACCTCGTCGCCGCCGGTGGTGGGAATGCGCCACAATCCGGGAACAGTCAGGCCCTTTGCGTAGTATAAGAATCTTCCGTCGGGCGATTCGAAAGCCTGCAAATCCACCATGACGTGTTACTTGTACAGCAGGCCCACCTGCCGAAGGCATTTTCCATAGTTCCCAATTACCGCTGCGATCTGATGCGAAATATATCCAACGGCCGTCTCGCGACCAACTTGGCACGCCTTCGTTTGAAGGCTCACTGGTAAGCTTACGGGGCGGGCCGCCCTGAACATCGACGACAAAAATGTCTGAATTTCCAGCCGGGCGAGAATCGAAGACGATCTGCCGGCCATCGGGCGACCAACGTGGAGTTCCAGTCACGGAAGGGTTGAAGTTGGTTAACTGCATGAGCCCACTTCCGTCGCTCCGGCACAGCCAGACTTCATAAGCGCCGCTGCGGGTAGATTCAAAGGCCACCTTACTTCCATCTGGCGAAAACTGAGGACCACTTTCCATTCTTGTGGAAGTTATGAACTTATCGGGAGAGCTGGCCGCAACCGATGAGTTGAGATATCTCCTCCAAATGTTGTTATTGAACTTGAGATGCACATAAACCAATCGGTTTCCTCTAATCGAAGGCTGAAATCCGTCTTGACCAAACTGCAGTTTTTCTGGATTGCCCCCTCGACGAGACACTTTCCAAAGCCAACCAACATTTGCGAAAACTATTTCACTACCGTCAGGCGTCCACGCCAGCCCCCACTTCTGTGAAGTGTCCGAAGTAAGACGTTGTTCCTCTCCTCCGGAAACTGGGACCGCGTAGATGGACTGGACTCCTTGCGAATCTCTGCCGAAGGCCAATGTTTGACCATCTGGGGAGAATTCTGGGCTGAAATCCCCTCTAAAACGCAGCGTCGATGTGAGTCTGCGAACTTCACGTGAATCGAGCGAGAGTAGAAAAATAGAAGCAGGTTCGCGAGGGGTTGCACGGTCAGAATACGCGAGTAGCTTCCCATCCGGTGACCACGAGAGCCGGCCGAAGCGAAAGACTTCGTCGAACTCTTGATCATCCCAAAGAGTATTGCGCACTCGGTATTCAGCGCCACCCAATGCCGGAATAATGTAGATGCCTGTTGCGCCCTTTAGAATGCGACAGAAGGCGAGGTAACGGCCATCGGGGGACCAAACCGGATTAAAGTCGAGCGCAGGTTGATTCGTCAGTCGCAGCAATTCCTCAGTGCCAACGACTTTCACATACAAGTTGAAGTATGGGCCAGCTCCCCCATTCCAAACGAAGGCCAAATGCTGGCCATCTGGAGAAAGACTTGGGGTATATTTTTCGCCAACGTTGGTGACAGCAGGGATTACAGCCGGTTGACCTGCCTTGGATCTGGGCGAATGGGTATAGTACACAAGCGCAAAAGCGCACGCGACTGATCCCAATAAAACGACATTCCTGGTGGACAGCCACTGGCGGAATGCAGGCCGGGCTGACGCTACGTTTCCGATTCCACTTGGAGTGGAGGAAACGTCGCCGTTTGGTGGGGAATTTTTGTAACTGTTGCCGGCCGCCAGCTCGATTGGGATCTTGAAGCGGTACCCCTTGCCCGGCACTGTCTCGATGTAATGCGGTTTCTCTGGGTCTTCGCCGAGAGCGCGGCGAATCTTTCGGATCGCAGTGTTGATGCTGTTATCGGTGTCGAAGTGAACGTCTTTGCCCCAGAGGCGTTCGATGATCTCCTCGCGGCTGACCAATCGCCCCCCGTCGCGGACCAGGAGGATTAGCAGGTCCATCGGAATGCGTTCCATGTGCACAGATTTTCCATCGCGAGTCAGTTCGTACCGACTTACGTCCAAGGCGAATTGTCCTAGTCGGATTATTTCTGAAGGCATGGGAGTCCCGGCCAATGCAAGCTGCGCTCATATTACCTCTAGGCGCCGCATTGGTCATGTGATCTACAGAAAATCTACAGGTGCTCTCCATTGTATGCTGCGTGGTCAAGTGTCAGCCTGCGGACTCAAATCCGGGTGAGGCTGGACGCCTACCCCACAAACTTGGGAGGCACCATGAAATTCCGCATCTCGCTTATTTTACCGTTGATGGTTTTGGTCGCATCGTCAGGGGCAATGGCCGGTAGCAGGGAGTGTACAGATTCCACTATCAAAGGAAGTTACGCATTTACGATTCACGGGCAAATTTTGATGCCCGGAGGGCCGCTCCTTGTTGATGGCATTGCCAAAACGACGTTCGACGGCAACGGCGAGCTGACCCAGGTGTCCGCAGTCGCGATAAACGGCAATATTCCTTTGATCTGGAGTCCCAGCTCGGGCACCTATACAGTGAACTCGGATTGCACAGGAACGATGACTCTGATTAGCACAGGCCAACCGACACTCCACTTGGCGATCCTGGTAAGCCAATCCGGCAATCACATTCACACTGTTATAACGGATCGTGGCTTCGCGGCCACTAGCGACGCCGAGCGCATCTGGGCTCGCGAAGATCTGGATTAGTTCTTTCGAAAAGCCCGCGTTAGCAGAGCGGGGTATCTGTCACCCGTTTTCCGTTCCGCCCATTTGGGGTCGCCGCGCTTTCGCGAAGCCGTATATTGAAGTCGCCAAANTCGGCGAATTTTTGAATCCCGTCTCCAGAAGAAACCTGGGCCAACGCAGGTCGACATCGNCAGGTGAAGCATGCCATTAGAACATAAAGGGCTAATCGGCAATTATTTTTCATAATTCGCATTTTATCGCAAGCCTAGCGGTGTTGACTTCAAACGGGCGGCTTGGCGC
>JGI12053J15887_10000360_pt1 | contig 18116 bp, 16 predicted proteins | sample MedBloCAOM1_O3_FD_15887 | JGI IMG/M metagenome (IMG submission 15887)
CCCTCTCCCCCGCTGCGCGGCGGAGAGGGACTCTGACTGGGAGAAAGAGATGCTTACACCTGGTGCGCCAGCGGCGGCGCCGGGATCGGGCGGACACGCTCGTAGGCGGCGGCCGCGCGCAGCACCAGGGCGTCGCGGGCGTGGCCTGCGACGATCTGCAGGCCGATCGGCAGGCCCTCGCGGTCGAGACCGCAGGGGATGGTGGCGGCGGGCTGGCGCGTCAGGTTGAAGGTGAGCGTGAAGGGCGTCCAGCCGATGTCGACGCCGTCGCCGCCCCAGGCGCCGTTCTCGTTCACCGCGAAGGCGGTCATCGGCATGGTGGGCGTCAGCAGCAGGTCGTACTTGGCCATGAACTGGTTCATGATCGTGCCGACCTGCTGGCGCTGGTGGATCGCCGTCACCACGGCGTCCTGGCCGAGACTGGCGCCCGCTTCGGCCGCCTTCAGCAGGCCGGGATCCATCAGCGCGCGTTTTTCCTCGCTAAAACTCTTCACCAGCATGACGACGTTCGACTGCCAATGCGCGTTCAGGATCTTGCGGGGGTCGAGCCCCTGCAGATCGGGCGAGTCCTCGACCACGCGGGCGCCCAGCGTCTTGAACACCTTCACGGCATTCTCGACGGCGACCGCCACGTCGCGGTCGATCTTGTCGCGCTCGACGAAGCCCAGGGTGGGCGAATAGGCGATGCGCAGGCCCTTCACGCCCTTGTCGAAGCCTTTTAGGTAGTCCTCGTCGTCGTCGGGCCGGCCGTAGAGGTCGCGCGGATCGGGCCGCGCCATGACGTTCATCATCATCGCCGCGTCGCGTACGGTGCGCGTCATCGGCCCGATGTGGGAAAGCGTTCCCTGGGCCGAGGGCGGATAGAGCGGCACGCGACCCTGGGTGGGTTTGAGGCCAAACAGGCCGGTGAAGGCGCAGGGGATGCGCACCGAGCCCGCGCCGTCGGTGCCGACGGCGAGGTTGCCCATGCCCACCGCCTCGGCCGCCACCCCGCCGCCGGACGAGCCGCCCGGCGTGCGGCCGATCTTCCACGGATTGTGCGTGGCGCCGAACAGGCCCGAATCGGTCACGCCCTTCCAGCCATATTCCGGCGAGGTCGTCTTGCCCAGAAGCACGGTGCCCGCTTCGCGCAGGCGCTGCGCCACCGGCGCATCGACCGTCCACGGCCCGTCGGCGTCGGTGGCGAGGCTGCCCATGCGCGTCGGCATGCCCTTGGTCAGCACCATGTCCTTGATGGTGAGGGGCACGCCGTCGATGTCGCTGAGCCGCTTGCCGCCCTTCTTCCAGCGTTTCTCCGAGGCGCGCGCGGCGCGCAGCGCCGAATCGGGATCGAGATGCTGGAAGGCATTGAGCTGCGGATTGAACGCATCGACGCGGGCGAGTGCTGCCCGCACGGCCTCGACCGGCGAGGCCTTGCGGTCCTTGTAGAGTTTCACCAGCTGGTGGGCCGGCATCATCGCAAGATCGGCGGTCATCACTTGGTCTCCGGCAGGGCGGGAAATTTCAGGGGATGGGAATCGGCATAGCGCGCCGCCGCGCGCAGCACGAGCGCGTCTTTATAATGGCCCGCGGCGATCTGCAGGCCGATCGGCAGCCCCTCGCGGCTCAAGCCGCACGGCACCGACGCCGCGGGGTGGCGGCTCAGGTTGAACTGCGAGGTATAGGGCGACCACAGCGCGTTGGCCTTGCCGTCCGGGCCCATCGGCAGGTTCTTGCCAACCTCGAAGGGCTGCACGGCGACGGTGGGCGACAGCAGCAGATCGTACTTGGCGAAGAACAGGTTCCAGGCGATCGCCAGCTCGCGCCGCGTCACCTGCGCATTCACCACGTCCTGCAACGAATAGCGCAACCCTGCCTTGGCCGAGGCCAGCAGGTTGGGATCGAACTCGCCGTGCCGACTCTCGGGATAGAGCTGCAGCAGCCGTTGCAGCGCCGCCAGCCAGTGAATCACGAAGGCCCGGCCGGCATCGCCATAGGGGAAGGGTGCTTCGACCTCCTCGACCTTGCAGCCGAGCTTCTCGAACGCGCGGGCAGCCTTGGTGACCAGCGCCGCCACCTCGATGTCGAGCGGGTGGTCGCCGAAGCGCAGCACGAAGGCCACCTTCAGCTTCTTGAGCTTGCCGTCGATTTTCTTCGCATAGTTGGTGTCGTCTTCCGGCAGCGCATAGGCATCGCGCGCATCGGGCCGGGCAATCACGTTCATCATCAACGCGCAGTCGAGCGCGGTGCGGGCCATCGGGCCGGTGTTGGAAAGATCGCCGCTCAGCGAGGGCGGCCAGGCCGGCACCCTGCCGAACGTGGCTTTCAGGCCGACCAGCCCGTTGAAGCTCGATGGAATGCGCACCGAGCCGCCGCCGTCGGTGCCGATGGCGAGCGGCCCCAGTCCGGCCGCCACCGCGGCGCCGGCGCCGCCCGAGGAGCCGCCCGGCGTGCGCTCGAGGTTCCATGGATTGCGCGTGATGCCGTTCAGCGGCGAATCGGTCACGCCCTTGTGGCCGTATTCCGAGCTGGTGCTCTGGGCGAAGACGATAGCGCCCGCTTCGCGCAGCCGCGCCACCGCGGGCGCATCGGCGTCGGCGGCTGCCTTGTCGGTGAGCTTGCTGCCCATCGAGGCGGGCCAGCCCTTGACCCGCACCAGCTCCTTGATCGAGACCGGCACGCCGTCCAGCGCCGACAGCGGCTCGCCTTTCTTCCAACGCCGTTCCGAGGCGCGCGCCGCCTTGAGCGCCTCGCGGCCATCGATGCGCGTGAAGGCATTGATCTGCGGGCCGATCTTCGCGGCGCGCGCCAGAATGGCCTTCATGGTTTCGACCGGCGAGGCCTTGCCCTTCCGGTAGAGCGTGGCCAGGCGCGCCGCGCTCTGCTGTGCGAGGTCGTCGGTCATGTCGGTCTCCCCCCCTTGCCGTATTGGCCGTATTGGCGCGCCAGCTGCTCGGCCTGGTACTCGGCGGCCAACGCCTGCTCGGTGCGGCCGACCCGGCGATAGAGGTCGCCCAGCGAGCGCTTGGTCCACGGCACGGTCGGCCGCTCGCGATCGTCGGCCTGCAGGATGGCGAGCGCCGCATCGTTCCAGCCCGATCGCATCAGCGCGTCGAGATGGATGGCGCCGAACAGCGAGCGCTGGGCGATGCTGCCGCCGATCTTCTGCAGGTGCGGCATGGCCCGGCCCANGAGNCGCGCGGCCTCGGCGTGATCGCCCTTGGCATAGGCGGCAAGCCCGTGCGCCGCCGGCACGGCGCCGTCGGCCCANGCTTCGCGGTCGGGGGCCCGCGCGTTCTCGGCGCGCTCCTCGAGGCTCGCCAGCATTTCGGTGACNGCGCTTTGCTCGCCGGCGCGGGCGAGGCCGTAGAGATATTGCAGGTCGAGGAAGGGCACGAAGTGCTCGTGCAGGCGCGGCTTGAGATACTGCGCGACGTCGGTCCAGCGGCCGCCGACATCGACGCCGCGCAGTTCTAGGCGCGCCAGCAGCGAGACGGCGTTGATCTGGTCCTCGGAGAATTCCTTCCACACGCCCCACACGCGCTTGTCGAACAGCGCCAGCGCCTCGTCGGTGCGGTCGAGATCGATCAGGAAGAGGGCGAGGTGCCACCAATTGTGGGTGTACATGAAGGAGTTGCAGCCAACCCAGGTGTCGGCCACCGATTCCAGGAAGGCCACGCCCTCCAGCATCTTGCCGCGCGCTTCCAGGCAATGGGCGACGGCGTGATGCGCCCAGGGATCGCGCCGGTCCATGGCGAGCGCCTGGCGCGCCACGGCCTCGGCCTCGTCGAGGCGATTGCACTCCTCCAGGCCGAACGCATACATGGCGTAGACGTAGCGGTTGTCGCGATTGGCTTCGAACAAATGCTGGCCGATGCGCAGCAGCGCCTCGGAGTCGCCGCGATTGAAGGCATGGAGCTGGCCGAGCTTGCCGGCTAAAAGATCGCGCGGCCATTCGGCCGCCATGTCCTCATGGATCTTGAGGCTGCGGTCGGTCTCGCCGGCTGCCCAGGCCTCGGTCGCCGCGATCCACGCAAGCTCGCGCGGGTTGGCATCGGTGGCGAATTGCCGGGCACGGGCGAGATAGCGTTGCGCCGCCGCGTGGCCCTCGGCCGAATTCATCGACAGCATGAGGTTGGCTGCCATCACCGGCAGCAGGGCGCAACGTTGGTCCTTGTCGGTGGCGGTGATGAACTCGGCCAGCCGATTGCCGAAGCCCAGCCACTCGTCCTTGAGGAAATCGAGCGCGGCGATCGCCTCAATACTGGCGTTGCTCACTTCCAGACCCTGACCGTCCCGCGCCACGCTTCCTCGCTCCCGTTTCCCCGAGCTTCGCACGGCGAGGCAGGTTGAGCAAAAGACGAGACGAGGCGAGGGAGGAAAAACGACGCTTCAGCTTCAACCAACACCCATTGACCTCACCCTGAGGAGGCCGCGAAGCGGCCGTCTCGATCGCGCGGGGTAACCCCCGCGCTGTGGTGGGCGGCGGGCACGTGCCTGTTGCCATGCTTCGAGACGCTCGCTTCAGGCGCATCAGAATGCGCCGACTCGCTCCTCAGCATGAGGTCTTGGGAACGCTTCAGCTCGGCTTCCGGATCTTGAAGCTGTTGAGGTAGTCGTCGGGCTTGGCAGGATCGAAGGGCTTGCCCATCACCGAAAATGTCTTCGAGACGCCGGCGGGCGGGGTGAGGCCTGCCTCTTTCATCGCCCGGGCCGCGTCGGTTGCCAGGAACACCTGCTTGGCGATGGTGGCGTAATCGACGTCGCCCTTGACCTGTCCCCAGCGCTTCATCTGGGTAAGGATCCACACGGCAAAGCTTTCCCAGGGAAACGGATCGAAGGTCACGCGATCGGGGTCGTGCTTGATTCCGCCCAGCCCGTCGGCGTAGGTGCCGGTGAGCACCTGATCGAGAACCGATACCGGCGCGTTGAGATAGTTGGCGGGCGCAATCGCCTCGGCGATCTGCTTGCGGTTGGCGGGTTTTGAGGCATAGGCGCTGGCTTCGATCAGCGCGCGTAGCAGGGCTGCGTAGGTGTTCGGCATCTCGGTGGCGAAGGCGCGGCTGGCAGCGAAGGCGCAGCATGGGTGGCCATCCCATATTTCCTTCGACAGGATATGGATGTAGCCGATGCCGTCGAACACCGCGCGCTGCACGATATTGTCGGGCGCCAGGAAGCCGTCGATGTTGTCGGCGCGCAGGTTGGCGACCATCTCGGGCGGCGGCACGACGCGCAGCTGAACGTCCTGGTCCGGGTCGACGCCGTGTTCGGCGAGATAGTAGCGCAGCAGGTAATTGTGGTTGGAATAGTCGAAGGGGATGGCGAATTTCATGCCCTTCCACGAGGCCGGATCGCGCCGATCCTTGTGCTTCAGGGAGAGGCAAATGGCCTGGCCGTTAACGTTCTCGATGGCCGGGACCGTGAACGGGACGGCGGTGGATCCCAGGCCCATCGAAATCGCGATCGGCATCGGCGCCAGCATATGCGCCGCGTCGAATTCCTTGTTCATGGCCTTGTCGCGCACGATCGCCCAGCCCGCAGTCTTGACGACGTCGACGTCAAGTCCCTGCTTGGCGTAGAAGCCGAGCGGTGCGGCCATGATGATGGGCGTGGCGCAAGTGATCGGTATGAAGCCGACCGCGAGCTTCTTCTTTTCGAGCGGCGCGCCTTGCGCAAAGGCTTCGACCGCGGTCATGACCGGAAAGAATTGGGCGAGCGCCGCCGACGCGCTCGCGCCGCCGACCGTTCGCAGGAAGACGCGCCGCGTCTCCGGCCGGGGAATGAGGGCGCGGAGAAGGGTCTTCTCGACGCGGGCCTGGAGAACCCGCTCGCCGGCGGAGAGCGAGCCCGATGGCTCGCCCTCGCAGGTCAATCCACGATCCGCCACATCCGGCGCGCAGCACGAACAGGTGCCGATGACATGGCGGGATCGGTCGGTCATGGGGTGCTCAGGCCGCCCTTAGGCCGCTCGGGCGGGGGCGGCGGCGCTCGCCGTGGGCAGGCCTTCCTCGATCGGCAGGGCCGGATCGCGGGACCATTCGTTCCAGGAGCCGAAATACATCCGGACATCCTTCACGCCGGCGTTCTTGAGGGCGAGCAAGGTGTTCGAGGCCCGCGCGCCCTTGAAGCAATAGAGGTAGACCGGCGTTTCCTGGGTGATGCCGACGGTGGCGCATTCGGCTAGGATCTCGTCGCTCGACTTGAAGCGCGGGCCTTCCGGCGTCGGCTTCATCATGCGGTACCACTCCAGCCAGACGGCGCCGGGGATGCGGCCCTTGCGGGGGCAGAAATCCTTGCCGTAGGGCGAGGAGCTTTCGCCGATCCATTCATCGACGTCGCGCACGTCGAGCAGCGCGATGCCCGGCTTGTCGAGCGCGGCCAGCATGGCCTTGTAGTCGATCAGGATGCTGCCGGCCTCGGGCACGATCGTGAACGCCGCGGGCGCGGGCGAGGGCACCTCGGNGGTGACCGGCAGCGATCCCGCGGCCCAGGCGTCGAAGCCGCCATGCAGGACCTTGATCTTGGGGTAGCCCAGCATGCTCAACAGGAAATAGCCGCGGCAGGACTGGCCGAAGCCGGAATTCATCGACTGCTCGTAGATGACCGCGGTCTCCTGGCCAGAGAGGCCGGCCTTGCCGAAGGCATCGGCGAATTTCGTCTTCAGCTCTTCGATGCCTTCCGGCGTCGAGGTCGCAAGATAGGTGAAGATCTCATGGACGTTGACGGCGCCGGGTATGTGCCCCGCGGCATAGGCGTCGGGGTTTCGGGTGTCGATGATGACGGTCGGCTCCGTCTTCATCATCGAGGCAAGCTCGGTGGCAGAAATCAGGACTGCGGTCATGGCAAACCTCCACAGGTGCGACGGTTGGAAAGCGATACTGTGCTTGAACGTTTCTCCCCTGAGACTCTCAGCGCTTGTGATCGGACAGCATCTTCTTCAGTTGCTTGGTGGCGGGCGTGACGATGGCCACGAAATAGGCTTCGCGCAGGCGCCGCTGGGCGCGATGGCTCTTGAGGTAGCCGCGCGCGCCGCAATGGAGCATGGCGGCGTGGGCGGCGGCGACGCTTGCTTCGCCGAGCCGTAGCCGGATGGCGATGACGCGCTCCCAGTAATCGGCGCTGGCGTCGTAAGGAGTGGCGGCGAGCGCCATCGCTTCCGCTTCGTCCCGCGCCAGCGATGCCTCGATATCTTCCGGCTGCTGGCCGAGATAGGCGTTGATGTGGCCGAGTGACGGTCGCAGGCTTTTCATGATGGCGACGCAGTCGCGGATCAGCCCCAGCGCCATGCCGGCCTGCAGCAGGATGAATCCGGCGCGGATCTTCTTGACGAAAGGCGCGGCGGGCGCCGCCAGGATCAGCGGGTCCGGAACGAACGCGTCGCGGAAGTGAACGCTGAACGTGCCGGTGCCGTCCATCGCCAGGAACGGCGGGCAGGGCTGGATAGCAATGCCCTCGCTGGCGCAATCGGCGATGAACATCACGGTCTGGCCGGGTTGATCCTCGAGCTCGAAGATCGTGCCGAACATGTGATCCGCTCCTAGATTCGAAACCCAGGGCAGGGTGCCTCGGACCACATAGCCGCCCTCGACCTTTCGGCCCTTGAGCTTGAGCGTCTCGATGCCGAAAAAGCTCTTCATCGGGTTGGAAAGGCCGGTGCCGCCCAGCATCGCGCCGGAGGCGACGCGGTCGAGCAGGCGCGCCTTGAGCGCTGCGTTGTCGGTGTTGCCGACGTACCAGGCCAGCGTGTTCTGGCACCAGGCCATGAAGGATGTGGCGCCACAGCATTCGCCGATCGCGGCCATCGCGGCGATCGCGGGCCGCAGATCGGCGACGCCGTCGGCCGGCAGGTGCGCCGCCCAGGCGCCGATGCCGCCCAGCTTGCGCAGGATATCCGCCGGATAGAGCTCGCCCTTGTCGATGGCGTTCACGAGGGGCGTCAATTCCGCCGTGACGAGAGTGCGCACGCGTTCGGTCAGATCGCCGGCCTCGCTGGCCGAGGCGTCTGCTGGTTCCAACGCGAGCGCTGTCCTCGTCATGGCCGCATCACGCCCCGATCTCGAGATTGACCGGCCGGGTGAAGGTATTGGCGACGGGCGACCACTTCTTCACATGGGCGACCAGCGCATCGATTTCGGCGGCGCTGACGCCATCGCATTCCATCGTCACCTTGACCCGCACGTCGGTGAAGCCGACCGGCTTTTCGCTGACGTCGCCGGTGCCCCACACGGCCGTGATGTTGAGGTCGCCTTCGAGCTCCAGCTCGAGCTTGCGGACGGTCCAGCCGCGATGCACCGCATTGGCGTGCAGGCCGACCGCGAGGCAGGAACCGAGGGCGGCGAGGGAGGCCTCCGACGGGTTGGGGGCGGTGTCGTCGCCCAGCAGGGTCGGCGGCTCGTCGACGATGTAGGGCGCCAGGTTGCGGATATAGTTCGCGTGCCTGAACTTTCCTTCGGCGACGGTCTTGCACTTCAAGGTCTTGATGACCTTGGGGTTCGCCTTGCCGTTCTCGATCAGCTTCTCGAGCCCGCCTTTGTCGATCGGCGCGAGACATCCGGTGAGAACGATGTTTTCGGCAGCGACGGCCATTGTTATCCTCCTGAGGGCTACCAACCGGTCTGTTTCCTGCATGGAACATGCCAGCCGTGCCGGCCGGCGCGAGTCGCGGCAGAATCAGGGTTTGGCGAAAGAGAGGAGTGGTGTGCGATGGCAAGCGCTGCACAAACCGACAGCAGATGGTCGAAGAATTGCCCACGGCGCAGTCTTGCGGCCGCATTGCCTTCACCTCGGCAATCGGATTAATCATGCATAACAGTCAGGACACGATGGCCATCAATTCCGCGCCCGCCGGCGGCAAGGATCCCGGGCTTCCCGGTCTGGGCGACAGCGCCCGCCAACGGCTGCTCGATGCCGGGGTTAACCTGTTCTGCCGCTATGGCATCAACGCCACGGGCGTCGACGCGATCGTCGCCGAGGCCGGCACCGCCAAGACGACGCTCTACAAGATCTTCGGCTCGAAGGAGGGGCTGATCGAGGCGGTGCTCGAAAGCGAGGGCCGGCGCTGGCGCGACTGGTTCATCGGCGCCATCGACCACGGTCACGCGGCGCCGCGCACCAAGCTCAACCGCATCTTCCCGGTGATCAAGCTGTGGTTTGCCGATGAGCGCTTCTACGGCTGCCCCTTCATCAACGCGGTGGGCGAGCACGACAAGAACGACGACCGGATGCGCACGATCGCGATCCGGCACAAGAAGATCGTGCTGAACCACATCCAGAAACTGGCTGCCGAGGCCGGCGCGAAGGATGCCGCGGGCCTTGCGCACCAGATCGGACTGCTGATCGACGGCGCCATCATCGCCGCCATGGTGACCCGCGATTGCGCCGTCGCCGATGCCGCCGAGCTTGCCGCGCGCACGCTGCTCGACGACCGCCTTCAGTCGGCGAAAAAGCGGGCCAAGCCGTCATCCGCCCGGGCGGACCAGCTCGCGGCTGATTGAAGGCGCGGCGTCGCGCCGATCTATATTTTTGGCGAACCGCCCAGGAAGCAATAGATCATGCCGCTCTTGCTGGCGCAGATGTGGGAGGACCCGTCGGGCGCAAGCTGCTTCAGCACGACCTTGGGCGGCACCGGCACCCAGCGCCCGTCGAGCAGCGCATACCACATGCCGTCGTCGCTGAGGTAGGCACGGGTCGGGCGGCAGTCGCCGTCGCTGCTGCTGGTGCTGCCGTTGCAGCAGGAATAGCCGGTCTGCGGCTGCTTCAGATCCTTGTACCAGTCGTGATTTTCGGCGTGGCCCTGGCCGTGGTGGCCATCCTGAGCGCGTACGCCAAGCGCGGCGAGGGTCGCAAACGCGCACGCCAGCAGGAAACCAAGCGCAGACAGGCGCATGACTTCGTCTCCCTCTGCCGTGGCTGAAAAATCGGCATTAAAGAGGCAACGTCGCAGGGAACGCCAGGTTCCCTCCTTGGATCTAGATCTTGGGTGACCCGCCCAAAAAGCAATAGATCAGCCCCGATTTGCTGGCGCAGATATGCGAGGAGCCGTCGGGCGCCAGCTGCTTCAGCACCACCCGGGGCGGCACCGGGACCCAGTTCCCGTCGAGCAGCGCATACCAGTTGCCGTCGTCGTTGAGATAGGCCCGGGTCGGGCGGCAATCGCCCTCGACGCCGTTGGCGGTGCCGTTGCAGCACGAGAAACCCGTGCCGGGCTGTTTCAGCCCCTGGTACCAGTCGTGATTTTCGGCGTGGCCTTGGCCGTGGTGACCATCTTGTGCAAAGGCCACGGCGCCGGCAAACATCCAGGCGAAGGCAAACACACTAAGCACGCATCGTGGCATGAGGGCTGCCACCTTTCGAAGTGTCAGCCGAGCCGGCTACGTATTCGTCGCGACGCGCCGTCGCTCAACCGATTCCGTTGGGCAAAGTGTACATCATCTTGAGTCCGGAAACGATGGCGACGAACTGTGGATCATCTGCCGACAACAGACCGTGGCGAACGAAGAAGTCGATCAACACAAGATTGCAGTTGTACTTGAACTCGGTGCTATCGCGCACCGTCTCGAACACGCGTTGCACCGGCCATAGCTCGAACGAATGCACCTCGCCGTCATTTGCGTAGGGTGTGAAATCCTCGGGCAATTCGAGATCGAAGCAGGTCATCAGGTCGGGTTTGAGCTGCGGTCCCGATTGATTGAGATAGCTGACAAAGCTGACCGCCTTGGCTTGCATGGCGAGCGCGCGCGGGATCGCGGCCTCTTCTGCACATTCCTTGATCAGATTGTCGCGCAGGCCGATACCCGCCGGCTGCCCGCCCGCGACCGTATTGTCGAGCTCGCCCGGGAAGGTGGGCTTGTCGTATGACCGCCGCGGCACCCAGATATGCAGTCCGTCCTTGCGTCGGACGTAACCCGTCATGTGCGGCCCGAAGGCGCGTGCGCCGAACCACGGCACCGCCGCGCGCTCCATCGCCATCAGCGGCGTTTGGGTGAACTCCCANGTGATCGGATAGGCTTCGTCGCGCCACAGGCCCTTGAAGTAACCTTGGTCGCGCAGCTCCATCAGGAAGTCGCGCAGCGCGGCCGTGCGCTTGTCCGGCGTGTCGAGCNCCGGATCGAGATGCCANGCCTTGTCGCGGTGGGTGAACAGGTCCGCTCGCTCAGCCACGACGGGCGCGAAGTCGCGATGGAGGAAGCCCGCGCGCTCAGCTCCGATGAACCACGGCTCGAACTCGCCGAGCCGGGCGTTGTTGCAGCGCTGGATATGGTCGAGGAACGACATCGGCAGGGGGATAGCATACCATCGCCCCCATGACGGAAGACGAGCTGCAAAAAATCCTGGAGACGGCCCTGCCGGCCGCCGACCTGCACGATGTCTTCGTCGAGGAATGCCAGGACCAGGACATCCGGCTGCGGTTTTCCCTCAAGTCCGGCGAGAGCTGGTCGAGCGCCGCCCTGTTGTCCCTGGTCGACACTTCCCTGCGCGCGACGACGGGCATGGGGTCATCGCTTTCGCATCTCAACGTTACCGTGTTGCGGCCGGCGCACGAGGCGGACGTGATCGCCTTGTCGCGTGTGATCCGTCGCATCGGCGTGACCGTCCATGCCGAGACGTGGCTTTTCAGCCATGCCGTGGTCGAGCCCATGCTGCATGCGACGGGAAGCCTCGTCAGAAGGCCTTCGCCAGGGTGAGGCGGAAGGCGAGCGGCTCGACGGGATGGAAATGCACGTCGTTGACGCCGCCCAGCGGTTCGCCGGGAAGGCGCGAGGCGTAGTAGTAATCGATCTGGCTCGCCTGGGCGTTGAAGATGTTGAACGCGTCGAGCTGCAGCTTCAGGCCCGAGTTGAACACGTAGCCCAGCCGACCGTTGAACAGGGACGTCGCGTTGGAGGAGACGCTGTTGTCCTCGATCAGCGGCCGCGGCCCGAAATAGCGCCAGAACAGGCCGCCGAACCAGCCCGTCTCGCCGCCCAGGACGACGCTGGCCGAGGAGATCAAGGCCGGCGATCCCGGAATGTAATCGCCGACCGGATCGTAGTTGGTGAAGCGCGCCTGGGTATAGGAGATGTCGAAATTGAGCGTCGCCCACGGCACCGGCCGGTAACGGTTGGTCCATTCCACGCCGACCCGGCGGCTCGGCCGGCTGGGCGACGTGTCGCCCGCGTCGCCGTTGAAGATGATCTCCGAATCGAATTCCAGGACGAACAAAGCGAGCGCCGAATCGAGCCCTTTGACGAATTGCGTGCGCGCCCCGATCTCCGCGCCGCGCGAGCGCACCAGCAGCGGCACCGGCTGCAACGGCATGGTCGGGTCGGCGGGGTCGACGGTGGTGGTGGCTCCGCGCGCGTCGTTGCTGTGGAAGCCCAGGCCGGTGTTGATGAAGAACTCCGTCTTGGCGAAGGGGCCGAACACCAGGTTGGCCTTGGGGCTGGGAATGAAGGCCGCGACCTGGCCGGAATTCGCCGCAAGGTTCGAATCGACCGAGGCCCAGTACATGTCGCCGCGCATGCCGACGATCGAGCGCAGCCAGTCAGTCCAGTGGGTCGTGTTCTCGACATAGAGCCCGACGCTGGTTTCGCTCACCTGGTCGTCGCGGATGGTCGAGAGAAACGTACGCTGAAACGTGTTGAACAGACCCAGGGCGATGTCGTCATAGCGAAACTGTGTGCCGAGCGTCGTCGCGGATTGGAAGCCGGCCAGCTCGTGCTGCTGCGTATGGCTGGCGTTCAGCCCCAGGATCTTGCGTTTGTCGGCCTGGTGGAACTGGTCGCCGTTCACCGGGTCGTTCAGGAAATAGGTGAAGTCGTTGTAGAGGTTGAGCGTCGAATAGATGAAATAGCCCTCGACCTTGTCGGCGGTCCTGTCGTCGCTGCGGCTCCAGCGCGCCGACAGAGAATAGCGCTGGGTATCGCCGCCGTCGGTCGGGTCGATGCCGCCGAAGCGGTCGAGTGATCCGTCCTGCACGGCGCGCAACGGAATCTGGTCGGTCGAGTGCCAGGAGTTGGTATAGGCCAGCGCCGTGATTGCCAGCCCATTGGCGGCGGTGCCCTCGCTGTAGCGCAGGAACCCGTTGTACTTGCGGGCGGCGTCTGGGATGTCCCATGGCCCGTCATAGCGCGTCACTTCGCCGGCAGCCGTCAGCGTGCCCGCTCCTGCCGCCATCGAGCCGGCCGCCAGCCCGCGCCAGTAGCCGAAGCTGCCGCCGGTCAACGAGACGAGGCTCCTCTCCAGCCGGTCAGCGTAGGCGATATGCACGGCGCCCGCCGAGGAGAAATCGCCCTCGCTGGCCCAGTACGGGCCCTTCTTGATGGTCATGTCCTGGACCAGTTCGGGGATCAGGAAGTTCAGGTCGGCATAGCCCTGGCCGTGGGCGTGGGTGCGCATGTTGACCGGCATGCCATCGAGCCAGATCGCAAAGTCGGTGCCGTGGTCGAGGTTGAAGCCGCGCAGGAAATATTGGTTGGCCTTCCCTTCGCCCGAGTGCTGGGTGACGATCAGGCCGGGCACTGCCTCGAGGATCTCGCCCGGCCGCTCGATCGGCCGCGTGTTGAGCGTCTCGCCCGACACACGCTGTTGCGAAGCCGCATCGGTCTGCTGGGCCTCGAGATCGATGGGTGCGGTGACGGTGACAGCCGGCAGCACGACGGAGGCGCCGATCGGGGCCGGGGTAGGGGGCGACGGCGGGGCCGGAGCGGGCGCAGGCGGGGACTGCGCCTGCACAGCCGAAGCGGCGAGCAGGAAGGTGCAGGAAAGCAGGAACGATCTAGTATGCACTTCATATAAAAAGTGCATAAATCATCCCGTCAGGCAAGTGGAGCAGAGATATGCAGCGCATCACCCTTTCAATGGACGACGAACTCGCAGCGGCGCTCGACCGCCACATGAAGAAGCACCGCTATTCCAGCCGCTCGGAGGCGCTACGCGACATCCTGCGCGATGCCCAGGCGCGGGAATGCCTGGAGGACACGCAGGCGGCGAAAGAAGACGGCGGCTTCTGCGTCGCCACGCTGGCTTACATCTACGACCACGAGACCCGCGACCTCGGCCGCCGGCTCACTCAGGCGCAACACAAGCACCACGACCTGCAGGTGGCGACCCTGCATGTCCATCTCGATCATGATTCCTGCCTGGAAGTCTCGGTGCTGCGCGGCTCGGCCAAGGCGGTCCAGGCGCTGGCCGCCGATACCGTGAGCCAACGCGGCGTGCGGCACGGCCAGCTCCACGTGGTTCCCGCCGGACGTGCCCGCGGCCGCCACAGCCACGGCGGCGGCGCTCACGAACACGAGCACATCCACGCGTGAGGCCCGAGTCTAGGCCGCTTCCTTCCAGGCCGCGTCGACGACGCCGACGATGTCGCGCATGATCTGGGTCAGGTCGAAATCCTTGGGCGTGTAGACGCGCGCCACGCCGGTCTTGATCAGCGCCTCGGCGTCGGCCGGCGGGATGATGCCGCCCACCACCACCGGCACGTCGCCGATACCGGCCTGGCGCAGCCCCGCCAGCACCTCGGCGACCAGCGAGACGTGGCCGCCCGACAGGATCGAGAGCCCGACCACGTGCACGCTCTCCTCGAGCGCGGCATTGACGATGCGCTCGGGCGTGAGGCGGATGCCTTCGTAGACCACCTCCATGCCGCAATCGCGGGCGCGCACGGCGATCTGCTCGGCGCCGTTGGAATGGCCGTCGAGGCCGGGCTTGCCGACCAGGATCTTTATGCGCCGGCCGAGCCGTCGTGAGACCGTTTCGACTTCGCGCCGCGCCGCATCCAGCCTGCCGTCGCTGACGCCCACCGCGCGCGCCACGCCGGTCGGCGCGCGATATTCGCCGAACACGGCGCGCAGTGCATCGGTCCATTCGCCGGTCGTGACGCCCGCGCGGGCGCAGGTGATCGAGGCCGGCATGATGTTGCGGTCTTCCTTGGCCGCCGACGCCAGCTCCGCCAGCGCCTTGTCGACGGCCGCGCCGTCGCGCCCGGCACGCCAGGCTTTCAGGCGCTCGATCTGGCCGCGCTCGACCGAGGCATCGACGGTCAGGATGGCGCCGGCGCCGGTGGAAAGCGGCGAGGGCTCGGCTTCGGTATAGGCGTTGACGCCGATCACGGTCTGCTCGCCCGCCTCGATGGCCGACAGGCGCTTGAGGTTCGATTCGACCAGGCGCTGCTTCATGTAGGCCGCCTCGATGGCGGCCACCGCGCCGCCCATGTCGGCGATGCGCGCCATCTCGGCCGTGGCTTCTTGCTTCAGCTCCTCGACCTTGCGCGCGATCTCCGTGCTACCGTCGAAGATGTCGCCGTATTCCAGCAGGTCGGTCTCGAAGGCCACGATCTGCTGCAGGCGCAGCGACCATTGCTGATCCCACGGGCGCGGCAGGCCGAGCGCCTCGTTCCACGCTGGCAACTGCACGGAGCGGGCGCGGGCGTTCTTGCTCATCACCACGGCCAGCATCTCGAGCAGGATGCGGTAGACGTTGTTCTCCGGCTGCTGCTCGGTAAGGCCCAGAGAATTCACCTGCACGCCGTAGCGGAACAGGCGCTGCTTGGCGTCGGCGACGCCGTAGCGGGTGCGCGTGAGCTCATCCCACAGCTCGGCGAACGCCCGCATCTTGCACATCTCGGTGACGAAGCGGATGCCGGCATTGACGAAGAACGAGATGCGGCCCACCACCTGCGGGAAATCCGCCTCGGGCACCTGGCCGCGCGCGCGCACCGCGTCGAGCACGGCGATGGCGTTGGCGAGCGAGAAGGCCAGTTCCTGCACCGCCGTCGCGCCGGCCTCCTGGAGGTGATAGCTGCAGACGTTCATCGGGTTCCACTTGGGAACCTCGCGGTAGGTGAAGCCGATCGTGTCGGCCGTCAGCCGGAGCGACGGCTCGGGCGGGAAGATGTAGGTCCCGCGCGAAAGATATTCCTTGATGATGTCGTTCTGCGTCGTGCCCTGCAGCTTGGCCCGCTCGACGCCCTGCGCTTCGGCCGCGGCGATATATAAGGAGAGCAGCCACGCCGCCGGCGCGTTGATGGTCATCGACGTGTTCATGCGGTCGAGCGGGATGCCGTCGAACAGGGTGCGCATGTCGCCGAGATGGCCGATCGGCACGCCCACCTTGCCGACTTCGCCCTTGGCCAGCACATGGTCGGAGTCGTAGCCGGTCTGGGTCGGCAGATCGAAGGCGACCGACAGGCCCGTCTGCCCGCGCGCCAGGTTCGTGCGATAGAGCTCGTTCGACTTCGCCGCGGTTGAGTGGCCGGAATAGGTGCGGATCAGCCAGGGTCGATCGCGCGGGGGCCGATCTGCGGGAGGCTTGTCGGGGGTCGCGTCGCGTTTCTGGGCGGTCATGGTGGCGGCTGAGGACGGGGTTGCGTAGACTTGCCTACATCAATAGATGTTGCAGCGCAGCATGAAAGATTTCGCGGTGCAATCAAGCCAAAACGGCCGTCCGTGAGCAATACGACCTCTCCTTGGGGCCAGGCTGTCACCCCGACTGCTCCCGAGGCGGCTTCGGCGGCACCGGAGTTGACGCCCAGTCGGCCACTCTACGACGGCAAGCTGGCTGAGCTCTACGCCATCTATCTGCGCCACCTCGTGTTGATGCTGCTGACCCTGGGCTGGTCGCGCTTCTGGGGGCGCACGCGCATCCGTCGCTATCTGTGGAATCATTTCGCCGTCCTGGGCGACCGCTTCGAGTATCGCGGTCGCGGCCGCGAGCTCTTGATCGGCTTCCTGCTGGCGGTGCTCATGCTGGCGGTCTGGGGCGGCCTGATGTGGCTGGTGTGGATCTACGTCTTCCACGAAAAGCCCTTCGCGAACTTCGGCCTGTTCGACATCTTCTGGCTGTCGGTGGCGCTGATCGGCTTTCCGCTCGCCTATGTCGGCCAGTATGCCGGGCTGCGCTACCGGCTCTCGCGCACGCGCTGGCGCGGCATCCGGTGCGCGCTGGCAGGTTCGGCCTGGGGCTACGGTGCGATGGCATCGTTCCTCGTCTTCGCCAATGCCTTCACCGGCCAGCTGCTGACGCCGGTCGTGTCGGTCAACCTCGCCCGTCCGCGCATCTCCAACGTCCGCTTCGGCACCCTGCCGTTCGTGTTCGCCGGCACTTCCGGCGATATCTACGGCCGCTATCTCGGCTTCTACTTCCTGAACATCATCGCCTGGGTGGTGGCGCTCGCCATCACCTTCGCGGCGATCGGCGGCACGATCGGCGGTCTCGGCGTCTCGTCCGAAGACATGCTGAAGCTGTTCTCGCAATTCAGCCTGCGCACTGTCCTGATCGTGGCGGCGGTCGCGCTGGGCGCCTATGTCGTGTTTGGCCTGCTGATCCTGCCGCTGCGATGCTGGTGGCAGGCCTACCTCTTCCGCTACCTGGTCTCGCACAGCCGCGCCGGCGAGGTGCTGTTCGCCACGGCGATCTCGACCCGCCAGATGTGGGGCTTCCTGGTGCTGAACTACCTGATCGTCGTGCTGACCCTCGGGCTCGGCTGGCCGTGGGTCCTGCACCGCACGCTGAAGCTGATCGCAGCCGAGCTGTGGCTCTACGGCGCGCCCGACGGTGCCGCCATCCACCAGCCGGCCGGTCGCGGGCCGCGCTTCGGCGAGGGCCTTTTGGACATGTTCGACGTGAGCGGGATCTGATGGCGTCGCACGCCCGTTATTACGACGGCGAAACCGCGCTGGTGCACGAGGTGAGCGTGCGCCCGACCGCGGCCGAGTTGGTGATCTTTCGTCTCGCCGATGCCGGCATCGTCGCGCGCTGGCCGGTCGGCGAGCTCGCCGTGCTGGGCGACACGGCGCACGAGGCCGTGCCGCCGGTCGTGCGCAAAGGCTCCGAGGCGCGCCTGCTGATCGACGATCCTGAATTGCGCCGCCAGCTTGCTGGCTGGGTGCCCGCCCTCGCGCCGCTGGCCGCGGCGCCGGTCGCCGTCGGGCGCAGGGTCGCGACATTCGGCGCCACGCTGGTGGCCCTGGTCGGCCTGTTCTGGCTCGTGGTCGACTATGGCAGCGAGTATGCCGCCCCCCTGTTGCCCTACAGCCTGCAGGCCAAGCTCGGCGAGAGCGTGTTCGAGGAGCTGACAGCCGACAAGGACGAGTGCCACGGCAAAGCGGGCCTGGCCGCCATCAACGATTTCGCCAACCGGCTGGCTCGCGCCGCCG
>JGI12053J15887_10000361_pt1 | contig 18112 bp, 18 predicted proteins | sample MedBloCAOM1_O3_FD_15887 | JGI IMG/M metagenome (IMG submission 15887)
CAGCGTCGGCTTGGGCTTCGCCATCCCGTCGAGCCTGGCCGAGCCGGTGGTGGCTCAGCTCAGGGCCAACGGTCGTGTCGAGCGCGGCCTGCTGGGCGTGCAGATCCAGCCGGTGACCGAGGAACTCGCCCAGAGCATGGCGCTCGGCAGCGAGAAGGGCGCCCTGGTGGCCCAGGTCCAGCCGGACAGCCCGGCGCTAGTGGCCGGCATCAAGTCGGGTGACGTGATCAAGAGCGTCGACGGCAAGAACATCGAGAGCATCCGGGATCTCACCCGCATGATCTCGGCGATCAAGCCCGGCACGTCGGTCAAGCTCGGCGTGTGGCGCGATGGCAAGGACATGTCGATGACCGCCAAGGTCGGCGACCAGAAGGACGAGGCCGCGGTCGTCAAGGCCAAGGCCGACCAGCCGGCCGACGCCAAGAAGGCCGAGCCGATGTCCTACGGGGTGTCGCTGGCGCCAATCTCCGCCGAGGCGCGCCAGGAGCTGAAGCTCGACGACTCGATCAAGGGTGTGGTCGTCGCGGCGGTCGAGCCGGGCAGCCCGGCCGATGACCAGGGCCTGAAGGCGGGCGACGTCCTGCAGCAGGTCGGCAAGGACGCGGTCGACAGCCCGAAGATGGCTGCCGAGAAGCTCAAGGAAGCCAAGAAGACCGGCAANCCGGTCCTGATGAAAATCTATCGGGAGGGGATGACCAGGTTCGTCGCTATCTCTCCCCGGGCGGCGTAGCTGATCCTCTCGACGAGCCGGCGGTGGCCCCACCACCGCCGGCTTTGTTTTACCTGACGGCTTTTGCTGTCTTCGACAGGGGGGCGCGCCACGCCTAGCGGTCAACCGCACACGGGCGCGTTCACGGAGGGGGCGGAGGTCCGCGGTTCACGCGTACGTGGAACCGCGGGCCTCTTCTAGTTTGGGCTCAACGAAACAGAAAGCCGACCTCGGAGAGGTCTTCGTCGCCCAGCCAGCGCAGGCCGCGGGCCAGGGTGCCGGTGGCGGCGCGCACGGGCCCCGTGTCGTCCTTCGGCACGAGCGCCGGCATCACCTCGCGCGCGAACAGGCGCACCGAACGCGCCGATTCCTCGAACGAGAGATCCCCGCAGGCGAAGCGGCAGATGCTGTAGTTGATGCCCGAGACGGACTGATCGCGCAGCATGCGGTCGCGCACCTTGGCCGGCGAGCCGGCGACGATGTAGCCCTGCTCGACCGTTTCGTCGAAGTCGGGTGAGGAGACCTGGCGCGGCAGCTCGACGCCGTTGGCCCGCCAGAGATGGACCATCGAATCGTACCAGACATGGAAGGCGCGGCGGGCGGCCGAGATGGCGTCGCTATCGCTGTCCAGCACCACCACGTTGCGCGTGTTGCCGACGAACGGCATGTCGGCGGGCGCGCGACCCAGCGCCGCCCAGGCGGCGCGGTAGCGCTTGGTGAATCGTCCGGCGTCGCGCGTCGGCATGGCGAGCGCCACGTTGCAGCCGAGCCCCGCCAGGCGATCGGCGCTCTCCAGCGAGCGGGTGACGTGCCACAGCGGCGGGTGCGGGCGCTGCACCGGCTGCATCACCATCGGTATGTCGTTCAAGGTGAAGAACTTGCCGGCATGGTCGAGACGCTCTGCGCCCAGACCCTTGAGCACGATCTCCAGCGTCTCGTCGAAGCGCTCCTGGGCCGTCGCGGCATCGATGCCGAAGAACGCCGCTTCGTAGGGCGAGGCGCCGCGGCCGACGCCGAGCTCGAGCCGGCCGCCGCTCATGACATCCAGCATGCAGATCTCTTCGATCAGCCTGAGCGGGTGATAGAGGCCGAGCGGGTAGGCGAGCGGTCCGAAGCGAAGCCTGGTCGTGCGCTGGGCGACGGCGGCAAGGAACAGGCCGGGCGAGGGCGCCGACCCCAGCGGCGTGCCGTGATGCTCGGCCACGTGATAGGCGTGGAAACCCGCCCATTCATAGATCTCGGTCAGCCGCAGGCGGTCTTCATATTGGCGCCCCAGGTCGGGGCCGGACCTGTCCAGGTGATCGAAGACGGCGAACTTCATATTTTCTTTTTAAGACAGCTCCTTGTGAGCCCATCTTACCAGCTGCCCTGAAGCAAGTCGCCGCCACGGCGCGCATAGCTCGACCCGCCTAAAGGGCGGGCATCACCTCGCGGGCGAACAGCTCGACCGAACGCTTCGATTCCTCGAACGTGAGGTCGCCGAAGGCCAGCCGGCAGATGCAGTAATTGATGCCGGCAATGTCGTTGTCGCGCTTCAGCCGCTCGCGCACCGTCGCCGGCGATCCGGCCACGATGTAGCCGCCCTCGAGCGCCGGCTCGAATTCGGCGGGGATCATCTGGCGCGGCAGCCCGACGCCATGGGCGCGCCACAGATGGATCAGGGCGTCGTACCACAGTGCGAAGGCGCGCTTGGCGGCGCTCTGCGCTTCCTTGTCGGTGTCGCCCACGACGACGTGGCGGCTGAGCCCGATCAGCGGCAGCTGCTTCTCGTCGCGGCCCAGCGCCTGCCAGGCGGCGCGGTAGCGGGCCGCGAACTGGCCGACGCCTTCGGCCTTCAGGCCGACCACGGTGTTGCAGGCCTGCTTGGCCAGCCGATCGGCGCTCTCCAGCGAATTGGCGCCGTACCACAGCGGCGGATAGGGACGCTGCACCGGCTGCATCTCCATCGGCACGTCCTCGAAGGTGAAATATTTGCCGTGATGGCTGAGCCGCTTCTCGGTGAGGCCCTTCAGGATCACGTCGAGCGCCTCGGCAAAGCGTTCCGGGCCGGTCGCGGGATCGACGCCGTAGTAGCCCACCTCATAGGGCGAGATGCCACGGCCGATGCCGAGCTCAAGCCGGCCGCCGCTCAACTGGTCGAGCATGCAGATCTCGTCGATCAGGCGCAGCGGATGATAGAGGTTCACGGTATAGACCAGTGGCCCGAAGCGCAGCGTCTTGGTGCGCTGCGCCACCGCGGCCAGGAAGACGCTGGGCGAGGGCGCCATGCCGAGCGGCGTGGCATGATGCTCGGCCAGGTGATAGGCGTGAAAGCCCGCCTGCTCGTAGAGCTCGATCAGCCGCAGCCGCTCGTCGAACTGCCGGCCGAGATCGGACCCGCCGCGGTCCATGTGGTCGAAGACGCCGAACTTCATCGTTTCCCCCATTTTGACCGATGCTACAAGCTCCGCATGAAGAAGTATCTCTGCCTCGGCTGCGGCTTCTCCTATGACGAGGCGCGCGGCCTGCCCGAGCATGGTATCGCACCGGGCACGCGCTGGGCCGACATTCCCGACGACTGGGTCTGTCCGGACTGCGGAACGCCCAAGTCCGGCTTCGAGATGGTCGAAATTCCCTATTACTCGGAGGCGCGGACGGCATGAGTGTGCGTTTCATCTTGCGTGCCGGCGAGCGCGGCTATTCCTACCTGCCGGCCGCGGGCCTCAATGCCAGCTACGTCGCGGGGCATCCCGACGGTGTGATCACGCGCCATTCGAGCTTCAACTTCCATGAATACCAGTCCGGCATCCCGGGCCTGGGCGTCATGAAGGTGTTCGGCGACGAGACCTTCACGCCCAACGGCACGGGCTACAACATGCATCCGCACCACAACTTCATCATCATGGCCTTTGTGGCAAGCGGCGCGCTCACCCACATCAACACGATCGGCAAGATCGATGAGCTCAAGGCCAATGACTACTACGTCTTCTCGGCGGGCTCGGGCGGCAAGCACAGCGAGCTCAATATCGGCGACGAGGANCTGCAGGTGATCTACGTCTGGGTGGTGCCCGGCCAGCTTTTGGCGCCGCCCTCCTACCGGCGCAGCCGCTTCGATCCGAAGGCCGGCGCCAACCGCATCACCTGCCTGGTGGGCGACGAGCCAGGCGCGCTGCCGATCGGCCAGACTTTCACGGTCTCGCGCCTGCTGAGCGACGGCGGCAAGGCCCACACCTACCGCCCGTCCAAAGCGAACGGCTTCTATGCCTTCGTGCTCGAAGGCGAGGCCGATATCGCCGAGGCGACTTTGACGCGCCGCGACAGCATCGCGCTTGAGGGCGAGGACAAGATCGAGATCGCCGTCCGCGCCAACGGCACCGACATGCTGCTGGTGGAGACGAAGCTTTAAAATCGTCATCCCGACCGGAGCGAAGCGGAGTGGAGGGACCTAATCTTCGTCGACAGCATGACGGGGTCCCTCCACTTCGCCTCGCTGCGCTCGGCTCCGGTCGGGATGACGGAAGTGGTGGCTAAAGCGCCCGCTTCTTGCTCGAGATCACGCCGCTCGCAATCCCGTGCCACTCGATGGTGCCGGCGAGCCGGGAGTGCTCGATCTTGGGGCAGCGGTTCATCACGACCTTCAGCCCGGCCGCCTCGGCGCGCTGGGCGGCCGCCTCGTTGCGTACGCCGAGCTGCATCCACACCACCTTGGCGCCGTGTTCGATCGCCTCGTCGGTGATCGGGCCGGCCGCCTCGGAGTTGCGGAAGATGTCGACCATGTCGGCCTTGTGCGGCAGCTCGCCCAGCGAGGCGTAGACCTTCTGGCCCATGATTTCCTGGCCGGCGGCGGCGGGATTGACCGGAATGACCTTGTAGCCGCGGTCCAGGAGATATTTCATGGCGAAATAGCTGGGACGATTCCAGTTGGCGGAGGCGCCGACCATGGCGATGGTCTTGCTGTCGCGCAGGATCTTGCGCAGGTAGGCGTCGTCGTAGCGGTCGTGATTCACGGCGGACATAAGGGAATTATACATGGCGCAGCCGTTGTTGTTCGAACCGATTTCCCTGCGCGACGTGACGCTCAAGAACCGCGTCGTGGTGGCGCCGATGCATCAGTATTCGGCGATAAAGGGCTTCGCCACCGACTGGCACCTGATGAATGCCGGCCGCTACGCCGCCGGCGGGGCAGGGCTGGTGATCATGGAATCGACCAAGGTCGAGCGCCGCGGCTGCGGCACGGTGGGCGATCTCGGCATCTGGGACGATGCCTTCGTGCCCGGCCTCAAGCGCTGCGTCGACTTCATCCGCCTGCACAATTCCGTGCCCGGCATCCAGCTCGGCCATTCCGGCCGCAAGGCGCGGCGCTTCCGGCCGTGGGAGGGCGGCGCGCCGCTGAAACCCTCGCCCGAGATCGACGATTGGGGGCAGTGGGAGCTGGTCTCCTCGAGCGGCATCAATGCGCCGGCGACGGATCCCGCGCCGCGCGCGCTCACACGCGCCGAGATCCCCGAAGTCGTCGAGCGCTGGGGCCAGGCGGCGCGGCGCGCCAACGAGGCGGGCTTCGACGTGCTCGATATCCATGCCGCGCACGGCTACCTGATCCACCAGTTCCTCTCGCCGTTCTCCAACGTGCGCAACGACGAATATGGCGGCAGCGAGCTCAATCGCATGCGCTTCTGCATAGAAGTGGTGGAAAGCGTGCGCGCGCACTGGCCGGCTGAAAAGCCGCTGTTCGTGCGCTTCTCGGTCGAGGACGATTCGGGCTGGGGACCCGACCAGAGCGTGGCGCTGGCGAGGATCCTGAAGCCCAAGGGCGTCGACGTGATCGACTGCAGCTCGGGCGGCATGCGCGGCTCGCCGGTGGTGAGCGCGGGGCCCGTGACCTACGGCTACCAGGTGCCCTACGCCGAGCGCCTGCGGAAGGACGCCGACATCATGAGCATGGCGGTCGGGCTGATCGTCCATGCGGATCAAGCGGAGCAGATCCTGCAGGAAGGCCGCGCCGACCTTATCGCGCTGGCGCGGGAGTTGCTTTACAATCCCAACTGGCCGATGGACGCCGCCCAGAAACTGGGCGTCGACCGGCAATTCGGTTCGGTGCCGCCGCCGCAAGCCTACTGGCTCGCCAAGCGCGCCCAATCGGTGAAGAGCGTGGTGCCGTCGACTTTCATGAAGGGTATGAATGTCGGCTGATATGGCCGGCGGCTAGGCTAAGCCGACGGGTCGACTGATCGCAGGAGGAGTGTTCGATGGATAGCGTCATTGCACAGGATCGCGTCAACATGACCGAGGCGGAGTGGCAGGCGCGCTGCGACCTCGCCGCGCTCTACCGGATTACCGACTTCTACGGCTGGACCGACACGATCAACACCCACATGTCGGTGCGCATTCCAGGCGAGCCGGAATGCTTCCTGATCAACAACTACGGCGATTTGTTCCACGAGATCACCGCGTCCAGCCTGGTCAAGATGGATCTCGACGGCAAGGTGTATGGCGAGGACGGCAGCTTCAATGCGGCGGGCTTCACCATCCACAGCGGCGTCTACAAGGCGCGGCCCGACGCCAACTGCGTGATGCACACGCATACGCGGGCCGGTACCGGCGTATCGGTCCTGAAGAAGGGCCTGCGCCCGATCAGCCAGGACGCGCTCTCCGTTCTCGACGACGTGGTCTACCATGAGTACGGCATGCCGACCTCGCAGGAAGAGTGCGATGCGCTGGGCGTGAGCTGCCAAGGCGGCAGCTCGGTCGTGCTGCGCAACCACGGGCTTCTGTCGGTCGGCGCTACCGTTCCGGCCGCGCTGCGTCGGCTCTACATGCTGGAGCGTGCCTGCGAGGTCGAGATCATCGCCCGCGGTCTCGACGAAGCGCCCGCGCCCATCGAGGACGACGTCGTTCAGCAATACGCTGCGCGCGCCAAGGCCTACCGCGCCTCGCCTGAATTCGGCATGTCCGACTGGAAGGCAGCCCTTCGCCAGATCGAGGGCAAGGGCAGCGACTGGCGGCAGTAGAGCGCCTCTCAAGTCGTCGGACCGCGGATCCTCAGGGCCGGGGGTTTACCGGGCCTGCACCCGCTCATAGCGCCTCGTCTGCAAGGAGGCGGGCCGCGAGGCCCGCGATCCGACGACAGTGAAAAACACGGGGATTCAGCTTAGGGCGCGCTTGCTCCGGCGCAGCGACCTATTTCGGTGCGATCAGTGACAAATGGGGAAAGTAAGTGCGTACCATTGCTGAGTCGCGGGTGAGCAAGCGGTAGCCGGCGATGGCGGCGTGGGCGCCAATGTAGAAATCGGCAATTGGCGATGTGCGAGGTCCACCGCGCCGACGGTAGGCTGCAAACGCTCGGCCAGCCAGGAACGCCGCATCGAAAGGCAATTCTTCTCGATGAAACGTTTCAGCCGGCAGCCGCCCATTGAGGTCGGCAAGCGATCGAAAACCGGGAGCCAACTCCGCGACGACGATCTGATTGATGCAAAGCCTGCCGTCGGCACTCGCGATCGCCTCGGCCGACCACGTCGCCCAAGCCGGATCATTGGTCAAAACGTCAAGCAGTACGCTTGTATCGACGAGGATGTCGGTCATGGCCGCGCATGGCATCGAGGTGGTCGTCGGTGCTGCGGTAAGGGGAGCGCCAGTGCTTGCGCGCCTTGATCAGCGCATTGAGGGCCGCTTGGCCGGGCGCCTTGGAGCGACCAGCACGCGCTTTCTCCACGACAACGTGTCCGTCAACCTCGCGGAAATCGACGGAAGAGCCGGGCGCGAAACCGTGCCGCTTTCGTATTTCGAGCGGAATGGTGACTTGCCCTTTGGAAGTTATGCGTCGCGCCATGGTCGGTTCGAAGTATTACTGAGTTGCTCTCGCAGTAATACTGCGTTTCGCCTGCCGTTTCAATGCGTCCCGCGGTGATGTAACGCGATCCAGAACGCGATCTGGCCGATCACGCCCGCGCTCACCAGGATGATCGCGGCCGCGAGGGCGGGATCGCTGCCAATGCCCACCAGCGCGGTGCAGATNGCGCCCACGCCCATCTGCGAGAAGCCGTAGAGGCCGGAGGCCGAGCCGATGACCTCGGGGTTGACGCNGATCGCCTGGGTGAGCGCCGCCGGCGAGGCCACGCCCGCGCCGATGCCGAAAACGAACATCGGGGCGATCGCCAGCAACACGCTGAGATGCCCCGAGAGCACCGCGCCCAGGAAGGCGAACGACGCCAGCACGCTTAGAAGATTGGCCCAGACGGCCAGGCGGTCGATCGGCAGCCGGGGAATGAGGCGGGTGGCCGCCACGCTGCCGATCCAGACGCCGGCAAGCACGATGGCGGGATAGATGCCGACCTCGTAGTCGGGGCGATGCAGTTGGTGGGCGAAGATGAAGGGCGAGGCGCCGATGAAGGCGTACATCGACGTCGTGGCGCAGCCGCCGCCCACCGCAAAGCCCAGGAAGGCGGGCGAAATGAGCAGGCGGCCGTAGTTGCGGGCGAGGCCCGAGAGTCCGGTCGTCGAAGCGGGCGCCTTGCTTTCGGGCAGCAGCCGCCAGCTGAACAGCAGGTTGACGATGCCCAGCAGCGCCAGCGCGAAGAAGATCGAGCGCCATCCCAGGCTCGAGGCCAGCGCGCCGCCGACGATGGGCGCGGCGCCGGGACCGATGGCGACCATCAGGTTCATCATCGCGAGGCGGCGCGCCGCTTCCTGCGGCAGCGCCGTATCGCGCACGATGGCGCGGCCGATCACCAGCCCGGCGCAGCCGCCGAGCGCCTGGAGGAGCCGGGCGACGATCAGGCTGTGGACGTCCGGGGCGAACGCCGCGGCGAGGCCGGCCAGCGCATAGAGCGTGAGCCCCGCCATCAGCACCGGCCGGCGTCCGAAGCGATCGGAGAGCGGCCCGTAGGCGAGCTGGCCGACCGCGAGACCCATGATGTAGACGCTGACCGTCATCTGCATGCCGCCGACGCTGGCGCCCAGGTCGCGCGCGGCTTCGGGCAGGGCCGGCACGAAGATGTGCATGGCCAGCGTGCCGCTGAAGGTGATCAGCGTGAGCAGCCAGAGGGGAGCGCTCACGCCGCGATCTCGGCGGCGGCGTCGAGCGCGCGGCAGACATGCTCCAGGACCCGAATGGTCGTCTCGATGTCCCTGTCGGACAGGCCGGACAGGGCGTCGCCTCGGATCCGGCGGGCGACCGTCTCGACCTGGTCGGCGATCGCGCGGCCGCGCGCCGTCAGCAGGATGATCTTGGCCCGGCGGTCGGTCTCGCCTTCCTTGCGCCGGATCAGGCCGGCCGCCTCCAGATTGTCGAGCAGGCGCACGACCGAGGAGCCGTCGAGCGACATCGATGCCGCCAGATCCTTCTGCCGGGGTGGCGCCGGCGCGCGGGCGATGTGGACGAGCGGCAGCCAGGTGGCCTCCGTCAGGTCGAACGGTTGAAGGCGAAGATCGGCGGAACGCCGCCATTGCCGGGCAGCGCGAGAGAGCAGGGAGCCGAAGGCGTCACGGTCGGCGGCTTTGCGGGAGGGCATGTGCCACAATCGATGATCTGCCAATAGATGGCAAGTCATCTAATTTACGCCGCGTCACGTGAATTGAACAGGTCGGACCAAAGCCCTGCCTCACAGCGCCTATTTGCGCGCGCATCGTGTTCAATTGATCCCGAACGGTCGCCTGGGCCGAACCGCGAGCCCGCATGCGCAAGGATGGGAGCCAAGATCCATGTTCATCGGTATCGACGTGGCGAAGGATCGCCTGGATGTTCATGTTCGACCCGCTGGTGAGAGCTTCGCCGTCGCGCGCGATGGCGAGGGTATCGAGGAACTGGCCAAGCGGCTGAACACCATGACGCCGAGTCTGATCGTGCTCGAAGCGACCGGCGGCTTCGAGACCGTTGTGGCGGCGGGCTTGGCTGCGGCAGGCCTGACCGTGGCGGTCGTCATCCGCGCCAGATCCGTGACTTCACCCGGGCCACCGCTCGATTGGATGCCACCGTCATCGCTCACTTCGCCGAGGCGGTGAATCCGCCGGTCCGGCCGCTCGCCGATCCCCAGCAGCGACTGCTCGGCGAACTGATGACCCGACGGCGCCAGCTCATCGAGATGATGGTCGCTCAGGGTGAAGTGTGTGGTTTCACCTTTTCGGAATCTGCTTTAGCCGTCAGCGCCCCGTCCAGTCCGGCTTTGGCTTCTTGTTCACGAATGCATCAATGCCCGCTTGCGCATCCTCGCGCTGGACGGCGCCGGCCATGAACTCGGTCGCGAAGGCGTAGGCCTGGGCGAGGTCCATCTCCATGTGCTGGTGGAACATCGCCTTGCCAGAAGCGATCTGCTGCGGCGGCTGCGCGGCGATGTGATCGGCGAGCGCCATCGTCTCCTGGTCGAGCTTGTCGGGCGGAGCGATCCGGCTCACCAGCCCGTCGCGCAGCGCCGTCGCGGCGTCGATCGACTGGCCGGTGAACAGCATGTCGAGCGCACGCTTGGAGCCGACGTTGCGTCCGACCGGCACCGAGGGCGTGCCGCAGAACAGGCCGTTGTTGATGCCCGAGGTGGCGAAGGTGGCCTCGCTCGACGCAACGGCGAGGTCGCAGGCGGCGACGAGCTGGCAGCCGGCGGCCGTGGCGATCGTCTGGACCTTGGCGATGACGGGCTGCGGCAGGCGTCGGATCGACATCATCATCGCCGAGCAGCGCGTCAGCAGATCGTGGTGGAAGCCATAGTCGCGGCTCGAGGCGACTTCGCGCAGGTCGTGGCCGGTCGAGAAGGCGCGCCCCTTGGCCTCGATGACGACGCAGCGGATCTCCTTGTCCTGCGCAAGCCTGTCGAATTCCGCCTGCAGCGCGTCTATAAGCTCGCCGGAGAGCGCGTTCAGCGCGTGCGGCCGGTTGAGCGTCAGGATGGCGACCCGGCCTTCGTCGCGGCGCAGCAGGACCGGTTCGTTGGGGGCGTTGGTCATGGGTGCATTCTACGAGATCGGGGGAGTTCCGTCATGCCGGTGATGACGCCCGCCGACCTGCACAAATTCCTGGAGGAGCACTTCCCCCAGGTGGCGCATTTCGATCTCAAGGTCGAACATCTCGACGATACCAAGATCCGCGTGCGTTTGCCGGCGCATGAGCGGAATCTGCGGCCCGGCGGCACGATCTCGGGTCCAACGCTGATGTGGCTGGTCGATCTCGGCTTCTATCTCCTGATTCTGGGTCAGCTCGGGCCCGTCGCCCTCGCCGTCACAACCAACCTCAACATCAACTTCATGCGCAAACCCGAACCCGCCGACCTGATCGGGGAGGGACGGTTGATGAAACTTGGCCGCTCGCTCGCCGTCGGCGACTTCACGATATGGAGCGAGGGCGTCAAGGATCCCGTGGCTCATGCTACGGTAACCTACTCGATTCCGCCGCGCCCGAAGGCTGGGGTAATATAATACCGCAATCCTAAGCCATTGATATAAAGTCAGATTGTAAAGCCAAGTTGACATTCCGCGGCGTGCTCTCCATAAGCGCCCGCTCACGGAAGAAAGACCCATGAAAACCTTCTCTCTCAAGACTGCCGACGTGCAGAAGAAGTGGCTGCTGATCGACGCCGACGGGCTGGTGCTGGGCCGCCTCGCCTCGATCATCGCCATGCGCCTGCGCGGCAAGCACAAGCCGACTTTCACCCCGCACATCGATTGCGGCGACAACGTCGTCGTCATCAATGCCGAGAAGGTGCGCCTGACCGGCCGCAAGGCCGAGCGCGAAGTCTTCTACTGGCACACCGGCCATCCCGGCGGCATCAAGGGCGAGACCCTGGGCAAGCGGCTGGAAGGCCGCTTCCCCGAGCGGGTCATCGTCAAGGCCGTCGAGCGCATGATCACCCGCGGCCCGCTGGGACGCGCGCAGATGAAGAACCTGCGCGTCTACAAGGGACCCAACCACGAGCAAGAGGCGCAGCAGCCCGAGAAGCTCGATGTCGCCGCGATGAACCCCAAGAATTCGAGGATCGGCTGATATGGCTACTGAACTGTCATCCTTTGCCGAACTGAAGAAGGCCGCTCCGACCGGGCCCGGCACGCAGATCGCCGCCGCCCATCGCGAGAAGGAAATCGACGCGCAGGGCCGCGCCTATGCCACGGGCCGGCGCAAGAACGCCGTCGCCCGCGTCTGGGTGAAGCCCGGCACCGGCAAGATCACCATCAACGGCCGCGACCAGAAGGTCTACTTCGCACGGCCCACGCAGCAGATGGTCATCCAGCAGCCGTTCGACGTCACGCAGCGCCGCGAGCAGTTCGACGTGATCGCCACCGTCTCGGGCGGCGGCCTGTCGGGCCAGGCCGGCGCGGTGCGCCACGGCATCTCCCAGGCGCTTGCCAAGTACGAGCCGGATCTGCGCAGTGCCATGAAGCAGAGCGGCTTCCTGACGCGCGACAGCCGTGTCGTCGAGCGCAAGAAGTACGGCCGTGCCGGCGCGCGCCGCCGCTTCCAGTTCTCCAAGCGCTGATCAGACGCTTCGAAATTCGAAAGTCAGGAAGGGCGCCGAAAGGCGCCCTTCCTTTTTTGCGTTATTGCGAGCTGTGCCGCAGCTCGCCATGGGGCTGGAGGGGAGCGGCTGGCGTCTGCGCGAGGCCCGTGGGCGCAGGAGGTACACCAAAGTTCTTGTTCTTCAGGAGTGTTTCCATAGCCGCTACGCCCTCGGCATAGTGGCCCTTCTCGCAATCAAGACCCGCAGCGATTCGCGTGTGATTCCGGGCACCATCGGAATTCTCGCCACGACTTGTGCCGTAGTAATCGAAGTAGGAGATGAGTTGAGTGCAACGTGCCTTGAGATCCGGCGACGTTGGGGCGGAGGCAGAGTCAGGGTTCTGGGCAGAGGCGGAGTTCACGATGCCCGCAGCCAGGACAACGGCAAGCGCGATGGTTGAGCGAGGGAGGAGGGGATGCATTTCAATACTCACAACAAGACACGATCTCAAAAACGCCGGATCATGATCGGCTTGCCCGCAGCCGCGAGCACTCCTGCCGACACTTGGGTATGCGGTTGCGCTCTGCCTCGCGTGTCTTGGAAAATTCATATGTTCGAGTGCGTCGGTCGCTTCGGCGCACCTTGATTACTCGCCGGATACTGAACGAGCGGTATGGCGCGAGGCGCAGCACGAATTCATTCGTGCATCGACCATGTCACAGATCGGTTTCTGCTCTACCGATGCACAAGTAACGGAAACGTCACGTCTGCCGTCGAGAACAATGCTGGAGAGCTGCTTCGCGCGGTCGCACCGATTGCCTTCTGGGCGCCCTCTTCATCGCTTACGGAACCTGATCTCGTCGCTTGTCGATCGCCGCGTGATGCAACTGATCGAGTACGTGCCCGCTCGCGCGAGGCTCGACGAATTAACGATGGGGTTGTGATGCCTTTGAAGGAAAAGCGAATGGGCGGGGTTTCCCGTGGCGGTCACTCCAAAGTTCCCGCAGTGACCCTCGGCTTCTGGATCATCAAGATCGCCGCGACGACCTTGGGCGAAACAGGCGGCGATGCGGTCTCGATGTCGCTGAACCTGGGCTACGCCGTCAGCAGCGTCCTCTTCATCGGCTTGTTCGTGGTGGCCGTCGCCGCGCAGATCGCCGTGAGGTCGTTTCACCCTTTTCTCTATTGGCTGGTCGTTATTGCCACGACGACTGCCGGCACCACGATGGCCGACTTTGCCGATCGTTCGTTGGGAATCGGCTATGCGGGAGGGACGGCAATACTCTTTGCGCTGCTGATGGCCGCGCTCGGCGCCTGGTATCGATCGGCGGGCTCGGTTTCGGTCGATACCGTCAATTCGCCGAAGATCGAGATGTTCTACTGGATCGCCATCCTGTTCTCGCAAACCCTGGGAACGGCACTCGGCGACTGGATGGCCGACACGGGACTGGGCTACGAGGGCGGCGCTTTGGTTTTCGGTGCCGGGCTGGCGGTTATCGCGGCGGCATACTTCTTCTCGAACATTTCGCGCACCCTGTTGTTCTGGAGTGCCTTCATCCTCACGCGCCCCTTGGGGGCGACCGTCGGCGACTTTCTCGACAAGCCGGTTGCCGACGGCGGTCTCGCCATCAGTCGCTTCTCCGTCTCGGCGCTCCTCGCGCTCTTCATGGTCGCCTGCATTTTCATCTTCCGGCAAAGGGCCGAACGTCAGACACCATCTGACGCGTGACAGCCGCGTCGCCGAGCACCAACGACTCTCTTTCTTTTCCTCTCCTCGCAAGCGAGGGGAGGTGCCCGCGTAGCGGGCGGCGGCGTCATGAGCCCCGGAATATGCTCGTATGCTATGACCCCTCCGGCCCGCGGCCACCTCCCCACTTCGTGGGGAGGAAGGAATCATGGTGCGCCGCAAGGCGCCCTTCTTTTTGTGGAGACAGCGGCTCGATGTCCGGACTCATCGTTCCCTTCAAGGGCTTTACGCCCCGCATCGCCGCGTCGGCCTTCATCGCGCCGAACGCCGCGTTGATCGGCGAGGTCGAGATCGGCGCCAATTGCAGCATCTGGTTCAGCACGGTGTTGCGCGGCGACGGGCCCGGCATCAGCGTCGGCGAGAACTCCAACCTGCAGGATGGCACGGTCGTCCATGTCGCCGCGCGCGGCCTTCGCGCCTCGGTCGGCCGCAATGTCACGGTCGGACACATGGCGCTGCTGCATGCCTGCGAAATCCAAGACGACGCCTTCATCGGCATGAACGCCACCGTCCTGGACGGCGCGGTGGTGGAAAGCGGCGCCATGGTGGCGGCCGGCGCCGTCGTGACGCCGCGCAAGGTCGTGCGCCGCAGCGAACTGTGGGCCGGCAATCCGGCGCAGAAGCTGCGTGACCTGACGGAGAAGGATTTCGAGTCCTTCAGGCGGGTTGTCGCGCACTACGTCGAATTGGCCAGGGCCTATCGCGTTGACATATCGAAGGCGGCCGAGTAGGCCACGACTTCCAGCGCCCCTCGGATCGCTCGCTTTCATCGACGGTGAGCAAGGATCGTTCCGGACGCACCCGAACAGGGGAGCGCGCCGTCATGGTCCGACCGATTGCATACAATCACATGTCTCTCCTCGAGTGGGCGCTCCTGCTCGCTTTGTCGTTGCTGTGGGGGAGCGGCTTTTTCTTCGGTCAATTGGCGTTGGCCGGTCTGCCGCCTTTCACGATCGTCTTCTGCCGGGTCACTTTGGCGGCGATTGTCCTGGTTCCTATCGTCATCGCACACCGACAGACCGCGCATCTTTCCCGGCGCAGTTGGATCGTCTTCCTGAGACTCGGCATCCTCAATTGCCTGTTGCCATTCGGGCTTCTGCTTTGGGCCCAGGAACGAATTGGCAGCGGTCTTGTCTCCGTTCTTGCGGCCAGCACACCTTTGTTCACCACGCTCGTCGCGCATTTCCTGCTGGCCGACGAGAAGGCGACGCGCTCGCGGTTGGCCGGCCTTGTGCTGGGCTTTGCCGGCGTTGCCGTGGCAATGGGACCGATAGCGCCTGCGTCTCGCGCCGACTTTGCGGCCGCCTTGGCGACGATCCTTGCCGCGCTTTGCTATGCCATGGCTGGCGTGCTTGGCCGCCGTTCAAGTGGAATACCGGCGCTGCCGCTGGCCGCCGGGCAGCTCATCATGTGCTCGCTGCTGTCATTGCCGATCGCGATTGCCGTTGAGAAACCTTGGACTCTCGCGGGGCCGAGCGTCGCGAGCTGGATCGCCGTCGGGGCGCTGGCGCTCCTCTGCACCGCGCTGGGTTACGTGCTGTTCTTTCGTCTCCTGTTGAGCGTTGGCGCCGTCAACGTTTCCCTCGTCTCGTTTCTGACTCCGATGACGGCGCTGCTGCTGGCGGGCCTCGTTCTCGGCGAGCTGCTGAGTTGGACTCTATTCGTCGGAGCGGGGCTGATCCTTGCCGGCCTTGCCGTCCTCGACGGACGGCTGACCCTCAATCGATCATCCTGATCTTCATCGCGCGTCCTCGATGCGAATCACCCTTGACAGAACGGAGCAATGTTGTGGCGTATGCCTGCCGGCTCTGACGATCCAGGAGTTCGGCATCATGCCCCATCAAGCCGGCGACACGCTGCCCACCGCAGGCGTTGACCCGTTGCGCCTCGGCCCAGCCGCGTCGTCTTCTGCTTCAGCGTCGGCGGACTGGCCTGAGCTCGATGTGAGTCTGCTGGAGGACGGTCGTCCCGTCCTCCAGTCTTTCCCGTTCGATGTCCGGCTCCAGCCTATGGAGTGCAGGCACTGCTGGCAGCGGTCGCAAGGCGTCCACCCCAGCGGTGGGGGTCANCTCGGCCCCGGCTACTACGTCACCGTGGACGGAAAGGTCGGAAAGGTCCGAAACTTCATGACTGGGCGCACGCGAACTNCAAGGCCAGAAAGCCCAGTGAGTCGTGTCATCGCTCGTGCAGTTCGCCGCCTGGCAGCGTCAGCGCAAAGCAGCAGGCGCGCACGCTTGGCGGGACAAACCTTTCCGCAAGCCGTCCTGGTCGAGCAACAGAATTACATTAGTGGGTCGTATGGTACCTACTTATTCGGGACGGGGCGGCAATTCGGGCTGCGGGAATTGCGCAAACCCTGGGGAACGCACGTTGCCTGGAGCACGCCCTCCAAGGAAGGGGGGCGCTGCGAGCAGCCCAGGGCCGGAGGGGGTAGCGGAAATTGCGGGAATTGCCGAAACGCGGGGAAATTCCGCGCGACGCTGTGCGCGAATTTTCGCCCATACTACCGGTGCGCAAGAATTACGCGGCGTGGCCTAATCGACCGTGCGCACCTTCACGTAGCTGCCGGGCGCGTCCTCGATGGCGGGCAGGCTGCCTTCGCCGGGCACGCGCGCCGCCACCTTGGGGCCGGACTTCGCCGACAGCCACTTGTCCCAGTCGTTCCACCACGAGCCGGGGAATTCCTGGGCGCCCGCTTTCCATTCGTCGAGTGTCGGCGGATTCTTCGCCGTCTCGTTCAGCCAGTGCTGGTACTTCTTGTTGCGTGGCGGATTGACGACGCCTGCGATATGGCCCGAGCCGGCCAGCATGAAGCGCACCGGGCCGGCGAAGATCTGCGTCGCCTTGTAGACCGACTTGGCGGGCGCGATGTGGTCTTCCTTGCCGGCCTGCAGGTAGACCGGGATCGTGATCTTGCGCAGGTCGATCGGCACNTTGTCGATCGTGAGCCCGCCCGGCTGCGCCAGCAGGTTCTTCTGGTACATGTTGCGCAGGTAGTAGCTGTGCATCGCCGCCGGCATGCGCGTGGCGTCGGCGTTCCAGAACAGNAGATCGAACGGGAAGGGGTCCTTGCCCATCAGGTAGTTGTTGACCACGAACGACCAGATGAGGTCGTTGGCGCGCAGCATGTTGAAGGTGGTGGCCATCTCGCTGCCTTCGAGATAGCCCTTCTTGCTCATCGCCTCCTCGACGCCGGCGAGCTGCTCCTCGTCGATGAACACGCCGAGTTCGCCCGGCTCGGTGAAGTCGACCTGCGCGGTGAAGAAGGTGCAGGCCGTGATGCGGTCGTCACCGCGCGCCGCCATGTAGGCCAGCGTCGCCGCCATCAGCGTGCCGCCGATGCAGTAGCCGATCGCCGAGACCTGGCGCTGGCCGGTCGCCTTCTCGATGGCGTCGAGTGCCGCCAACGGGCCCAGCTTCATGTAGTCGTCGAAGGTCAGCTTGGTCAGGTGTTCGTCGGGATTGACCCACGAGATCACGAACGCCGTGTAGCCCTGTTCGGTCGCCCATTTGATGAACGAGTTCTCGGGCTTGAGGTCGAGGATGTAGAACTTGTTGATCCACGGCGGCACGATCAGCAGCGGCTGCGTGTAGACTTCCGCCGTTGTCGGCGCGTACTGGATGAGCTGGATCAGTTTGTTCTGGTAGACGACCTTGCCGGGCGAGGTGGCGACGTTCTCGCCGACCTTGAAGGCCTTCATGTCGGTTTGTCGGATGGCGAGCTTTCCCTTGCCGCGCTCGAGGTCGGTCAAGAGATTCTGCAGGCCCTTCACCAGGTTCTCGCCCTTGGACTCGACGGTGGCCTTCACGACCTGCGGGTTAGTGAGCGCGAAATTGGACGGCGACAGCGCGTCGATGAACTGGCGCGTGTAGAAGTCGACCTTCTGCGCGGTCTTGTCGTCGACGCCTTCGACCTCCTTGACGGTATGCTGCAGCCAGCGCGCGGTGAGCAGATAGGATTGCTTGAGATAGTCGAAGACGACTTCATCCTTCCATGCGGGATCGTTGAATCGCTTGTCGCCCTTGGCCGGCTCGGCCACCGGCTCGACCTGCTGGCCCATCATGCGCTGGGCGGTTGCCTGCCACAGCTTCATGTATTGCTGCCAGAGCTCCATCTGCGCCTGAACCAGCCGGTTGGGGTCGGCCATCATCTTGGCCGTGAGGTCCATGAAGGTCTGGGTGAGATGCAGCGGATCGGCGGGTTGCGGGCCATCGGCCTTGTAGCGCTCGGCGAAATCCTGCAGCAGTTTCTGGCTGCGCTCG
>JGI12053J15887_10000362_pt1 | contig 18112 bp, 20 predicted proteins | sample MedBloCAOM1_O3_FD_15887 | JGI IMG/M metagenome (IMG submission 15887)
CAACGTCCAAATATTGTTCGCTAAAGAGGACCCAGGTGTCATTTTCGTCCTCGAGACTGTTGCGGCGGGCAATGTTTAGAGTGATTTGAAGCTCTTGCAACGCTCTATCAAATTTGGTTCGCTCCGGCCTTAGCGTCATGTTCAACTCTTTCCGTAGAGAACCTGTCGTCATCGGATCGAATCGGATAATTTTATAAATATTTCGAGCAAGCGGACTACATTCCTGAATAGGACGATGATGTTTCGGAAAATGTTCGGTACGCAAGTAATCGATAGTCATGAGGGCTGCACGCCCTCCCGGAATCTTTCCATAAAATATTTCCTCAGGATAACTGGCGGGCAGTTCGTTCTTCCATTGCCAGACCGCTATCACCTTCTGTCCCCAACCTTTTTCGCCCGGTTGCCTTTCCGGTAAATCCGTTGCGTCCCACAAATTGGGCAAACTGCCCTTTGTATCTGAAAAAATTCCACAAATACCCACTTGAAGAACATAAGCGTGGGCCTGTTTGAGAGTCCGGATGGATGGGTTGGCGGTTTGGCGTTTCATCGGCTCACAGTTGATTNGTTTTCGCTCCTGTCGTGCCACGTTAGCCCGCAAATCTCTCAGGCTTTGTAATCGACTCAGGCTAGATACTACAATTTTCCGCGAAGATGATTCACGATTTCGGTAACATCCGTCTGGCCATGCTCCACGTACATAACCGGGATATCAAGGAGGTCTTGTAACAGGCCGTAGTTTGATGCTTGGGAGGGCTCGGAAAGCGGTTCAACCTCGTTTATGACGACCATGCGGCAATCGAGTCCGGCTGACTTTGCCGCTTCGACAGTCAATCGAGTGTGGTTGATTGCGCCCAGCCGGTTGGCAGCGACGATAACGACAGAGAGATGGAGGTCGCGAGCGAGATCCCGAAAATCGTATTCGCGTGTGATTGGGACCGTAAGTCCGCCGGCGCCTTCAACAAGAACCCAATCATGGCTTGAGGCGAGTTGCTGAAACGCGTCACGGACGGAGTCCATATCGAGAAGCCGATCTTCGATGACGCTCGCAGCATAAGGCGATGCCGGTGTGCGGAGCCAGATCGGATTGACTAGATGCTCAGGCTCCGCGTGATCAATTGCTTCCAAAATGGCGATGACATCCTCGTTTCCCCCGGAACAGATCGGTTTCATGCCGACGCAATCGATCCCAGATCCACGCGCATTTTTAAGCATCGCAACCGTAATAACCGTTTTGCCGACACCCGTATCCGTACCGGTTATCAACAGGTTCACGCTCCGATTGTTCCTTGGATTTCTGTTACTATGCTGTCAGCAATCTGCTCTAAAATGGCGGGTTCCGGTCCCTCGAGCAAAAGGCGGATCTTAGGTTCGGTTCCTGAGTATCGCAGCAGAATTCGACCTTTTCCTGCGAGCAGGGATTCGCCACGTGAAACCACTTTTACGATGGATGGAAGCTGACTGATTGGGATTTTCTGGCGCACGCGGAGGTTCCGCTGCACCTGCGGCAGCTTTTTTAGAACTGTGCGGAGCACGCTCAACGGCTTCTGAGTCTCGGCGACCACTGCAAGAATCTGAAGCGCGGCGATGAGTCCATCGCCTGTGGTGCTAAAATCGCGGAAGATCAGGTGACCACTCTGTTCTCCGCCCAGATTAAGATGATGCCGCACCATCGCATCAATGACGTGTCGATCGCCGACGTCAGTGCGCAGCAGCTTGGCCTTATGGTTTTCCAAGAGATGGTCGAGACCAAAATTGCTCATGACGGTTGCAACCATCGTCCGCGATTTAAGTTCGTCGCGAGAGAGGAGATCGACGGCTGCAATCGCGAGGAGTTCATCACCATCCAACGGGTCGCCTGTCTCATCGCAAAAGAGCAATCGATCGGCATCTCCGTCATGGGCAAGGCCAAGCGTTGCTCCGGTCTTTCTGACGCGTGCCGAGAGTGCGTCTGGATGCGTGCTGCCGCATCCTTCATTAATGTTCCAACCGTCGGGCGAAGCAAAACACAAATCGATCTCGGCGCCAAGTTTGCTGAGGACTAATGGAGTGGTCTGATGGGCCGCACCGTTCGCCGCGTCGACAACGATTCGGGTGCCGGCCAGCGACAGATATTTCGGAAAAGTGTTGGAAGCGAACGCCGCGTATTGTTCTGCTCCATCCAGCAAACGCGTGATCCGGCCGATAGCGCGGCCGATACGAGGTGAACGGAGCGTCGGATTGAAAAACTCGGCCTCGATCGCTGCTTCAGTCGAGTCGCTTAGCTTGCAACCATCAGGACCGAAAAATTTGATTCCATTGTCATCAAACGGATTGTGCGAAGCGGAGATGACAATCCCGAAGGCCGCGTCTTGAATTGCCGTTAGATAGGAAATTGCCGGAGTTGGGACAATCCCGGCCAGGACAACGTCAATACCGTTTGCGGCGAGACCGGCGGCAATCGCCGATTCGAGCATCTCACCCGAAGCGCGGGTATCGCGTCCGACAATAGCGCGCGGGCGCTGGTCCTTGGCTGCGAGCACCACGGTGGCTGCGTCCATCAACCTCATCGCCGATGCCGAGGTGATTGGTTCGACATTCGCGGGACCGCGAATGCCATCTGTTCCAAAGAGCTTTTGTGCCACGGGCGATATTCGCGGGGCAAAGCGCATATCTCAACAGTAAATCTTTGCGGTAATCAAATGAGCAATCATTAAACTCGCTGCCGAATCGATCACGGCGAAGGCAACGATCGGACGCAGTCCAATGCCGCAACTCGTGCTCAGGAGTTCGTTCCAGCGTAGCTCTGCCGCTAAGGATGCGAGATCCCTAATGCTCGAGTGGGGCGGGAGGGGCGTGTTGTTCCAGAAGCCATCGACCCGGCAATTCATCTACATTTTTCCGGATCAGGTACCAGACTGCCGTTGCGACGATTAGCGACATCAGCTTGGCGCGCCAGTTTTCGAGGAAAAGTCGTTTCATCTGAATTTTTGAGCGCTGATAAAATATCGATTCTGATAAAAGGTCAATGCAGGGTGCAGCCTACGGCGTGGTATCTGGTTCGGGCAATGTATTATCTTCGTTGTTATCTGATTGGCCATGTTCGAGCAGGAGGAGTTCAGAGAGGCGCTTCTCAAACTGGCCCGGTTTAAATCCACGTTCGATTTTGCCACGATGACAAATTGAAATGTTTCCTGTTTCCTCGGAAACGATAATTGCCACAGCGTCCGACTCTTCCGTAATTCCGAGCGCGGCCCGGTGCCGCAAACCTAATGTTCGGTCGAGATCTTCTCGCTGGCTGACGGGAAAAATGCAGGCTGCAGCGATAATCCGATCATTGCGAATGATCACGCCGCCATCATGAAGCGGTGTTTTCGGGAAAAAGATCGTTAGCAGCAGTTCCTGTGACATATCACAATCGATGCTGACGCCGCTTTCGGCGAAGCTCCGAATAGCCGTGTCACGTTCAATCGCAATCAAGGCGCCGATCTGTTTGCTGGCCAATTCGAAAATCGCTTCTGTAATGACATCAATAGTTTCTTTCTTTTGGGAGGCTGAAGAAAAAAAGTGGCTGCTACCCAATTCAGCTAAAGCGCGACGAAGCTCCGGCTGAAATATCACTACCAGCGCGATGGCTATAAAGACGGTCAGACTTCTAAGAAGCCAACTAATCACAACCAGATTTAATATCTGCGAAACGAGGGTCAGGGTGATAAATAGGATTGCGAGTCCGGTAAGAACTTTTGCGCCGCGGGTTCCACGGAAATAGAGGTACGCGTAATAAATCACAACCGCGAGGAACAGGATTTCAATCCCGGCGCTCCAATTGTTCTGCAAAAACTCCAGGACCGGGTTATTCATACGAAAGAATGGCTTCTGTCATTCGAAGGGATTGCCGGTTCGCTTTAACATCGTGCACTCGGAATATTCGCGCTCCACGCTCGCGCATCAGGCTGGTGAGACCAACGGTCGGCCAATTTCGTTCATGTTCAGGCAGAGATCGGTTTCCGAGCAGCGAGGCGATCATCGATTTTCGTGATACACCGACAGCAATAGGATGTCCGAGCCCGATAAAATGATCAAGCCTTCGGAGGAGGGCGAGGTTATCTTCGAGGCGTTTGCCGAAGCCGAATCCCGGATCGATCGCGATGCGAGAGGGATCAACGCCGTTCTCAGCGAGAAGATCGCGGCGTTGGCGGAGAAATGCATAGATTTCGGCAACCGGATCTTGGTAGATCGGATTTAATTGCATCGTTTTTGGTGTGCCTCGCATATGCATTAGGACGACTCCAGCGTCCGATTCTTTCAAAACGCCCAGCATTTCGGGGTCGGCTCGCAGCGCCGAGATGTCATTTATGATATTGGCACCGGCACGGATTGCTTGTCGGGCCGTTTCCGCTTTGTACGTGTCGATTGAAATTAGAACGTCCGGGTACTCGGTTCGGATCCTTTCGATGGTCGGGATGACTCTTCGTAATTCTTCAGTGACTGACACCGGATCCGAGCCAGGCCGGGAGGATTCGCCCCCAACATCGAGGATATCGGCGCCCTCGACTATCATTTGTCGCGCATGAGCAAATGCTTTTTGCGAGTCGAAGTAAAGGCCGCCATCTGAAAAAGAATCGGGAGTGATGTTTAGAATACCCATCAAGAGACCGGACTGGGATAGATCGAGAAGGCGGTTTTGAAGATTCCAAAACATATCGGGGAGTACAGAAAGCGGATTGATCGGGTTCAGGGAAGAAGCAAATACAGCCAAACTCGGGCCCCTGCGCGATGCAATTCGGTACAAAAGAAAAAAGGCCCGGCTTTCGCCGGGCCTTCACTTATGCCTGAATAAGACAATTTTATCGCGTATCGCGTCGATCGCTCACGCGCATCAGGCCGCCGCAGGCGCGCTGGGTTCAGGCAGACTCAGTTGGCTAACCTTGAAGCCGAGTTTTTCTCCGGCAGAATGAACCTCTAGCGTATCCCCGGATTTGATATTGCCCCGCAGCAGTTCTTCAGCGAGCGGATCTTCCAGGAATCTTTCGACGGCTCGGCGCATTGGCCGGGCCCCATAATCTGGATCGTATCCCTTATCGATCAGGAATTCGACCGCTGTCGGATCCAATTGAACATGAATGTCCTTTGCGCGAATCCGATCAACGACTTTCTTCACTTCAAGATTGACGATCCGGGCAAGATCATCTCGTTCGAGCATATGGAATACGATCAAGTCGTCCAATCGGTTCAGGAACTCCGGTTTGAACACGCGCTTGGATTCGTCGAGAATCTTTGTTCGCATTCCTTCGTACGACGCCTCGCCCGAAGCAGCGCCGAATCCGAGTGCGGTCTGACGTTTGATCAGTTCCGCGCCCACATTCGAAGTCATGATGATGATCGTGTTTCGGAAATCGATTTTCCGCCCGAGGCTGTCCGTAATTTTGCCTTCTTCCAGGATCTGCAGAAGAAGATGCATCACATCCGGATGTGCCTTTTCCACTTCATCGAACAGGACGACTGCGTAGGGGCGACGACGGACGGCTTCAGAAAGTTGTCCTCCTTCTTCATATCCGATGTACCCAGGAGGCGAACCGATCAGGCGAGAAGCCGTGAATTTCTCCATGTACTCGGACATGTCGATCTGGATCAGAGCCTCCGGATCGCCAAACATGAACTCCGCGAGTGAGCGCGCAAGAAAGGTTTTTCCAACGCCGGTCGGGCCCAGGAAGATAAACGAACCGATCGGGCGCCGTGGATCTTTCAAGTCCGCTCGGGAACGCCGAAGCGCTTTGCTGATCGCTACAACAGCCTCATCCTGCCCGATCACCTGCTGTTTGAGTTCGTCTTCCATTTTCAGAAGCTTTTGGGCCTCTTTTTGTTCCATGCGATTTAGTGGAACACCGGTCCACTTGGAGACGATGTGGAGGATATCATCCCCGGTCACAACCACTTCTCGTTCTTCCCGCTGTTCGCGCCATTCCGTCAGGATACGTTCAAGCTTGTCTTTCGCCTGCTTTTCCGAATCTCGGAGGGCGGCTGCTTTCTCGAAGTCCTGAGCTTTAATCGCTCCTTCCTTGTCGGCTCGAATGATTTCGATCTCTTTTTCGATCTCTTTAACATCCGGCGGCCGCGTCATGGAATTGATCCGGGCGCGAGCTCCAGCCTCATCCATAATATCGATCGCCTTGTCTGGTAAGAACCGGCCGCTCAAGTATCTATCCGAAAGTTTGACAGCGGCTTCCAAAGCTTCGTCGGTTAACCGGGCCTTATGATGAGCTTCGTATTTGGGACGCAAGCCCTTCAAAATTTGAATCGCTTCTTCCGGCGACGGCGCTTCAACTTTGACCGTCTGGAATCGACGCTCGAGAGCTGCATCCTTTTCGATATACTTTCTGTACTCGTTCAAGGTTGTTGCTCCCACGCATTGCAACTCACCTCGGCTCAATGCCGGTTTGATGATGTTCGATGCGTCCATGGCTCCCTCCGCCGATCCTGCTCCAACGATTGTGTGGAGCTCATCGATGAAAAGAATCACATTCTTTGAGCGACGGATTTCGTCCATCACCGCTTTAATGCGCTCTTCGAATTGGCCGCGGTATTTGGTCCCGGCAACCATCAAAGCCAAGTCCAGGGTGATCACGCGTTTATCGCGTAAAAGCTCCGGAACGTTTCCAGAGGCGATCTCCTGCGCCAATCCCTCTACGATCGCCGTTTTACCTACGCCAGCCTCTCCGAGCAGGACCGGGTTATTTTTAGTACGACGGCAGAGAATCTGAATGACGCGTTCGATTTCATTCTTGCGACCAATGACAGGGTCTAACTCGGCCTTTTTCGCCAATTCGGTCAAGTCACGTCCAAACGCCCGCAAAGCTGGCGTCTTTACGTCTTTCTTATTGCCTTCCTGCGGCGACTCAGACTCGCTCTCCGGAGGTGTAAAATTTGGGTCCAATTCTTTAAGGATTTCGTTTCGAGTTCGTTCGATATCGACTTCCAGGCTTTTTAGCACCCTAGCTGCAACGCCTTCCCCTTCCCGTAAAAGCCCGAGCAAAATATGTTCCGTGCCGACGTACGAATGGTTGAGCGCTTTGGCTTCCTTCCCTGCAAGCGCCAAAACTTTTTTCACACGAGGCGTATAGGGGATGTTCCCGACCATTTTGGTCTCGGGATGTGATCCCACATGCTTTTCGACTTCCATCCGGACTGTTTCCAAGTCCAGGCCCATTTTCTGTAGAACATTTACTGCAACGCCCTGGCCAAGTTTGATCAGCCCGAGCAAAAGGTGCTCGGTTCCCACATAATTGTGGTTGAACCGGTCTGCTTCTTTGCGCGCAAGCGCCAAGACCTGTTGGGCACGTGGTGTGAAGTTATTCATCATTGGGATTCCGAGGCCGGATCGGCTGCCTGACCGCCCGACAACTTGATAATGTGTGGTTTAGGAAAATTCTTCAGCTTCTCCCGGACAATATCCGCCCGCAAATGGTCTCTTTCCTCAGCGGCTAATTTCTGCTGGGAAAAATGCTGCAGGTGCGCCGGCTGTGTTTCCATGAGTAATGAATTGATCAATATACGACCCTCCTCCGGGAAAAATCCTAAGTCAATGCCCAGTCGCATGACAGATAGCAAGTTTAGGGCCTCCTTTGAAGAAACTGAGTATGAATGGGTCAGAATTCCGTAAGCGCGACCCACCTGATCCATCAACATCGTCTGTTTTGTTTCGAGCAAATTTTCGCGAGCTTGATTCTCCCGTTGGATCAATGTTTCGATTACTTTATTCAAGCGTTCGATGATCTGAGCCTCTTTTTCACCGAGTGTTGTCTGATTGGAGACCTGGAACAGATTCCCCATTGCTTCGGTGCCCTCTCCATACAATCCGCGCACGGCGAGGCCGATTTTGTTCACCGAATTAACGACCTGATTGATCTGTTCGCTTAAAACAAGACCCGGTAAATGAACCATCGCGGAAGCGCGCATACCGGTCCCTACATTTGTAGGGCAGGCAGTGAGGTAGCCAAGTTCAGGATCAAACGCGAAATCGAGGTGAGCTTCCAGAGCCGTGTCGACATCATCGATCGTCTTATAGGTTTCGGCAAGAGCGAGCCCCGATCGGATCGCCTGCATTCGAAGGTGATCCTCTTCGTTGATCATGATGCTTACGCTCTGCGAAGGATTGATCACGACGGCGCTTCCCATTCCTTTGGCCGCGTGTTCCCGACTGATCAAATGCCGTTCGACCAGCACCTGTTTCTCGAGCGCGGTCAGTTCGTTCAACTGTTCTGAAAACGACTCCAACATCGGACCGAGATGTTCGACTTCGGGCTTAATCTCATCGAGAATGCGGACTCGCTCAGTTTTTTTTGCCCAACCTGGGAACGGAAGTTTTGCGAGGTTGCGGGCGAGGCGAACTCGGCTGCTAATGACAATGGGATGGTCGCCACCATGCGGCGCTAGCCAATCCCCAGGTGTTTTCAGTAATGACGCAATTTTCATGGGCAATCAGAATTCCTCTCCGGATTCTAGCTGTCGGATCTCGTCCCGAATGGTTGCCGCAGATTCGTAATCTTCTTTAGATACAGCATCTTCCAGCGTCCTCTTCAATTCGGTGAGCCGTCCGATGCGTTCAATATCACGAAACAGGCGAGCGGGTACTTTACCGGTGTGCTTCGTCCCTTTGTGCATCGCTTTGATCAAAGCGGTCAGACCTTCGGAAAAGGTCAGATAACATTCGCTACAACCAAGGCGCCCAGTTTTCTTAAAGTCAGCCTGAGTGAAGCCGCAGGTGGGGCAATGCTCCGTCGGCTGAGTTTGTTCAACTTGTTGAGTCTCACCCAATCCAAGGAGAAGGTCAGCTAACGCAAAACCGGTCGGATCTGACACCCCCTTATCTTTCGAACAGGACTCACAAAGATTGATCTTCTTCATGTTGCCGTCGACGATCTGGGTGAGATAAACGGTCGCCGTGTTTGTCTTACATACGTCGCAAGTCATGGCTGTTACTCTCTTTAATCGGCTGTGAAACTGTAATCTAAAGTTCTCCTATTGATAAATCGGGGTCCCTGTGGCGCGTGTCAACTGACGGAAACTGTCGACCAACTTCAAAGTGACCGGGCCCGGCTGCCCGTTTCCGATCAATCGGCGGTCCAGTTCAACGCCCGGAATCACCTCTGCGGCGGTTCCGGTGAGGAAACATTCATCTGCAGTATATAGATCGTACCTCGTCAAATCCCGCTCATAAACTTTAATCCCTTGTTGTTCGGCGAGTTCGAAAACAACGTCGCGAGTGATTCCGCACAGGATTCCAGCATGTACCGGAGGCGTCGATATCTCTCCTTTTTTCACAATAAAGAGGTTGTCTCCGGTACACTCGGCAACGTAACCCTGCTCATTCAACATTACTCCTTCGCCGGCTCCAGCGTTCTGAGCTTCGATCTTCGCCAACACGTTATTCAGGTAATTCAATGATTTCACGCGCGGACTCAACGCTGCAGGGGATGTCCGGCGAGTCGCACAAGTCACCATTGACAAGCCTTTATGGTAAAGTTCCTCCGGATAAAGCGAGATGGTGGCCGCAATGATAATAACGCTAGGTCGTCTGCAGCTATCCGGGCTAAGACCAAGAGCGCCTGCACCCCTAGTTACAAGCAAGCGAATATAACCATCGTGCAGATCGTTTTGACGGATGGTTTCGAGAGTCGAAGCGACCATTTCCGATTTTGAGATGGGAATCCCCAAGGCGATGGCGCTTGCGGAATCCCAAAGCCGGTCCATGTGCTCGTCAAGACGGAATACGCGATCATTGTAAAACCGGATCCCTTCAAAAACCCCGTCACCATATAGGAGGCCGTGGTCAAATACGGAAATTTTAGCCTCGGATTCGTGGTAAAAATTTCCGTCTATATAGATTTTGAGGTTCATATTGTACAGGGTTAAGCAGTTTGACCGGTGATCAGCCCGTCCCGAATATCAATGCGCCGATCACCGGTAGACGCGAGTCGTTGATCGTGCGTGACCACCACCAATGTTTTCTGTTTCTCACGAGCCAAATCAAGCAGCAATTCGATGATTGCATTGCCGTTGGCCGTGTCCAGATTGCCCGTCGGCTCGTCGGCGAAGATGATTGCAGGGTCGTTAATCAAAGCGCGGGCGATCGCGACGCGCTGTTGTTCGCCGCCTGACATCTCGCTTGGGAGATGTTGCAACCGATCGGCGAGCCCGACTCGCTCAAGACCAGCAACCGCTTCATCCACTCGTTGGCGGTTGCGAATCAGCGATGGAAGTAAAACGTTTTCGAGAGCTGTCAGTTCCGGGAGGAGGAAGTAACTCTGGAAAACGAATCCCATTTTGTGATTGCGTAACTTCGCATCAGCTGAGGAGCTTTTCTTGTACAAAATGTGACCTTCAAAAATCACTTCACCTGCCTCGGGACGTTCGAGCCCTGCAAGCGTGTAGAGAAGCGTCGTCTTTCCGGCGCCGGACACGCCGCAGAGGAAAACGGCTTCACCCCGTTGGACATCGATGCTGATTCCGCGCAGGACATCGATCTTGCGTTGACCGATCTTGAAGGAACGGTAGAGATCTTTCGCCGAAAGTTGTGGTGTTGTGCTCAATTGTTTTGGCGGAGTTGGCGGATGCCTTCGAACAATACGACAGCTACAGCGGTCGCGAGATTTAAACTTCGCGCCTCCGGTTCCATCGGGATCGTCAGACAACTCTCACGATATTTATTCAGGAAGCTTTCCGGCAATCCTTTCGTTTCACGACCAAATACGAGATAATCGTTCGGCTGATATTTCGCCTCCCAATAAGGTCGATCTGCCTTAGTTGTGAACAAATATCGGCGAACGGTGGTCCTTTCGCCAGGCTGCCCTGTCTTCAAGTGAGTGTTAAAGCCGAGTTCGAATTCGGCGAGATTGTCCCAATATTCAACCTTGATTTGCTCCCAATAATCCATGCCGGCTCGGCGTAACTGTCGATCTTCCGTTGAAAAACCAAGGGGCCTCACAAGATGAAGACGGCTACCCGTCGCAAGGCAGAGCCGCGCAATGTTTCCCGTATTTGGCGGGATCTCGGGCTCGACGAGAACAACATTGAACATGGACGTCAAAAGAAACAAAAAAAGCGCCTCAACGAGCGAGGCGCTTTTTCCGTCGGGAGGGAATTTTACTTGCCGAATCAGTTATTGGAACTCACCTGCGCCACTTGGATGGGTTCGACATTGACTCGGCGACCACTCCGGTCAAACCGTACAATACCGTCTACCAAGGCGAAGATTGTATAATCCCGACCTAATCCAACATTTTTGCCCGGCAAAAACTTCGTTCCGCGTTGGCGGATGATGATATTTCCAGCCACGACTTCCTGGCTGCCAAATTTTTTAACTCCCAAGCGTTTACTGACGCTGTCGCGTCCGTTTTTAACGCTGCCTTGACCTTTTTTATGAGCCATACATCAAAAATCCAAAAAAAGTTGTGCGAACGATCTTATAGATCGATTGCTTCGATCTTGACCCGGGTCAATTGGCGCCGGTGACCGACTGTACGATGATAACCTTTACGGCGTTTATACTTAAAAGCGATTACTTTTTTGTCCTTGAATTGCTCAATGACTTCGCCTGTGACCTTTGCGCCACTGATCAATGGGCCGCCGGCGGTAACGGCAGAGCCGTCAGCGTGTAACACGACATCGCCAAAAGTAACTTTATCGCCGGCCGCGGCGTCGATTTTTTCGACCGCAATTGTCTCCCCAGGGCTGACCCTATATTGCTTGCCTCCTGAACGAATAATTGCGTACGCCATGATCAAATTTCTAATTGGAAAGGCCGGGATATTGCCACAGCGGCCGAATGCTGACAAATGGTTTTTTAAGGAATTCGCTTGGAGCGGCTTTCTTGGACTGCGGAAAACGCCAAAGATAATACCTGCACCTCTCAATACTCGCGAGAGAGAAGGTGATCCGCGAGCCCATGCAACACCGCTCCTTTGCGACCAAACGGCTTCAATGCAGTGTGAGCGTCTTCGGTCAACTGCTGTGCAAATTTCCGTGAACGAGCCAGCCCGACAAGGGACGGATAAGTTGCCTTTTCGGCCACTAGATCTTTCCCGGCACTTTTACCAAGTTTTTCGGCTGTTTGAGTGACATCCAGAATGTCATCGATAACCTGAAACGCTAGGCCGAGCGATTTGCCGAACGTGGTCAACTTTTCGAGCTGAGAAGGTGTAGCGTTAGCGCTCATACCGCCAAGGCGAACCGAAGAGGAAAGGAGCGCAGCTGTTTTTGATTCATGGATGAATCGCAACATGGGAAGTCCAACCTTTTTTCCTTCATTTTCGAGATCTGCGACTTGGCCGCCGATCAAGCGCTGACTTCCAGAGGCGATGGCCAATTCGCGGATGACTGCGCTGACGCCGTACCGCGGCCATCCGGGAACAAGAGCGGCAATTTCGAACGCGATGGTCAGCAGGGCATCTCCGGCGAGTACGGCGATTCCTTCACCAAAAACTTTGTGCGAAGTGGGCATACCACGCCGGAAATCATCGTTATCCATGCAGGGCAAATCGTCATGAATCAGCGAATAGGTATGTATACACTCCACCGCGCATGCGAGCGGGAGAGCGGAGTCGCCGTTGTCCCCGCAGGTTTCGGCGGCCGCCAGACATAGAATGGGCCGAAGTCGCTTGCCGCCCGCAAACAAACTGTAGCGCATTGCTTTGTGAATGGTCTTCGGTTTAACAGTTGCTTTCGGAAGATAACTTTCCAGAGCTGTATCCACCCGCTTTTGGTGGCTAGTCAGGTAATCTTTCATCACAAAATAATTCGGAGAGAGTCTACACTCCGACCTCAACGGATTTCGAACGCATCGCTCTAACGATTCAATTCGGCAAGAATTTCCGGGTCTCGCACATCGGCCCATTCTCCTTTGATCTCAATAGCGCGTATTTTCTTTCCAGCCCGTGCGTTCGCGCGAATCGCATCCGTCAGTTCATATTCGCCGCGAGGCGATTTTTCCAGCTTGGCACAAAACGAAAAAATGCTCGGCCGAAAAGTGTAGATACCGGCGTTGTACCAGTTCGTTTTGGCTTCGTCCGGGGTTTGTTTTTCGCGAAGATCAATAACTTCGAAATTTTCATTAAGATAGACCGCACCCCCTTTTGAGACATCGTCGGTATAACGGACCGTGAGCAGCATTTCGGCGTCGCCCGGTTCAGTCAGCGGTTTGTACACGGATGGATCGACCAGGATATCGCCATAACTTAAAATAAATGGGTCTGGACCGCAAAATTCGCGTCCGAGCGCAACTACTTTCCCGGTTCCATCCTGAACGACTTGTTCGATGTAATCGATGGCTACACCGAATCCCGAACCGTCGCCGAAGTGATCCATAACCACTTCTTTCCTGTATCCGACGATCAGTAAAATCTTCGCGACTCCCGCCGTCTGCAGTCCTTCGATAATATGCTGCAGGATCGGCCTGCCGCGGACAAGTACCATCGGCTTCGGAATGTCGTTCGTGAGTTCGCGCATCCGCGTGCCACGCCCGGCGGCGAGGACCAGGGCTTTTTTAACATTGCTCATAGACTAACAACAACTCTGCGCTAAGGAGCACCCTGTACAAACTCTTCGATCCGATTCATCGCTTCTTTCAGTTTGTCCATGCCCGTTGCGAAGCAGCATCGCACATAACCTTCGCCTGAAGGGCCGAATGCAGTTCCGGGAACGACAGCGACATGTTTGGTCCTGAGAAGCTTAAGTGAGAATTCGGTGCTGGTCAGCCCGGTCGCACTGATTTTAGGGAAGGTATAAAACGTGCCAGCAGGCGAATGGCACGCAAGCCCGATCTCGTTCAATCGGTTGACAACAAAGTTTCGCCGGCGCTCATAATCGCTGCGCATTGTCGTTACTTCGCTCTGGCAGTGATCCAACGCCTCAATTGCCGCTTCTTGCGACATGATGGAAGCGCACATGATGGCATACTGATGAATCTTCATCATTGCCTCAATGATCGGAGCTGGCGCACAAGCGTACCCAACGCGAAACCCGGTCATCGCGAACGACTTGGAGCAGCCATTCAAGACGACGGTGCGATCTCTCATGCCGGGTAGCGAAGCGATTGAAACATGCTCCGCCGAGTCGTACATCAACTCACTGTATATTTCGTCAGCGAGAACGACGAGATCATGTTTGACGCAAAGTTCGGCGATCGGAATTAGATCCTCCCGGCGCAGAATTCCGCCGGTGGGATTTGTGGGAAAGCTGAGGAGAAGCGCTTTTGACCGGGGTGTAATAACCTTTTCGACCTCTTCTGGTAACAGGCGAAAATTGTGAGCTTCGCTCGTACGAACCGGAATCGGTTTGCCGTAGGCCAGCATAACGCTCGGATTGTACGAGACGTAGCTTGGTTCATGAAAAATGACTTCATCTCCCGGATTGATCAGGGCACGCAACGCGAGGTCCAGGCACTCGGATACTCCGACGCCGACAAGAATTTCGTTTTCCGGGACATAGTGAAGTCTGACACGGCGCCTCAAATAGGCGGCAATTGACTGGCGCAGCTTCGGTAGCCCAAGATTCGAGGTGTAGCCGGTCCTCCCTTTTTCCATCGAGAAAATCGCAGCCTCACGAATTCGCCACGGTGTCACATAATCCGGTTCGCCGATCCCGAGAGAGATGACATCCGTCATTGATTGGACGACCTCGAAAAAATCGCGAATACCCGATCGGGGAATGTCCCTGACGTGATCAGCAATATATTTGGAAAAATCCATGATCTAGCAAGTCCAGCTCAGAACGATTTAAGCGGGTTGAGCGGATTCAGGCTGTAAGAATACCTCAATCCGCTGAAACCGCTCTTACCGCATCCTTGTTTAAGGTGTCACCTGAAGCCTATCCGTCGATTCCGGACGGCTCAACAACATCCCGTTTTGTTTGTAGGTCTTTAACCGAAATCGTGTCGCGGTTGAGATGACTCCTTCCACGGTGCTCAATTTTTCCGACACAAACCTGGCGATCTCACGGAGGTTGGATCCCTCGACCATGATCGCGAGATCGTAACCACCGCTCATTAACCAGCATGATTTCACTTCATCGAAACGCGCGATGCGTTCAGCCAACCGGTCGAAACCACCACCACGTTCCGGGGTAATACTGACTTCGATGAAGGCGGTTACCTCATCTGCATCAACCTTTTCCGGATCGACAACGATTTGATAGGCAAGAATGACGCCATCTTTTTCATACTGTGCGATTCGTTGATCTACGTCAGCGACCGAAAGATTCAGCATTTTCGCAATCTCGTCGCGCGGCGTTTGCGAGTTCTGATGCAATATTTCCAAGAGTGGATCCATAATGGGAATCGTTTCGCGTCGGGAGTCCTGGCTGCCTTGTGATTTCGCCAAGGTTGTGAATTAACGGGGTTGAGGCGTATTCCGGGGTCTCCCCGCGGCTGCCCATTGGTCGTATAGCCCCCACGCCTTCGCCAAAAGCTGGTTAGCAGCGCCGATACGGTCCGTGGCGCCAAGAACAACAACTGTTACTCGGCGCGGCGTTACGAGGGTCGTGTCGCCTTGCTTGACGATTTCCGGATCGCGTTGCGCGGAAATAATAATGCATTCGCCGGCCTTGGCTGTCCGGCCGGTTTTCACTCCGTCGATGCCATTCGTACCAACCAACTCGTTCGTATTGCGAAGCAGATATTGAAACATTTGACCGTTGCGGGTAAACGAAACTTTGCGCTCTTTCTGCGAGACATAAAACCGGAACGCGGCGTCTTTCATCGCATAGGCTGCCAATTTTGCCATATCGGACGCAGTTGAATAAGGTTGGAGTCCTTTGCGCGGCTCCAGCCCGTGTGGATTTACGAACAACGTCTTCTCCATTCCGATTTCCCGTCCCAAAGCATTCATTTGCGCCGCAAAAGCCTCGATCGAGCTCAAGTTGGCCAGCTGACCGCCCCCCTGTGACCGGAGGGCCGCACCGACATAGTAGGCGAGCGTCGTTGCAGCGGTATTGTCCGATTGCATCATGGCCGCGTAAATCAGATCCCGATAGCTCATCATATCGTTGGCCTGAAGGCCCATCGGGTTAATGCCGCCGGAATCGGTGAGCGCTTGCGGCGGCACCACTGCTGGTTGAGCCAAGTCGAGACCTGCCTTGGCGGCATAATCGAGCACGACTTTTGCCGTCGCAATCTTCGTTAAACTGGCAACTTGCCGTTTGTCGTCCGGCTTGTAGGCGTCAAGTACATAACCGGTGACGTTGTCCGTGAGCGCATAGGAAGCGGCGACTTGCGCTTCGGCCCGACCAATATTAATTAGAATGGCTGTAACAAAAAGGATCTTTAGAGCGTGCGACATGGTGTGTAAGGTCGGCACAGTCTATTGCTGTTCGCTTTGAAGGCAATCCGGAATTCTGGAACGCTTGTTCGAAAGATCGTGAGCGGGAAGTTCAAAAAATAAGTCAATTCCCCTGGCATCGGCTGAGACACTCTACCGTAGTCCAGCTTCCGATCCTGAAAAAACCACTTAGAAGCGGCCAAAGGGGCAAAACGCCAAACGCGGTGAGCTCAACGAGCCATAAGACTTAGCCTTGGCGGATTCTCTGGATCCCATGGATTTTCAAGGAAGTTGGATTGCTCGATGCGACGAATGCTCTGCAAACAAAGATCAATCGCCGAAGCAAGCTCGAAATCGAGAAAGCGAGGGGAATATGGCTCCAGGTTTTTTAAGGCCAGCTTGAACAGCCGGCAGGCTGGACGAATTCTGCGGCCATCCGTTAAGTGTCCCGGGCGCAAATATTGCTTATGCAGGTGGACGAACGCTCCGGCAAGTTGGATGAGGCCCTTGAAAAACTGGTACGATGGTCCGGTTGAACTCAGCCAAAGATGCTCGAGCACATCGTGAGCCTCATAATATTGCTGTTGGTTAAAACAAACAAAGTAGCCGACATAACAAGGATCATGATCGGGAAACGATTGCGTACCGAGTGTCCCAACGAATGCCTCAATTTTGTCCCCCTTTTTCATTTCCGTTGATCTGGAATTTGCTTGTCATACCGTCGCACGCAATGAGAATTCCGCCGTCGCGAAATCCCATGCGTATTAACATTCTCGGTGCACACTGATGTCGATCGAAATCGGAGCCGTTCTGATGCTGGTTTTGTTGGCTGCAGCGTCCGCCTTCTTTTCTGGTATGGAGACGGCCCTCTTTTCCATCAGCGGCTTCCAATTGCGCAGATGGAAGGAGCGGGAGCCTATAGCGTCGGCTGAGTTCGAGGCGTTGATGGAAAATCCGAGAAGAGTACTGAGCGTCATCCTCCTGACGGATACCCTGATCAATATTGCATTGATTCTTGTCGCGCTGGTTGTAGCGAGCAGCATTAGGTTTCCCGTCCCGGATTGGGTGAAACCGCTTGTCATCTTCGGTATCATCGTGATCATCTGCGATCTGTTTCCGAAAGTCTTGGCGCTGGCGGATCCATTCCAGATTTCGAAAACTGCAATTCGAATTCTACGAATAATAGTGCCTCTGGTCGATCCGCTTTCCAGGACTTTGCAGAAGCTGGCTGAGAAAATGGCTGATCTTTTCGTTAAGGACCAAATGATCCGGCATGATCATCTGAATGACGACGAATTGGTCACACTGGTCGAAATGAGCGTCGAAGAGGGTGAACTCAAACCGGAAGAGCGGGAGATGATTGAACAGATCATCAAACTCGGTGACAAGACGGCAAAAGACTGTATGACCCCGAGAGTCGACGCGTTTACGATCCCGGACACGTTGTCGAACGAAGAAGTGGTGCGTCAGGTCCGCCTAAAACGGCATGGGCGCGTACCCGTTTACGGTGAGAGTCCGGATGAGATTCTCGGTGTCCTCGACGTAAAGACCTTTTTGCGCAATCCGGAGGTTTCGTACACTGAATATCTGGAAGCCCCTTCTTTTGTTCCCGAGACAATGCGAGCGCTTGACTTGCTTCGGGCATTTTTGATGCATCCTCAACGAATGGCGATCGTGCTCGACGAATTTGGCGGGACGGAAGGCGTCGTCACCTTCAATGATATTGTCGAGGAGATTATCGGCGACGCGGTCCCGCGAGGCGATGAAGAATTGTATATCCAGCCCGTCGGAACGAGTGAATGGCTCGTAAGCGGAACAGCACGTTT
>JGI12053J15887_10000363_pt1 | contig 18093 bp, 17 predicted proteins | sample MedBloCAOM1_O3_FD_15887 | JGI IMG/M metagenome (IMG submission 15887)
GTCGACTCGCTGCTCAAGCCGCAGATGAAGGAGAAGCTCGTCGCGGTGCTGACCTACCACGTGCTGCCCGGCCGCCTCTCGGTCAAGGACTTGTGGGAGGCGTCCAACAAGGGCGGCGGCAAGGCCAAGTTCAAGACCGTCGAAGGCGAAGAGCTCACGGTCGAGTTCAAGGCGCAGACGCTGACCATCCGCGACTCCAAGGGCAATGCCTCCAAGGTCACCATCCAGAACGTGTTCCAGTCGAACGGCGTCATCCACGTGATCGACAGCGTGCTGCTGCCGAGCTGATCACCCCGCGGGCCGGTCGTCGCAGCCCCCGCCCACACACCTGCACCGATCGGCCCGGGCCCGTCGCGGAAACGCGGCGGGCTTCTTCCGTACGCCGGGGAAATCCTGGTTCGTCCTAAGGGTCGACGCGCGAGACTCTCATCTGCGGCGACAGGCCAAGGCCCGCTTCGTCCGGGTCGATCTCACGCGTCGAGGATCCCGGCCCGTGGTCCATGGGGGGGCGGACCGGCATCGTCCCCGGCCAGTGCGTCGCTCTTGGCCAGGTATTCCCGGGACATGGTGATCAGCCGGCTCGAGACCTCCTCGTCGGACGCGATCAACGAAAGCCGCAGGCAGATGTCAGCTTGTCGACGGAAATAGGCACTGCTTGGCATTGCGGAGACCCCAGCCCTTTTGCAACGCAAAGCGGTCGGTACGGTTCCCGACGAACCAGGTCGCGCCGGGACTTTTTTATCGGGCGTGTTCGGGGGTGCGGCGTGCGTGGCAGTGCGTCCGGTACGCCGCCCTGAAGCCACTTATGCCGAGTTGGGGGACCTGGATCGGGTGCCACGGTTCGCCGATACCTCCGCTTGTCACCTTGCGATGCCCATCGCGTGTTCGAACGCGCGACGCACCTCCGGGGGCTGGCCATAGCAGTGCCGGAAGGCCCGCAGGCGTGCCTTCAGCAAGGGATATTTGTCGTGGTCCTCGAGCGTGATCCCTTCGACGCTTTCCTTCTTCTGGAAGAATGGCAGTTCGACGCATCGTGCGATGTTGGAGTTGCGGATAATCGCCTTGGGCTCCTGGCCCTGAGCGATGGCGTCGAGATCGTCGAACAGCCGCTTGCGTATCATGGCGATCCCCATGTCACTGGCGCCGATATTTTCCTTGGTGCGGTCGGCGATGCGGCCCTGCCCGACCCAGGCGCTGATGTCCTGGTTGATGACGTGGCTCGAAATCCAGCGGCCGTGCTCGTCCTTGATCGGGCTCACCCAGGTCGGAACGGTTTCCTGGATGTAGGGCTCCCGTCCCTTCGGCACGCGCATGAAGAACCATGCCACGCTCAGCGTATTCTCGTCATCGACCGGCACGCGCCATTCGAAATGGTTGCCGAGATAGAAGCCGTTCGGCCACAGCGCGACGCGGCCCACGGTCCAATACGGATTGCGCTCGTCGGAATCCTCGCGCACGCGCTTGTAGATGAAGCCGTAGTCGAATTCCTCGAACTTGAGCTTGAGGTGCTTGCTGGCATAGGGGCCGGTCTTGCCGCCCAGCCGAAGGCTCCAGTTGTCGTGCATCCATTCGAAGTGCACGGGATCACATGAATTCTCCTGGCACTGAAACCAATTGCAGGGGACGTCGGAGAGGACGACTTCGCGAAAGCCGTTGCCCCAGGTGAACGGCTCCCAGACCGGCAGTTCGGGCGCCGGCTGCGGTCCCATATAGGTCCATAGCAAACCGGCGCATTCCTTCACCGGATAAGCCTTGGTGGAGCAGCGCTCCTTGGCGCGCGAGCGCGGGTTGACGGTGTCGTCGTAGGGCTGCTCGATGCAGCGGCCGGCCTCGTCCATGAGCCAACCATGGTAGTTGCAGCGGATGCCGGTCTGCTCGACGAAGCCGTAGGAGAGGTCCGCGCGCCGATGGGGGCAATGTTTGTCGAGAAGCCCGAACTGCCCGCCCAGGTCCTTGTAGACCACGAGATCTTCGCCCATGAGACGAATGGGCTTGATCGGGTTGGTGTCGAGTTCGCTCGCACCGCCGATCGGCATCCAATAGCGGCGCAGCAGCTCTCCCATCGGCGTTCCCGGGCCCACCTGGGTGAGAAGGCGGTTTTTCTCAGGACTGAGCACGCGTCACCTCGCTGAAGTCTTGTTGCTGTTGCCGGGAATCTTATTGGAAATTGGCAAGCCGGCAACGACGATTTGATGGCTCTCGCCAGCACTTTATCGCATGCTCGACCACGCTATGGAACGCAGCCGCAGGGACATCGACCAGGCGCCACTTCTTGCGCGAGCGCAGCGCTTTCATGGGGCAAGCCGCGGCGGTGGCCGCCGCTGCTCGTGTCCGCCCTCCCCGCGCAGGCGAAGGACCGGGCGTCGGAACCAAGTTCGTGTGTGGCCGGGATCCGAACGCGTGCATCATTTCGAACGTGAGCTGGCCCAAGCGAGATGGCCTCAATGCCTTCGCCCTCACATCGCAAATAGCCGCCATCAATTTCCCTGACTTCCGCCGGAGCCAGCACAGGCGATGACGAGCCCCGAATCCATTTCGCCGGTACCCGCCTCCCTCGCCGCGAGATTGAGCGAGCTGGCCAACACGGACACCGTTGCCGGCGTTGCAGTGACGGTGGTGCGCGACGGCCAGGCCATCGGCTTCTGGAGCGCCGGATATGCTTCGCTGCCGTTTCGCGTTCCGGTCACCGAGCGTACGCTGTTCCACATCGGATCCGTGGGCAAGCACATCACCGCGCTCGCGGTCATGCAGCTGGTCGATGCAGGCTCCGTCGCGTTGGATGCTCCCGTCGGCAAATACGTGGAGGGTCTGCCGGAATCCTGGGCGGCGATCCCGGTGCGCCGCTTGCTCACCCATACCAGCGGCTTGCCGGACTACGGCCGGGTGATCAGGGATTGGGACCGGCCGCAAGGCCGTGACGTGATCCTCGGCGCCATCGGCACGGCTCCCCTGTTGTTCCCTCCGGGCGCGGCGTGGGCCTACAGCAACACCAACTACCTGGTGCTGGGCTGGCTGATTGAAGCGGTCAGCGGGCAGCTCTACGCCGACTACCTGCGTGACCGGCTGCTCGGTCCGGCGCAACTGCCGTCGGCGCGGGTCGACAGCGCCGGCGACGTGATCCCGGATCGCGCCGAGCCCTACGACTATTCGAACGTCCGCTTCGTGCATGCGGTGCAACTGGAGCGGTCGGTGTCCGCCGCGGCCGATGGCGGCGTCCTGTTCTCCGCCCGCGACATTGCGCCCTGGTCGGCGGCTCTGACGAGCGCGCGCCTCGTGAGCCCGGCTCTCATGGCGCAGGCGACCACCGGAGCGCTGCTCACCACCGGCCGACAGGTGCCCTACGGTTTCGGCTGGTTCGTGGAACGCACGGCCGGGCACCACATGCAACGGCACGCCGGCCGAGTACCTGGCTTCGGCGCCTTTCTCATGCACCTTGCCGGGCCGGGATTGTGGGTGGCGGTGATGGCGAACACCACGCCGTTGCCGCCGTTGCTGCTGATGGCGCTCACCACGGCGGAAGCGTTCTCGCCCGGCTCAACCTTCCTCAGCCGGCCGCCCGCGGGCGATGGCCGCGATCCCCGGACCGTGCGCGCGCGCGAAGTGCTCGAGCGCGGCGCCGCGCCGCTGGACCTGGAATGGTTCGCGCCGGAGATGCAGGTGCTGCTGCGCGCGGGCGGAGAGGGATTCCAGGCGAGTTTGCCGGGCAGATTACCGCCGCTCGATCGCCTCGAGCCGATCGAATCCTACCCGGTGCCGGGCGGCTGCCGCATGGTACGCTACCGCGCGACGCTTGCCGGCCACGTGGCGCACTATCTCTTCGGCTGGACCAAGGACGACCGGATTTTCTGGACGTCGTAGAAGCGGCTTCCGACGAAGTTGGGCCAGTCGCTCGGCCCGGACGTATTCTACGTTAAACAAAACGTTCTACATCGCCAGCTTCCGGATCAAGTCGACGGCGATCACGAACAGCAGCACGGTGTATATTCGTCGCAGCCACGTCTCGCTCAGCATATGGCCGACCCGCACGCCCACCGGGGCAGCGATCATGATCGTCGGCATCATCGCAGCGAAGATGGCGAGGTCGACATAGCCGAGGGAATAAGCAGGCGGGCCAGGGGCATGCCAACCTCCCACCACAGCCCCGATCGTGGCGACGACGCCGGTGACCAGTCCCGTCGCCGACGAGATGGCGATGGCGGCCTCCATTCTCATGCTGAATGCCTGCAGGATCGGAGTCGCCAGCGTGCCGCCGCCGGTCCCGGTCAACGCGGCAAGACAACCGATCGCCGACGCCACGCCCAGCTTTGCCGGGCCCTGCGGCGGCGTGCGCGCGATCACCAGACGGTCCTTCAGGAAGCCCTCGTAGACGCCGACCGTCACCATGAAGAGCGCGAAGATCACCTGCAGAAGCTCGGTGGAGGCATAAGGCAGCAGCGCGGTGCCGATCAGGACCCCGATCAATATCCCGACGGCCCACGTCCGGAAGAACGAGAGGTCGAGGTTACCGAGCGCGAGCTGCTTGCGCGTTGAAGCGATCGCGCTCGGCAGCACCAGCGCCATGGACGTCCCCACCGCCACGTGCATCATGACCGAATGCGCCACGCCGAACAGCGGCAACAGATAGACGAACAGCGGAATCCGGACGATGCCGCCGCCGATTCCGAACAGACCGGAGGCGAAACCAGACGCCAAGCCAACCAGCGCGAATACGCCGATCCGCTCCACCATTCCATCCATCATGCACCCCTACAGTCATGACATCGTCGTGCCCTGCGCGAGAGCCGGTTGATTTCCACAGCAGCGACGGTTGTGAAGCCATGGCAGCGCGCAATATACTCACACCGCACGCGGGAAGTCTCTCCAATGGCCGAAGCCAGCAGTCGCAGCCCTGCACTCAAGTCGATTGAGTCGCTCGTCGTCGACGTTATCACCGACGACGTCAGCGACGCCTATGTCAGCAAGACGTTGTTCGCGGTCTCCGAATTTTCGAACGTCGTTCTTGCCGGCGCAAAAGTCATTTCGGGCGAGACGCTGCTGTGCGCGAACCTTGGCCTTGGGCTGCGGCTCGTGTCCGAAGCCGGCGGCGTCAGACACACCCTGATGTTCGATACCGGTCCCGAAGGCGCCATTTTCATGCGCAACTGCGCCAATCTCGGAATTCGGCTCGGCGAGGTCGAGTGCATTGCCGTGAGTCATGGCCACTGGGATCACATGGCTGCGCTCCCCCAGACGGTCGAGGCGATCGTCAAGCAGGGCGGGCTGGTCACCGTCCACGTCAATCCCGGAATGTTCAACGAACGCGCGGTGCGCCTCAAGAGTGGAACAGTCATACCGGTTGCGAACGTGCCCTCCCCGACCGAACTGGAGAAGCTCGGCGCCCGCGTGGTGAATCGCCCGGATGCACAGTTGCTGCTCGACGATCAGTTCTATTACAGCGGCGAAATTCCGCGGGTGACGTCGTTCGAGAAGGGCCGCGTCGACCATCTCAGTCGAACCGGTCCCGACGCTCCCTGGGAACCCGATCCCCTTCTCATGGACGAACGCATGCTGGTCGTCCATGTCCGCGATCTGGGCTTGATCGTGTTCAGCGCGTGCTCCCACGCCGGCATCGTCAACGTGTGCACGCACACGCGCAATCTCTTTCCCGACCTCCCGATCTACTGCGTGATGGGTGGGCTGCATCTCGGCGGCGTGATGGAGCGGATCATTCCGGACACGGTGGAGGGACTGCGGCCTTTCAGGATCAACCAGATCATCACCGGTCATTGCACGGGCTGGCGCGCGCTGCACGCCCTGGCCGATGCCTTTGGCGACGCCGTGAGCCAGTCCGCGGTCGGCACCAAATATACCTTCGACGCCGGACATCATCTGTCGCTCTAACGGGCGCCGGGCTGGCGCGCTGTACCGAAGCTCGCTACGTGCGGACGAAGATACCCATGACTGCCTCCTCGTCCTCGGCTTTTGCGCCACATTCGTCCGAAGCGCGCTTGCCCGTGACCGTGGTCACCGGCTTTCTCGGCAGCGGAAAAACCACGCTCGTCAAGCACATCCTCACCAATCAGCACGGACTGCGGACGGCCGTCATCGTCAACGAGTTCAGCGAGCTCGGCATCGACAGCGAGCTGATCGTCTCGGCCGACGACGACATGGTGGAACTGGAAAACGGCTGTATCTGCTGCTCGATCAACAACAATTTCGTGGACTCGATCTTTCGGATCCTCGCCCGCGACCGCAGGGTCGATTACCTCGTGGTCGAGACCACCGGGCTCGCCGATCCGCTGCCCGTGGTGCTGACGTTCCTGCGCTCGGAGTTCCGGGATCTGACGCGCGTCGATTCGATCATCACGGTGGCGGACGCCGGCAGCTTTTGCCTCGACCTGTTCGACAGCGAGGCCGCGCACAATCAACTGCGCTACGGCGACGTGATCCTGCTCAACAAGTGCGAACTGGTCGACACGGAGCGTCTGCACGGGCTCGAGGAGACGATCCGGGGGGTCAAGGAGGGCGCGCGGATCATCCAGACCACGCAATGTCAGGTTCCGCTCCCCCTCATCCTCAGCGTCGGCCTATTCCAGTCCGATCAGTATTTTACCGGCCAGGGGAATCCGGAGGCCGACCGCGCCGGCACGCTCGCGCAACCGCACTGCGACGGTGAAGGACCGCAGAGGCACGGCGGGCACGACCATAAAACGCCGCATGGGTCCGCGCACGGCCACGTGGCGGCCGACGGCTTCGAGTCGCTGTCTTTCCAGAGCGACCGGCCGTTTGCGGTCCACAAGTTTCAGGATTTTCTCAACCGGCTTCCGGAGAGCATCTATCGCGGCAAGGGGCTGCTGTGGATCCATGAGAGCGACAAGCGGCACATCTTTCACCTGGTCGCCAAGCGCTTCTCCCTGGACGAGAGCCGCTGGGACGGTCCGATGACGAACAAGCTCGTGCTTATCGGCCGGAATCTGGACCGCGGGCAACTACGCCGTCAGCTCGAAGCCTGTCTTGCGCCTATTGCGGCGTCCGCGGAGGCCGCATCAACCTGATGCGGCACAGTGCGGGATCTCGCCTCACACCACGTGTTCGAAGCCCACCCCGCGACAGTCCATCTCGTATTCGAGTTCGCGCACCGGCGGCCGCGCATAATGCCAGGTCAGTCCGGAACGGGCGGCACCGCGCCGCACGATCTCGTCGGCCAGGAACGGGTGCAGATCGTGGACGGTATAGACCTGCGTCCCGGTGGTGTCGGCCCAGGACAGGTCGAACGCTGCCAGCCGCCGCTCCATCTCGCCGAGGACGTAGCGCCCCTTTTCGCGCAGAGCGTCGACACTGGTTTCGCCGTGGCGGATGGTGCGCTCGCGGTAGCTCGCGCCGCCTTCCTTCGCCTCCGCGCTGCCGGCAATCACGAAGCTCGGCGCGGCGTCGGCGGCGCTGACGACGGTGAACGAAAACGCGTGGAACGAGGGCTCCGCCGGCGGTTCACTCTCGGGACAGACGTTGCTGCGCGCGACCGGATTCACCTTGCCGTCGAACAGGCCCCATTTCTGCAGCGTGACGACGTAGACCTCGTTGAAGACGCGAAAGCCCTGCTCGGTAAACGGGGCCGGTGAACGCAGCTCGCAGGCGCAGAACGAGGTGAGCGGCCGCCCGGCTTCCTTGATGAGGCGCTCGATGTGCGCAAACCCTTCGGTGAGCGGCAGGGGCGCGCGGAACCGTACGCGCTGGACCTCGTGCCCGGGCAGCGCCGCGACGCCTCCGGAATACTGGAACACCCCGGGTATGAAGCGATAGCCGCCGGCGGAAAAGTCGACTGTCATGTCGGTCTGCCCCCAGCGCTTGCTGCACGCCCGAACTTACTGCACGCCGAACTTGAAGTCGGCTTGCTTCACGTAATCCGGAAAAATCACCACCGGCTTGCCCCCCTGCAACTGGAACACCGGCGGATCGAGCGAGCTGATCTGGCCGGTGGGGCCGAACTTGATGCGCCCGAAAAAGGTCACGGTGTCTAGCGCGGCGAGCGCATCACGCACCTTGGCCGGATCGAGGGTGCCGGCGCTCTCGATCGCAAGCTGGAGCACCTCGCCGGCGACCCCGGCCGATGCCTGGGCGTAGTCCGGCTCATCCTTGTGCTTCGCGCTCCAGAGCTTGTTGAAGTTCTCAGTCGATCCGAACACGCCCTTGCCGTCGTAGCGAACGGCCGGATGCCACCACGCCGCGCTCGAGATGTTCTCCGCCAGCGGGCCGACCGCATCGATATACTCCTTGTACGCGGGCCCAGCGATCATGGTGACAACCGGCGCGCCGACGCCGAGATCCTTCATCTGCTTGCGGATCAGGATCAGGTCATTGATGTAGCCGGTCGCGAAGATCCAGTCGGGCCTGGCGGCGCGCATCTGCGTGATCGCCGACGCGTGGTCCATCGTCCCGATGGAATATTTCTCGAACATGACGACGTCGAGATTGCGCTTCTTCGCCGACTTCTGCATCTCCTCGCCGATCGCCAGCGGGAACAGATCGTTGCGGGCCAGAATGGCGACGCGTTTCATGTTGGCGTCACGCTTGACAACGATGTCGGCGAGCGGTTCGGTCAGCGTGTCGTTGGGTGTGAACGTTCCGAACAGATACTTGTAGCCCTGGTCGTAGACCTGCGCGGACGATGCGGTGGCCGCGATAGTCGGAATGCCGTACTTTTCCGACACGTTGCTGGCGGCCTTGGCCGCCCCCGATCCGAACGGCGAGAACAGGAAGTTGACCTTGTCGTCGGTGATCAGGCGCTCGGCCGCCTGCACGGCCCGCGGCGTATTGGAGGCGTAGTCGACATAGACGATCTCGACCTTGTAGGTCTTGCCGCCGACCGTGATGCCGCCCTTGGCGTTGGCGGTCTCCGCCCACAGGTCGTAACCCTCCTTCTGCTTGACGCCTTCCGGCGACAGCGGGCCGGTCAACGGCAGCGGCGCACCGACGCGCACGACGTTCTGCGCGAACGCGGGAGTGCCGAATATCAGCGCGCCCGCGAGCGAAAGCGCCGGGATAACAGCAAATGCCTTGAATCCATGGTGGCTCATGCGCCTCACCGTGCCGTTGGGTTGCGGCGAGTTTGCCCAGAGCAGCGCTCGCCGATCAAGGAGAAATTCGCGCCATCGCCGGCGTGAACAAAAACGCCGTTCCGGCTAGGGCACCCACTCATAATCGGGCTTGTTGAATGCAGCTTTCTCAACTCCCAAGAGCCGGTGCAGGTGAAACCAAGCCATTACGCGGGATCGCACGCGCCGCGACGCGGACAATACGCGTCGCTCAATTGCGAAACTCTTTGATCTGCGGTTTTGCGCCCCATTCGCAGAATCCCTTCGATTCGAACGGAAACTGACGCTCACGATAAAGCAGTTCGTCGGCGATCTCGCGCACGCCCGAAGAGTATTCGAAGACCATTCCATCCGGACCCTCGAAATACAGGAATCGCGCCGAGGATGTTGGGTGCCGACCAGGACCGAACACCATGGTCACACGACGTTCAGAAAGGAAATTGAACGAGCGCATCACGTCGTCGCCGGTGGCGACCTGATGGTTGATGTGCTGGATACCGGCCCGGTTCGTCGGAAACAGCGCGATCGTGTGATGGACCTCGTCGATGCGCAGCAGCGCCGCATCGCCGATCCGGTCGCTGACTCGGGCGTTGCACACTTTGGTCCAGAAGGCCTCGTCACGGGCTGCGTCGGTGGTGCAGAGCCCGATGTGGCTAAATCCGGTGATCCCGGCGTCCCGTTCTCCGTGATAGCGCCGGCTGCTGTAGGCGGGCCGCCATACAAGTTCGATGTTGTTGCCGGTCGGATCCGCAAAGGCGATGAAGCTGCGCACCTGGCGCATCTCGGCTTCCTTCGCCGAACCCAGGCGGACATGATGACCGAGCCGATCAAGCTCCGAAGCCGCCAGCTCCAGATCCGCGCCCTCGGAAACTTCGAACGCGGCGGTCTGATCGGCCGGAGAACCGGCGAAGTAGCAGAGTGTGTGCTCGCGCTGATCGGACTTGAGATACACCGAGTCCTTCGAACGGTGCGCGATTTCGAGCCCCAGATAATCGGTGGCGAACTTCGTGGCGCCATCGAGATCCGCAGTGCCAAGACGAACGTAGGAGACGTCTTGAAGCTTGATCATCTCAGGCACCTCCTGTTCAGATCGTCGCGGGTTGGCGACTTCGACCGCTTGATGCCTCGTTGAACTCGCCGATCTTGCATTCGCTTCCCCAGCTGCAAAGTCCGGCGGGGCCGGCGGGAAACTGCCGTGGCCGGCGTCCTTCCGCTGCGACCACCGCACCTTCCGCTACGAAGCCAAAGAGGACTTCGGAGGGTCCGGCGAACGTCAGAAACAGCTGCTCGGAGGCGGGACGGCGTCCCGGCCCGTGCACAACGGCGACCTGCAAGTCCCGTAGAACATAATAATTCCGCATCAACAGGTCGATGTCCTCGACCGCGTACTCGACGGAGAGAATGCCCGGCCGGGTAGCCGGGAACAAGACGATCCGATGATGGGCATCGTCAAAACGCAGATACGCCGCGTCGCCGGCCCAGTCGCTGACTTGAACACCGAGAATTCCGCACCAGATCGACAAGTCTTTGTCGACGTCAACGGAGCGCATCATCACGTCAGCTAGACCTCTAATCCCCGCATCCCGGCTGGGAAAGTAACGCCAACCCGAGTTCAGCGGTCGCACCACCAATTCGATCCGGTTGCCGCTGAAGTCTGCGAACCAAACCATGTCCTTGACCTTGCGCAGTGCGCAGTCATCCACCGATCCGCGGCCGGCCGAGATCCCCAGCCGGCGCAAGCCTTCGACAGCTGCGTCGAGATCAGTGGAATAACGCACCTCCAGACCGATCGACTGCACGGCATGGTCGCCGGTCGCGAAGACCAGCGTGTGATCGCGAAAATCCGAGCGGAAGCTCGCCAAATCCTCGGTCCGGTCGATCGGCTCGAGCCCGAGCATACGCTGCGCGAAATCCGCGGCATAGCCGAGGTCATCGGCCACGAGGCGCACGTAACGCAGTTGGTCAAGTACGACCATCCAACAATCCCCTCCTATCCCATCCCACACCATTGCGACGGAAGAATTCGCAAGCAGCCGGATGGACCAGCTCTTTTGTGAGGAACGGCCAACTTGCCATATCGCTGACGGAACCCGGCCGGCCCGGGAATTGGGCGGCACGCATTTTCAGGCACGCCAGGACCTCGTTCACGATATTGTCCGGAGTGCTGCCCCAGATCGCCAGCCCTGCCATTTGCATTGGTTCAGGCATAGACTGGTGCGACGTCGAAATAGATGCGAAGCGATTTCACCAGATCCCCGTTTCGCTCCAGCACGGTGACCGCGGGAATGGTTACCGTTTTGCCGTCTTTACGCAGATACTCGACATTCGCCTCCAGGAAAGTGAGGCCGTTGCTTTCCGCGACGTTCACGAGGTGATGCTTGATCCCATCGATTGTCGAGAAGAAGTAACCGATGCCTTCCTTAGCGGCCTGCCGGCCGTTCATCGCGGGGTGGTTACCAACCGCGACCTTGACGTCGATCGCCAATCCCGCGGCAAACTCGTCCAGGCGCATCGCGTCTATGCTGGCGTACAGGTTAGAAAACCAATGTTCCATGTAGCGCCCCCTATTTTGCGTCTTGCGGATCGGCCACCATCTTGCGGATGGCGCCGAGCGTGGCATCGACCGCTTTGAGATAGTCCCGCTCCATGATTTGGCGAAACTCGCGCTCCTCGGGGCCATCGGACGGAGCATCGACGAGCTGCAAGGCAAAGCTGAACCGCAGGCGCAAGTCCTCGTCGCCGCCGAGCACCTCGTTGACAATGAAGCCGTCGACGTTGCCGGACTCGCGCACGAAGACGACCTTTTTTTCTGGGTAGAGTGTGATCCGCTCGCGCGCATCCTCGCCGCGGAAGATGATGTCGCGGACCAGCCCGTTCGGCATACGCTTGACGATGCTACACTTCGCCATGCCGGGGACGAACGGCAGCGCATTCTCGGCCTTCATCACCAAGCCCTTCCAGATGTCGCTTCGGCTCAACTTTGGATGCCCCGATTGGACACCCTGGTTCGCCGCGACCTCTTTCGAAACGTAGATCATGTGATCTCCTCTGCTTCCGACTAGCGGTGTGTATCCGCGCGTTGCATGCCTAGTGTGGCAGATTTGACGTTCCTACCAGCATTGCCGCGAGTCCTTTGTAGGAACGTCAAATCCAAAGCCACACTAGAATCATATAGTTGCTAGTGTCCCTTTGGTTCCGACGTTCGTACGAGTGCTTGCTGCAAAGAGATACGAACGTCGGAACCGGGACACTCGTGTCCCGACAGAGAAAACGGCCGGGAAGGGCCCGGCCATTTCCGACTCAGAATATGCCCTGCGGCTGCAGCCCTAGTTGCTGCGTGCCATAGAGTGCCGACAGGGTGTCCCAGTCGATGCTGGAGTGCAGCGCCGCGGCGTTGGCGTCGCGCCAGAAACGCTGCACACGGTTCCTTTCATCCGCAGCGGTTGCGCCGGACTTGAAGAAGATGTCATTGACGACTTCGGCGGAAGTCCGCGCGGCAAAACCGTGATTGCGACGGATGCGCACGCGCTGTTCGATGTCGAGAGTGCCACCGGCGCGCACGATTTCTTGCCCCTCCTGTAGACTGGTCAGCATTAGGGTCTGCGCAGCGTCGATGCGTGCCGCGGCCTGGCCGATCAGGCTCTGGATGAGCGGCGAGTCGGCGACCTTCTCGAAAACGCCAGGCCGGGCCATTCGCCGGGCGCTGCGAGCTGTCTCGGTGAAGGCGTCGAGCGCGCCCTGCGCCATGCCGACGATCGGCGAGACCAGTGCGGTCGGACCAAAGGTCGGATAGCCAAAGCGAGCTTGATGATTCCCCGGTACCTCAAGTCCCGGCACCTTCCCGGAAAATATCGCTCCGATTGGCAGCACGCGGTGCGTCGGAACGAAGACAGGATCGGAAATCGCGACGGTCTTCGATCCGGTGCCCTCAAGCCCGCTCACGTGCCAACTGTCATGATCGACCACCACATCGCTGACTGGGACCAGGCACCAGGCTAGCGTCGGTGGCCCTCCTTTGCCGGGAATCAGCGCGGCGAGTATGAGCCAGGCGGCGCTGTCGACGCCGCTGGCCCAAGGCCAACTGCCGGAAATCTTGTATCCGCCATCGACCTCTTCAACTTTTGGCGTCGGTGTGTAGGAGACGGCGAGGAGGTTGTCCGGATTGTCCCAGACCTCCTGTTGCGCCTCGAGCGGAAAGAAGGCCGTCATCCAGCCAAAACAAACCGCCAGCGTCCCACACCAACCGGTGCTCCCGCATGCGCGCCCAAGTTCGAAGCCGATCTGCGCAAGCTCTGCGGGGCCATATTCGTAGCCGCCGAAGCGCTTGGGCTGCATCGTACGGAAAACATCCGCATCGCGCAGCGCCTCCATTGTTTCGACGGGCACCCGTTTGGCTTTTTCGGTCGCAAGGGCCCGCGACTCGATCTCCGAACGCAGCTTGCGCACCCCACCAAGGATCTCTGCGAATTCCGGCCGCGTCGCCGTCTTGCTGTTAGCGACGTGGAGCGTTGCTTCCATCGGCATGAAGTTATCCTCCCTGATAACTGTAACGATCGCTACGGTTCCTAGTCCCTCGTTCGCCGCGCTGATCAATTGGGGCAGCCGGAACTGCCGACGATGCAAACAAACGCGCCGGCTTCAACTTCAAGCGAAATATCTTCGGAGACGCGTGGCAGTCTTCATCTGCTCCGACAATCATCGAAGCATGACGCACCTCGACGATGTTCATCGATGGTGCTTGCGCAACCGCATGCAGCCTCACGTTTCTCTCCCTCCGGTCCCAGCGTTCTTCGAACTGTTTGGGGTCGCGCGCGCGTTACATCGCGAGCTGGCGCAGTATCTCGATTTCCGTTTGGAGCGCCGACACAGCAATCGCATCGGGCGGCAGGCACGTGTACTTTCCATCGACATAAATCAGCGGATCGACCTCGCCGTGAATGCCGATAGATGTGACGCGCCCGATGAATATCGTGTGCGATCCGTAGTCGAACTTTGCCTCCTTCGCGCAGACGACGCGCGCCTGCGCGTCGGTCAGGACCGGGACGCCCGTTTCCTCGTCCCAGGCGCCGTAGCCGAAGCGATCCTCGCCGCGGGCCTTACCGCCGCATCCCATCGAGATCTCGATCTGGCTGCGGTGCAGGATGTTGATCGCAAAGTCGCTGGCTCGGCTGATGGCCGTATGAAATGCAGTCGAGCGATTGACGCAGACGATCATCGAGGGCGGCTGCATGCTCATGGCATTGACGGCGGTCGCCGTCATGGCGTGCCGCGCCTGTCCGTCCCGACATGTCACGACCGCAACGGCGCTCGCGAGCCTGCGTAAAGCGAGTTTCGTCTGCGCGGCGAGCTGGTCATTCAGGGGGATTGCGGCTTGCATGCATCATCTCCCATGAGCACTTCTTTTTGTTTTGACACTGTACCGTACTGTACGGTACAGCGTACTGTACGTTACAGTAAAATGCTGATAGGATGCAACCGAAAAGTTGAGGGTTTGCCCCGAACGACCCTCCGGTTAGGAAATCTCATGTCAATTCAAGACTCTAAACCATTGGCGCGCGTGCGGCCCCGTGGGGCCGCACGCGGTCCCGGCCGTGCCGAGACCGCCGAGCAGCGCCGCGAGCGCATCGTTCGCATGGCTTGGCCGCTGTTCCTTAAGAAGGGATACGACAACGTCTCGATCGACGACATCATCGCCGCGGTCGGTGGCTCGAAGGCGACCCTATACGCGTGGTTCGGCGGAAAGGAGGGCCTGTTCGAAGAGGTGGTCAGGCAGAAATGCCGTGATGTCGTCCTGGCGATCCATGTGGATGCGGCCGGTAGCCTGGAAGCGCAGCTAGCCGAGATCGGTCACTCGTTCCTTGCGATGGTGCTGTCGCCGCCGATTCTCGAATTCCACCGGCTCATGGTTTCGATCGGCCGGACATTCCCCGACACTGGACGGCTTTTTTTCGAGACCGGGCCCGCTTCTGCTTACAAGATGGTGGCGGCATGGATCGCGAAGCAACAAAAAGACGGACGCATCGGCGAAGAAGATCCGTATCGGCTTGCCGTCCTGTTTCTCGACATGCTGATCGGCGAACACCAGCTGAGCTGGCTGACCGGGATGCCCCGCGCCGCAAAACGCGACAAGATCGACGAGACGGTGCGGATTGCGGTCAAGGTCTTCTTGAGAGGCTGCGCGGCGCCGGACTGAATCCCGGCAGTCGGATTAGCGCTCGATTTCTCCGTCGCATCGAGGTCGCCGCGATGCTTGAAATTCTTGGAAGCCAAAAATCGGAATGAAGGGATCAATCGCCATGATCGGAGTGAGGAAGATATCCCACGCGAGCTACGAGACCCCGGATCTCGAAAAGCAGATCGAGTATTACACGGATGTCCTGGGGCTCACGCTGGTGGCGAAAGAGCGGGACGCGGTCTATCTTGCAAATACCATTGAGCATCATTCCGTCATCCTGCGTCACGGCTTACATCCGAAATGTACGCGAATCGGATTTCAGCTCGGGCCCGAGGACGATCTTGATGCATTTGAAAAGCAGACCGCCGCGCATGGCCTGCAAACGTCGCGCAAAAAGGATTCCGAACCCACGATAAGCGACATGGTCGCATTCGAGGATCCGAAGGGCACCGTTATGGAAGTGTTCAAGCGGCCGGAATCGCAAAACCCGGGATTTCGAAACACCGGAATCGTTCCGCACAAGCTGGGTCACGTCGCCTTCCACGTGACCGACGTCAAGGCCGTCACACGCTTCTACTGCGACGTTCTGGGTTTCCGGGTGTCCGACTGGATGGGCGATTACTTTTCATTCCTGCGATGCGGAGTGGACCATCACACCATCAATCTGGTCGAGACCGGTTCGAACAAGCATTTTCACACAGCGTTCGAGCTGCGTGACTGGGCGCATATGCAGAGCGCCTGCGACTTCCTGAGCAAGAACGGCTACAAGATTCTTTGGGGCCCCGGACGTCACGGCATCGGCCACAATCTTTTCACCTACCATCGCGGCCCGAACGGGCTGATCACGGAGCTGTTCGCCGAACTCGACCAGATGAAGGACGAATCGCTCGGTTATTTCGACCCGAAGCCCTGGCATCGGGACCATCCGCAACGACCGAAGACCTGGCCGAAGAGTCCCGATGCCGCGAACTTGTGGGGTCCGATGCCTCCGGACGAGATGATGCAATAGCGCCGTCGCATCCATCCCAAGGACCACGCTCCGTGGCTTTGGGCATGACTGCGCGTTAATCCGTCCGTACCCTAATCGATCGCGCGGGCGATGGCGGCGACCGCGGACTCGATATCGTCCGCGGTGTGATAGCAGCCGAAGCCGAAGCGGATGCGCGCGCCGCGCACGTCGGTGACGATGTTCGCACGCGCGAGCCGGTCATGCAGCGCCTGCGCGCCGGCGAGCTCGAAGGTGAGGAAATGCCCGCGCGCGGCACCGGCCACGACCGGCGTGACCAGCCGGGCCTCGCCGAGCGGCCGCACCTTGGCGCGCGCGACCGCGGCAAGAAACAGCTCCTGAAGCCCCAGCACATGGGCGTGGATCGCCTCGACGGTCAGTCCGATCTCGTCCATCCAGTCGAACACCGCGGCCAGCCGATAAAGCCCGGTCGGATCGAAGGTCGCGCCCATGAAGCGCGTGCCGTCGGGGCCGTAGGCGACGGAGCCGCCGCCCTTGCCGCCGAGCGCGCCGAAGGCCGCGAACCAGCCGGTGTCGCGCGGCCGCGGAGCAAAGCCGGGCGGGCAATGCATGAAGCAGACGCCCTCCCCCGCCATCGCATATTTGTAGCCGCCGGCCAGATAGAACGCGCGACCGGCACTCGCCGCCAGAGCGGTCGGCAGCGCCATGAAGCCGTGATAGCCGTCGAACACGACCAATGCGTCGCGGTCGCGCACCGCGGCGGCGATCTCGTCGAGCGACCCGCACGTTGCGGCCGAGTTGAAGAAGACCTGGCTGACATAGACGAGATCGTGGCCGCCGCGGCGCGCGGCGGATGCGAAACGCTCGGGGAAGCTGGCGAACGGTTCGGCGGCGATCCGCTCGACCGCGACCAGTCCGTCCTCTTCGAGGCGGGCGATCTGGCGCGTGAAGGAATGAAACTCGCTGTCGCTGGTGAGAATGCGCGGCACCGCGCCGGCCGGCAGGCCGGAGAGCAGGCGGCGGACGAAGTCGTGGGTGTTGGGCGCGACCGCGATGGTGGCGGGATCGGGCAACGCCAGCACGGCGGCAATGCCCCGCTGCACGCGCGGCATCAGTTCCCCGAACACGGTCTCCCATTTCCGGTCGGCGAGCCGTGCGGCATCCGCCAGCGCGCGGCGGTGGCCCCGGCACGCCGCGTCCGGCCAGAAATGATGGCTGTGCGCGGCGAGATGAATGCGCGCGGGATCGGCGCCGCGAAACTCGCTGAAATAGCCGCGCAGGTCGAGGGTCACGCGCCCGGCTCCGCCGTGTACTTGTACCCCATCGCGTCCTCGACCTCGCGCGGCAGCCTGGGCAGCCGCGAGCGCGGGATGAGATAGGTCGACAGCCGGAACAGGTCGGAGAAGATCCGGTGCCGCGCCGCGGTGTCGCGCAGATAGTCGTGACCCGCGGACCCGCCGGTGCCGATCTTCACGCCGATCATGCGCTGGACCATGAGCGCGTGGCGGTAGCGCCACAGCGTCAGCAGCTCATCGACATTCATCAATGCGGCCAGCAGGCGGAAGGGCTGCTGCAGCACCGGGCGGTCGCGATAGACCACGATGAACAGCGCCGCCTGCGCCGCCGCCCGCGACATCTGCCACGGCGACGGACCGGAATCCGTCGCGAAGATCGCCTGGAATTCCTGCAGCGAGCCTTCGATCCGTCCGGCTTCGGCTTCCCGCTGCTCGGGACTCATTGCCGCGTTCGCGCGCACCCGCGCGGCGTCGTCTTCCAGCATGCGCTTCACCGCATTGCGGTATTCGCGCGAGAAATCGTAGTCGGGCCGGTGCACGAACGGCGTGCGCGACAGCCAGCGGTCGAGCTGGTCGATCAGCTTC
>JGI12053J15887_10000365_pt1 | contig 18044 bp, 20 predicted proteins | sample MedBloCAOM1_O3_FD_15887 | JGI IMG/M metagenome (IMG submission 15887)
GCTCGTATCCGGCTACTTGCGCCACGTGCCGTACCGCGCGCGTGAGCTGCGCATGGTTGGCCGCGTCGGTGTAATGCACGACGCGTCGCTCGCGAATGGCATGACCGGCCGGCGACTTGTCTACCGGCGCCGGGAAGGTGGCGGCCACCGCGTCATGCTGCTTGCCGACATAAGCGCCGAGCGTGACAAGGCCTTCGTCATCGACCAGCAGCACAGCGGTCTCGTCGCTACCGAACAGGTGCTTACAACTATCGAGGATCTTGTCGAACGCCGGCTGGGTATCGGCCACTGAGCTGCTAATCGCACGCAGGATATCGGCAGAAGCTTTCTGTTGCTCCAGCGCCTCCCTGGTCTCGTTGAACAGGCGTACATTCTCGATGGCGATGACCGCCTGGTCGGCAAAGGTCTGAAGCAACTGGATGTGATGGGCGGCGAACGCACCGGGCTCCACTCGCGTTACACTGATCATGCCGATCGGTGTACCCTGGTTCATCAGGGGCGTGAACAACACGCTGCGAAAACCTCGTAGTCGCCCCAGCTCCCGGTTTGCAGGTGGGACATCTTCGGATTCGGTATCGGCGAACTGCACCGTTTCGCCGTCGCGAACCAATGCAAAAGACGGAAATTCGGCAAGGGGCCTGGGGAATGACGCCTTCAAGGCTTGGTCCGCCGCCGCACTTGTCGGCGTGTACGCCACCAAATGAAGCTGCTCGCCGATGAAGCGCAGCACAGTGGTCGAGAAGCCGCCGATCAGCCGTTTAGAGCTTGACGCAATGGCCTCGAATACCGGCTGCACGTCCGACGGCGAACTGGCGATCACCTTGAGGATTTCGGCGGTGGCGGTCTGACAATCCTGCGCGGCACGCAACTCGGCCTGTAGCCGGGCGTTCTCCCGGCTGAGATTGGCGACCACGTCCTCGGGAAGTGCGGTCATTCCAGCAAATCCAATTCGCGCGGTGCCTGGCGCCGCGGGACTCAAATAAGAACACATCCGACCGGCCCCCACGATTCATAGAACGGGCTGGCTGGGAACGGGCTGGCTCGCAGGCCATCTGATCGATGGCCGCACCGGTATCAGGTTATTTCATCCGATGCATCCGGGCCAGAGCCGTCACCGGGCCGATCAGGTCCCCGGCCTGGAAACCTCGGTTTCCTTGCTGGTGATGAATTCCAGCAGCACCGGAATGCCTTCCTTGGTCTTCGCAATGCCGCGCTGGATGGCGGGGATGATGTCCTCTGGCTTCGTAATGCGCTCGCCATAGCCGCCGAAGGCCCGCGCCATCGCGGCGTAGTCGCCGGAGATGTCGGTCGATCGATATTTTTCGGTCGAAATCGGCATCACCTTCAATTCGATCGCCATGCTGAAATTGTTCAACAGAATAGACATGATCGGAATGCGCTCGCGCACCGCGGTCTCGAAATCCATGCCCGTAAAACCGATCGCCGCGTCGCCCCAGACGTTGATGCAGAGCTTGTCGGGTTTGGCGAGCTTGGCGCCCATCGCGAGGCCAAGTCCATAGCCGAGCTGGGTGGTCTTGCCCCAGCCGATATAGGACAGGGGTTCGACCGGCTTCCAGAATGGCGATAGCTGATCGCGCGGGCTGCCGGCATCATGGGTGATAATGGTGTTCTTGATGTCGACCGTGCGCTGCAAATCCCAGAGCACGCGATAGGGGTTGAGCGGCGCGTTGTTGCTGGTCAGCTTCGGCATCCATTTTTCCAGCCAGTCCTGATGTGACGCCGCGATCTCGGCGGCGACGCCTGACGCGTCGCGGTCGGCATTGACGCTTTTGTTGATCTCCTCCAGCAGCGCGTCGAGCACCAACCCCGCATCGCCCACCAGTCCGATTTTGGCCTCGACATCCTTGTTGAGATGCGCGGGGTCCAGCGTCGAATGGATGATGGTCTTGCCCTTGGGCATGGCGATGCCGAACGACGTTTCCGTGAACGAACAGCCGATGCCGAAGATCACGTCGGCTTCACCGAGGAATTTCGGCACCGCGCGCGGCACGGCCAGACCGCCCGATCCGAGCGAAAGCGGGTGCGTCTCCGGGAACGACGACTTGCCGCCGAGGCTTGTGGTGACGGGAACGGCGAGCCGTTCGGCCAGCCGTTTCAACTGCGGCCAGGCTTGCGCGTAATGCACGCCCTGGCCGGCATAGATCACCGGCCGCTTGGCGCCGATCAATAGCGCCGCTGCTTCCCTGACATGCACGGGGTCGGCGCCGTAACGGGTGCGCAACACCGGCGTATAGTTCAGCGGCTCCGGCACCTCCTCGTTCCACATGTCGGCCGGGATTTCGACGATGACAGGTCCGCCGCGGCCGTTTTTCAGCTTCGTAAAAGCGCGCCGAAAAATGTTGCCGACTTCGCCTGCGATGTTGATCGGCTCGGCCGATTTCGCAAAGGCCTTCATGGCCTGGCTGGAATTGAAGTTCGGTTCGATATTTTGAAGCCGCCGCGCATAGCCCATCGGCAGCACCAGCACCGGCACGGATTCGCCATAACATTGCGCCACGCCGCCCATGGCGTTTTCCGCGCCGGGGCCATGCTGCATGCAGAAGGCGCCAATGGTGTGCCCCGACGTGACGCGCGAGATCGCGTCCGCCATGTGCAGCCCGATGCGTTCCTGCCGCACCATGACGGGACGGATCTCGGCGGCGGCTGCGTATTCAATGAGGTGATTGACCGGATAGCCGCAGAGAATCTCTATACCCTCGCGCTTCATGATTTCCGCAATAGCAGCTCCAAGTTTCATACCGATCTCTCCCCAATTTGGTCGCTGTTTTGCCCGACCGATTATGGATAGTTGGAACAGGAATTCAGCCATCGGTAAAGCGCGGGGCCACTTCTCCCGCGAAGTGCTGATATGCGCATCGCACCTCGATATCAGGCGAACGGCGGGGCCCAGCGCATCTCCAGGAGGTACCGGTTCTACGGATAAGACATTCTGACCGGGTAACTGATGATTAAGCCCATGCCGACGAAGCTCTCTTCGGCGAAAAGGCTTTTTGTCAGATTCGTTCAGTCGGAGATGCGGTCGGTGTTGGCGCACTGAGCGCAAGGGGCAGTCTTGCCGGCCCTGCGGCTGCGGCTTTGTTTGTCGCTTTTTTTCTGTTCGTTGGCGGAACTGCATCTGCTGCGGTTGCCGCAATCCGTCGACGCTCGCCGCCGGCATTAGAATATTTCTGCTGTCTTCGCCTCGTTACGAGGGCGAATCTTGGTGTCTTGATTTAAAGTCGGCTTTCGGACGTTGCGCAAACATCACATTGATCGGCCAATTAAATCCGTTCACGGCCTTGTCATTCTCGAAGGGAATATTTCCGTTAGTTATCGTTCAACGCATGCATCTGCATGGATCATGGATCGCGCTATCAAGGGGGCCCATTATGACAATGGTCAGAAACTTCGTTCTCGGTTCGGCGGCGGGCCTTCTTGCCATCGGCGGCGCGCAGGCGGCCGATCTTCCGGTCAAGGCCAAAGCGGTCGAGTATGTCAGGATCTGCTCGCTGTATGGTGCCGGTTTCTTCTACATTCCGGGCACCGACACCTGCATCAAGCTCGGTGGCTATTTGCGCGTCGATACCACGTTCAACGGCGGCATCCACGGTCAACCGGCCTGGAGCGGCGATCTGGGCCAGCAGAACCGCTATCGCGATTACTTCGCTTCCCGTTCGCGCCTGGCGCTGACTATCGATACGCGCACCGCGACCGAATACGGCGTGGTCCGCACCTTCGGGCAGGCCGACTTTCAGTTCGGCACCTTGGGTGGAAGCACTTTCAACCCGAATTCAATCAACACAACTTCGCCGGTTGGCGGCGTGCAGCTGCTCGATACCGCGGGCGGCGGCTATGTCGCGGTCGAGTATGCTTTCATCCAGTTCGCCGGCTTCACCTTTGGTAAGTCTTCCTCGGCCTACTCGACGCCCTGGAACGGTTTTCCGGGCAACATCAATTCGAATTTGCTCGGCGGTAACAATACCGACACCGGCGTCAACAATATTCAGTACACCGCCCAGTTCGGTAACGGCGTGTCCGGCACCATCGGCTTGGACGATCCGACAGTGTGGAACCGTACCGCGGTGTATAATTTGTCGCTTCCTCTCAATGCGACTCTCAACGCCGGCAATGCCTACGCCGGCGTGCATGCACCCGATGTCGTCGGCAATATCAGGATCGATCAGGCCTGGGGTCTGTTCCAGATTTCAGCCGCGGCACATGAGGTCAACGGCTCGTATAATGTCCTGAACACGACGGCGGTTCCTGCCGGTGCTACCGGTCTTGCAGGTGCGTCTCCGACCGCGTTGTCGGAAATCAGCGGTCACCCCGAGACCAAGTGGGGCGGTTCGGTGATGGCTGCGTTGAACATCAAGAACCTCCCGACCGGTGCCGGCGACGACATCAAGGTCGATGCAAGCTACGCAAAGGGCGACACCAAGAACGTGATTGCCACCAGCGGCACCTCGCCGAGCTTTGCGATGTTCGGCGGCAGCGGGATCGGCGCTTATCAAAGCGTTGGCTTCGGTACCACGACAGATGCTGTCTATCTCCCTGTTGCAAATGGCGGCGACGGATCGCTTCATCTGACCGAAGCGTTCGGTGTCCGTGGCGCGTTCAACCACAACTGGGATCCGTACTGGTCGTCGAGCCTGTTCGGGCAGCTACTCGGCCGTTCGATATGACGGCACTGCGAAAGCCAACATCTGCACGAACTACTCAACTGCGGCCAAATTCGTTGGCGGCGTGCAAGCTTTCACTTGTAATCCGGACTACAACGTCTCGCAGCTCGGCGTGGTCACCCGCTGGACTCCCGTCAAGAACCTGACGTTCTCGGCCGAAGTTCAGTGGTTCCACCTCGACCAGAAGTTCTCGGGTGTTGCCACTTTGGGCCCGACGGCTCCCAAGCCGTCGACCGTCTATGAGTTCAAGGACCAGGATACGTTTTTGCTGCAGCTTCGCGCCCAGCGCAACTTCTGATCGCGACGGTCTGATCTGATAGGTCAGGAAATCTGAGGGGAGGGCATTGAGGCCGTAAGGTGAAGAAAGCTATCTCTCTTCACTTGCGCGGGCTCAGTGCGGTGACCGTCAGATCAAGGAGATACTCTTTCATGACGCGGTCGACGCGACGGTCGACTGTCGCCGCCTGCGGGCAATCATGCTCGGGTTGCCCATCTACGCCTTCGGCAAAAAATCGATCCTGGTCTTAACCGATCGTTCAGTTTATTCGTCAACACCGTGGCAACCAATGCAATCTAGGTTCTGGGGGGTCGCAGGAGAAACCCGCGAAGCGCCGACAGGAGTTTTGAATGCGGCAAATGTTTTCAGAATTCCTCAGCGATCAATCCGGCGCAACCGCGATCGAATATTGCCTGATCGCGGTCGGCCTCAGCATCGTGATCCTCGCCGCCGTCAACGGCATCGGCACCAGCCTCAACACCAATTTCACTTCGGTGAATTCGTCNCTGAAATAGCGGCTGGTCAGCAGCAGGCGCCATGCAAGAGCTGCTGTTTGGGACCTGGAGCCCGCAAATCATAGCCTACAGCCGGCAATATCCCTGGCGGGTGTTCGCCGCCGTGCTGGTTGCAATGCTGCTGCTGGACTTGATGTTCAGAACAAGCCGAACGTCGTCCGGTGGCGATTTCGGCGGACTTGGTTTCGGCGACGGCGACGGCGGCGGGGATTGAGACCGCACTCATCGTCCTTTTTCTCCGTTCAGCGCCCGCATCATCCCGATCCGCGCAAACATCAGCCAGCCGCCGCCTGTCTCCGCGGCGTTGATCAGGTTCTCGACCGCAATTTGCCAGAGCTCTTGCTGCTGGACATCTTCCGGCAGCTTCATGATGTAGTCGGCGGCGTGCTGCAGCGTCGTCAGTCTGCCACCGCCGCGCAGCGATATCGGCGGATCGAACGGCGTCGACCACGGCATCTCAGGCCGGGCAGGGCGCTGGTCGTGAAGTCATGTGGCATCTGCCCGGAACGATCGCGCGCCGCCGCAAAGGCTCGCGCATCTATCCCGCCTTTTTCGATCGAGCGGGCGCGCGCACCGGCTTCTCGGCACGCTTTGGCTCCTGCACTTTAGGTGCTTCTTTGGCGGCGCGCTTGCCGCTGATCGGGAGCAGCATCTCGCGCTGGCCGGAGGCGGCCTTGCGCGGCTTCTTGCCCTTTGCGGCCGGAGCAGGGGCGGATTGCTTCTCGCTGGCGAGGCTGCGTTTCAGCGCGTCCATCAAATTGATGACGTTGCCGCTTGATTTCGGCGCGGCTTTCGCCGTGGTGCGCACGCCGTTGCGTTTTTGGTTGATGAGATCGATCAGCGCGGATTCGTAGCGATCCTCGAACCTGTCAGGCTCGAACGATCCGGATTTCTGTTCGACGATGTGCTTGGCCAGATCCAGCATGTCCTTGGTGACCTTCACGTCCTGGACATCGTCGAAATATTCCTTCTCGCTGCGCACCTCGTAAGGGTAGCGCAGCAGCGTGCCCATCAGGCCCTTGTCGAGCGGCTCCAGTGCGATGATGTGCTCGCGGTTGGTCAACACCACGCGGCCGATCGCGACCTTGTTCATGCTGCGGATGGTTTCGCGGATCACCGCGAAAGCGTCATGGCCGACCTTGCCGTCGGGCACGAGATAATAGGGGCGGATCAGATAGCGGTTGTCGATATCAGCCTTGGGCACGAACTCGTCGATCTCGATGGTGCGCGTCGACTCCAGTGCGATGTCGTCGAGTTCGTCCTTGGACACCTCGATGTAGGTATCGGTGTCGACCTTGTAGCCCTTCATGATGTCTTCGGCCGCGACTTCCTCACCGGTATCGGCATCGACCTTGGCATATTTGATGCGATGGCCGGTTTTGCGGTTGATCTGGTTGAAGCTGACCTTCTCGGTGTCCGACGTCGCCGGATACAGGGCAACTGGGCAGGTCACGAGCGAAAGGCGCAAAAAGCCTTTCCAATTGGCACGGGGAGCCATGTGATACTCCGAAAACGCAACGGACGACCGGGGACGATACCACCGGGGAACCCGGATTCAAGGCGGGCGAGGAGGAAATCTCCTAATGGCGTTAACCGAACCGCGGCTGGTTGGTTGCAAGCAGGGCTGGCGGGCAGGGTGCCGGCGAAACGAGAGAGGGCGCTTTGCGCAGGGATCATTGGACGGTACTGGGGTGGTGCCTCAACCCCCGGCCCCCGGCAGAAATGTATGTCTTGAACGTTGCTCGGGCAGGTCTGGCGCATGTTCCGAAATTCTTTTCTGTTGGTTCGGCGACAACGCCGCCGCCAAAATCAGTTCGCCAAAATCAGTTCGCCTTGCCCTCGGGATTTTGAAGCGGCCTGCCGATCAACAGCGCCTTGTCGATAGCATCACGCAATTGAATGGCGGCGGCAGCGGTGCAGCGCAGATGAGCCACCGCGACCGGAACGACGTCAGTGACCGATCCCGCTGATGGCATCACGATGCCTGCGGCGAGCATGATGTTGATGAGGCCGTTGTGGTTGCCGAGCGTCGGGCAGAATTCGAAGAAAATAATGGGAGCGGAGGGTAGATCCCGGATCGGAATGAAAACCTCGTTGGCGGCGTTCGATGCCGGCTTCTCTGTCATGATGGCTCCTTCGATGCCCCTCAAAAGGGTTCAAGCGCGGCTTGCTCCACAATTGGGTTTGAGACAAGGCGGCGAACCCGCCGCCGCGATCGCCCGGGTCACCGAGACCTGAGGTCGCAGGCCCTGCCACCCGGAACATCGTCTGAGATCATGCGTTGCTTTCGATGCAGGACGCCGCGAGGCCTCACAGGCAATTGCACGACACCCAGGAATCGAGGGCACCATGGCAACGAGACAACAGCGTCAGATCATCGAAACCCCGACCGAAGCGCGCCAGGCCGAGTCGGGCCCTTCGGTGCTCGCGCTGCTGACTGTCTCCACCGGGTTGGCGGTGCTGATCCTGGGCGTGGTCTGGTTCGCGTTTTTCCGCACCTGAGCGGCGGGGCAGTTTGACGGTGCGCCGAAGCGCGCTTCATTGCATCCACCTTGAATGGAACGATCTGCTGCCTGCTGCTTCAACGAGTGGGATTCCGGTCAAAGTCGCAACACGATACGCGAGCCGGCTATCGGCTAGGCTAATGAGCCCGAGAAAATCGCAAAATGGCCCGGCAGCCGTAGGGCGGCCACCGGGCAGTTGGGAGGAAACGCCCAACGTGGGCCTCGGACGGCGACGCGACACGTAGGGGTCGCCCAGTGCGGGCCCTCTCCGAAAGGCAGAGGATGCCGCACCACGTCGCCGAAATTCAACGCGTCGAAAACCAACCCATCCAGACGCCGAAGGCATCGCAGACGACGGCGAAGATGAGAATGGCGAACACCAGCGTCCAACCGCTGTAGTCGTTATAGAAGTTCACGGGTCAGGTTCGCCTGCAGCGCGGCCCGTTCGGAAAAAGCAAGGCAAGCCAAAGTCTTGTGCTCTGTTTCTCGTTCTTGACGTGACCTAATGACGGCTTCGCCTGTTTGGGCGATAAGGTCATCGAGCGACCTGTTTTCTTTCTTGCAAACGGCGAGGTCGCGTTTCGATTTGGCATTGTCGTTCTGAGCCGACTTCCACAGCGCAGGTTCGTCTATTTTAGAGACAGCCATTGGACTTCACTTCCTCCCGACAGTCCTTTTTCGCTTGTCACCCGCTGTCTCGCTTGGTTGCCGCACTTCGGCATTGGAGAAAATCGTCTTACCCGCAATAGAGTGCTGGATTGCATTGATCTGCAGGGGCTGAAGGACGTCGCAGATCGGGCAATGCACCAACGTGGGAAACAGATAGCCGACGTTTTGCGACGGCCTAGAGCAGGCCGAGCTCCGCATGTGGCGTTCCTGATCGAGGAGGCGGGAGCGCAATACTCCCAGTCACCAGCAATCGCCAAAGGGCCTCTTGATGATGCGGCCAGCCTGATCGCGAACGTTCGCGAGCGCAGGTCAATCTTGCTCGTTCCTGCAGGTCATATTGACGCAGTCCATTCGGCCTTTGCGCACGAAATGCACCTGCCGGCGGTCAATATTGCGCTGGCTGACAATCAAGGCCGGACAAGGAAGAGAATGTCGAGCGGGTTGTGACCGAGGATTTGCTCAGTCGTTTCAACTAAGCCGCCAGTCCGGGTCGTCCAGCAATTATTCTGATTGCGACATCGTGCACCCCTTTTGAGTCTCCAAGGGCAAGCGTTGCACGGTGTCGCGCGTCCGGTAGCTGGCCTACCGCCGTTCGGGGTGGCCAGGCGCGTTTTGCTGACGCCAGGTAATGGGGTCATCCTGGGGAGCGGCGTCTGAATACAGGCGCAAAAACCAGGCAAGGACCCGCAACCGGCGGCGGCGGCGGGCCTATTGGGGCTTTCGATTTGACGTGTTAGGCGTCTGGGTCTGCGGTCGGAGCCTCGAAAAGGCGAGAGCGGCCTGGCTAGGCATCCGGCGCGATCGAAAATCCTGCGCAAGCGGTTGTGAAGAAAAAGTAACCTTTGGGGTTATTCTTGTTCATAGGCCGTTCACGCCCGCGAGGCTCATGTTGAGGGCGGCGGTTCTGCCATTCAAACGCGGAGACCAGCGTGCGCCTGCTCGTCGTTGAAGACGATCCCGACCTCAACCGTCAGCTCACCACGGCACTGACTGACGCCGGCTATGTGGTCGATCGCGCGTTCGACGGCGAGGAGGGGCATTTTCTCGGCGACAGCGAACCCTACGACGCCGTCGTGCTCGACATCGGCCTGCCGAAAATGGACGGCATTTCGGTGCTGGAAGCCTGGCGGCGCAACGGACGCGCGATGCCGGTGCTGATCCTCACCGCGCGCGATCGCTGGAGCGACAAGGTGCAGGGTTTCGATGCCGGCGCCGATGACTATGTGGCCAAGCCGTTCCATCTCGAGGAGATCCTGGCGCGGATCCGAGCGCTGCTGCGGCGTTCCACCGGCCACGCCCAGTCTGAGCTGACCTGCGGGCCGGTTTCGCTGGACACCCGTACCGGCCGGGTCAGCGTGTCAGGCAATCCGATCAAGATGACGTCGCACGAGTACCGGCTATTGGCCTATCTCATGCATCACACCGGGCGGGTGGTGTCGCGAACCGAACTGGTTGAGCATCTCTACGATCAGGATTTCGACCGCGACTCCAATACCATTGAAGTATTCGTCGGCCGCATCCGCAAGAAGCTGGATGTCGATATCATCCAGACCGTGCGGGGGCTCGGCTATTTGCTGACGCCGCCACCGCCTGGTTCCTGATCAACGTTGTTGATCAGGTACCAAATCTATCCTTTTGTTCGAGCGTGATTTTGTTCGAAAACGGGCATTCGTCCATTCGGGTCGTGGCCGGAGGACATGCTTTTCGGGATCAGCTCTGATGCGCGGTAGCTCGCTTGCCACCCGTCTGTTCCTGTCTGCGACGGCATGGGTGGTGGTGATCCTGCTGATCACGGGCATCGTGCTGTCATCTGTATATCGCGACGCCACCGAGCGCGCCTTCGACCGCCGTCTCAACCTCTATCTCCGCACCATCATCGCGGAAGTGGCTACCCCCGACAACACCCCTGATCAATTTCAATCGCTCGGCGAGCCGCTGTTCGAACTGCCGCTGTCCGGCTGGTATTGGCAAATCGCCCGTACCGACACCGAAAAACCCGAGGTGCGCGCGTCGCGTTCGCTGTGGGACAAGAAGCTGCCGAAGCTCGAAGACCACGGCGCTGATCTGACCGCGGCCGGTATTCGTCTCGGCTACATCGATGGCCCCGAGGGCCAGAACCTGCGGATGGTGGAACGGCCCGTCGATCTTGGCGCCGACGGCAAGTTTTTGATCAGCGTGGCTGGCGACGCCAGCGAGATTTTCGATGAAACGCGCAGCTTCGATTATTACCTCGGCGGCACCTTCGTCGCGCTGTCGATCGTGCTGGTGCTGACCACGATCTTCCAGGTCCGCTTCGGCCTCGCGCCGCTGAAACGCATTTCGGAATCGATCGCCGATATCCGCTCCGGCCGCGCCGAGCGGCTCGAAGGCGAATTTCCGGTCGAAATCGCGCCGCTGGCGCGCGAGACCAACGCGCTGATCGATGCCAACCGCGAGATCGTCGAGCGCGCACGCACCCATGTCGGCAATCTCGCCCACGCTATCAAGACGCCGCTGTCTGTGATCGTCAACGAAGCTTCGGCGCATGGCGCCGACTCGTTCGCGGCGAAAGTTCTGGAACAGGCCGACGTGATGCGCGATCAACTCGCGCACCATCTGGAGCGTGCGCGCATCGCCGCGCGTCTCACCATTATCGGTACCATTACCGAGGTCGCGCCCGCGATCGAGGCGTTGCGCCGGACCATGGAGAAAATCCATCGCGGCCGCAGCATCACCATCGGGATCGAGGCCGACCCGCAGGCGAAGTTTCGCGGCGAGCGGCAGGACCTCGAGGAGATGGCCGGTAACCTCGTCGACAACGCCTGCAAATGGGCGGCGTCCCGAGTTTTCATCGAGGTGCTGCTGGAAAAGCCAGTCGAGCCCGGCGCCGGTCCGATGCTGCGGATCATCGTCGACGATGACGGGCGCGGACTATCGGCAGCCGAGCGCGCGCAGGTCTCGCTTCGCGGCCAGCGGCTGGACGAGTCCAAGCCGGGTTCCGGGCTAGGCTTGTCGATCGTGATCGATCTTGCAGCCTTGTACGGCGGCAGCCTTATTCTCGGTGATGCGCCGATCGGAGGGCTGCGGGCGGAACTGGTGCTGCCAGGGGTGTGAACGCCGCTTGGTCTAGCGGCGGATCTCGGGCAGCCGGCTGGAACAGCTGCGCTTCACCCCAATTTCATTATTCCTAAACGACTTCTTAACGCCGGCGCTTTTATTATGCCAGCTGGGCGTGTTTCACCGTCCGCGTGACATCAGCGTACATACCGGGCGCATGAGCCAGACATCGATCGAGCGGTTGAGGGACTATCTCGGGCAGCTTCCGCCGCAGGCGCAAGCTTTGCTGATGCGGGAGTTCGAGCGAGCCATCGAACGCGGCGATGACGTCACGGTCGCCACCTTCGTGCTCGAACAATTGCGTAAGGTCGTGCGCGGAAGCGACGAGGAAACCCGGCCGCGCACCGATGATCCGGCGCGGCTGCTGTTCCGTCCACTCGAACCGTTTCTCATTGACAGCAATTTTCCGGTGCGGCCGGGTCAGATCCGCCGCGCGTCATTGTTGCCGGTTTGGCAATGGCTGATTCGCGACGGCGCGCCCGACCAGGCGCGCGAATTCGAAGCGGCGCTGGCGCTGGTGAGGGAAACTGGAACGACATCCGGTCTCGAACCGGCGATCCGTAAATTCCAGCTCGCCGCAGCGGATGCGATCTGCAAGATCGCCACGCCCGTGCCCGGCGGCGACAAGCCGCGCGAGCTGGCCCGCATCGGCCCACCCAATGTGATCGAGGATATGCTGCCGATCGGCTCGGTTTTGCAGGCCCGCGAGGCAGTGGACGGCCTCAGCGGCCGGCTTCCCAGCAACTTGCGGATGCTCGCGGATTCGCAGATCGGGTCGGTAAGCGCCGCGCTCAACGTTCCCGCGCTGCAAACGCCGCAACTGCTGCCATTCGCGCTGTCGCTGATCATGCAGCGGCTGACTGCGCCGTGGCAAATCATCCGCCTGGCCATCAAGATGGCCGCCTCCGACGATGAAATCCGCGTCGCCACTACTCCCTACGGCGTTGCCGTCAGCATAGCCCTGCACGATCTGTGCTTCCTCGCAGCCTGCTTGAGGACGGATATCAGACGCGGCCATTTCGACAACGTCGCCGAGCATCTCAAGACCTTGCACGACGGCGTGCGCGGCCTGCGGACCGAACTCGACCTTCGCAACGATTCCTCATGGGGCCGACAGCTGACGTCCATCCGCGCCGATATTTCCAACACCTTGCAATCGGAAATCGACAGCGTGCCTGGCCGTGTTCGGCGTATCCTGCGGCAGCGCGCCGACAAGGATATTTCCGTCGGCGCCAAGATCGACACCGTTGAGGTCGAAGAAACCGCCGCACTGATCGATTTCGTCGCGGTGTGCCGCACATACGCCAGCGAACTGGCGATCAACGAGGTCACGCTGCGAACCTATTCCGACTTGCAGCAATATGTCGAAAAGTCCACCGAGGCGCTGGTGCAGTCGTTGCGCGGCGGCGACGCCAAGGCGCGCGCCTACCGGGAGATGCAGGTCAAGGCGGCAGTGCGCTTTTGCGACGTATTGTTCGGCCACGACTATGCGTCGCTGATGAGCAGGGCGGCGGAAAACGCGCTGACCGGCGAGCGCAAGCCGTCAAGAGCCGGATAAAGATCGCGCGTGTCTCGATTGCAATTTCTGGTTGACGCGATCCCAGCGGGAACGTACTTATTTGATATGAACCCATTCATCAATTTCGTCGAACTTGAGAACCGAGTGATCTCAGCGACATATCGAAACCTGATGGTCAGGGCAAAAGTCGTGCTCGTCGACAAGTCCGGTGACGAGCAATTGCCCGATCCGGTCACCACGATCGCGTCGCCCGCCCCCAACGGCCTGCTGAGGATCAGGCTGCCGGACTCCGTCAAACCAGGGGCCTACTATCTGAAAGCGCTAAATGGCCACGGCGAGTTTGCCGCGCAAAGCGTCGAGTTTCTCGTTAGCTGACACAGTATTTTCGCGGGGTTTTCGGCATTTGTCCGCCGCAATTGCAAATCAAAATTGTCGATTGCCGGGCTTGCCGCCCCTGGTGTAAAGCGGCGCATCGGTGCCTCCGTGGGGACGCCGTTTCACCGGAACCCGCTCGATGACATTGTGGTTTGTGTTCGCGCTGATGACGGCCGCGGCGATCTTCGCCGTGCTCTGGCCGTTGGGTCGTGGTGCCCGACTACAAAACGACGGCAGCGAGACGGCCGTCTACAAGGATCAACTCGCCGAGATCGATCGCGACGTTGCCGCCGGGCTGATTGGCTCCTCCGAGGCTGAAGCCGCGCGGGTCGAGATCAGCCGCCGTTTGCTGGCCGCCGCTGATAGTCGGCGCGAGCCGCCCATCGTATCGAACATCAAGTTGCGCCGTTCGGCGGCAGTCATGGCCCTGGTTGGACTTCCGATCGTGGCGGTTGGGTTTTATCTGCCGTTGGGCTCGCCGCGGCTCGGCGATTTTCCGCTGGCACAACGCACCCGTGCGCCCGACGTCACGCAGCCGCTCGACAATCTGGTGGCGCAGGTCGAGCAGCATCTGGAGAAGAATCCAACCGATGGCCGCGGCTGGAACGTGCTTGCGCCGGTACTGGCACGCCTCGGTCGCTACGACGAGGCCGTCCGAGCCTATCACAACTCGATCACTTATAACGGCGATAATGCTGCACTCCGGGCTGATCTCGGCGAGGCGCTTGCCGCCGCGGCGGGTGGCGTCGTCACATCGGAGGCCAAGGCTGAATTCGAACGCGCGGTGGCGATGAACGCCGACGAGGTCAAGGCGCGCTACTTCCTTGGGCTGGCCGCAGAGCAGGACGGCCGCGGCGCGGAAGCCGCGTCGATCTGGCGTGCGATGCTCGCAAAAGCGCCGCCGGATGCGCCGTGGCGTCCGGTGGTTCAAGCGGCATTGGCGCGGGTCGGCGGTTCCAGCGCTCCGGCGCTGTCAGACGATGCGGCAGCTGCGGCAAAAGACATGAGCGAGGCCGACCGCGGCGCGATGATTCGTGGCATGGTCGAGCGCCTCGCTAGCCGATTGAAGCAAAACGGCGACGACGTCGAGGGATGGCTGCGGCTGGTGCGAGCCTATATGGTAATGGGCGATCGCGACAAGGCAAAGGGCGCGCTCACCGACGCCCGTCAGGCCGTTGCCAACGACGCCGAACGGTTGCGACAACTGAATGAGGGCCTGAAAAATCTCGGGCTCGACGGATGAGCATGATGCAGAAAACTGTGAAGCGGTTTTCGGATCACATCACGCACAGCACCAAGGGATACGTATGACGCGCAAGCAGCGGCGTTTGACAATGATCGGCGGCTCGCTCGCAGTGCTCGCGGTCGCGGCGGCACTGGTGTTGAACGCGATGCGCGATTCGATCGTGTTTTTCTCGACGCCGGCGATGGTGGCCGAGAAGCACATCCCCGCAGGCAAACGTTTCCGGCTCGGCGGCCTCGTGCAGCCGGGGTCGCTGGTGCGCGGCGACAACCTGGCGGTTACTTTCCAGGTTGCCGACGGCAGCGCTACCTTGCCGGTTTCCTACAAGGGAATTCTCCCCGATCTGTTTCGCGAAGGGCAGGGGGTGGTCGCCGAAGGCGCAATCGACTCCTCGGGTGTGTTCAAGGCCGACACCGTGCTCGCCAAGCACGACGAGACCTACATGCCCAAGGATGTCGCGGATGCGCTGAAGAAACAGGGGCACTGGAAAGACGATTACGGCGCAAAGCCGGACTACAACGCAAAACCCGCGGGCACCCAGGGAGCCTCGCGCGCGCCACAGGCCGAGCAAGGCGCGCCGCAGCCGAAGCAGGATGCGTCGCAAGCCAAACAAGGTGTTTTGCAGTGATCGCGGAAGCCGGACATTACGCCCTGGTGCTTGCGCTGGCCTTGGCACTGATCCAGTCCACGGTGCCGATCCTCGGCGCGCGCTGGCACGATCCCGCTTTGATGAACGTCGCGCGTTCGACCGCGCTCGCGCAACTGCTGTTCGTGGCGGCATCGTTTGCGGCGCTGGTCACGTTGCACGTCAATTCCGATTTTTCCGTCGTCAACGTATTCGAGAATTCGCACTCCCTGAAGCCGCTGATCTACAAGATCACCGGCGTATGGGGCAATCATGAGGGCTCGATGCTGTTGTGGGTGTCGATCCTGGCATTGTTCGGCGGCCTCGTCGCGGCGTTCGGCAACAACCTGCCGCTGTCGCTGCGTGCCCATGTGCTGGCGGTGCAGGCCTGGGTCGCCAGCGCGTTCTATCTGTTTATCCTCATCACCTCGAACCCATTCCTGCGCATCGCCAATCCGCCGGTCGAGGGCCGCGACCTCAATCCGGTGCTGCAGGATATCGGCCTCGCGGTGCATCCGCCGATGCTCTATCTCGGCTATGTCGGATTCTCGATTTCGTTTTCGTTCGCCGTCGCGGCCCTGCTCGAAGGCCGGATCGATGCGGCATGGGCGCGTTGGGTGCGGCCGTGGACGCTGGTGGCGTGGATATTTCTCACGCTCGGCATCGCGATGGGCTCGTATTGGGCCTATTACGAACTCGGCTGGGGCGGCTGGTGGTTCTGGGACCCGGTCGAGAACGCCTCGCTGATGCCCTGGCTCGCCGGCACCGCGCTGTTGCATTCCGCTGTCGTGATGGAAAAGCGTAACGCGCTCAAGGTCTGGACCATCCTGCTGGCGATCCTGACGTTCTCGCTGTCGCTGCTCGGCACCTTCCTGGTGCGCTCCGGCGTGCTGACATCGGTGCATGCGTTCGCGACCGATCCGACGCGCGGCGTATTCATCCTGCTGATCCTGTGCACCTTCATCGGCGGCAGCTTGACGCTGTACGCGTGGCGGGCCTCGGCGTTAAAGCACGGCGGGCTGTTCGCACCGATCTCGCGGGAAGGCGCGCTGGTGCTCAACAATCTGTTCCTCACCACCGCATGCGCGACGGTGTTTATCGGAACGCTGTATCCGCTAGCGCTGGAGGTCCTGACCGGCGACAAGATTTCGGTCGGCGCACCGTTTTTCAATCTTACCTTCGCGCCATTGTTCCTTCCGTTGATGATCGCGGTGCCGTTCGGGCCATTGCTGGCGTGGAAGCGCGGCGACCTTGTCGGCGCGGCGCAGCGCCTGATCGCCGCCGGCATCGCCGCGTTGATCGCCCTCGCAGTGCTGTGGGCGTGGACCCGTGGCGGCAGCGCTTTCGCGCCGCTTGCGATCGGGCTAGCCGTATTTGTCATCGCGGGTGCGTTGAGCGACCTTGCCGAGCGCACCGGTCTGTTTCGCATGCCGTTTGGAACCGCGATGCGGCGCGCGCGCGGATTGCCACGTTCGACCTGGGGCACGGTGTTCGCCCATGCCGGCGTCGGCGTCGCGCTGATCGGGATCGTTTGCGAAACCACGTGGAACAGCGAATTTATCGGATCGATGAAGCCCGACGAGGTCGCCAAAATCGCCGGCTACGAATTGAAACTCGACGGCCTGACGCAGCGGCAGGGCCCGAATTTTCGCGAAATGATCGCGAAGTTCACAGTCACTCTCGACGGCAAACTGCTCAGCGCCATGACGCCGTCGAAGCGCAACTTTACGACNCGGGGATCATCGACCACCGAGGCTGCGTTGCTGACCCGCGGCGCAAGCCAGCTCTATATTTCGCTCGGCGATACCACCGCCGACGGCGCGATCGCGGTGCGCATCTATCATAAACCGCTGGTGCTGCTGATCTGGTGGGGACCCGTGCTGATGGCGTTTGGCGGCATGCTGTCGCTGTCGGATCGCCGGCTGCGGGTCGGCGCGCCCAAGCCCGCCAAGGCTCTGCGCGGACTGCAGGCTGCGGAATGATCAATTTGAAGCAAACCCTTGCCTGCATTTTTGCCATAGCCGTGATGATGGGATTGTCGGCCGCCTACGCCGTGCAGCCCGACGAGATCATGTCGGATCCGGCAAAGGAATCGCGAGCGCGGGATTTGTCGCGCGAACTGCGCTGCATGGTGTGCCAAAACCAGTCGATCGACGATTCCGAAGCGCCGCTGGCCCGTGATTTGCGGCTCCTGGTGCGCGAGCGGATCACGGCCGGCGACAGCGATGCGCAGGTGATCGATTTCCTGGTGGCGCGCTATGGCGAGTTCGTGCTGCTGAAACCCCGGCTCAAGCCCCACACATTATTGCTGTGGCTATTGCCGCCGCTGGCGCTGACCGGAGGCGGGTTTGCGCTGTGGAGATATAGCCGGCGGCGGGCGCGATCCGCGGCAAACGAAGATCAATCCCTGCGCAAATTGACTTCAGAGGAAGAAACACGGCTGGAACGGCTGATCGCGGCGGAACCGCCGGCGGACAAGCCGGCTTAGCCCTGCGATAAACCCGTTTTCGCCCTGCGATAAACTGCCGCATTCGTATCCCCC
>JGI12053J15887_10000366_pt1 | contig 18038 bp, 14 predicted proteins | sample MedBloCAOM1_O3_FD_15887 | JGI IMG/M metagenome (IMG submission 15887)
GACTTCTCAGGTCCGTTCATCATCGGCTACGGCTCCTCGCCTTCCCAATGCGGGCCGGCAACGGCAGAACCGTTCCGGTCAAACCCGAGATCTCCCAGCTTCCGATGCGATCCCTTTGCACGTGATCTGGCCTTAGACCCCGGCAGGGCGTCGGCACCTCGCATGACGGTGCCGCACATGTTGCCTTCGAGCGAATAAAAACTCTCGGCCCCTGCGATATCGATCTTTCGAGGCTCAATCCCACACCCCATGCAATCGCTGTGTACGCTTCGTCGCCACTGTCGCCAGTGGCCACGCAACACTCACTACCAAGCGGGCGCTACCCCATTCTTGGGCCGGACTTCCACCGGCTGGATCGCACCAGCTTGCGGCTGGCGCACTCATTCGAAGACTTCGTCGGCGGTGAACGGCAGCTTCGCGGGAATTTGGAGACCCAGCGCACCACCCAGTCCTTTGATCCGAGCAACTTGTAGAGCGGGGTCTTCGCCGTGGCGGCGGCCAGTGCGCATTTTTTGTCCCGCAGTCCAACTATGACGGCGCTTCCCTCCTGCACATATTGACGGCAGTTGCCCGCCATACTTTGAGCATTAAGGGGCTCTTCGCGCACACCTATAGCCGACCACCAACCTAGCGGTCGCGATTGTCACACTTGTCCAAATTCGTCGAGCAANAAATTGTTTTTCAGCAATCAAAGCTTTGCCAATCACAAACCGACGGTTGGCATCCCTCTTGCAGTGCGAAGCGTGTGCACGGCACCGCGCCTCCGCGCGATGTGGCCTCGCAACGAACGCAAAGATGGGGTGCATATCGATGTTTGGATTCGAGAAAGCCCACCCGCTCCGGGTTGCAGGCATCGCGCTCGCTATCGGGATTTCGACAATTGCCGCCGGTTCTGCACGGGCAGAAACGGTTTTGCGCATCGCGATGACTGCCGCCGATATTCCGGATTGGCGCGGGCAACCCGACCAGGGGTTCGAGGGAAATCGTTTCGTCGCCAATTCGCTCTATGACCCGCTAATCAGCTGGGATTTGTCGAGCAGCGACAAGGAAGTCATCGTTCGGCCGGCACTAGCGAACAAGTGGTCTGTCGACCCAAGCGATACCAAGAAGTGGGTATTCGAGCTGCGCGACGATGTGAAGTTTCATGATGGCTGTGCATGGAACGCAGACGCGGCGGTGTGGAATTTCGAGCGACTGCTGTCCGATAAGCATCCAGCTTTCGCGGCGTTCAACTTCGCCCGCGCCCGCGCCCGTACCAACAACATCGAGCGAATCGAAAAGATCGATGACTACAAGATCGCGATCTACACAAAGATTCCAGAATCGCTCTTCTACTACAATATGCCATTCCTATTCATGCTGTCGAAGTGCGCGCTCGACAAGGCCGGCAACGACTACAACGTCTATGCAAAGGCGCCAGTTGGATCGGGTCCTTATAAGTTTGCAAGCGTGGTGCTTCACGAGCGCCTCGAGCTGATCAAGAACGCCGACTATTGGGACAAGAAACGCATTCCGAAGCACGACCGAGTGGTGCTGCTACCGATGCCTGAGGTCACGACGCGTGTCGCCGCGCTTTTATCAGGTCAGGTCGATTTCATCGAGGCGCCGTCGCCGGATACCATCCCTGCACTCAACTCGGCCGGAATGACGATAGTCACCAATGTCTACCCGCATACCTGGCCCTATCTTTTGAACAACGCGCGCGGTCCTTTCAAGGACCTTAAAGTTCGCCAAGCGGCCAACTACGCGATGAATCGCAGCGAGATGGTCGGTCTTTTGCCGGGTGTCGCCGTACCAAGCAACGGCATCTTTATTCCGACGCAGAGGTGGTACGGCAAGCCGTTCCAATATGCCTACGATCCAAAGAAGGCGACCGCGCTGCTCAAAGAGGCCGGGTGTTATCCTTGCGAGATTTCTATCGCAATCTCGACGTCCGGTTCCGGTCAAATGCAGCCGCTACCGATGAACGAGCTGGTCAAGGAACAACTTGAGGCTGTTGGCTTCAAAGTCAAGTTCGCCACGCTCGATTGGAATTCCCTGATCGACATCTACTTCAAGGGCCAGTCGACCTTCCCTTACGACGGCGTGAATTTCTCGAGCGGCGCCACTGATCCCCTCAGCTTCGTCAAAAGCACTATGACGGCCTACAAGTCACCCATTGGCTCGAACTGGGGCTGGTACTCCAATCCGGAGGTGGACGAACTGGGCAATGCGGTTCTGTCGAGCTTTGACCCGACTGTTCAAGATGAACTCATAACCAAAATTCACGAGGCCGTTGTGCGCGGTGCGCGCAACCTGATGATCGTGAGCGATCTTAATCCACGCGCTATGTCGCCGAAGGTGAAAGGATTCGTGCAGGCTCAGAGCTGGTTCCAGGACATCACCCAGATCTACATCGCCGACAAGTAATCGCGGTGCGAGGAGCGCTGGACAGGCAAGAAAAGAGATTCGTTCATGTGGTACTACGCCCTGCGCAGAATCTTGTTGGCCGTCCCAATTGCGCTCGGCGTCAGTGTGATCTGCTTCGCCCTGGTCTATCTGGCTCCTGGCGATCCGCTCCAATCGCTGATCCCGGCCGAGGCAAAACCGGAGGATGTCGAACAGATCAGGCGCCTCTACGGCTTCGATAAGCCGGTTCCGGTTCAGTACCTGATATGGCTCAAGCGTGCCGTGAGCGGCGATCTCGGGGTATCCCTGCAGACTGCCCGTCCGGTCTTGCTCGAAGTCATGAATGCACTGTCAAATACGATCATCATCTCGGCAGGCGCCGTGCTCGTCGCGTTCACTCTCGCCTTTGTGATGGGCACTGTCGCCGCCTACCACATCGGACGGCCGGCCGACCGATTCGTGACCTCGGCCGCTGTGATCGGCGTCAGTATTCCGAACTACTGGCTTGGCATTGTACTGGTCATAATCTTTGCGGTGAAGCTTGGCGTTCTGCCAGCAACGGGCATGGGATCGAAGGGGTCGACCAGCTTTAGTCTCCTCGATTGGGAGCAAGCCAAATACGCGATCCTTCCGATGCTTACCATGACGCTGGTACCGCTCGGCATCATTATGCGCACGACGCGCTCCGCGGTGGCCGATGCGCTTAACCAGGACTTTGTCGAAATGCTGCGCGCTAAGGGTTTGGGGCCGGCTGCTGTTTTGAGGCATGCGATTCGCAACGCGCTGCCGCAGGTGCTTACCGTGATGGGCCTGCAATTCGGTTACCTGGTCGGCGGCTCGATCCTTGTGGAAACCATCTTCACTTGGCCCGGCACCGGCTTCCTCATGAGCAAGGCCATTCTGACACGCGACGTTCCGCTGCTGCAGGGTGCGGTTTTGATACTCGCGCTGAACTTCGTCGCCATCAATCTGCTTGTCGATCTCGTTCAAACCGCGATCGATCCCCGCATCAAGCGGACCTGATCGCGTACAAGGTCTCAATGAGCAATGTCGGCATCGCCGCGGCTGCCCCTGAGATTGCGAACAATCTCTCTAGACCCGTCGTGCGCGGCTATTGGAAGTCTGTCGGGCACCGGCTTCGGTATGACTACGTCACCCTGTTCTTCCTCTCGATCATTCTTGTCATCGCACTGCTTGCGGTCCTGGCGCCGCTGCTCGCCCCTTTCGACCCGACCAAAACAAGCATGATCAATCGCATGAAGCCGATCGGTTATCGCGATTTCATGCTCGGCACGGACGAGCTCGGGCGCGACATGCTGTCTCGTTTACTGTGGGGCGGCCGGGTCTCGTTGATGATGGGGCTCGTCCCGGTCTTTCTTGCCACGATCATCGGAGGATTCATGGGCGTGGTCGCCGGCTTCGTTGGCGGGTACGTCAACATGGCGGTCATGCGTACGATGGATATATTCTACGCCTTCCCGTCAGTGCTGCTTGCGATCGCGATCTCGGGAACGCTCGGCGGCGGCACGGTGAACGGCCTATTGGCGCTGACGCTGGTGTTTATCCCGGCGATGTGCCGCGTCGCCGAGTCGGCGACCACCCAGGTTAGGAACCTCGACTTCGTAGAAGCTGCTCGCGCCAGCGGAGCCGGAACGCTCTCCCTCATTCTGCATCATGTGCTCGGCAACGTGTTGGGACCAGTCTTCATCTATGCATCGAGCCTGATCTCGGTCTCCGTCCTCCTCGCCTCGGGCCTGTCGTTCCTCGGCCTTGGTGTCGAGCCGCCGACACCGGACTGGGGTCTGATGTTGTCGACGCTACGCTCGGGAATCTACGTCCAACCTCTGGTCTGCGCGCTACCGGGCGTCGTTATCTTCATTACTTCACTATCATTTAATCTCGTCAGTGACGGGCTGCGCCGCGCGATGGATGTGAAAGCCTGACCGAAAGTGAAGGCAAATATGACCTCGCCCCCGGATTCCACCCTCCCCAGCCTTGGAGTGGCTCCCGCGAAAGACCCGCGCGACCGCGGCGGCGCAAAGCAACCCATGCTCATCGCGAAACATCTGAAGAAATACTTCCCAATCCACGGCGGCGCGCTGCAACGAAGGATCGGGCAGGTGCAGGCGGTCGACGACGTAAGCTTCTCCGTACTCAAGGGTGAGACGGTTGGCGTTGTTGGCGAGTCGGGCTGCGGCAAATCGACGTTGGCCCGCCTCCTAATGCACTTGATCCCAAAAGACTCGGGCGAGCTGGTGTTCGATGGCGAGTTGATTGGCGAAGCGCGCGGGCTGTCGCTTCGTGAGCTGCGACGCAACATGCAGATAGTGTTCCAGGACAGCTACTCGTCACTTAATCCGCGCCTCCCGATCGAAGCGACGATTGCCTATGGTCCTCGCGTCCACGGCATGACTCGGGCCGATGCAAAGAAGCAGGCTCGCGATCTGCTCGACAAAGTCGGATTGCGGCCCGAGTTGTTCGGCGCACGTTATCCTCATGAGCTATCGGGCGGGCAGAAGCAGCGCGTCAATATCGCGCGCGCACTTGCGCTCAACCCGCGCATGCTGATCCTCGATGAAGCGGTGTCGGCGCTCGACAAATCGGTGGGTGCTCAGGTCCTAAACCTGCTCGGCTACCTTAAGCGTCATTTTAATTTGACCTATCTGTTCATCTCGCATGACCTAAGCGTGGTGCAGTACATTTCGGACAGGGTTCTAGTGATGTACCTCGGCCAGATTGTCGAGATCGGGCCGGTCGATTCGATCTACAAGAGTCCTCGCCATCCCTACACAAAAGCGCTGCTGAATTCCCGGCTCGCCCTGGACCCAACCGAACGCATAGATGAAGCCCCGATCCACGGCGATCCTCCGAATCCGATCAATCCGCCGAGCGGATGCCGGTTCTCCACCCGTTGCCCCTGTTCGGAAGCAATCTGCGAAACCAAGTCGCCAAAGCTCGGCAACAGCACGCCGGATGCACATCTCGTCTCTTGTCACATGGCGAATCCGGGGTCCGGGCACAGTCGGGCCGGACAACAGCCGACCGATGCCCTGCGGCGCGCATCGGAAACGTGCGCTGGATACAAACGGGTGAGGTCCACACATGGCGCTTGATCNGGCCAAACCCCTTGTCCAGGTTAAAGACCTCACGGTCAAATTCGTAAGCCGCGAGACGACAACGCAAGCCGTGAATGGGGTCACGTTCGACCTCATGCCAGGCGAAGTGCTTTGCATCATCGGCGAATCCGGCTCCGGTAAATCGGTGACAATGCGCGCCCTGATGCGGCTGTTGCCGCCCCAACATTCGGTGCTGTCCGGCCATGTGCGTGTTGGTGAACACCACATCCTTGCAATGAACGATCGTCAGCTTCGCGACATCCGTGGCTCCCTGATCTCAATGATCTTCCAGGAGCCGATGACCGCGTTCGATCCAGTTTACAGCATCGGCCATCAGATCGCGGAGACGGTCATGCGCCATGAGGGCTGCTCCAAACGAGCAGGCCTGCAGCGCGCGCTCGAGCTGCTTCAACTGGTGAAAGTTCCCTCTCCGGAACGCCGGCTCAAGGCCTATCCCCATGAATTGTCCGGCGGCTTGCGTCAGCGCGCCATGATCGCTGTGGCGCTAGCGTGTCGACCGAGCCTGCTGCTCGCCGACGAGCCAACCACGGCGCTCGATGCCACGGTCCAGATCCAGGTTCTCGTGCTGCTTCGAAAGCTCCAACAAAAGCTCGGAATGGGCATGATCTTCGTCACCCACGACATGGGAGTCGCGGCCCAGATCGCGGACAAGGTTGCTGTCATGTATGCCGGGCGCATCGTCGAATGTGGAAATGTTGCCGACGTACTGATGCATCCCAGCCATCCGTACACATTGGCGATGCTCTCGTCGACGGTGCACGGCCAGCCCCGCGGACGCGACATCGAGGCTATCCGGGGCAGCCCGCCCGATCTGCGGCGCCCGATCGTCGGCTGCAGCTTCGCGCCTCGCTGCAAGTTTGCGATCACAAGCTGCACACAAAGTCTGCCAGAACCAGTTGCCGTGAATGGCGACAAATACGCTTGCTGTACCCGCATCGGCCATCTCACGGAAATGCCGGAAATAGCGATCGCTTGAACCTTCGAATTTTCTCCCAAACCAAGGAGTAGACACCATGCACGATCTGACAATGCCGCAATGGGCAATCGACCGCGTCCTGCTGCGCCGCGGAAAATTGCACGTCTTCGAAGATATCGATCCGCGCAAGACCGCGCTGATCGTGGTCGATCTGCAGAACGGCTTCATGGTGCCCGAGCACACACCGATGCCGGTGAAGACCGCCGTAGAAACCGTGCCCCATGTTAATCGGCTGGCGACGGCGGTACGCGAGACCGGCGGCAAGGTGTTTTGGATTAAGAACACCACGGATGCGACCAGCCTGCAGGAATGGTCAAGTTGGTTCGCAATGAGCCGGCCCGAACTGCTGCAGGAGCGGATCGTCGCTTTCACGATTGGTTCGCCAGGCCACGATGTACATCCGGACCTCGATGTGAGGAGTGAGGACGAAATCGTGCTCAAGTACCGCTTCAGCGCCTTTATTCAGGGCTCGTCGGACCTGCCGGCACGTCTGAAGGCCGGCGGCTTCGAATATGTGCTGATCACCGGTACGGTGACAAACGTGTGCTGCGAATCGTCGGCGCGCGACGCCATGATGCTCAACTTCNAGACGATCATGGTCNGCGACTGCAATTCAGCGCACAGCGATGCCGAGCATACCGCCACGCTGGCCGCTTTTTACGCGATATTCGGCGATGTGATGGATGCGAACACCTTGATCGGATTTCTCCGCACCAACGCTGCGCTCCAGACGAAGGCAGCCTGACATCGCCAATCGATCGAGGTTCGCGAAATACACTCAACGGAGTACGTTGACATGGACGCTATGAATACCAGCAAAAAGGTACGAATTGCCCACCTAGCTGGGCCGACGGCAACCATCCAGAACACGCCGCCGCTCATTACCTCGAACAAGGCACGCGCCAAGCATGGCTTGCCATTGCTCACGGATGCGGACGGCGCACCACTGCCGCACGACGCGCTGCGCAGCCAGCGCCTCGCAGCCCCGGCGAAGGTCTACGTGGAGCAATTTTCGGCCCATCCATTAGAATCCGACGTGGCCGAACTCTATGGGCCTCCTGACGGATACATCGGCGCGGATGGCGTGTTCCGAAAGGAACGCCAGGATGAAAGCGACAAGGCGGTCTATGAGATTGAGTTGAAGCCTGAAGACGGTTTGTATCCTCTTCCGTATATGGCGGTTCAGGTCGACGGAAAGGCGTGGGATGAGGAATGCACCTCGCCAGGTTCTCCCATAGGCCGCCAGGGCTTCTTCCCCGACGGCTCGCGCAGCTTCGAGGAAATCGATCGTATGTCGATCGGCGTCGACGGCACCGCCAGCCTACTGTCTTCTATCGCATCGGTGGACTTCTACCGCGGCGTACCGCCGAGCGGCTTCACCAAGGGTCTGCCAGAACACCGGCGCGCGGACAAAGGCAAGGGCGACATTCCCCCAGAAGTCCGGGGCAAAGATTTCTACGGATACAAGCCTTATCATCTCGCATCCGCTCCGCCGCGGCCGGCGTTGGCGAAGGCGACCAACGATATGCAGGCGCTGGTATCAAGCGGCGACTACGATGGCATGATCTGGACCCAAGGCAGCCCACAGGTCGAAGAGAGCGCCTACTGGTTCAACCTCCTGATCGACACGACCTTGCCGATCTGCGGCAATGCGGCGCAACGTCCGCAGGGCCAGAATAGCGCTGACGGGCCGGCCAACATCGTGGATTCCGCCCGGTACATTAGATCGCGCGTCTGGGCAGATGAGAAAGGCCGCAATCGTTGCGGCGTCGTGGTGATCCAGGAGCAGCAGCTATTTGCTGCCCGAGAGGTCGCCAAGGTAGATGCACGCCCGGGCGGCTATGTGGCGACCGGAGGCCACGGCGGCATCATCGGAAATATCAGTCACACTGGANGGATCGCGCTCACGTATCTGCCCGTGTTCAAACATACCTATCTGTCGGATCTGAAAATNACCACGCTACCNAAGTCCGTAATGGCGGTAAAAAAAGGTTCAAAAAGCATTGAAATGGTCGAGGTCGCCGTAAAGGACGCGAAAGGCAAGCTGCTCGGCGATGCCATACCTGTCGTCACTATCTCGACTGATGGCAGCTACTCCGGAATGGACTACGGAGATGACCCTTCGCGCGAACTCGACCTGATCGCTTCCATCGAGCACAAGCTTAGCCTCGGCATACTCGCCGGCTTCGTCATCCAAGGCCTGGTGCCCTACGGTTCGACACCATCGCAGGCACGCCACAAGCTGATGCTCAAAGCTGCATTTAGCGGCATACCTGTCGCCAAGGTGGGACGCGGCACTCCCATGGGTTTCGCCGACCCGCACGACTTCCAGATCGCCGCCACCAACCTTACTGCAACCAAGGCTCGGTTCTTGCTGATGGCCTGCTTGCTGAAGTTCGGCAGCCTGCCGCCGGCGATAGATCCGGACAAACCCACGAGTGAGGAGCTCGACGCCATCCGCAAAGCAGTTGCTGCATATCAGTCGGTTTTCAATACGCATTGACCAACAGTTAGAAAATGGCGCCGAGTTGTCGAGCAACAGCAGGTCGGCGCCGATATCGGCATTCGGCGTACTGATCAGGATCGGCTGCGCTGCCGATCTGATGTTCGCGGTTCGCACGCCACGGGGGGGCAAGTGGCCGGCCGTGCGTTAAGCTTGAAGATGCGCGGCATCGCTAAGGCGGAGGGCCATCGACGCGCGCGCGAATTTCTCGACCTCGTACAGATTCGGTAGGAAAGCAGACGTGACGTGGACATGCCAAAATCGAAGTGAATGACTCAGAACGGACATCACCGCGGCCAGCGAATCTGTGGTCGAAGCCCGGATGTCCTGGTGACAACGGCCAGCCGCTGCGAAATTTGTGCGATTTACACCCTCTTAGAATGCGGCTTCTCTGGCAGCGGTCCAAACGCTGGCGGCGGGATGCGGCGCTTGGACGCCGCTTCGTAGGCCGAGGCGACCTTCAGGAGAACATCCTCCTTGCCCGGCTCGGCGCGGAACACCAATGAGAAGGGCAGCCCGGGCGCCGGGATTGTCGTCGGCTTGTGTGATGCTTTCGAAATATAACGCGAGCCATCCGCGCTGAGCGCGTACACCGGATCGTACACGGTGGTAACGTAACCTGCTGGGATCAGCACCTCGGTTAGGCCCGCGTTCGGGCCGCTCTGGGATTCGGGCGTAAGGTTGGCCCGAATGTCGTATTGGTGCGGATGGCCGATGAGCCCGGGCGGCCACGGCGTGTGCAGGCGCACCAGAGCGTCGAGCTTGTTCTCTAGGATCACCATCATGTCGACGCGGCGCAGAAGCTCGCGCAGCATGATTCGCTCGTTTACTCCCTGGCGCCCGAGCAGCGGATTGCGCGGGTCGCTGATCTCTTCCCAGTTGATGAACGCGGCACGCTGATCATCGCCCCAGAACTTCGAACGCGCGTTGAGCGCCGCCCAATCGGCCAACGACTCAGCAAAGCCCACTTTCTTCCAGTCCTCCGCGCGCCGCATCAGATATTGTGAGATGTGAAAGCGAAACGTGTTTGCGAGTTCCTGATCCTGAATGGTGCCTAGGTCGAGGTTGGACGGCGGATCAATCCGCCCTTCTGCCATCGCGACCATGTAATCAATCGGCTGCATCTTGCCGGTGCCGAAGCTTTNGCCAGGCAGGAACTCGGTCGGCACGATCGCGGCGGCGAAATCCTTGAACACTGGCTGCCCATCCCGGCCGATCCGAAACAGGAGATCGGGCATGAATACCGGCACGAGCTTCGCCAGCGCGCGGCGGAAGTCGGTCTTCATTTTCGCGACGGCTGGGTCGGCCTGCCACAGCGGATCAGAGGATTCCACTAGCGTGACGCCAAGGTGAGCGGCCAGGACTTCGTTGATCTCCTTAACCGCCGCGGTGACGATCGGCTGTTCGGTCTTGGAGCCCTTCGGGATCACCATTGACTCGCGGATGACGCCGAGGCGCAACCCCTTGAGCGCGCCAGGCGTGTCCGGTGTCGACACGTGACTCGCATAGGGGGTGCTGAGCACGGAAGAGCGCGGCACGGTCGTGTAGGGATCGCGCGGGTCGTAGTAGCCCTCGACCGGGTCTTTTAGCGCATCGAGGATCTTTGCGCAGTCTGCGATCTTTCGGGCGTGGATGCCACTGCGGTCGCAATAGATGTCCGCGCCGATGGCGCCGCCGTCGAAGCCCAGCATCGCTTTGTGCGGCAGGATCAGCGCCACCGAATTGTGGTTGGACGGGCCACGGCAGGACGCGCGCGTTTCCTCCCCCAGGCTCGCCATCACCATGTTGGTGCTCACCGACACGGCCGAACCGGAACTCGAGCCGAGCGACGCCGAGCGCGTGGTGTCATACGGATTGGATGGATTCCCGGCCCAGGTGCTGCGCTGATAGCCAAGGGTCGAGGGCAGCACCTTGTTGGGCTTGTTGCGACCACCGGGATCGCCCGCGCGGCCGTTGTATTCGCTGTTCACCGCCTTGGCGAAGATGATGGCGCCCTTGTTGCGGAGTTGCTCGACCAGGATGTGATCGCGTGCCGGAACGTCCATGTCGTAGGCGGCGTCGCCGCCGCCGGTCGAGCGCATGTCCTTGGTGTCGAAAGGGTCCTTGAACGAGAACACCACGCCATACATCGGCATCCTCTCAAGGTCCGGATGGCGGCCGTATGTGGCGTCGAGTTCGGCGGCCCGCTCCAACGCATCTGGCAGATGCCGGAAGTATTCACAGACCGGCGGCGCGTTCGGGGGCAGCGGCCCCTTGGAAGGGTGCAGATCGAAATCGCCCTTGCAGGTGACCGACCGCTCGCCGCGAATATTGAGCGTACCAAGGGCGTTGACCTGACCCGCGTTCGGAATGCCGACGATCGTGCCGAACTGCTGCTGCACGCTCGGATCCGAGGCGGTCGGCTCCATGCGGCCGTATTCGAGCGGCAGCCCCTTGTACTTGTCGAGGTCGGGCAGTAGCGCAGACATCTTCACCGTCTTTGTCGGGAAGCGCAGCGGCTCCTTGCCGCGCACAGCCCCGGTTGCCGGTGTGATGTCGGCGCCGTCCTCGGTGACCAGCATGCTGGGAACGCCGTTATAGGCATGCACCCGCGCGATGTAGTGCTCGACCACCGCGACAACGGTGGTCTGCCCCGCTCGGATCGCGTCATGCAGGTTGTCGATGGTCGCTTCTTCCAGGCAAAATGGAGTGTCGTGAACGCTCAACACCTTGGTCATGAAGACCTCCTCTTTTTTCAAAGTCTGAAAGGTCGGCACGGCGCACTCGTCAGGCGCGATGCCTAGCCCCATCTCCAGCCTAATCCACAGTCACCTGGGTTAGGTCCTGATACCAACTCTGCACCTGTTTGAACCCTTTCACTTTCGGGCTGAGCGCGCGCGGATTCAGATCGTGCACCACGAAAAGCCATGGCGCATCGTCGACGACGAGCGCGTGAGCCTGCGCGACAAGGGCATCGCGCGGGCCGGGATCGAACGTCTCAAATGCTTTCGATAAAAGCTCGTCGACCTTGGGATTCTTGTACAGGCTCCAGTTAGAGCCGTTAGGCGGAAAACCTTGGCTGTGGAAGTTGAGGAAAAATTGCGTCGGGTCGGAGAGCGGAAGACCGTGGTTCACGACGTCCCTGTGGGGCGCGTTCGCCGTGCCCGGCGGTACCGAGCGCATGGTCGTGAGCATGGTGCCCCAATCCACGACCTCGTATTCAATCTCCACGTTGATGTCCCGCAGGTTCTGCTGGATGAACTCGCCCATCGGCAGCGGCACCATGTTGCCTGAACCTGCGGTCGGAAGCTGGATCTTCAGCTTCAACGGCTTGCCCGGGCCATATCCCGCTTCCTTCAGCAGCGCTTTGGCCTTTTCCGGATCGTATTTGAACTGTTCCTTGGGTTGGCCGAAATACTTGTAAGTCTTAGGCCACGGGCCGGCTGCCGGAATGGCGGTCCCGCCGAGCATCTCGACCAGGCTTTCGCGGTCGATGGCGTAGTTCATGGCCAGACGAACGCGCCTGTCGCTGAGCGGAGACGGCGCAACATTGTTTGCATGCCACGCCCAGACATGCGGATAGGGCTTGGTGACGATCTGAAAGCCGGCGCTCTTGAGCCCCGGAATCGAGTCTGGCGCGGGATATTCGATCCAGTCGACCGCACCTGAACGTAGTGCCGCCACCCGAGTGTTAGCATCCGGGATCGGCATCAGGATGACCTTCTGCACTTTCGGCACGCGCGCCTTGTCCCAATAATCGTCGAAGCGTGAGAGTTCGATGGCGGTACGCGCCGTCACCTTGTCGACTTTGAAGGGCCCCGTCCCGGCTGGCGCCTTCTGGAAGTCCTGCCAATTGCCGATCTTTTGGTATTGCGTCGGGCTGACGATGAAGACGCGCGAGATCAGATAAGGCAGCATGCTGAACGGAAGGCGGGTATAGAGTGCGATCTGGCTGTCACTGATCTTCTCGTATTTCGCGACCTGCGAGGTGTAGGTGCGGTAAAACCCCGCCTGGGCGCGATCGTAATGCGGTGCCTTGTCGTTGAGGTGCCGGTCGAAATTCCAGATGATGTCCTCGGCCGTGAGCGTCGTACCATCATGAAACTTCACGCCCTGGCGCAGCGTGAAAATCCAGCGCAGATGATTCTGCGGATCAATGTGCCATTCGCTCGCCAATCCCGGCGCGAGGTCCGCGAGCTGCTCGGTGTTGGTCAAGTCCCAATTCACCAGCGCGTCATAGATTGGATAGCCAGCGAAGCGGCCTCCTTCGCTGCCATTGTCAGGAATTCCGCCGGTGGTCGGCACGTCGGATGTCGTCATCGCGATCCGAAGGGTCTGCGCGGCCGCCGGAGCAAGCGTGGATGCGCATGCGACCACGGCCGCAATCGCATAAATTCGAAGCTTCCGCATGGATAACTCCTGTCATGTTGTTATTTTTCCTCCCAGGACACCGTTTCGACGACGTTCATCAGTTCCGGACATCCATCGCAGTCCGCAGGCCGTCACTCGTGAGATTGAAGCAGATGCTGGTCATGAAAATGCACACGCCGGGCAATGTCGCGAGCAGCGGTTGCGTATAGATCGCCGACCGGAGCGTGTTGAGCATCAAGCCCCACTCTGCCTCGGGCGGTTTGACGCCGAGCCCGATGAAGGACATGCCGGCCGCGAGGATCATCGAAACGCTGACCAGCGTGGTTGCGTATACGAAGATCGGGCCAAGCACGTTCGGCAGCACATGCATACGCATGATGCGGAACGCACCCGCGCCGGTGGCGCGCGCGGCGTCGACGAATTCGAGATTGCGCACGCTCGTCGTCACGCTTTCCGATACGCGGATCATTGGCGGGATGAAAACAATCGTCAGTGCCGTGATGGCGTTATAGATGCCGGGCCCGAGCGCGCCGCTGATTGCGACGGCGAGCAAAACCGATGGAAATGCGTAGAATACATCGGTGGTGCGCATGATCAGCATGTTGACCTTGCCACCGACGTAACCGGCGGTCATCCCAAGCATCCCGCCGATGAGCGTGGCTACAACGACCGGCGTGATGCCGACGAACCATGACAGCCGTCCGCCGTAGAGCAGCCGGGTGAGCATGTCGCGGCCGAGTTCGTCTGTCCCCAGCCAATGTCCTCTAAAGCCCGGCGGCTTGAGCCGCCGCACCATGGCGCCCTGAAGCGGGTCGTACGGTGCAAGCAGCGGCGCGAAGACTGTCGCCAGAAGCATCAGGATCAGGATCGTGATGCAGACGAGCGTCACTGGATCGCGCCGCAGGCGCTGGCCGACGCCCGACCAATAGCCGAGACTCTCCGCCTTGCGCGCCGGCTCAATGGCACGTGCAGTATCCGAATGTCGTAGGGAAATGTCGGTCATCGCCGGCGCATCCGCGGATCGAGCGCCGTCTGGATCAGGTCCACCACGAGGTTGAGCACGACAAAAAACATCGCGAGTACCAGCGTGGTGCCCTGCAGCACCGGGAGGTCGCGCTGGAAGATCGCCTGATTGAGCATCATCCCGGTTCCGGGCCAGGAAAACACTGTTTCGACGAGGATGGATCCACCCATCAGATAGCCGAGCTGCAGGCCCATCACGGCGAGCGCGACCGGGGCGACGTTTTTCGCCACGTGGTAATAGATGCGCAAACGGGAAAGCCCCTTGCCACGCAACGTCATCACGAAATCCTGATTCAAGATTTCGATCACCGCGCCGCGGACCGTGCGCGTCACAAGGCCGGCGGGAATGACCGACAGCGTTACGGCCGGCAGGACGAGATGCTGTATGTGCACCCAGTCCCACGCCCAATCGCCTGGACCCGCCCCGATTGACGGCAACAGGTTGAGCATCACGCTGAAAATGATCACCAGCACCATACCGAGCCAATAGTGCGGCACGGACACGCCGGCGATGGCGATGCCGACTAGCGTGCGGTCGATCCACGTGCCGTGGAACATCGCCGATGTTCCACCAAACACGCAGCCAAATGCGAAACCGAGCGCCGCTGCAGAGAACGCCAGAACAAGGGTCTTGCCGGCAGCCGCCATCAGGTCGGCCGCAACAGACCGCCGATTGGCGATCGAACGACCGAGGTCGCCTTGCACCACGCGTGACAGCCACAGACCAAATTGGATCGGCAGCGGCCTGTCGAGGCCGTAGTCTTTGCGCATCTGGTCGACCACGACCTTTGGCGCGTCCGGAGGCACGATCGCGTTGATGGGATCGCCGGGGGCGATATGGACCAGCATGAAGCAGATCAAGCTGACGGCCAAAGCGATCGGGATCGCGTACAAGACCCGGCGCAAGATGTAGAGGATCATGGCAGGGCTCCTCTAAGCCGCGCGCGTTGTTGTCGAGGACGACGCATCGCCGCGATGGTCGACGAGGCGGACACATCGGGCAACGCGCCCTTCCATCCCTGTGCGCAGTTCCGGGACGGCTTCCAGACATCGCGGCTCCGTGTAAGTGCAACGCGGCGCGAACGCGCAGCCTTCGGGCAGTTTGCGCAAGTCCGGCGGAGCACCGGGAATTGTCGTCAGCATCGTTCCGCGCAACCCTTCGTGCACGGTCGCGCCGAGCAGGCCGCACGAATAGGGATGCAGCGGTGAACCCATCACGGCGTCAACGGGGCCCTCTTCGACGATGCGGCCGGCATACATGACCGCGATCCGATCGGCGATTTCGCCCGCAACGCCGAGATCATGCGTAACGAAGATCATGCCCATGCCGAGTTCCTGCTGCAGGTTGCGCAACAGCAGAAGGATCTGAATCTGGACCGTGGCGTCCAGCGCCGTGGTCGGCTCGTCGGCAAGGAGCAGCTTCGGACGGCAGGCCAGCGCGATCGCGATCATGGCGCGCTGACGCAGGCCGCCGGAGAGTTCGTGCGGATAGGATGCGAGGCGCCGCGCGGCGGATGGGATTTGCACGAGATCCAGCAACTCCAACGCGCGCCGGGAAGCCTCGCGCCGGCGCACGCGCTCATGGCGAAGGATCGCCTCCGTAATCTGCTGGCCGATGGTGAACACGGGATCGAGCGACGTCATCGGCTCCTGCGGAATCATCGCAACGACCGGGCCGCGAATTTCCTCGAGCGCTTGTTCGGAGGCCGTCATGATGTCATGGCCGTCGACGCGAAGCGTCCCCAGCATCTGCGTGATTGCCGGCGGGTTCAGTCGCATGAGCGAGCGCAGCGTCACCGACTTGCCGGATCCGCTTTCGCCGAGAATGCACAGGACCTCCCGCGGATGGACATCGAAGTCGACGCCGTTCACGGCATGGATCGTTGAGTCGTGGGTGCGAAATCTCACGGTCAGATCGCGCGCGGTGGCGAGGGATTCGCTCATCTCAGGCCGCCGCTTTTGGCGCCAGCGTATGGCCGCTGGAGGGAACCAGCGCGAGGCAGGCGGCCGCATGCTTTGCGGCCGCGCCCACCCCGACACCGATCGGTTGAGCCGGCGGCACTATCTCACCGCACAAAGGCTCAGCGATCGCGCACCGCGTCCGGAACCGGCACCCCGACGGAGGGTTGATAGGGTTCGGCGGATCGCCGACCAGCGGCGGGTGCGTGCGCCGTCGTTTCGGGTCCATGGAGGGGCGGCTCGCGAGTAAGGCCTGGGTGTAAGGATGGCCCGGCGTCCGGAAGATCGCTCCAACAGGCCCAATCTCCGCAAGCCGTCCGAGGTACATCACCATGACGCGATCGGCGACATGATAAACCACGTTGAGATCATGGCTGATGAACAGATAAGTTAGGCCGAACTGCCGCTTCAGCGTCATCAGCAGGTTGAGGACCTGCGCCTCGACCGATTTGTCGAGCGCGGACACCGGCTCGTCGAGGATCAGCAGCCGCGGCTGCAGCGCGAGCGCACGCGCAATATTCACGCGCTGGCGTTGCCCGCCAGACAACTCGTGGGGATAACGCCGCGCGAACTGCCCAGGCGCTAGGCCGACAGCTTCGAGCAGCTCACGCGACCTCGTAACCGCCCCCGCGTGATCCAGCCCGTGCACCATAGGCCCGAATGCAATGGACTCCTGGATCGTCAGCCGCGGGTTTAGAGACGCATAGCTATCCTGGAAAACCATCTGCACCTGGCGACGGTATTCTTTCAGGGGCAACGCCTGAGAGCCCACAGCCTCGCCATCGAAAATGATTTCGCCCGCGCTCGGATCGAGCAGCGCCATAATCAGACGAGACGTTGTGGATTTTCCGCAGCCGGATTCCCCGACAATCGCGAGCGTCTCGCCTTTCCAAAGATCGAAATCCAGATTGTCGACGGCTTTAACCGTACCGGCCCGTCCGAACATAGCGCCCTTGATCGGAAAGTGTTTGGTCAGTTCTCGTACCAGCAGCAGCGGCTGCGCCGGCCCGCCTCGATCGGCCGAGTGCGTCATGGTCTCCAAGAACGCCTCTTCAGTTACGCCAGACCGTTCGCCTGCCAGACGGCAGATTTAAATCGATAACTAACATGCAAGAGTCGTTCCTCTCGGCTGATATTTCGTGCAAGCGTGCCGCAAGTTTCGGCATGAGCAAGTGCATTTCGTCCCTTCCGCTGTCTAAGCTGCACCATGACTCTCTGTAGCGGCGAACGATCTCGCGACAGCGCTCCTCGATGTCCTCGAAAGAGAGGTCCAAGAAGCACTGGGCATCTGCGGCGACGACCCGATGAAGGCATTCGCATAACGCTTATCGCCAATGCGTTTCTGGAAGCGCTCGCATCGACCAGCTTGCGCGTTAGCGAAACGACCTCGACGTTTACTTCTGCCATCCGCAAAGGCCGTGGCAGCGCGGTTCCAATGAGAACACCAATGGTCTGCTGAGAAAGTCTTTCGAAGGGAACCGACTTGCGGTGTACTCGCACACTGAGTAGCGCGTCTTCTCAATGGACGGCCACGTGAGATTTTGGAATACGAAATCCCAGCCGAGAGATTTAACGCTTGTGTTGCATCTCGGTTAGTCCGACAACCCAAAGTGGACACCAGCCACAATCTGTGTTGCGCGCCGTCAAAGGGGGCCGCCCGCATGCGGACGAGCCACTACTATGTCGCCCGCCTGCGCCTATG
>JGI12053J15887_10000367_pt1 | contig 18012 bp, 15 predicted proteins | sample MedBloCAOM1_O3_FD_15887 | JGI IMG/M metagenome (IMG submission 15887)
TCACCGCTGAGGTATCCGGCAGCCGAACCATCCTGCAAGAAGTGTCCGGGCAGGATGTCTCAGGGTTCTGCTACCCGTATGGACACGTTGATGCGCCGGCCGTGAATGCGGTGCGAGCTGCCGGCTACCACTACGGATGCGCGATCTGGCGCTCGCCGCTGACTGGTGTGCACGCACTGCAGCGCAGCTACATCGGGGACCGTGACGGATCGCTGCGGCTGCTCGCCAAGTGGTACCGGCACCACCTGCGTTCCCGACCCAATCTGGGGCTTGCGCGCCGGTGAGGCCGCTGACCGTGCTGCATGCGGCGCAGCCCACCGACGCCGGGGTGGCCAGGTATGTCGCTGCGGCGACCCTTGACCAGCTCGCCCGGGGCTGGCGGGTGATAGTCGCTTGCCCGTCCGGCGGTCAGCTCGCCACCGAGTTGACCGCAGCCGGGGTGCCGCGGCTGCATTGGCCCGCGACCCGTTCGCCCAGCGTGGATACGCTCGGCGAGACGCAGCGATTGCGCCGGCTGATCGGCCAGGTAGACCCCGACGTGGTGCACCTGCACTCAGCGAAGGCGGGGTTGGCCGGGCGGCTCGCGGTGCGCGGGGCCCGCCGCACGCTGTTCCAACCGCACGGCTGGTCATGGCTGGCAGCTCGGGGCGCGACCGCGCGCGGGGCGCTGGCCTGGGAACGCCTTGCCGCGCGCTGGACCGACGTGTGCGTGTGCGTCGGCGACGGTGAGGCCGCCCACGCGCGGCATCGGCGAATAAGGAGCCGCCATGTCGTGGTCCGCAACGGCGTCGATCTCGGAAACTTCGCGCCAGCTGACGAGCGAACGCGCATCGCAGCCCGGCATCGGCTGGGAATCGACCGGGATGCGCCGCTGGCGGTCTGTCTCGGTCGGGTCACCCGGCAGAAGGGGCAGGACGTCCTGGTCACCGCGTGGCCACGGGTGCGCGAGTACTGCCCGGCAGCGATGCTGTGCATCGTCGGCGACGGCGACCTGCTGCCCACATTGCGTCGCGGAGCCGAGCCTGGCGTGCGATTCGTGCCATCGGTCACCGATCCCCGACCCTGGTACGCGGCGGCCGACGTGGTGGTGCTGCCCTCTCGCTGGGAGGGCCTGTCACTGACCGTGCTCGAGGCGCTGGCCAGCGGCTGCTCCGTGGTGGCCGCCGACATCCCCGGACTCGCGGAGGCGGTGCTCCCAGCAGTGGGTGCCCGGGTGGCAGCCGGCGACGTCCGCGCGCTGGCCCAGGAGCTCGCGCGTCGGCTCATCGATGCCGACCTGCGCGCAGCCGAGGCACACGCTGCTGCACTAGCTGCCCGAGCCTTCGACATTCGCCAAACCCACGACCAACTCGCTGCCGTCACAACCCGAGTCGCCCGTTTACCGCGCCGGGGCCGCGATTCGGCTCCGAATGGCGGTACAGGCGCGAGCGTCGTGCGGGTGACGTAGGCGGGCTACTGCGGATGAGGGAGGACCCGACGTCTGGCTGATGCCACGGTCGGCACAGCACATATCCACAGTCGGGGGGAATTGTGGCCGAGCACCGGCTTTCGCTCGCAATCAACGGGCGTGAGCGACTTCTGGAGAAGCGGCTGGTGCCGTTCTCCATACCAAATGAGCAGCCAGCCGCCGGAAACGGGCATGCCCCGTTGGGGTCGGTCGCAATTGTGGGCCTCGGATACGTCGGGTTGCCGACAGCGTTGGCATTGTTGGGCAGCGCTTCGCAGATCACCGGCTTCGACGTGAGCGAGGACCGGCTGCGCGCCATCGAAGCCGGTGACGTTGACCTCAGCGATCTGGATGTGGTCCGGCTGGCGAAAGCCAGCGGCGATGACAGCTTCCGGCTTACCAGCGACAGCGCCACGCTGGCCGAGGCCGACGCCGTGATCGTCTGCGTGCCCACCCCGGTGGATGAGCACCACGTTCCAAACCTGTCAGCACTGCGTAGCGCGTGTCAGACCGTCGTCGCGCACGCCCACCCGGGGCAGACAGTGATCTTGACCTCGACGAGCTTCGTCGGTACCACCAGGCAACTGCTCGCCGAGCCCCTAGCCGCCCGCGGTCTGATCGCCGGCACCGACGTCTACGTCGCCTTCAGCCCGGAGCGCATCGACCCCGGCAATGCCGATCACCTGCAACGCGAGACACCGCGGGTGGTGGGCGGCGCGACCACGCAGTGCGCCCTACGCGCCGCGCGAGTGATCGGGCAGTTGACCGATTCGGTCTATCTGGTGAGCTCCCCGGAAGCCGCCGAGTTGACCAAGCTGTATGAGAACATCTTCCGCGCGGTCACCCTGGCGTTGGCCAACGAGTTCAGCGACGTGTGCGGCACACTCGGGTTGGACCCCATCGAGGTCACGCTCGCGGCGGCGACCAAGCCGTACGGTTTCCTCGCCGCATTCCCCGGGCCAGGGGTGGGTGGGCACTGCATCCCGTGCGATCCGCACTACCTGCTGTGGCAGCTGCACGGGCGCAACCGGCCGACGCCGCTGATCGAGCAAGCCATGCAGTCCATCCACGCCCGCCCAGCCCGCGTCGTCGAGCGGGTCGCTGAGGTTCTCGCCGCCGACGGACGACCACTCGCCGGCGCCAAGGTGATCGTAGTCGGCGTCAGCTACAAAGCCGGGGTCAGCGATGTCCGGGAATCGCCGGCGCTGCTGATCATCGACGGCCTCGTGCGACGCGGCGTCGACGTCGGCTACCACGACTCACTGGTACCGGGGGTGGCGACTCCCGAAGGTCCACTGCACAGCGTCGCAGCCCCCACCGGAGCCGACTGGGACCTCGCGGTTATCCACGTGGTACATCCCGACGCCGACTACAGCTGGGTAAAGGACTGCCCGCGAGTGCTCGACGCCACGTACCTGTTCGAGGGCCTGTCGGACAGCCCAACCCAACGCAGCGTGGTGTGAGAACAGATGACCCACGCACCGCACGCCGAGCTGGACACGACCACACCGGCAGTCATCCTCAAGCTCGACCGCAACGTCATGCACCACGGCGGGCTGGGCGCGATTCGTAGCCTCGGGCGCCTGGGCGTACCGGTCTACGGGGTGCACGAGGACGCGTGGGCACCCGCGGCCAAATCCCGTTACCTGCACGACCGATGGATCTGGCGGCCACCGGCCGATGATGCCGAACAGGTGCGCGCCGGGCTGGTGACGCTCGCCGAGCGGATCGGCCGCCCGGCCGTCCTGATCCCCACCGACGACGCCGGCGCCATCTTCCTCGCTGAGAACGGCACCGAGATGAGGCAATGGTTCTTGTTCCCGGACCCGCCCAGCGACCTACCTCGCCAGCTGGCCGGCAAGTACACGCTGTACCAGTTGTGCCGCCAGCTCGGTGTGCCGTGCCCGGCGGCCGCGTTGACCGGATCGCTACTCGAAGCCCAGGGCTTCGCCGACCGGGTGGGGTTCCCGCTGGTGGCCAAACTGGCCACGCCGTGGCGGTCCAGCAGTGCAACGGCGCTGCGCAGCACGTCGGTCGTGCACAGCCGTGCGGAACTCGGCGATACCTGGCGAGCCTGCGGCGACCAGGAACTGATGCTCCAGGAGTACATCCAGGGCCAGGACTACTTCTTTCACGGCTACTGCGACGCGCACTCGCGCTGCCGGCCCGGTTTCGTCGGCATCAAGGAGCGTTCCTATCCGCCACACGCCGGTCTGACCAGTCTCGGGCGCTGGGTGGACAACCCGCAGCTGCACGGTGAAGCCACTGAGCTCTTAACCCGGCTGGGGTTCCGGGGCATCGTCGACCTCGACTACCGCTTCGACCCCCGGGATGGCCGGTACAAGCTGTTGGACTTCAACCCACGCCTGGGTGCGCAGTTCCGGCTGTTCTCCGACACCGCGGGCGTCGACGTGGTGGTCGCCGCGCACCTGGACCTGACCGGCCGCCCAGTGCCATCCGGTGCACCACAGCACGGTCGTCGCTTCCTCGTGGAGAACTACGACCCCTTCGCCGCACTGGCCTACCGGCACTGCGGCCTGAATTTCCGATCCTGGGTGACGTCGCTTCGCGGGGCCGACGAGCTCGCCTGGTTCGCCAAAGATGATCCCGCACCCTTTGGGCTGATGTGCCTGTGGATGGGCTGGCGGGCGATGACCCGCCCGCTGCGCGCCGCACCTCGGCCCGCCACCACGCAGCTAGCCGCACGGAAGGCCCGAATATGAACGATCCGGTCGAGGTTGCCATCATCGGCGCTGGTCCCTATGGCCTGTCGCTCGGTGCGCATCTGCGCGCCGCCGGCGTGCCGTTTCGCCAATTTGGGCTGCCGATGCAGCTGTGGCGCGACGCAATGCCGGCCGGCATGTTCCTCAAGTCGCAGGGATTCGCCTCCAACCTGTCTGACCCGGCCGGCCGGCACACGTTGCGCGCCTTCTGCGCGTCCACCGGTCGGGACTACGCCGACTACGGGCTGCCGGTGCCACTGGAGACCTTCGTGGCCTACGGAGACTGGTTCCAGCGAGCGGAGATCCCGCATCTGGAAGAGCTGATGGTCAACGAGGTGACCAGGGCCGGCAGGAACTACCAGCTGACCCTGTCCGACGGCGAGACGGCGTTGGCCCGCAGGGTCGTAGTCGCCACCGGAGTGCAGCACTTCGCTCATCTACCCGACTCTCTAGCGACGCTGCCGGCGCATCTGTGCACCCATACCAGCGCACATCGCGATCTCGCGGTGTTCAACGACCGCGAGGTCGCGGTGCTCGGCGCCGGCCAGTCCGCGCTGGAATCAGCGGCGCTGCTGCACGAGTCCGGAGCGAGGGTCACCGTCGTCGCCCGCGCACCGGAAGTGGTGTGGAGCGGCGCTCCGCTACCCGACCAGCGCTCGATCCGTCGCCGGCTCCGGGAGCCGGAAGCCGGCCTAGGCTCGGGCTGGGCCACCTGGTTCTACTCCAACCAACCCGACCTGTACCGTCGGCTGCCGGCCGCCCGGCGGGTCCGGACGGCGCAGACCGCGCTGGGGCCGGCCGGCGCCTTCTGGCTGCGTCCGCGGGTGGACGGCAAGATCCGCACGCTGGTCGGGCACTCGGTGCGGTGGGCGGACCCGGAGCCGGGAGGAGTGCGGCTCGGACTGCAAGTCAACGGCGCGGTCAACGGCTCGAGCACCAGGGAGGTCACGGCCGAACACGTGCTGGCCGCCACCGGTTACCGTCCCGAGCTGGATCGGTTGACCTTTCTCGATGCCCAGCTGCGGTCGGCCGTGCGGACCCTGGCCGGCACTCCAGACGTCGGCCCGGACTTCCAGTCGTCGGCGCCGGAGCTGTACTTCGTCGGACCCGCCGTGGCACCGACCTTCGGACCGGTCATGCGCTTCGTCTACGGCGCCGACTATGCGGCCCGCACGGTGACCCGCGCACTCACCGCCATTGCACGGCCGCGATCCACCGTGGGAGCCCGCCGGTGACCACCTCACTAGCCCCGGCGCCAGCGGAACAGCTGCGTCGCGGCGCGCCGGCAGCTGCGCTCCCGATGGTATTGCCCGTGGTGGACATTGCCGGACTCGCCACGGCCGGCCTGCTGGTCGGGGCATCGGGGTGGGCGACGGCGGCCTATGCCTGCGCGGTGCTGGTGCTGCTGGTGGCCGACGGGCAGCACCGGCTGCGGATCTGCCGGCGGGTGTCCGATCAGCTGCCGCGGACCGTGGCAGTGGCGGCGATGCCGCTGCTTGCGGTGCTGCCATGGGTGGGACCTGGCGTCGGATCTGACGAACTGCGATTGGCGCTGGCCTCCGCCGCGTCGTTGGTCGCCGTACGCGCCGGGACCTGCGCGGCGCTGAGGGGCGCGCACCGGCGTGGACGGCTGCTCGAACCGACTCTGGTCATCGGCACCGGCGCCACCGCGGTGCGGGTCGGGCAACTGCTGCGCCACCAACCCGAGCTCGGGTTGGCACCCCAAGGTTTCCTCGACAGCCAGCCACCACGGCACCGGATCGGGCTGCCGTTGCTCGGTGAGCTCTCGGAGCTGGCCGACGTGATCGCGCGCTACCGAATCCAACGCGTCATCGTCTGCTTCCCTGCTGCCCAGGATTGCGACCTGGTGCCGCTGCTGCGGGCCTGCCGGCCGTTGCCGGTGGACGTCTGCGTCGTGCCGCGAATGTATGAGCTGGGCGCTGCGTTGCCCCGCGGTTACCTCGACGAGCTGGGCGACATACCGCTGGTGCCGCTGCGCCGTCTCGGGGCCGGTCGGCTGGGTGCCGGGGTGAAGGCAGCTTTCGACTTCGTGGCCGCAACGGCGTTGCTCATCGCGGTCACGCCGGTGCTGCTCGCGCTCGCCGTCGCGGTCCGGCTCGACGGTGGTGGCCCAGCGCTGTTTCGGCAAACCCGGGTGACCCGAGGCGGCCAGACGATGGAGCTGCTCAAGCTTCGCTCCATGATCGACCACCCAGACTCGGACACCCGCTGGGCGGTGCTCCCCGAACACACCAGCTGCCTCGGTCGATGGTTGCGCAGCACGCATTTCGATGAGCTGCCGCAACTGGTCAACGTGCTGCGTGGACAGATGTCGCTGGTAGGGCCACGGCCAGAACGCCCGTACTTCGCAGCTCAATTCGAGCAGCAGATACCGCGATATGGCGACCGGCACCGGATGCGCACCGGGCTGACCGGATGGGCTGCGGTCAATGGTCTGCACGGAGACACCTCGATCGCCGAACGGATCCGGTTCGACAACTTCTACATCGAGTACTGGTCGCCATGGATGGATTTGGTGATCTTGACTCGTACCCTGTTTCCCCTGCAGAACCTGGGTTCCCTGCAAAGCCTGGGCCTCCTGCAAACCATGCGCACCGTGTCCTCAGGAGGAAGCAAGTGAAAGTTCTCCACGTGATCACCGGGCTGGGTGTGGGAGGGGCGGAGCTGCAGCTGCGGTCGCTGCTCCAACACACTTGTCACCAATCCGACGTGGTGACGCTCTACAACCCGGGCCCGGTCGCCGGCATGATCTCCGGGGACGGCGTGCGAGTGCGCGATCTGGGCATGACGCGCAACACCGAGCTGTCCGCGCTGCTGAAGTTGGCGCGGCTGATCCGCGCCGACGGTTACGACGTGGTGCACGCCCACCTTTACCGCTCGTGCATCTACGGGCGGCTCGCGGCCAGGCTGGCGGGCACGCCAGTGGTAGTGACCACCGAGCACTCAATCGGCGAGACACACCTGGAGCGCCGCCGGATGAGCCTCGGGGTGCGCGCCCTCTATCTGGGCACCGACCTGTGCTCCGATGCCACCATCGCAGTGTCGGACGCGGTGGCGCAGCGGCTCACGAAATGGGGCGTGGCCGCCCGCAAGATCGAGATGATTCCCAACGGTTTGGACTTCGGCCGGGTCGCCTACGACGCCGCCGCCCGAGGCCGGATCCGCGACGAGTTCGCCCTGCCCGGCGATGCATACGTTATCGGCGTGCTGGGCCGGCTCGACCCGATGAAGCGCTTCGACATGGTGATCAAGGCTGCCGCGCCGCTACTCGACGACCAGCACCGGCTGCTGATCGTGGGCGACGGGCAGATGCGACCCGAGCTGGAAGCCGAGGCGAACCGCCAGGGTGTCGCGGAGCTGGTGACCTTCGCCGGTGAACGCCACGACGTGGCCGCCATGCTGTCGTCCCTGGACCTGTTCATCGCGTCCTCCGAGCAGGAGACCTTCGGGTTATCAGTGCTGGAGGCGTTGGCCAATGGCATCCCGGCGCTCTACACGACCTGCCCGGCGCTCGATGGCATCGACACTGCGCGGGCCCGGCAGGTACCGGGAGACGTCGACGGGATGCGCCGGGAGATCGCCGCCGAGCTGGCCAGCGGGCGCCGCCCGCGAGAGGGCGTCCCCGCCATCCGTGAGCGCTACGGCATCGAGGCGGTGGCCCGCCGGATCGACGACCTCTACGACCGGCTGATGGCCCGGCGCCGGCCGAGCGTCTCCCACATTCTGCCCGACCCGATCGGAGACAATCGATGAAAGCGTTGATCACCGGCGGAGCCGGCTTCATCGGCTCGCACCTGGCCGACCACCTGCTGACCGCGGGACACGATGTCGTCGTGCTCGACGACCTGGCCACCGGATCACTGGCCAACCTGTCCTCGATCAGCGACCACCCCCGCTTTCGCTACGTCGAGGGCTCGGTGCTGGATGAGGCGCTGGTCAACACGCTCGCCAGCGGAGTCGACACGATCTTCCACCTCGCCGCGGCCGTCGGATCCTTCGTCATCCGGGATCGGACGTTGCAGAGCCTGCGCACCAACATCCACGGCACCGAGAATGTCCTCACCGCGGCTCACCGGCACCAAAACCGGGTCCTGATCGCCTCCAGCAGCGAGGTCTACGGCAAGAACACGAAGATCGGCCTGTGCGAGGACGACGATCGGGTGGTGGGTTCACCGCTCCTGCACCGCTGGTCCTACTCCGAGGCCAAGGCGGTCGACGAGAGCCTCACCCACTCCTACGTCACTGAGCTCGGTCTGCAGGCGGTGATCGTTCGGCTGTTCAACACGGTGGGGCCTCGGCAAAGCGGCCGCTACGGCATGGTTATCCCGCGGTTCGTGGCCCAAGCGCTGGCCGGGGCGCCACTGACCGTCTTCGGGACGGGCGCGCAGATCCGCTGCTTCTGCCATGTGCAGGACGTAGTACCGGCGTTGGTGGCATTGGTGGACGCGCGCGACGCGTACGGCACCGCCGTCAACGTCGGCAGCACCGAACAGGTGTCCATCGCCGACCTGGCGTTGCGAGTACTGGCGTTGACCGGGTCGTCCAGCGACGTCGTGCACCTGACCTACGAGCAGGGCATCGGCGCGGGATATGAGGACCTGCAGCGACGCGTCCCGGACTGCACCAGGGCGCGCAAGCTGATCGATTTCCGGCCGACCCGGACGCTGGATGACATCCTGCGCTCAGTGATCGACGAGCAGAGCCGGCCGAATCTGGTCCGGGCAGCGGTGCGCTGATGGTCAATACCAGCATCGACCCGCAGTCGCCGGGCGCCTCCAGAACGGGCAAGCCGCGGCGGTCCAGCAGGCGGCGCGTGCTGACCGGGTCGAGTTTCCTCATTCTGCTGTTCCTGGGCGCGGTGGCCTTGCTGGTCACGGTGCCGCGGATGCTCGGACCGGCCGAGAAACCAGCCAGCCTCGCGGTGGCCTCCCTGCCGTTCTGGAACCTCAGCGCCGGTCAGACCGTCCTGGCAGCGAACCGGGGCACCTTCAATGAGGTCTCCCCGTGGATTTACGGAATCACGAACAACGGTCAGATCGTCCCGCAGGCGCCGCCCGGACGGACCGCCGAAACGGCGGCGGGGATGGCTCAGCTGCGCACGTTGGGAATCCCGCTGGTCCCGTCGATCGCGAACAGGACCAACGGCCTGTGGGCCTACGAACCGGTCGCGAACATGCTGCACGATCCCGCCGCGATGACCCGGCACATCAACGACATCGTCGCATTGGTGCAGCGGGAGCGCTACGACGGGATCGACATCGACTACGAGGATCTGCCGGCCACCGACCGGCAGGTGTTCACCACGTTCGTGACCCGCCTGGCCGACGCGTTACACGATAAGAACAAGATCCTCACGATCGCCGTATTCGCCAAGACCACCGACGCCGGCGAGGACGGGCGCAACGCCGGGCAGGACTACGCAGCGATCGGTAAGGCGGCCGACGAGGTCCGGCTGATGGCATACGACTACAACTGGTCAGGGTCAGCGCCGGGACCGGTCGCGCCGCTGCCCTGGGTCCGCGATGTGCTGACCTATGCCAAGACTCAGATACCCGCCGAGAAGATCGTGCTTGGGGTTGCGGTTTCTGGCTACGACTGGGTGGACGGCGGCCAAGGCGAAGTAGTCACCTGGATCCAATGTTTCGGACGCGCCAGGGCGTTTCACGCCACCTCGCAGTTCGACCGGCTCAGCCAGTCACCATACTTCAAGTACACCGACGCCCAAGGCCACCAGCACGAGGTCTGGTACGAGAACGCCGAGAGCACCGCGACCAAGCTCGAGGCCGCGAAGGCCGCCGGGATCCGCGGAGCCTTCCTGTGGATGATCAGCTCGGAGGACGACCGGACCTGGGCAACGCTGCACAACATCCTTCCCGTGGCCGCTCCCGGTGCTGAAGGGTCGTCCCGCTGATGCCCTGGTGGTCGGTTGCGATCGTCGTCTTCGGCGTTAACTTCGTGCTATGGGCAAGCGTTGGTCTGGCGCGGCTGCTCGAGGAGACCTGGGCCACCAGGACACTCCGCGGCCGGTTGAGACGGCTTGGGCTTCGTCGCGGTCCGTCGATGACCGTGCAGGACGTCGCGGTGCTGATCCCCGCGCACAACGAGGAAATGGTGATCGAGGCCAGCATCGCGGCGATCGCCGCGCTGGTGCCCCGGTGCAATGTCCACGTGGTCTCCGACGGCTCCACTGATCGGACCGCCGAGCTGGCCCGCCGGACCGGTGTCAATGTCATCGAAACCCGCACCAACGTCGGCAAGGCCGGCGCTCTGGAAGAGGCGATCGAGCGCTTCGGTTTGGTGCAGCGCTTCCGGGCGGTACTGCTGTTGGATGCTGATACGACCATCGAGCCGGGGTATTTCGATGCCGCTCTGCCGCATTTCGACGACCCTCAAGTCGTCGCTGTCGCCGGCGCGGTCCGGACGCACTGGCATGGCCGCGCGCTGTCGATGGTCGGCAAGGTCCTGGTGTGCCACCGGGAGCGCATTTACGCGATCAGCCAGCGGCTGCTGAAGTTCGGCCAGACCTGGCGGTTCACCAACGCCACCCATATCGTGCCCGGTTTCGCCAGCATGTATCGCACGGCTGTGCTGCCGCAGATCGAGATGAACCCGCCCGGCCTGGTGATCGAGGACTTCAACATGACGTTCGAGATCTACCAGAAGCGGCTGGGCAAGGTGGCGTTCAGCCTCGGCGCCGTCGCGGTGACCCAGGATCCGGACAACCTCCGCGACTACGTCCGCCAGATCAAGCGATGGGGGCTGGGTCTGTGGCAGACGGTGCGACGGCATCCGCCCCGGTTCAACCTGTTCAGCGCCATGCTCACAGTNCTGTTGCTCGAGCTGCTGACCAGCAGCATGTTCTTCCTGCTGCTGCCGTTTCTGGTGNTTGTTCTCGCCGTGCCCGCGGTGTACCCGGAGGCGCTGTTGTGGCCGGGGATAGCAGCAGCGCACAGCGCGGTCGCCGCCCACATGACACTGCAAGTGCTGCTGCTCGCCGTGACCGGTGCCGACTTGGCGCTGACGTGTGTGGTCTCGTTGATCGAGCGCAGACTGCGTTTCTTGCTGCTGTGGATCTTCTTCCCGTTCCTTCGGGTGCTCGACGCCGCGATCGCGCTATATGTGTTCCCACGGGCCTGGTTGAGCTCCACCGGGCGCTGGACCAGTCCAGCCCGCCGGGCGGTGGAGATGCGCGCGACTTTCGGCGACCAGATGACCGTGTCGACGGCGGTGAGAGCATCGTCGACGGACTAGACGTATTCGCCGACATGGACGGGTTCAACAACGTCACGCAGATCGGGAGTTGCCGCTTAGAGGCACTGCCGGGCACAGTTGAGCCCGTGACGTTCTTGCGGGTTCTCCTCGTGGACAGTCACACAATGCTGACCGACGCCCTGACCGTCCAGCTCTCCACCACCACTGATCTGTGGGTCGTCGGTAGCGCCACGCCTGACGACCCACGCCTGCTGGATATGGTTCGCACCCTGCGCCCGGACGTCGTGACAACCGAGATCGGTTCGGCGACCGTCGCGACCGGCGGGATGCTCCGGAAACTGCACGCCGCCTATCCCCCGGCACAGCTGGTCATCCTCACCGGAAGCCACGACTGCGCCCATGCCGTCGCGGCGGCGCGGGCCGGGGCTACCGCCTGGGTGTCCAAGGAGAGCTCCCTGGATCACCTGCTCGAAGTGCTGCGTGGGGTCCCGCTCGGTCATGCCTTCTACCCGCCCCGGCAGCTCGGCGTGGTGCTGCGCGAGTTGCGCGACGACGTGCGACGCGCCCGCGACTGCAGCGCGCGCCTGGACGTGCTGTCTCACCGTGAGCGCGAGGTATTGCGACACATGGTGGACGGCATGCCGGTGAGCCTGATCGCCGTCGAGTCGGTGGTCTCCACCAGCACTGTCAGAACCCACGTGCGCAGCATCCTGACCAAGCTCGGCGTGCGTAGTCGGCTCGAAGCAGTCAGCGTCGCCCGCGCCGCGGGTCTGCGGCCCGTTGCCGACTGACCCGCCTTCGCGGGCGATGGTGACCGGGGGGGCGGGCTTCATCGGTTCGCACGTCGTCGACGCGCTGGTGAATGAGGGCGCCGACGTGCTGGTCGTCGATGACCTCAGCGGGGGCACGGGGTCCCATCTGGACAGCGCATTGGGACGCGGCGCGAAGCTGGTTGAGCTCGATGTCCGCGACGGTGCCGCCGTCGACGAGGTGTTCCGCTCCTTCCGACCGGAGGTCGTGTTCCACCTCGCGGCACAGATCGACGTGCGGGTCTCGATGGAAGAGCCGGCCCGTGATGCCGCGGTCAACGTGCTCGGATCGGTAAATGTGTTCGCCGCCGCACACGCTGCCGACGCGCGCAGGGTGGTGAACACCTCCACCGGTGGCGCGATCTACGGTGCGACCGAGGTAGTGCCCACTTCGGAGGATGTGGCGCCGAACCCGATCTCTGCTTACGGCTTGAGCAAGCTCACCGCAGAGAATTACGCACGCTGGTTTGGCCGGATGCGCGGGCTGGACGTGGTGACATTGCGGTACGGCAATGTCTATGGCCCGCGGCAGGATCCTCGCGGTGATGCCGGTGTCATCGCGATCTTTTGTAACCGGGCGCTGACCGGGCGCCGGCCGGTCGTCTACGGCGACGGGCGGCAGACCCGCGACTACGTCTTCGTCAGCGATATCGTGGCAGCCAATCTGGCGGCGGCCAGTGCCCGGAAGCCGGCCCACGGCGAGTACAACATCGGCACCGGCACGGAGATCAGCGTGCTGGAACTCGCCGCGGCCGTCGCGGCGGCGGCAGGCGTCGACCCCGCGGCATTCGAGCCGGAGTTCAGCCCGGGCCGTCATGGCGAGCTGACCCGCAGCTGCCTCGACGTCAGCCGCGCTCGCCGCGACCTCGGCCTATCACCACCGATACCGCTGGCCGAAGGACTGGCCCGCACCCTTGAGGCGCTAGCGCAAGGCGAACGGTGGGGGCGACGCGGTGCGTCGGATTGAGATGCCCATGGTCTCGATCATGTCGTCGACGGTGATGGCTTGCGCGTCGCGGTGCATGGCCAGGCCTCGGCGGGCGAGTTCGGTGGCCAGTTGGTGCTGGTGGTCGTCGACCTGTTCGCCGCGGGCGCTGTCCCGGGTAGCCAGGATCGGGTAGCGCCCGGCGTTGAGCGCGGCCAGCGCCGAACCCGTGCCGGCATGGCTGATCACGAGGTCCGCCTTGCCCTGGGCGGCGCCCAGCTCGGCCGCGGGCAACGCCGGCGTGGCACGGATGGGCAGATCGTCCACCGGGGTGTCCCCGGTCTGCCACAGCACTTCCACCGGCAACCCGGTGGCCTGCGCCAGCGCACCGTCGGCTGCCAGCAGCGGCGCGAGGTGCTCGAAGAGCCGGCGGAACGGGTACTGGGTCGCGGCGCCCACCGTCACCACCACCCGCAGCACCGCATCGGGCACCCGCGTCACAGCGGCGCTCTGATAACCGTCGAACACGCTGCCGGCGTAACTCCAGCGCTGGTCCGCCCAGCTCTGGTACTGGGTGTAGGTACGAACCCGGGGAACCCACTGCAGCACGCGGCCGGTCACAGACGGTCCGCTCACCCGCGTGGCGCTTTCGATGTAGTGGCATTCCACGCCGCGGGCGGCCAGATAGGGCAGGTAACCCAGCGCGATCCCGGACCCCGTCGACACCGCCCTGGTCACTTTGCGATGCTCCAGCAGCCGGCGCGCATCAGGAATGCAGCGAAGAACGTCGGGCACGTTGCGTACCCCGACATAGGGCACGAACTCCACGTCCCGATCCGCCAGCATCGACCGGCTCTGCTCATTGGCATGGGTAACCCACACCGCATCGCCGTTGGGCGGGATCCGGCTCGCCAGGCTGTCGAGCTGGGTCAGATGCCCACCTGTCGTGGCAACAAACAGCGTGGTCATGAGTCCTCACCCCTGTTCAGCCCGGCTCAACAATATGCACTCACCGCGACGACCCGCTTCCAGCGCGTCACATTCACCCTACCCCAACAGCGGGTACCGTCGCGTCCGTGAATGCGCCCGCAGCTCAACCGGAGACCGTAGTCACCGATCCGCGCAGCGACCCCCGCTGGCGTCAACTCGCTCTCGGGCCCCATGGAAGCGTGTTCACCTCGCCACCGTGGATCGACGCGGTATGCGCTACCTACGGCTTCACCCCTGCCAGCGCTATCCGGCTCGACTGGGACGGGCAACCGCGGGCGGGACTGGCCTGGGTCCCGATCAGCGACATCCGCGGCGACCGGTTGTCGAGCCTGCCGTTCTCCGACCGGGCAGATCCGCTCACCGATGACCAGGGCGATTGGAAAGCCCTTGTGGACGGGATCATCACCGCCGCTGCTCCGCTGAGCCTGCGGTGCTTTGACACCGCCGTACCCGCCGGCGATCCCCGCTTCGGGCGGGTCGCCGCGGCGGCGTGGCACGGTACGCCGCTGGACGGTGGCGTCGAGGAGATCCGGCGGCGGCTGTCCCAGCACGCCCGGCGCAACATCGTGATCTCGGAGCGCGAAGGGGTCCAGGTGCAGGCGCACACCGGCCGGGACGCCGTGCACCGATTCCACGGGTTGCACGTCGGGCTGCGCAAGCGCAAGTACCGGCTGCTCGCCCAGCCCGTCGAACTGTTCGATCACATCTGGGAGGCATTCGCCCCCGACGATGCGATCGTGACGATGCTCGCCCACGCCGGTGACGAACTGATCGCCGGTGCGGTCTTCCTGGCGTGGGGGGACGCGCTGTACTACAAGTTCGGGGCGTCGCGGCACGAACACCTGCCGCTGCGCCCGAACGACGCGATCTTCTGGGCCGGGATCCGCTGGGGAGTGCAGCACGGAGCCGGACTGGTCGACTGGGGCCTGTCCGACCTCGATCAGCCGGGGCTGATCGCCTACAAGCGCAAGTGGGCGACCGAACAGCGACAGATTGTTACCCTGCGCGCTGGCGGTGAANACGCCCGCAGCAGCTCCCAGGCAAGCGCGATGCTCGGCGAGCTCACCCGGTTGCTCACCGACGACTCGGTGCCCGATGAGGTGACCAGCCAGGCGGGAGCGCTGCTGTACCGCTACTTCTGCTGAGCCAGGATGCTGGGCTGTTTCCCGGGCACGCGACCGGGTTGCTGTCCGGACCGTGGCGCGGGCACTCGGGCGCCCCGTTTTTCAGGCCGTTGTGCCAGCGCCTGATCGGGCTCTGTGCTGGCCTGTTTCGCTGGCCGGCGACCGGCTGGCGCGACCGCCCGGCCGCGTGGTGTCTTCCCCCACGGCTTGACCACCGAGAGCCCGGTCGCCGCGAGTAGCAGGACCAACGCCAGCGCCCTCGCGATCAGCGTCTGTATCCCGGCGGGCTCACCACCGCCGGCGACGAGTGAAGGTAACTGCGGTAGCAGGAATGCCAACCCTGCCGCGGTCAATGCGCCGGCGATGCCGCACTTGGCGAGCACCCACCAGTACCGGCCCAGGCCCCACGGGGTGGACAGCGCCAGCACCAGCCCGCTGGTCAGCGAGGCGAAGACCACCGGTATCAGCACCCAGCATGCGATCACGGCCATCGCGGCGCCGATCCCAGCCCGCATTGCCGCGTTAGCGGTGGATAGTCCAGCTACCTCCAGCGCCACCAATGCGCCGTCGAGTCCAAGCCAGCCGACCGACATCGCGACATGGATTGTGAGCACGGCTGCTCGAGCCCTGCGCGATAGTCGTGGGATCGTAAAAATCGTCGCTGCTATGGCCGTCACGGCTGCTCCCCCCAGCTGCCAAAAGACGATCTTTAGTTAACGAGCGCCGTGCCCCCGCAGCAGCGTCGGAACGGTTCGCAACAAGATCATGAGATCAGTCCAGAAACTCCAACTGCGCACATAAGCCAAATCGAGTTCAAGCATCTCCAGCGTGCCCATGGTGCTGCGCCCGCTGACCTGCCAGAGCCCGGTGAGGCCGGGCGGGACGTCGAAGCGCTGGGCGAACTTGGCTGGAAACATCTCCGCTTCCCAGTCCAAGCACGGACGCGGCCCGACCAACGACATCTGCCCCAGCAGAACGTTCAGCAGCTGAGGAAGCTCGTCGAGGCTGGTGCGTCGCAAGATCGAGCCGACCCGGGTCACCCGCGGATCGCTGTCGATCTTCCAGCTACCGCCGACGGACGTGTCCTCGCCCCGTAACTCGCGAGCGATGAGCTCGCGGTGCTGCGAGTCGGAGCAGCCCACCCGCATGGTGCGGAACTTGTACATCGTGAACGGTCGGCCCCCCCGGCCNATCCGCTGCTGACGATAAAAGGCTTGCCCGGGGCTCCCCATCCTGATCATCAGCGCGATGATCAGCATGGGGATCACCAGCACCGTTAACGCGATCANCACCACCACCAGATCGACGGTGCGCCGCGCAATCGGTTCCCACCGGGCTGGCAAACGTGCCTGTTCAATGCCGCTGGACACTAAGCCTCCCCGTCGTCATTCCTAACAGCACGAACAGCAAGTCGCCGGAACCTCGGAACGTCAGATGCGGATCGAGGACGGTGAGGATGACCACGAACCACCAGGAAACCCAGAGCGCTGAGGCCGCCGCGGACAGCGCACGAGGCGGACCGTCCGAGGGGTCGTCCGACTGGGCGATCAGCTTGCCGGTTCTGCGCAGCACCACGACCGACAGCCACCCGAACGCGATCAGCAGCGGGATCCCGCCGATCCAGAGCAAGTTGAGGTAGCCGCTTTCCAGGTAGATGACATCGCGCCACCTCTCCGGTGCCGGCAGCACCGAGTTGGGCGAGACCCCCAGCAGGACGTTGATGAAGCCGAACCGCGGTAGGTAGAAAGTGGACAGGTTGCTCCAGCGGCCGATCCAGCTGCGCGGCACGCCGAACTCGCCGAACCCCTGCAACCGGCCGATCAACGCCGGCGCGCCAACTGCGAGCGCGACCGGGACCAGCCACAGAAGACGAAGCGACTTGCGGCGCACGATGCTGAAGCGCCACAGGATGACCCCGCCCGCGACCACCGCGGAGATCCAGGTGGAGAACTGGCCAGTGGCGAGAACACCCGCACCGAGTAGCACTCCCAACGCGAGCCGCTCCCGACGGTCCAACAGCCCCCGCATCCCGCAGCAGATCACCAAGGTCAAGCAGATAACGAGGTAGTCACCGGTGGCCAGCGGTGAGCCGAGCGTTGTAGTGCCCCGCTCGGCGAGTGCTGCGGCGTTGCTGTCGGGCGTCCAGACGGCTTGCAGAATCGAGACGACGGGACCGAAGTGCAGGGTCTGCAGGATTGCGATCACCGCGACCACTGCTCCCGGCCAGATGATCAGCCGGAAGCAGCGCACCAGCTGGCCTTCAGTGCTGACACTGAAGCGAACCAGCAGGTAGATGGCAACGAGTTTGCAAACCGGCAGTACCGCGGCCAGATCGGAGGTCAGTGGCGTGTGCCCGCGCAGCATCATGGACAGCAGCGGCCACGCCGTTGACATCAACAGGAAAAAACCGAGTGGTATATCGAGTTGGTCCAGCCGCAGTGGCACCCGCTCGCCCGGGCGCCATCGAATAAAACCGCCGACCAGGGCCCCAGCTATCAGTACGACCAGTAGCGCCTCGTTGGGGCGCACCAACGGGAGCAGGTTGCCCCGGTCGATGCCTGCGATCAGGGGCAGTGTGCCTAGATAGGCGTAGGTCGCAAAGGCGGGCCGGTAGGCCGCCGCGGCGAACACACCGACCAGGACCAGCACCCCGATGGCAGCCAGCGCGATCAGCGGCCCGACCGCCACCGCGAGGATCCCGCCCGCCACGGCGCACCCGGCGGCTCCCAGCCCCAGCCAGCGGCTGCCTGCAGGTGTTGGC
>JGI12053J15887_10000368_pt1 | contig 18012 bp, 21 predicted proteins | sample MedBloCAOM1_O3_FD_15887 | JGI IMG/M metagenome (IMG submission 15887)
ATCATGGCCGAAGCTGGTGCACGCCGTCCGTTTTTCCGCCGTCGCAAGACCTGCCCGTTCACGGGTCCGAATGCGCCGAAGATCGACTACAAGGATTCCAAACTGCTGATGCGTTACGTGTCCGAGCGCGGCAAGATCGTGCCGAGCCGCATCACCGCTGTCTCCGCCAAGAAGCAGCGTGAACTCGCCCGCGCCATCAAGCGCTCACGTTTCCTTGGTCTGCTGCCTTACGTTATTCGCTGACAGCATGATCCGGAATGGATTCCGGTTTTTGCGAATAAGATCATGCTCAAATAAAAACTTTCTCGATCCGCGGCATAAGTGCCGCGGATCGAGAATACCTTCGTAAGGCTCCCGGGTCGTCCGGTTGCCGATGGTTGGGGTTCTCAAAAACCTCTAACCGCTCGTTAGACATGCCAGCAAATTCTGCCGCATTTTCAATGCATCGCCGTTCATCTGTTCGCAGTCTGTGCCGGGTCTTTTGACCTGTTTCTGGTACGAAACTGGTACGGTTGCCTACGCCGCCAGACGCCGCGCCGCCAAGCTAGAGCGGCCGTTTCCGGGAACCGGCCAATGCTGCCCGAAGTGCCACGGCGGCCGCGTCGTCGTCCACGACACGCTCGGCTATTCCGAACTCAAATTCTATTGGCGTCAGATTGCCACCTGCGCGGACTGCCGGACCGCGTGGGAGCCCGTCGACGAATCGCTGGTCTCGGATCGATCGGACGCGCGCGCCTCATTCACCCAGCCTTGCGACAACTGCGCGTTTCGGCCTGGCTCTCCCGAAAAAGCCGACACCGCGAAGTTGAAAGAAATGATCGCCAGCCTTCGCGCCGGCGCCAGTTTCCATTGCCATAAGGGTGTCCCGCTCGCGCCTGACAGCGAGCATGGCTTTGCCTACCCGCAAGACCGCCGACGGCAAAGCCGGACAAACGCAAGCTACGGCTTTGCCGCGGCTACCTCAACGCGCTCGGCAAATGGTTGTTCGCGGCATAAGCAGCACTCCCTCACCCTCGGCGGCCTCACCTTGATCATGAGCGCGCACGAGAGACGGGGCTCGAACCCGCGATCTCCGGCGTGACAGGCCGGCTTTTCCGCAGCAAAAACAATGACCGGCCATACTCCGCCCGCCCCGAATGACCCTAAATAGGCCGAAAGTATTTCAACCCTCCCCGGCCAACTCTTCGTCGCGACGTTCCGCGGATTGTAGGTTCGAGTCCTGCTGGGATCGCCAAAATATACAATCAAACCATTGATTCTTCTTCATTTTCTCATCGCGCGACCCACTCGTTGACTCGCAGGCCGGGAGACATGTTGTAGCCGGCGGCCTAACCAACCTAGAGTTACGGGCGGAATCGCGAGATTGCTGATGCACGAATTCTGGGACTTCGTCGTCACGAACAAGGAGATGCTGGGCTGGATCGGCGGAGGTATCACCGCCATCGCCACCGCCGGCTGGGCTGTCGTTGTCCGCTTCTTTCCTACCAAGGAAGACAAATCAAAAGGCGCGACCAGCACAAGCGTGACGCAATCGGGCACCGGGATTGCGTCCGGACGCGACACGGTCGTCTCCGGTTCGTTCAACATTGGCCTCGATGAGAAGAAAGTTGGCGACCAGATCGCCGACGCACAGAAACCTCTTACAGATCAACTTGAGAGACTGGCAGCGCAGATATCGCGCGACAAAGGTGTGCCGATCGCTCCCTTGCGCACGATCTTGATCAAGCTCGGCGAGGGCGGCGTTCCTGAGGAGGCGATCCCACAACGCCTCGATGCCAAGGCCGATGAGTTGCTGAGGCTCCGCGACGAGATTGCACAGCTCAGGCTGGGCCCCGTCGAGCTCGCGTCTTTTGCCCAGCGCGCCCAGACCTTGATCGATCGCGGTGATCTCGACGCTGCTCGCAATGCATTGGCCGAAGGCCGCGCGGCTGCGCATCAGCTGCGCGAGCAGTCATCCCGCTATGAAGCCGATTTTCTGGCGAGAGAAGCGGAGATCGATGGTCTGCAGCTTGCCTACCGAGCGGCTGCGGCGAAGTATTCGGAAGCTGCCGCCCTTGTCGCGGGCTTCGATCCAGAAAAGCGCTGGCAACTGATGAACAACCATGCCTCGGAGCTTTATCGCCAAGGTGACGAATTTGGCGACAATGATGCGCTCCTTCAAGCCATTGCCGCCTTGCGCGGAGTGTTGACGGAAAACACCCGCGAGCGCGTGCCGCTCGATTGGGCCATGACCCAGAACAACCTCGGCAACGCGCTCCAGAAACTGGGCGAGCGCGAGATCGGCACCGCCCGCCTCGAGGAAGCGGTCGCGGCCTATCGCGCGGCGCTTGAAGAGTACACCCGCGAGCGCGTGCCGCTCGATTGGGCCATGACCCAAAACAACCTTGGCAACGCGCTCTCGTCGCTCGGCCAGCAGGAGAGCGGCACCGCCCGCCTCGAGGAAGCGGTCGCGGCCTATCGCGCGGCGCTTGAAGAGTACACCCGCGAGCGCGTGCCGTTCGATTGGGCCATGACCCAAAACAACCTTGGCAACGCGCTCCGATTAATTGGCGAGCGCAAGAGCGGCACCACCCACCTCGAGGAGGCGGCGACTGCCTTCCGCGCGGCGCTTGCCGAATTCAACCGAGAGTGGGTGCCGCTGAGATGGGCCGGGACCCAGTACAACCTAGGCATCGCACTCGCGATATTGAGCGAGCGCAAGAGCGACACCGTCCTTCTCAAGGAGGCGGTCGAGGCCTTCCGCGCGACACTGGCAGAACGCACCCGCGAGCGCGTACCGCTGCAATGGGCCGAGACCCAGCGCAGCCTAGGCAACGCGCTCCGAATACTGGGCCAGCGAGAAACCGGCGCGGCCTGCTTCCTCGAGGCGGTCGCCGCCTACCACTCGGCACTTACCGAATTCACCCTCGAGCGGGTGCCGGTCGATTGGGCCATGACCCAGCACAACCTTGGTAACGCGCTCCTGAACTTGGGCGAGCGTAGAGGGAGCGACACCGCCCTACTCCAGGAGGCAGCTGTGGCTTATCGAGCCTCCTTATTGGTCGATTCGTATTTCAGCGATCGGACACGCGCGGTCCTTGCTCACCTCGAAGCTTTTTTAGCGCAACGTGGCGCGCTTTAGGCACGTTCGCACGAGCCGCGATTGGTGGGCCCGGCCAATAGCTTCGCGGAGTACGCGCCCGAGCCAAATCCTGAGACGAAAAAGAAGGATGTCGTTCGGTTCGCGATCAATGAGGACCGACCACTGTTCGCCTTTGGCGGGCTCTGGACCGAGTTCAGGGGCGATCGTGGCACCAAGTCCAAGCCAATCCCTGGCCCGCATCTCGTCTATGGTTTCCTGACGACTTCGCCGAACGCGGTGGTCGAGCCGATCCACCCTAAGGCCATGCCAGTGATCATGACAACGCAAGAGGAATGCGACGTCTGGATGCGCGCCCCGTGGGACGAGGCAAAGGCGTTGCAGCGACCGCTGCCTGATGACGACTAAAGATTGTCGCGCGCGGCGCCGATAAAGAGGACAAGGCTGTTGCATGCGGGTAGCGAATCGCCGAGCAACGAGCGAGGAGTGGCTCGCGGTCAATCACAAAACAGCACTACCACCAGGAAAAAATTACTCCAATTCGACTTGCGGTGGTGGGTCAGCGCGACCAACTTAGCCGTCAGTTTCTAATTGCCAGCGCGATTTTTTCGAGCGCGCGCCACCATCACGGCTCGTCACAATAGTCCAATCACCGGTTGGGCTCGGAGCTCAGGCCGCATGAACTCAATGTGGAAATTCGTCACTGGCCTGTTCGGGCACGAACAGGACATGCCCCCTCACGGCAAGGTCGCCCTGCCACTCATCCTGGTTGGGCTGGGCCTGGTCAATCCTGGCTGGAAGGACGCCGCCCTCAGCTACCTGAATAAAACATTCGGGCTCGGACTGTCGCTAGACGCGCCGTGGTGGGTCGGTGCAATTCTAATTGCGGCCGGCGTCGTCATCTATCTAGCCGGCGAGCTGCGCAGAACCGGAGAAACGCGCCGTTTCGTCGCTATCCGCCACTAATCCTTTCAACCGCTGACCGGCCCTCTTCTGAAGGATGCGCTGCCGCGCAAGATGCGCAAGCGCAGGATCAACACGCACGATTGCGACCAATCCAATTTCCTGTCTGGCGGCACGTTCGATCCGATCGGCGCAGTCCGCCAGCAGCAGCGGCTCGCGTTCGAAATCGTCGGCGTACTGAAGACGGATTCCTCGGCGGCCCTCGGTTACTACGGCATCGTACACATCCCGCTCCAATTCCTGGCGGGCTGCAGCGTTTCCACTTTCCCCGAAGTGGCGCTGTTCGAACTCGATCGCGAAACCAGCACCTGGCGCGAGCTTAAGCAAGGAGACTGTCCCGATCTGAAAGTGACCGTAAAGCGGGAGCGCGACCCGCCCTCGCCTATCGCGTGCGTGGTCCGGATCGCCGTCAGCTACTCGGTTGGCGCCGCAGATCCGTCCGAAGTAGTGGCAGGGCCTTACCGGGAATACGCGATCTCGATTGGCAAACCCGGGATCGACAGGGTCACCCACTACAAGCAGGTAGAGGTACTCGCCAGCGCGTTTCGGAGAGTGCTCGACGAAATCCACGATGAGCTCCCGAGAAATCTGATCGTGCACGTGTTCTACGCCGGTCCCGTCAGCGTCGGCTTCAGTCTCGGTCGGCGCATCAGCAGAACCATCCACAATCCGGTGATCGTCTACAACTACACGGCAAGCACCAGACCCGCCTATGCGTGGGGCGTCGAGGTGACGAAGGAAGGCCGTCCGGAAGACATGGTGGTGATAACCACATGACCGAGGCCCGTCCATGTTCGATCTGAGCGCCGATCTCCAGACCTTCTACGACACGCACGTGCGGCTCGGCAGCGAGCGCCGGACCAAGCTTGCCGGCCACCGCGACCTCAACGTCACGCGGCTGAAGAACGGCCTCGACGACCTGGCTGCGGAATCCAAACGCCCCAGGCCGCATCCGTACGCCTGGCAAAACCAGGGCGGGTACGCGATGCACACCTTGAACCAGGATCCTCGCGACGACAACGACTACGACATCGACGTGGCATTGCTATTCGAGAGGTCAGCGCTTCCAGAGGATCCGCGAACTGCGCGCCAGCGGGTCGCCGACGCGCTCTGCAAGCGGTGCACAAACTTCACGCAGGAGCCGACCGCCCGGACCAACGCCGTCACAATCTGGTATGCGGAAGGCTATCACATCGATTTCGCCGTCTNTCGCACCTACACGGACGAAAACGGGCGGGAAAAAATCGAGCACGCGAGCAACGAATGGAAGGCACGCGATCCGCAGGAAATCAACAACTGGTTCCAGAACGCTGTCAGCACCAAGAGCCCTGCCACCACCGGCATCCTCGCGACCGTCAAGGCCGGGCAGCTCCGACGCATTGTTCGATTCCTGAAGTGGTTCACCCGTTCGCGGCCGTCGTGGAGCCTGCCGGGCGGCCTGATCGTTTCCACGCTCGTCGTCGAGTGTTATCGGCCCGACTTCAACGCGACGACATTGCGCTCTACAACACGACCGTTGCGCTAAGAAACCGGCTCGCCGGCTACACCAGGGTCGACAATCCCGCAGACGGGACCGAATTCACCGCGAATCCCGAGGTTCTCAATCAGGTCAAGCGCTTCAAGGCCCAACTCGACATGGCCGTCGGTAAGCTCGCGGCGCTGTTCGACGCAGATTGCGACAGGATCAAAGCCCGCAGCGCCTGGGATTGGGTCTTCGTACACGATTTCTGGGGCGGCAAGGAGGTCGCGAAGGTCGCTCTGGACGAAACGTTGGCCGCTTCCGTACCTTCCGCGTACTTCGCCAAGATCCAATGCGATCTCGCGCAAAAGAAATGTGGCCGCACCTACACGCGGTACGCCAGCGGGTCTTCCTTCTTGCCCAAGAATCTCTGGCTGAAGTTCAGCGTCACTTCCACCAATGTCCCGGCACCATACAAGATCGTATGGCACGTCGACAATCACGGAGACGAAGCGAGCGAACACAACCAGTTAACCTGGGAAACCGAGCCGTCGGAGAGTTTTGAGAAATGGACGAGCACGGCCTTTAAGGGCTCTCACCGCATGATCTGTCGGATCATGAAAGACGGTCGGATGTGGGCCGAAACGTCGCATATTGTTAAGATTGCGCCTGGCAAATGGTGGAAGAGGTAGAACTGCTATGTTAGGCCAGCCTCGCCCGTTCGCCGATCCGGAAGCCGCCGCGCGGAAGCTGATGGAGATCGCCAACGCGTGCGAGGCGGTTCAGGAAGGCCGCATTTACATCGAGCTGATCAACGGCGCCTTCCTCAAACAGGGCGGCACGCCGGACCAGTTCCGTGCCTCCCTAGCGCGCGCGATCACGTTGGGTTGGCTGTGGCAGCACGAATCCGGGACCTATGTGAGGTTCACCGAGGCCGGTGCCGAGCTGTTTTCCTGATGGCGGCCGAGGGCTGGTCCTGCCGTTTCGACGATCCGATACCGCTGCCTGACGGTCGCCAGCTTGTCACGCTGCAGGACGCCGCCAACTACATCATGAAATTGCAGAAGCCTGAGCAGAACCTTGAACAATGGCAAACCGCAATCGGTTGCCTGATCGGCGCTGCCGAGGACCGGGACTTCGTGATGCATGCATCAGGGTGCTGCGTGCTTTGAACCGAAACAATCAACGCGTGTTTACTGATCATAAAGATTCGCACTGGGGAAAGCGGAAACTCAAGAGGGACCAAACATGACAGTCCCTGAAATCAACTGTGGACAACGCAACCAGCCATCTGACGCACCACTGACACAGGGTTCGGGTAGCACCGCGGATTGCTGCGCGGCATCAAGTCGTTGCTGCAATCACCATGTTCCCTATGCAGGAAACATGGTGGCGTATTCCCTGTTGACGGACCCGCCCCCCGAACGCTCTCAGTTTTTCAAATGGAGAGCCGTGTCATGCACAATCGATTGCAAGTCAGCTTCACCACCGNAGAGGGCGCAATCGCGATTGCAGCAGCGCTGCTGATCGTCATCGCCGTGGATAAGTCAGAAAGTTTTTTCGCACGTATCTCTATGTTTCTAAGGGGGCCGCGTTCTTTTCCCGTGACCGTTGTCCCCCGACCCGTCTTGACGGACCCGCAAATCAGCGGGCAGATGGATCGTCCTCCGAAGGCTCTCAGTTTCTCAATGGAGAGCCATGCGATGCACAATCGACTTCAGTTCAGCTTCTGGGGACTGCATCCAGTCGCAGATGGCAGCGTTATCCGAGGGCATCAGCAATGAAACCTCGTTTCACACTAACCATCAGTGTCAACGTTGCGCTTTGTCTCTTCGCCATCGCGGCAATAATTAAGGCACTGATGCACTAACAGAAGGGGACAGGGCCCTCAGGCGGGCTTCTGTTTCCCTGTCGGTTGGTAGATCAATTCCGAAAGCCTCGGACCACCCAGCCCCCCGCCCAATCCAAGCATCACGGCGATCCTTTGGATGACGGCCCCAATGCCCCCACATTGGGGTCGTTTCTTCACGCGAACTATTTGAAAGTTGAGCAGACCACAGAATCAGAAAGGGTTGAGGCAGGATGTGACTATCCCGTGACGCCCTAAGCAATTTTCGGAGTTCGGTAACGCTCACGCCAGTCAGAGTAATGCCATGCCGCAATCAAAACCTATCCCGAGTTCGGATACTTACGGGACGATTGTCGGCGATCATTGGGTTGAAAATCTTAGATGTCCTCATTGCCGAAAGACTGGCGTAGCCGAGCTTTCGCAGACGGATCGCCATTCGTGGGACGTGCGGATAGATAGCATCCCAGAAGGCTTTAAGGCTATCTCGGGCGAATATGGCAGCAGCTTTCACTGCTCTTCGTGCGATGTCCCAGTGGACCCCTAAATAGCCGGCCAGCCGCAGATTCATTTTGGCGGTCTCTTCATTTCCGGTGGCGATGTTGAGGGGGAAAAGCCGGACGGAAATCCGCCGACCGATGACAGCATGGCATGGCATCACGGCGGATTGATGCGCCACTATGGCTGCCATCGTAATAGCGACGCCACCAACAACCTTAATCTGAAGCCAATGCCGGGCGTGTTTCCAGACTATCCGGCCCCCGTTGTGCGCAACGAAAGAGGCGAGCGCGAGCTGATCATGACGCGCTGGGGAATGCCGCCTCCGCCGCGCATCGGCGGCTATCCCGTCACCAATATCCGCAACACGACTTCGCCCCACTGGCGCGGCTGGCTGAAGCCGGAAAACCTTGCTTGGTCCCGGCCAACAGCTTCGCGGAATACGCGCCGGAGCCAAACCCGGAGACCAAAAAGAAGGATGTCGTTTGGTTCGCGCTGAACGACGACCGACCGCTGTTCGCCTTCGGCGGGCTGTGGACCGAGTTCAAGGGCGACCGTGGCACCAAACCGAAGCCAATCCCTGGCCCGCATCTCGTCTATGGCTTCCTGGCGACGGCACCGAACTCAGTGGTCGAGCCGATACATCCAAAGGCCATGCCGGTGATCCTGACGACCGACGAAGAGCGCGACGTCTGGATGCGCGCGCCATGGGACGAAGCCAAGGCGCTGCAGAGACCGTTGCAGGATGCCGGCCTGATGATTGTTGCGCGGGGCGCCGACAAGGAGGACCGCGCGGCAGCGGCATGAACAGAAGGCTCATCAAGGTCTGCTTTGCTGCGCATTACGGACTCAACTCGGACATCGCGCGAGGTCCGAAAAGTGCAACAACGGACATCCAGCCGCGCTTGGGTTGTCCGATTTTGCATAGTCTTCCAAATCGACCAAACGTAAGCTTTATTGAGACTCTCTGGAAGTGGGCACACTCCGGCTTGAGCGGAAGCTGCAAGAGAAGGAATGTTCAAATGTTGACGAAACGCGATCTTCTTCGTTCCGCTGCACTAGCTGCCATTACTGCCACGACGGCGAAATCTGTCCCGGCTAGCGCGCAGACGAAAGCCGAATGGCCCAACCTGTTCGAGGCCAAAGCAATCGCCGAGGAAGGGTTCATCTACGGGCTGCCCATCGTGATGAACTATGCGGTCATGTATGAGTTCGCCGTGGACACGAAGAACAGCCAGTTCAAGGCGCCGTTCAACCAAATCAAAAACCTGGCGTATGTCGCAACATACAAAGATACCGCTGTCGTGACACCCAACAGCGACACGCCATATTCCACCTTATGGTTTGATCTGCGAGCCGAGCCGATGGTTGTTTCGGTGCCGGCCGTGGAGAAGACTCGCTATTACACGGTGCAGCTGATCGACGGCAACACGTTCAATTTCGGTTATATCGGCAGCCGCGCGACCGGTAGCGACGCCGGAGATTATATGGTCGTTGGGCCGAACTGGCAGGGCGCCACTCCGCTCGGAATCAAGAAGGTCTTTGCGTCCTCGACGCAGTTTGCATTCGCTGCCATTCGCACGCAGCTCTTCAATCCGGCAGACATGCCGAATGTTGAGAAGATCCAGGCCGGCTACAAGGCGCAGCCGCTGTCGGCCTATCTCAAGCAGCCGGCGCCGCCCGCGACGCCCGCGATCGACTTTCCCAAGGCCGACGTGGAGCTCGTGAAAAAGAACTTCTTCGAGTATCTCGACTTCGCTCTCCAGTTCGCGCCAGCTGGTCCGGAAGAACGCGTCATTCGCGAGAAGCTCGCACGCATCGGCGTCGGCCCTGGCAAGACTTTCGAATTCAAGGACCTTCCGCTGACACACAAACTCGAAATCGGACTCGGCATGAAAGATGGCGAGGAGAAAGTAGAGAAGTATCTCGCGAGCGGCAGCAAGAACATCAACGGGTGGAAAGTTGGCTCGCTGTTTGGAGACCAGCTGTTCTATAGCGGCGATTGGTTGAAGCGGGCCGCAGCTGCAAAGGGCGGCATTTATGGCAATGACGCCGCGGAAGCCGTCTATCCGATGACCAAAACGCTCGCCAACGGCGAAGCGCTCGATTCTTCCAAGTACAAATACACAGTCACTTTCCCCGCTGGACAATATCCGCCGGTCGAGGCGTTCTGGTCGGTGACGATGTATGACGGCAAGAGCCAACTGCTGATCGAGAATCCGATCAACCGATACCTGATCAATTCGCCGATGCTGCCCGGCCTGAAGACGAATCCGGACGGCTCTCTCACGCTGCATATCCAGAAAGACTCACCCGGCGCCGACAAGGAATCCAACTGGTTGCCGGCGCCGAACGGCGAAATGTACCTCGTGATGCGTTTATATTGGCCGAAGACGACGGCGCCTTCGGTCCTGCCGGCTGGTGAGGGTTCTTGGCAGCCACCCGCGATAGTGCGCGCAGCCAACTAGGCACATCTGGCACCGAATGGCGAAATGGAGGGCTTAGAGACATGAAAACGATTTCGCGAAGAGGATTTGTCGGTGGGGTTGCCTTGCTCCCGGCACTCCATTTCTCGGCAGCCCGCGCCCAGGCCGGCGTCAGTCCGGCGGAAGCCCGCGCCATCGCCAACGAGGCCTATATCTACGGCTTCCCGATCGTGGACAATTACCGAATCCAGCACGCCTATTGGGTGGATAAGACGACGCCGGAATATAAGGGGCCCTGGAACCAAATCTGGAACAGCGCACGTCTCTACACGCCCGCTGACACGGCGATCCAGACACCCAACTCGGACACGCTTTACTCATTCGTGGGCGCGGACCTGCGTTCTGAACCTCTCGTGCTAACCGTACCGGCGATGGAAAAGGAGCGCTATTTCAGCGTCCAGCTCATCGATTACTACACGTTCAACTTCGACTACATCGGGACCCGCACGACCGGCAATGGAGGCGGCAGCTTCCTGCTCGCTGGGCCTGGCTGGAAGGGTGACGCGCCCAAGGGCGTCAAGAAGGTCTTTCGCTGCGAGACCGAACTGGCGTTCCCCACCTATCGAACCCAGCTCTTTGATCCCGGCGATATCGAAAACGTGAAGAAGGTCCAGGCCGGCTACAAGGTACAGCCGCTCTCCGCGTTTCTCGGCCAGCTGCACCCAAGGCCGCCCCGGCGATTGATTTCATCAAACCGCTGACGCCTGCAGAAGAGAAGACCTCGCCGCAGTTCTTCAACATCCTGAACTTCGTCCTGCAGTTCTGCCCGACGGTCCCGTCCGAGAAAGCACTCATGGCGCGTTTCGCCAAGCTCGGCGTCGGCGCGGGCAAGACCTTTGACGCGAGCAAGCTCTCGCCCGAGATGAAGGCGGCAATCGAACAAGGCATGGCCGACGCCTGGGCTGCCCTCGCTGGCTTCAAGAAAGAACTTGAGGAGGGGAAGGTGACCCCCGGCGATGCATTCGGCACGCGCGCGTACCTGAATGGGAATTATCTCTATCGCATGGGAGCCGCCGTTCTTGGGATTTACGGCAACTCGAAGCAGGAGGCGATGTATCCGGCTTATTACGTGGATGCGACGAAGCAGAAGCTCGACGGAGCAAACCGCTACTCCGTGCATTTTGCACCGGGGCAATTGCCTCCCGTCAACGCGTTCTGGTCGCTGACCATGTTTGGTGAGCCACAAAGCCTGCTCGTGGCCAACCCGCTCAACCGCTATCTGATTAATTCTCCGATGCTCCCGCAGCTCAAGCGCGATGCCGACGGGGGATTGACGCTGATCGTCCAAAACGAATCCCCCGGCAAGGACAAGGAAGCCAACTGGCTACCAGCGCCAAAGGGGCCATTCTCCATGATCATGCGCCTCTACTGGCCGAAAGAAGCAGCAACGGAAGGCAAGTGGAGACAGCCGCCGCTAAAACGCGAAGGATGAGTGGACCGGATCGCATCCCTCTCTAGCGAAAGCGCGTCTCATCAGACTTCCATGTCTGTTCAGGGTCATTCGCGCCGATTCTGGCATATCCGCCAGAGGTCCGGTTAGCAGCCTAATCTCGGACATGATTCGCGTGGCGGCGATCACCGAGGCGGACATTGCATGGGCTCCTGTGCCGAGGCCCTCGCCCTACATCATCGCAAGGGGGGTCGGCGGTAATCTACTGCGGTTCCGACGCCTCGGTTTCGTGCTTAAATTCCATCGGAAACGTTGCGTTTGGAGTTTTTCATGGACCGGAGTTTTGTTCCGTCGATTGTGCCGAGCGGCGACGATCAGACTCTTTATCTCGTCATCAACAACTTTGGAAACTTGGGGACCGCATTTCCGGAAACCGATGTCGATAAGGCCGACCTCGAAACCATCATCGGCGATCTGATGTCCGGCCAATACAGCAACCCGGTTCGCGTCGTCGCGTTCAACACCGCCGAACAATGGGCGGCTGATGCGTCGCAAGATGTCGCGCGGGAAATTTTACGCCGCCTCGACCTCGCCGGTAATGCCCTGCCCTCCTCGATTGCGGCGTTTGTCGACAGCCACCTTGGTCCAGACCGTCAACTGACCTTGCGGCTCGCCTGAGCCGATGTCTTGGGATCAACGGTTTTTCGACCCGATCACGGTGCCGGGTCGAACGCCGTTGGTGACACTCCGCGACGCGGCAGAATACATCACCGAACTGCCCAAGGCCGAACACGATGCCGACGAATGGCAGGCCGCAATGGAGGCGCTATTGCTCGTCGCCGAACAAGACGGGCCACCGATGTTCGCGCGCATCGGTGTCATGCGGGCGATAAGCCGTCACGTTGAGCGGGTGTTCAACCCGTCGCGAAAAGACACGCATTGGGGACGGCGGAAATTGAAGCGGGATACGCCATGAAACTCACGCACAAATTTGCAGAGATGACGCCGGAAAAACGTCCGCAAGACCCGCACATGGACGGGACTGGCCTGCGCTTCGAAACGATGGAGCACGGCGGCGAATATCCCGACACGATGCCGCAAGTGATCAAACTGATCGATGCCGAGGGCCGCTCCCGCATTTACGTGCCGATCCTGCAGAACGGCGGGGTGGTCGACAGCCAAGGGTTTACGCTCGATCCCGAGGATGATTGATGGCAACGCTGCGGTAGCGTCGCAGGAGTCATCAGCGCGGCGTCGCCATGCGTCGGCGCGATGGACGCGGGACATGCGCCTGCGCAGTTGAGGGCACCCACAGGGCCGCGCTACGCCTTGTGCGAGGTCCACGTCCTATCGCCGCACTGGCATTCGTACATGCGGATATTTCTGCCTTTGGCAGAATCGAGTATAGCGCTGACGAACTTTGGCTCCTTGCCGCATTTGCCGCAACGTCGTGGCGGTGGTGGCTCCGGCTTGAGGTCGGCGGCTGCGTTTTCCATTTTTTTGATCCTTCGCCTACCCACCAGCCCCGGCAGACGTGAATCAAAAGAACCTATCGCGTGATCGCCCAGAGGTCTGCCGGGTGGCGGACAGAGCAAACCTCAGTAGGCCCCTACTGGATTCCATCTTGCGCCGGGTGCGGCAGCGGGCCTTCGTGATCCTCAACCCAAACCAAATCCCGCGCATCGATCCAGCCGTTGCACGCCTTGCATCGGAAAAAATGTTCGACCTCACGAACGCGACGCCTGTCGGCGCGCTCGCCGAGCACTGTCCCGCGCGGTCTCGGTTCATCGAGTGACATAATCGCCGCCATCTTGATCCCCCTGAGTTGCCCCGTCGCTCTATACTTCCCGCGGTTCCGTGGAAAGTGTCTCTCAGCCGCTTCCCGTTCCTCTCTCCGATGTCCGCTCTGCAGCACATTGCGGACTTAAGTCAGACATCGCGCCGAGTCCGAAAAGTGCCGTGTGTGGACTGCTCCGGGTTGGTAAGAAGAATCTTCACGTCGAAGGCTTGGTCGGTGCGGCCATGTGTTCGGCCTGTAGGTGCGCTTCACATGACCGCTGGCCATAATGCCCTCCGCGGATCAGGTCCCGGTCAAAAACCCGCATACGACAATGCGATGGCACTAGTGGGTTGTCCTGATCGCCGGATCGACCGGCTCTGCATTACGTGGTGTTCGCCCTCCCAACCTTCACATCACGCCGGCTGTCCGGCGCGATCTCGTTTACGCCGTCAGCGCGACAGGTTGCATGTAACGCTCGCCCTTGGCTATCATGGCCCAGGCCATCCGAGCAATCTTGTTGGCAAGCGCGATGGCGGCGACCTTGGTCGGGCGCCGCCCCAGCAACGCTGTGAGCCAGGGCCGATGCCCGGTGCCGTGGATTTCGGCGTAACGGATGACGGCCAGTGCACCAGCCACAAACAGGCTGCGTAGATAGCGATCGCCCTGTTTGCTGATTGCTTCCGAGCCGGTCCTTGCCCCCACTCGAATGCTGCCTGGGAACAAGCCCAATCCAGGCCGAGAAGTTACGTCCTGATCGGAAGGGTCCTGGGGTCAGCAACACTTGCGACCAGAGCGGTCGCCAACATTGGGCCGACCCCGGGGATGTAATGAAGGCGCTTACTCGTCTGGTTGGACCGGTGCCAAGCCAAGATCATCCGATCGAACTCTGCTTCTTGAGGCTGAGCAATTGGGTGCCGAGCGCGGCAAGGCAGGCACGGGCAACCTCTGGCACCCGCTTGTCACTCGGGTCGGCAACAACGTGCAGCAGTTCAGTGACGCCTTTACGCCCGACCGGCGCGACAATGCCTAACTCGGCAAGGTGAGCGCGGATCGAATTAATCACTGCCGTCTGTTGGCGGATGAACAGATGGCGGGTGCGGTGAAGCATCAGGCAGCTCTGCTGCTCAGGTGTCTTTGTTGGCACGAAGCGCATGTTGGCTCTGGTGACCGCCTCGCAAATAGCCTCAGCGTCAGCCATGTCGTTCTTTTGACGCTTAACGTAAGGCTTCACGTAAGCGGGCGGCATCAGTCGCACGGTGTGACCGAATGCCTGAAGCTCGCGCGACCAATGGTGCGACGAGGCGCACGCCTCAATGCTGACCAGACAGGTTGGCAGCTTCTGGAAGAACGCCAGGACAGAACGACGCTTCAACTGGCGGCGGATGACCACCTCGCCAGCGGCATCAATTTCCATGAACCTGGAAGACCGATTTAGCAATGTCCAAACCGATTGTCGTGATCGTCTGCATGGGTCGCTCCTCTGAATCGTGGGAGCCTTAACAGCACCCGCATTCGTGGCACTCGCGTGCCGGTGGAGGAGCCGTCCACAGCATCAAAAGCGGACGTTCCTTCTTGCTCTGCGCGTCATGCGAACTGATATAATTTACCTTATGCAGCGCTAATGAGCGCGTGCTGTATCGCTGATAACCTAAACCCAATGGATCGATATCAGCGACGCCGACAGCCAGACCCGCACCTTGGGTTGGTTAGGCCGAAGCGGTTGTGTTAAACTTCCACGCGTATATAATTCGTGAATTGTATTTGCCCTTGATCGGATCATGCTGCACAGTTCGATCAGGCGGCGTGTGGCCGAGTTCGACATCCAGTCAAGGATGCGTTACGCATCTCTACGCTACTCGCCGCAACGGTTCGATCCGAGCTGACCAGGTTCAAAAGCTATCAGTCAGCCCACCTTTCTACGACAACGTCAGTGCCGCTGCCTGAATCCGCTGCCGCTGGTGCGACAGCCTCGATGAGCTATTCATCAAACTTTCGGGCCGAGCACGTAGGGAATTGCACCTATCGGCGTTGCTCGCGAAGTAACTTTAATTGCTGGGGTTTCTGCGGTCTCGCGACATCGCGATGGCTGTCAATGTCTCGATCTCCGGGAGGGAGAGACATGATGAACCGATCGCCTATTCGTTTCCTAGTGGCTGCCGCGAGCTTCGTTCTCATGTGGCTGGTTCCCTGGTTTGTTCTGGATGCTGATCTGCATTTTAGAAAGGCGGATGCCACTACATCAACCGTCGTGCCATCCAAGGCCGTAGCTCCCGAGCCTTTCAAAACGGCCCACGCCGCTAACCAAATGACGGCGAGGATACTTGCACTGGATCAGGCTAAGCATCTCGCTTTCTGGACCTCCGTTCTGAAAAATAGAAAGCACGCTTGTGGTGTTGTTGTTCGGACCGTGTATCAAGGCGGCACCGAATCTGGGGTCGATAGCTGGAGCATTGGCTGTCGGGACGGTAACGAGTATTCGATAAGTATTAACCCGGACGCGCATGTCTCTGAGGCGGAGTTTCCGGTTTCAGTTTGCAGTGGAAACGCTTTCGCCCGAAGTGCTGAATAGCCTGGTCAATTTGAGCGTTCAGCGCCTGCGACATCGCCTCTATATGCCAGCTGCTATCCGCGGTGCCGGCGCGTCCTCGCCAACGTGCGAGGATGATCATGACGATGACCCGATCGCGACGTGAAACGGTGGTTTTCAAGCACCCATTCCGGATCGCAAGTATCGAACGACCAATACCGGCGGGCTCGTATGAGGTAATTACCGACGAAGAGTCGATGGAAGGCCTGTCATTTCCGTCCTTTCGGCCCGTCGCCACTATGATGATGGTGCCTGCACCGCCGCCCCGCAGCTCTTCCGTCGAGATGGTGACGATCAGTTCGATCGATCTGTCCGATTCTCGGGAGCCGATGCGATGGCGTCCCGAGAGTGACGCGCCCGTCGACCTCGCCAACCATCGCGGCATGGCCGCGCCGAACACTGNCATCCGGCGGACGCTGGCGCAGATCGAAAGCAATGCCAAGGCGTTGCGCGGTCGGCAGTTGCAACTTGAACCCGAGCTGCTCGCGACANCTGCGAAGCCATTGGTCGGCGCGCTGCCAGAGCTGAAAGNGCTGGGNCGCGACCTGCGCATCGATGCTTGTCGTGGCATCGCGCTATGGTGGATCTTTCTGGACCATGTCCCCAACAACGTCGGAAGCTGGCTGACGCTGCTGAATTACGGCTTCAGCGATGCCGCGGAAGTGTTCATGTTCGTTTCGGGTGTGACCTGCGCGCTGTGCTACGGCAAGGCACGTTCGTGCGAGGGCTGGACCGGCGTGATCGGCCGTACACTGTGGCGAAGCTGGGACATTTACGTCGCATTTCTAATGCTCACTCTCGCTTGCGCCATCATGGTTTACCTCGCAGGCGGCGGCCGGATTGCCGACCAGAGCAATACGCGTATTCTGTTGGAACATCCGGGCGCGACGCTCGCGCATGCGGCGATCCTGCAATACCGTCCCGTCAACACCGACGTCTTGCCGATCTTCGTGCTCTATCACCTTTTGTTCGCGCCGCTGCTCTGGCTGCTGCTGCGAGTGCCGAACGTGACGCTCGGCGCCTCCCTGTTGCTTTATGCGCTGGTGCAAGTCTTCGGCTGGACCGTCCCGGCATGGCCGAACAACGTCTGGTTCTTCAATCCGCTGGCTTGGCAGCTGCTGGTTGTGCTTGGCGCGTGGTGTGTCACGGAGGGCAAGAGATTTCGGCCGTGGGTGCCCTCGCGCACGGCGATTGTACTTGCCGTCCTCTATCTGGTTATTAGCCTGATCATCGCGTTGAGCTGGAGGATCCAAACACCAGAAACGCTGGTACCGCAAACGCTGGCGAAGCTACTTTATCCACTGAATAAATCGGATCTCGATCCCTTGCGGCTCCTGCATTTTTTTGCCCTTGCGATTTTGGCGGTATGGCTCGTGCCTCGCAATTGGCGAGGGCTGACGAGGCCGGTGATGCGCGCGGCGATCCGCTGTGGCGAGAACTCGCTGGCAATCTATTGCCTCGGCGTTCTGCTGGCGCTCGCCAGCCACATAGCGCTGGTCGACATCTCGGAGGGGCTTGCGATGCAGATCGCGCTCAGTCTCGCCGGCATCCTGGTGATGATAGCGGCCGCAACGCTGCTGAGCTCGATCAGGATCAAGCCCAGGCAGCAGCCACGATTGTCTTGAAGACCGCGATCTCTGAGAATGGCAATGCAAGACGGAGCAACTCACCGAGATCGCGGCCCGCGATGGCGATCACGTACCGGAAGTGGCGACACCTCGCATTTGGGGTCAAAAACGGAAGTGTCCGGGCTCGCGCGGCACGTCCGTTTTACCCTCAGGAGCAGATATTGTCAGCCTGCCCCGGCATGTCCGTTTGGTGCCAGGGCACTAAATCGCTGCGCGATAGCCCGCTGCGCGGGTAGCCCAATCGCGAGTGCGGTAACTGGAGGCAAGATCGTCAGAGGCGGTGCGGTTTGTCGGCG
>JGI12053J15887_10000369_pt1 | contig 18011 bp, 15 predicted proteins | sample MedBloCAOM1_O3_FD_15887 | JGI IMG/M metagenome (IMG submission 15887)
TGCAGCCCTCGCAGATGCAGCGGATCTGGTCGTCGGGCAGCGCGGTATGGCCGCCATTGATGTGGCCGATCACGTCGGTGTCGGCTTCCAGCACCACGTCCTTGTCGATCAGGCCAGAACCCGGGATCGACGGGCCGCCGGTGTGGATGGTGCTCTGGATGCCGTATTTGCGCGCCCACGCCACCATCTTGCGCGCGGTGGGGCCGTCCTTGACGCCGCCGAGGCCGACTTCGCCGAGCAGCTTTACGCCGGCGCCGGCCAACTCCTTGAAATCCTCCTCGGTCATTCCGGGTTCGATCACCGGCGCGCCGGCATGAACCTTGACGCCGCCGGGACGAAAATTATCGAACGCGCGCTGTGCGAAGATCGCCATCGCCTTGACGCCGACGATGTCGCGCGGCCGGCCGGGCATGTGAACCTCGCCGGCGGAGATCATGGTGGTGACGCCGCCGTTGAGAAAGCTGTCGATCCATCCGATCTGGTTCTGCCGCGGCGTCCAGTCGCCGGCGACGGGGTGGACGTGGCTGTCGATCAGGCCGGGCGTGATCGTGGTGCCGTTGGCATCGATGATGGTGGTGGCGCCTTCGGTATCGATATCCTTGAGCCGCCCGATCGCGGTGATCCTGCCGTTTTCCGCGACGATCGTGTCGGCATCGAGGATCGGCTTCTCCATGGCGCCCGACAGCAGCAGGCCGATATTGCGGATCACCAGCTTTGTGGGGCCGGCTGCCTCGGGTGCGTCATGCGCCATGGGTTTTTCCTTTTCCTTCAATGGTTTCGCAGGGCTGGACGGCATCTTGCCCGCGGCTTGACGCCGGGATCAAGCTGGATTATTCATTCGTATACGAATGAATGTANACGAATGAATTGACCGGCACAATTGACCTCCAGCCCGCAGGGTAAGCGAGATGAGCAATTTCAACCAGGAAAGCGTTCTCAGCGTCCATCACTGGACCGATAATCTGTTCAGTTTCACCACCACTCGCGATCCGTCGTTCCGCTTCCGCAATGGCGAATTCACCATGATCGGCCTCAAGGTCGGCGAGAAGCCGCTGCTGCGCGCCTACAGCGTCGCCAGCGCCAATTACGAGGACCGGCTCGAATTCTTCTCGATCAAGGTGCCGGACGGTCCTTTGACCTCGCGCCTCCAGCATCTGAAGCAAGGCGACGAGATCATCGTCAGCCGCAAGGCGACCGGCACGCTGGTGATCGACAATCTCGAGAGCGGGCGAAACCTGTATCTGATCGGCACCGGCACCGGGCTGGCGCCGTTCCTGAGCGTGATCAAGGATCCAGAAACCTACGAACGTTTCGAGAAAGTGGTGCTGCTGCATGGCTGCCGCCGCGTCGCCGAACTCGCCTATGGCGAGATGATCACCGAGCACCTGCCAAAGGACGATCTGATCGGCGAACTCGTCCGCAACCAGTTGATCTATTATCCGACTGTGACGCGCGATCCGTTCCGCAATCGCGGCCGGATCACCGACCTGATCACGTCAGGCAAACTGTTCAGCGATGCCGGCCTTGCGCCGCTCGCGCCCGAACAGGATCGGGTCATGATCTGCGGCAGTCCGGCCCTGGTTCATGACACCCGCGCGCTGCTGTCAGGCAAGGGATTCGTCGAAGGCAATCACGGCGAGCCCGGCCAGTTCGTGGTCGAGAAGGCTTTCGCCGGGAGCTAAGGTCGTTACTATGCGTCTCGCAGAAACTGTGGCCCCATCGTCACGGTACATCGTCAGAGCATAGAGAAGCCAATCCATGGCCAATTCATCGACCGGCCCAGCACCTGACCTGCGCGTTGCGATTGTCGGGCTGGGAGCGATCGGCAGGAAGGTCGCGCAAGCGCTGGACCAGGGAATCGCTAGCCTGGCCCTCGTTGCGGTGTCGGCGCAAAAACCCGAAAAACACCGGGGTTGGCTTGCGGGCTTGACGAAACCGCCCGCGGTTCTGCCGATCGAAGCGCTCGTCGATGTCGCTGACATCGTGGTCGAGTGCGCTCCGGGTAAACTCGTCAGGTCGATCGTCGCGCCGTTCGTGGCAAGCGGAAAAATCGCGGTCGTGGTCAGCGTAGGCGCGCTGCTCGACAATGAGGACCTCATCGAACTTGCGAGACGGAATGGCGGTCAGATCGTGGTGCCCACGGGCGCCCTGATCGGTCTGGACGCGGTGACAGCGGCGGCGGTCGGAACGATCCATTCGGTTCGAATGGTGACGCGAAAGCCGCCCCTGGGACTTGCCGGCGCGCCCTATATCGTCGAGCACAACATCGATATCGAAGGCATTACCGAACCGTTCAGGGTGTTCGAGGGCACGGCACGGGACGCCGCAAAAGGATTTCCCGCCAATCTCAATGTCGCCGTCGCGCTGTCGCTGGCCGGGATCGGTCCCGACCGGACCACGCTGGAAATCTGGGCCGATCCCACGGTGACGCGTAACACGCATCGCGTTGAGGTCGAATCCGACTCGGCGCGGTTTTCCATGTCGATCGAGAATATTCCGTCGGAGAATCCCAAGACCGGTATGATTACGGCACTGTCGGTCATTGCCTGTCTTCGCAAACTGCGTGCGCCGCTTCGCGTCGGCACCTGAGCGGGAATGCGTTCAACCGAACCGGCGCGGGGGCTTTCGCGGAACGCCAGCAAATCACTGGACTGAAATGAGCGCCCGGCGCAGACCGAACGTCGGCCGCGACCTGCGTACTCTTACCTAAGCGCCGCTTATTGTCTCTTTAATGCAATCTGGGTTCTGATCGACATGGAATGCCGGATCCCGCCGTTGCGCGGCCAATCGGTATTTCTCTGATCTGAGATAGCGTGGACGGTGCGATCCCTCGCCAAGAGGCGGACGACCGGACGCTCGCGTTGGAGGCGCGCGTGATGGATAAATCGAAACGAAATAGGGCGGCTCCGAAGATACTCATTGTCGACGACGATCCCTGTGTTCTCCGGGCCATCGCCGACCGGTGCACCCGTATGGGCTTCAACGTCGAAACGGCCACCAACGGACTGCAAGCCCTGATCAAGGCCGGCCGGCACCAGCCCGACATTCTCGTCATTGACGTGCATCTGCCCGAGGTGGATGGCCTTTCGGTCCTGGCGTACTTGCTGGATGCCGCAAAAAAGTCACCTCACCTGATCGTGGTTACGGGACATCCCGGCCCGGAAATAGTCGAGATGTGCAAAGGGTTCGGTGCTTCCTGCATCCCTAAGGGGCGCAACTTCTGGAATGAGTTCGAATCCCGCCTCACCGAGCTATACCCGCAAAAGGCAGTTGCAACAGAGCGGTTGGGGAAACGATCTGCGAAAGTCGAAGTGAGAAAACGGCCTCGGATACTGCTGGTGGAGGACGACATCAACGTCAAGAAGCTGTTCTTTCGCAGATTCGGGAAATTGGGAGCGGAGCTCCTGTATGCAGCCGATGGTATGCGGGGTTTCTGGATGGCGCGGCGCGAGGAGCCAACCGTCATCGTCTCCGATTACTGCATGCCGAACGGCAACGCGGAATATCTCTTGACCAGATTGCGGAATGCGCCGGAGACGAGGAGCATCCCGGTCATTGTTCAGAGCGGGCGGCGCCTCAATGACTCGATCAAGCAGAGACTGCGGCGGGAGATTTGCGGTCAACCCGGCGCGGCGCGGATCTTGCAAAAGTCGTTTGACGGCAGAGAACTATTTGAGTCTCTCCAAAGACTTTGTGGCTTTGCCAGCGACCTGGATGGCGAACTGCTTTACAGCTGAGTCCGTATTCGTGGCGCTCCCGCCCCGCTAATGCCGACGCTGCGGAATGAGCGATATGATGCACCTTTCCGGAAAGTAAGCAATATTGTACCCGCTGCCGGGCAGACATGGCGAGCGCTTGGGGCCCAACCTCCGAATCAGGGCACGATTCGGTCTCAGCAACCGATTTGAAGACCGTCCAACGCCGGCCTTCGATATCGTGAAGGGTCAAGCTATGTCTCGCTACGATTTTGTAGATCGGGTTCGGCTGCCAGCGCTGTCGAAGTGAACGGACTTCGCGGTCTGCTCGTGCCGCCGGGTCCCGAAGTCACGATCGAGAAATCGGGAGCCCGCCGGCCGGGACTCAAACCGAACCTGCCGATGTCGTCGCAGCGTCTCCTCCTTGGCATCGGCTTTGCGGTCCTCGCCGTGATGAGCGCGGGCTCGATCGCTCTGGACCTCAAGTCTCGGTCCGATGCGACCTGGGTTAACCATACACTAGAAGTGTCAAATGGCTTGACGGACATGCGCCTGCTGCTCCGGCGTGCGGAGAGCGCAGCACGTGGCTACCTCCTCAGCAGCGATCCACATTTCATGGCGGAGTACCATCAGGCTTATGATCAGATCGCACCGGCACTCGTGGAACTGAAGGCGAAGCTGCGAGACAACATCGTCCAGTCACTATTGCTCACAAGCAGCGAGCCCCTTGTTGCCGGCAGGTTCGCCGCAACCGGCGAAGCAATCCGGCTGCACGCCGCGGGCGACAGCGCGGGGATCGCAGTGCTTACCACCAGGGCGGAAGGCCGCTCACTGACGGATTCCATCGACACCAAGTTCGATCAGCTCGCGAAAGAAGAACAGAGACTGCTTGGGATTCGGGCCGCCGAATCGGTGCGGACCGGAAGCCTGCTTCTTGCGATCGATCTCTCTTGCGCCGGATTGATCCTGATCCTCGCGGCGATCCTGATCCGCGCCGGACGGCATTCAAGCCGGGAACAAGAGGCGCTGCAGCGGACCACGGAAAACGTGAATGAANCCCTTGAAGCCGCCATCGCCGAGCGGACCGCCCACTTGCTGGACGCACACGAGAAACTGCGGCGCTCCACATCGGTGCTCAGCAGCACNTTTGCCAGCATGGCCGAGGCGGTGCTGGTCGTCGACACCACGGAAGAGATCGTTNTGTCGAATTCCGCGGCCGAACGGCTGCTGCACTATCGNCCCGGCATGCCGATCGCTCAACTGAGGCAACAGAACGTCACGTACAAGTCCGATGGGGCAACCCTGTTGGCTCCTGAGGAAAGGCTGACGACCCGCGTCTTGCTCGGCGAGCAATTTGACGGTCAGGAAGTCATTGTGCGTCGTGCCGGCCATCGCGAACCCATTCACTTCCTGGCCAGCGGCCGACCGCTGCGTGACGAGTTTGGTACGGTCAATGGCGGAGCTCTGGTCCTCCACGACATTACGGCGGCACGCGACACCGAGCGCAAACTTCACCAGTCGCAGAAACTCGATGCCATCGGCAAATTGACTGGCGGGGTTGCCCACGATTTCAACAATATGCTCACCGTGATCGCCGGGACCACCGAAATTCTGGTCGCCGATCTCAGCGAGCACCCGCATCTTCAGGCCGTCGCGGCTCTGATCAATCAGGCGACCGACCGCTGCACCGAATTGATCCAGCATCTGCTCGCTTTCGCCCGCAAGCAGCCATTGCAGCCGCGCAACGTGGACGTCAATGCCACCCTCTTCGATATTGCCAAACTGTTGAGACCCACGCTGGGTGAACAGATCGAGGTTGTAGCGGTGCTGGAAAGAGGCGTGCCGACGGCGCTGATCGACCCTTCCCAACTCGCAAATGCGCTAATCAATCTGGCGATCAACGCCCGTGACGCGATGCCCAATGGCGGAAAGCTGATGCTGGAAACCGCGAACGTCGTGCTGGACGAAGCCTATTCGCGCAATAATCCGGATGTTGTCGCGGGGACCTATGTGCTGATTGCCGTCAGCGACACCGGCACCGGGATGTCAGCAGAAATGTGCGAGAAAGTATTCGAGCCATTCTTTACCACCAAGGAGGCAGGAAAAGGCACCGGGCTCGGTCTGAGCATGGTCTACGGCTTTGTGAAGCAGTCAGGTGGACACATCAAGATCTACAGCGAGGAAGGTCACGGCACCACGATCAGACTGTACTTACCGGTAGCCGACGGCAGTGCCGATGCGCCGGTCGCAGCCGCCGTAACTGCGCAAGGTGCCGGCGAAACCATCCTGGTGGTGGAGGATGATGCCCTGGTGCGCGGCTTTGTGGTCGCGCAGCTTCATAGTCTGGGCTACAAGACCGCTGCATTTGGAAATGGACGGGAGGCGCTTGAATATGTGGATAGCGGCCAGCCGTTCGATCTGCTGTTCACCGATGTCGTCATGCCCGGCGGAATGACCGGCCGCCAGCTTGCCGCCAAGGTATCGAGCCGCCAGCCAGGAACAAAGATTCTTTACACTTCCGGATACACCGAGAACGCGATCGTGCACCAGGGAAGGCTCGACCGCGGCGTGATGCTGCTCTCGAAGCCGTACCGCAAATCCGAACTTGCGCGGATGGTGCGTCTCGCAATCACCGATGGAGTCGCTGGCGGTACGGACTTTCGAGCTATCCCCCTCGCTGATACATCGACCGAAGCTCCAATGAAGCAGCCGCCCGCAAGCCCTCAAGCGCCTTCTTCAGGCTGAGCACTTCGTTTTCGGTTAGTCCGCGGCTCTCGCGATAGGCCGGCATCAGGGTCACTTCGGCGGCGCGCGCCGCCTCGCCGGTGGCGCAAAAACCGACCGTCGGTCCAATTCCGCTGATGCCGTGCAAGCTTCGATACGCTTCATTGATATGCCTGGTCACGCCATCGTTGCTGCGGGACATCCGGTTCGCCGATACGACTGCGTCTTTGATCTTGCTCTCGAGCGTAGTTGCGAAACGGTGCCGTACTTTGGCGAGGCGGACTTCGAATTGATCGGCATGCATGGTGCTCTCCCTCGTGGCTTTGCACCGAGCTTCCACGACAGACATTAATCGTTGGTCAGGTTTCGCGGTTAATTTGGTGCGTTGATAACTCCGGAATTATTCGGCCGGCGCCAATGCGTCGGCTGCAGCGGCGAATGCGCGGGATCATTCGGCCGCGAAAACTGAATGTATCCCAACGTGCATAACTATCCCTCAGGCTGGCTAGTCTCGCGGCGCTACCAGTGTTTATACGGAACCTGACGTTAACTCGCGCATAGGGCGAGGCCCGCTAGATTCGTGACATCGCGCATGATGTCGAATCAATGCACGCCGGTTAGGGGCTTGCTTTCTGCTAGAGGTCGCTCGATGGCTGCGTTACACCAGCACGGCTCTGAACAAACACCTTACCTCGCCAGGGCAGCGGCGCGAATTCTCGTCATCGATGATGATGCCTGCGTCGGCAGGGCAATCCAGGCCATCATGATCCGGTGCCAGTGTGAAACGGTACTTGCGTCACGCGCCCATGCCGGCATTCACACTTTCCGGACGTCTGAATTCGACGTGGTAATCGTCGATCTGTTCATGCCCGGAATGAACGGGCTCGACACCATCAAGAAAATTCGAAGCAAGTCGGGAGTGCCAATCATCGCAATGTCGGGCTTCCGGCTGCGGAATTCGCTGGACGCCGAGCAGGATTTTCTTGGTATGGCGATACGGCACGGCGCGACGACGTCCCTGCGCAAACCTTTTTCGCCTCCGCAATTGGTTGCGGCCATTGACCGAAGCCGTGGCATGGCGCCCCCGACCGGAGAGCCAAGCTTATGACACAGAAAGAATTCCGAGCCGACCGCCCAAACTGTTCGAAATGGGTGGATGACGGCGGGCAGCCGGCCGAGGAACTTGAAATCGGACGGCCGTCCCCGGAGCGATCGCGGGCGGCAAACGAAGTGGGATCGGCTATCGCACATCAAATCAACGGGCCATTGACCGCGTTGCGGCTCTACATCGGCGAGATCAGACAAATCAGCGGACGATCGACCGAGGCCGCGGCAGCACGAGTTAGCATGCAACAAATGGTGGAGAGTGCGTTTCAGGAAACGGAACGCATTTGCGCCATGATGAGGTTGATAGCCGACAGTTTCGAAGGGCCGCTATACCCCGAAAACGCCGCTGCGCTGGGCCGCGATGTGATCGGCTGGTGGTCGCGGCGCGGCCCGGAGCGCGACGGTTCTTCGCCGCCGATCCAGACGATTCTGACACCACGGGAGCGGGAAGTTCTGGGCCATATCAGCCAGGGATGTTCCAACAAGCAAGGCGCCATCCGCATGCAAATCGCGCCGAGGACGTTCGAAAGTCATCGCGCCCAGGTGATGCGGAAATTCGGGGCCAGAAATGGCGCAGATTTGGTGCGCATGGCGCTCAACGAAAATCCGGTGAGGTCATGATTGCTTCGGCGCCGCCCATCCAGGCGAGCGTGGCAGGAAAAAAGCCGGAAGCGGGCTTCACGTTGAGAAAATTGGCGTTGCCGCTCTTGCTGGCGTGCGGCTTCCTGATTCTCGTCAGCTCGTCCTCGATCTATCTCGTGGTCTCGTCGCAATCCAGCCGCGAGCTGATGAATCGCGCGCTGCAGATCGAAAACAAGCTTTGGGGAATTCTGGCGGCGGTTCGTGTTGCAGAGAGCGAACAGCGCGGCTATCTCCTCACCGGCGATCCAGGCTACCTTGAGACTTTTCGCACCACAGCCGGTACGGAGCTGAGTGCAATCGCCGCCTTCAGAGAGGTAATACTTGATTCCACTCAACAACTGACGCTCGCCGAAATCGAGCCGTTGGTAGCGCGCAAATTCTCTGAACTGCGGGAGACCATTCGATTGCAGGCCGCTGGCGAGCATGAAGCAGCCCTGGTCCGGGTGAGGACAGGNGAAGGCCTCGCACTGACCACTAAAATCCGTGGTGAGGCGTTCCGTTTGATGAAAACTCAGCGTAATGTGATCGCAACGCAAGCATCCAATTCTGTATCGGCTAACATTTGGCTTCTCCTCGTCAATCTTGTTGGACTGGCGCTTATCATCGTGCTGGCGGTTATCTCTGTTCTAGTGATGCGCCGCACTGCAGGAAGAGAACTGGCATCAAGCGAAAGCCGCAGCGATGAACTCCGCGCGACCGTGGATCAGCGCCGCGATGCGGAACAAAAACTCAAGGACATGCTCGAAGCGACCCCAGACGCGATTGTTATCATGGACCGATGCGGAAGCGTCGTCCTTGTCAACGCACAAACCGAGAGACTATTTGGATACGCACGAGCAGATCTGCTCGGACAGAAGATCGAAATGCTGTTGCCGGCGCGGTTCCGCGGCAAGCACCCGGTACACCGCGATAAATTCTTTGCCGGTCCTAAGGTGCGCCCAATGGGCACTGGCCTCGATCTTTATGGCCAGCGCCAGGATGGGAAGGAATTTCCAATCGAAATAAGCCTCAGCCCCCTCGACACAGATGACGGGATGCTGGTTCTAAGTGCGATCCGCGATATCAGTATCCGCAAGGAGACCGAAAGGCATTTGGCGCAACTGGAGGCTCGATCCCGGGGACTGTTGGAAGCCGCGCCGGACGCAATGCTGGTGGTTAATCAGCACGGCGAGATTGTGCTGCTCAATTTGCAGGTCGAAAAGGAATTCGGATACGCCCGCGAGGAGTTACTGGGGCAGAAGTTAACTGACATCGTTCCGGAAGGATTCGCGGAGCGGCTGTTGGCTGACGGGGTCGACGTGCTGGCCCGGCAGATTGTCTCGGGAATCGACCTGATCGGGCGGCGGAAGGACGGAAACGAATTTCCGATCGAGATCATGCTGAGTCCGCTGCGAAGCGGCGAGGGAATTCTGGTGATCCGCGACGCCAGCGTTCGCAAGGATGCGGAAAAGCATCTGGCGCAGATGGAGGCGCGGTACCACAGCTTGCTGGAAGCGGCTCCAGACACGATGGTCGTTGTGAACCATGCGGGGGAGATTGTCCTGCTGAATCTTCAGGCCGAGAAAGAGTTTGGATACCGCCGCGACGAATTGCTCGGCCAGAACATCAAGAAGATCATTCTGCAGCGCGTGGCCGAGCGGCTGATCGACAACGATCTTCGCTCCTCGCATACATTGCAGATCGGCGCCGAGATTGAATTGACCGGCCTGCGCAAGGATGGCGACGAATTTCCGATCGAGATCATGCTGAGTCCGCTCGAAAGCGCCGAGAGAATTCTGGTGATCCGCGACATCAGTGCGCGCAGACAGACGGAGCGATTGAAAGACGAGTTCGTCGCGACCGTGAGCCATGAGCTGCGGACGCCGCTGACTTCGATCTCCGGTTCGCTCGGCCTGCTCGCGGGACAGTGGGCCAGCAAGCTGCCGGAATCGGCGGCGCGTCTGCTTGCGATCGCCCACACCAACAGCCAGCGGCTCGCTCGTCTGCTCAACGATATTCTCGACATTGAAAAGCTCGAATCCGGGCGCGTCGTGTTCAATCTGAGCAAGGTCGCAGTGGCCAGTCTCGTGGAGCAAACCATCGAGGACAATCGCGGATTTGCCGCGAGCTATGGCGTGCGAGTCCGGCTCGATGATGCTCCGGTCGAAGTTGACGTCAATGCGGATCCTGACCGCCTCGCCCAGGTCATTACCAACCTGCTTTCGAATGCGATCAAGTTCTCGCCGGCTGACGGAGAAGTGGTGGTCGCAGTCGGGGCGAATGCGGACGTTGTCCGCGTTACCGTTCGCGATCACGGCTCCGGTGTCCCCGACGATTTCAAACTGCATATCTTCGAGAAATTTGCGCAGGCCGACGCCACCGACACCCGTCAGAAGGGCGGGACCGGCCTGGGCCTCAGCATCGTCAAGCAGATCATCGAGCGGATGGACGGCAATGTCGGCTTCGAAGATGCGCCCGGTGGCGGAACGATCTTCTACGTCGATCTGCCGATATGGGACGGCCGGGCCGGTGGCGAGATCGATCTCGACCCAGACACGGCAGGCGTTCGCATTCTGTTTTGCGAAGACGACCGCGCGGTGGCGGCCGTCGTTCGGATGCGGCTGCGGCCCGCCGGCTTCGCGGTGGACTTCGCCCACACGGTCGCCGCCACGCTCGCGCGCACTCAACCGACCCGATATTCGGCCATTCTGGTCGACCGGAAGCTGCCGGATGGCGACGGCATCGGTCTGATCGTCCAGCTGCGGGCCCAGGCGCAAAACCGGGATACGCCGATCATTGTGATATCAGGCGATCCCGAACAGGGCCGGAGTGACGTCAGATCGTTCCGGCTCAATGTCTTGCAGTGGCTCAGCAAGCCGATCGAATTCCCGCTACTGATAGATATTCTCAGGGCGGCGACCGCCGCAACGCCGCGGCCACGTCCGCGCATCCTTCATGTCGATGACGACTACGATGTCCTCGCGCTTGTCGCTCATGAACTGCGGCCGATAGCCGAAATCATATCGGTGGATTGTGCCGAAAGCGCACGCCGCACGCTCGCGACCGATCGCATCGACCTCGTGGTGCTCGATATCGCGCTGGGCGAGGATGCCGGCCTCGATCTGTTGCCGGATATCCGCGGTCGTTTCGGCCAGGCAATCCCGGTGATCATCTTCTCCACTCACGGCGTGGACATCCCGTGTGACGAGCAAGTTCACGTCGCGGTGTCCAAGATGAATTCGTCCCTCGATGGCCTGGGAGCCGCGGTCCGGGATCGGTTGGCGCTATTGCCGGCGTAGCTTTTACAAAGGAAAATCGCATGACGACGATCCGCATTCTGCATGTCGATGACGAACCTGACATCCGCGAAGTGGTGGAGCTGTCGCTTGGACTGGATCCGGATTTCGTGGTGCAAAGCTGCGGCTCGGGCAAGGAGGCGCTTGCTGCCGCCGCGGGTTGGCAGCCCGATTTCATTTTGCTCGACGTCATGATGCCGGTAATGGACGGGCCGGCAACCCTCGTTCAATTGCGGGTGAATGCAAGGACCGCGAGCATCCCGGTTATTTTCATGACCGCCCGCGCCCAGGCGCGCGAGGTCGATCGCTTTCGTTCGCTGGGCGCCGTTGGCGTGATTCCCAAGCCATTCGATCCGATGACGCTGGCGGCCTCGGTGCGCAGTTACGTGCAGCCGGCGCACGATCCGATGGAGGATTTGCGCGCCGGATTTCTGCAACGGGTCAAAAGGGATGCGGCGGCGCTTTCAGTGGACCGGCTGGTGCTTGAGGGGGGCAACCGGCTGCCAGGCACGCTGGATCGAATCAAGCGTCTCGCACATGGGCTTTCGGGAGCTGGTGGAATCTATGGCTTTGCTGAGATCAGCGATGCCGCGGCCGCACTCGAAGATGCTGTCATCGCTGAGCTTGCCGATCCAGGTCCCGGCGAAGCAACCGACCTTGCGCTTGATGGTCTGATTTCCAGTGCCGGAAACTGCGATTCCGGCGACCAGTTGGCGCGGCCTTTTCAGCAAGCATAGCCGGCGACCGCTGGCCTCGTATGCATTACTACTGAGACAATATTTAGCTTCGCATTAGTCTGATCGATGTTGAAGTGCCGGGCGGTCTGCCGGTCATCCCTGCGACGGCTGACAAGGCTATTCCGGCAGTCGGGATCAGGAGCGATATCATGCGACGATCTGCTCGCGAAATCGAACCACTCGACTTGCACGATGATGCGAGAGAGATGGCTGAATTTCAAGCGAACGATAAAACGCCGAGGATGCTCATCGCAGATGACGATCCTTCGATCGTGAGGTTGCTCGCAGATCACTGCGCCCGCCTGGGGTTTGACGTTGAAACCGCGTCCAACGGAATCCGCGCCCTTCTCAAGGCAAGCCGGTTCAAGCCGGACATTCTGGTGATTGACGTCAATATGCCGGAGGTAGATGGCCTGTCGGTTTGTGCCCATCTGCTGGACTCGGACAGGCCGCCGGTAAACGTGATTGTAATCACCGGCAGCAGGGACCCGGATACGCTCGAGAGGTGCGAAGGTTTTGGAGCGTATTACGCGCGCAAGGGGCCCAGCTTCTGGCACGATCTGGAAACCGCACTGGCGGAGATCCATCCCCGCATGGCCGAAAGGATTCGGCAATCAAGTATGCGTATGCCGGCGCCAGCGGTGCGAAAGCGCCCGCGCGTACTGCTGATCGACGATGACAATGATATCAGCCGATTTCTCACCAGCCGGCTCGAGAAATGCGGAATCGATGTGCAATACGCCAGCGATGCCCAGCAGGGCTACCGGATGGCCTGCAAGGACGAACCGGCCGTGATCGTGACCGACTATTTCATGCCCAACGGCGATGCTCAGTATTTGCTGACGAGGTTACGCACCACGGCGGCGACCGCGGACATTCCGGTTATTGTCCTATCCGGACGACAGCTCAACGAGGTGACCATACAAGGCCTGAGGCGAGAGATTTGCGGCCATCCGGGCGCGACAGAAATCCTGAGAAAATCCGACGATACCCACGCGCTGTTCGAAGCCCTGAAAAAGTTCTGTGGCTTCGAACGGGAAAGGACCATCGCAATCGTCGGTCCAAGCGGTTCAATTGGCTCATCGCGCGAGACGCCGCAAAGGGATTTCCCGCGAATCGGCTGACCTTCTTGCGCCGGGACCCTGGAGCCGAGCGCGGCGCGCGCGACTGGAAAACCTGGCCGGCACCCAAAGGCAATCGGCATCCACGGCGAACCGTAAAAAGCCCTGGATTTGGCCGCCGGCTGGAATGTTCCTTGCTTCCGGTATATTCGGCTGCAATGAATGTCGCTGGAGCCCCCAAGCCAGAGAATTTTGTATGAGCCAACTCATTGTCCGCGCCGGAGACTTCACGTTTCAGGCCCGTTTCGAGGAACAATTGGCGCCCAAAACCTGCGCGGCCTTTCGCAAGGCGATGCCGTTCGAGAGTCAGGCGATCCATGTGCGCTGGAGCGGTGAGGGGGTCTGGATGCCGCTCGGCGATCTCGATTTCGGCGTCTCCTACGAGAACCACACCAGCTATCCCGCGCCCGGCCAGATCATCCTTTATCCCGGCGGCATCAGCGAAACCGAGATCCTGCTGGCCTATGGCGGCGTGCATTTTGCGAGCAAGATGGGCCAGCTCGCGGGGAATCACTTCATCACCCTGACCTCGAATCTCGAGAACCTGCCGGCGCTGGGCAAGACCGTGCTGTGGAAGGGGGCGCAGAAAGTCCGCTTCGAGGCGGTGTAAATGGCGGAAGCCCGATATCCCAGGGATCTGCACGGCTACGGCCGCAACCCGCCCGATCCGCGCTGGCCGGGTGGTGCGCGGGTCGCCGTGCAGTTCGTGGTGAATTTCGAAGAGGGCGGCGAGAACAACATCCTGCACGGCGACCGCGCCTCGGAGGCGTTCCTGTCGGATGTGCTGGGCGCGCAGCCCTGGCCGGGACAGCGCCACGCCAACATCGAATCCATGTTTGAATACGGTTCGCGCGCCGGCTTCTGGCGGCTCTGGCGAATGTTCACCGAACGTAAATTGCCGACCACGGTGTTCGGCGTCGCAACCGCGTTGAAGCGTAATCCCGAAGTGGTCGCGGCCATGAAGGAAGCGGGATGGGACATCGCCGGCCACAGCCTGAAATGGATCGAGCACAAGGACATGTCGGAGGCCGAGGAGCGGCTCGAAATCGCCGAGGCCATCCGCGTTCATACCGAGGCGACCGGACAGCGTCCGCTCGGCTGGTACACCGGTCGGTCCTCTATCAACACGGTANGACTGGTGATGGAAGCCGGCGGCTTCCTGTATTCCTGCGACTCCTATGCCGACGACCTGCCGTACTGGATCAAGGGACCGGTGGGACCGCATCTGATCATTCCCTACACGCTCGACGCCAACGACATGCGCTTTGTCAATCCGCAGGGTTTTGGCGGCGGCGATCAGTTCTTCACCTATCTCAGGGATAGCTTTGATGTGCTGTATGCCGAGGGCGCGACCTCGCCGAAGATGATGTCGGTGGGCCTGCACTGCCGCGTGGTGGGCCGTCCCGGCCGCGCGGCGTCCTTGATGCGCTTTCTCGATTACATCATGAGCCATGAAAAGGTCTGGGTGCCGACGCGGCTGCAGATCGCGCAGCACTGGCACGCCAACCTGATGCATCTCTCCACCAATGCGTTCGATATCGGATAGCTGAGCGCGAAATGCCCCAACAAACACCCATGTCATCGCTTAGCGATGAGATCGTTGGCCGGATCATCGAACTGGGCGCGATCTCCGAAACCCCGGAGCATCTGGCGCGGATTTTTCTCACCCCGGAGCATCGCGCCGCCGCCGACCTTATTTTGGGCTGGGTGCGCGAGGCCGGCATGGCCGCGCATCTCGACGCGATCGGCAACGTTTGCGGCCGTTACGAAGGCGAGCGACCGGGACTGCCGTGCCTGATGCTGGGATCGCATTACGACACCGTCCGCGACGCCGGCAAATGGGATGGTCCGCTGGGATTGATCACGGCGATTTCCTGCGTCGCCGATCTGCACAGGCGAGGACGGCGATTGCCGTTCGCCGTCGAGGTGGCCGGGTTCGCCGACGAGGAGGGGGTGCGGTTCGCGTCCACCTTGCTGGGCAGCCGTGCGGTGGCCGGAACCTTCGACGAGAGCGTGCTTGGCTCAAAAGACAGCGCCGGGATCTCGATGCGCGAAGCGCTGACCAAATTCGGTCTCGACCCCGATCATATCGGCGCGGCCGCGCGGGCCCGCAGCGAACTGCTCGGCTATGTCGAACTCCACATCGAGCAGGGACCGGTGCTGGAAGGCTTGAATCTCCCGGTCGGAGTCGTCACCGCGATATCAGGCGCAACCCGGCTCGCGGTAAGCCTGACCGGCATGGCCGGCCACGCCGGCACCGTGCCGATGCTGCTGCGGCGCGATGCGCTGGCGGGCGCCGCCGAATGCATCGTCGAGATCGAGGAGTTCTGCCGGACCGACCAGGGCGGGCTGGTGGGAACTGTCGGATACATCCATGCGATGCCTGGCGCGACCAACGTCATCCCGGGGCAAGTATCCTTCACCATCGATATCCGCGCCCCCACCGATGCGCGCCGCAAACTTGCTGTTGCCGATATCGTGCGCAGAACCGAAAATATCGCCGGGCGCCGAAAGCTGGCGCTGCAGATCGATGTCACCCACGAGAACCGCACCGTGCCCTGCGCGCCATGGCTCAGGAGCCGGCTGGCGGCGGCCATTGCAGCCGAGGGCTATCGCGTGTTCGAACTGCCGAGCGGGGCCGGGCATGACGGCATGGCCATGATCGACATTACCGATGTCGCCATGCTGTTCGTGCGCTGCCGCGGCGGCATCAGCCATCACCCGGACGAGCACGTCGAGACATCAGATGCCGATGCCGGCGCGCGCGTGCTGCTGCGGCTGATCGAAAATTTCCGGCCGCGGGATGCGGTGTAATTCTGAGGACGAGGGCTCACAGCGCGTAACGATTTGGCTCCGCCGCTCGATGTGAGAAGCCCCGAACGCAAATTCGAAAAACGTGAATCACTGTCCAAATAGTCAGCGTAGCTGACCTGTTTCGCCATCGGTTTTGCGCATATTTCCGCAACAAGCGCCGAGCGATGCCGCTGACCTAACAGCCCTGACGTCAAACGGAGAGTGAGGAAAGCCAAGGACGAGTGTGTCGCCGCTCTCAGCCGTCGAAATGTACTGCTTAGCGGGGGGGACCAAGCTGACGCATGGAAGGAAGTAGTCGATGAATCCAGTTGAGATAGACCCGGAATCGAGATCTCGCATACCATTGCCTCGGCGCGAAGACCTCGACACCGAAGGTCAGAAAATCTTTGACTACTTCACGTCGGGATCGAAAGGAGTTCTGCGTGGGCTCCATGGCCCCGCCGGCATATGGCTGCACGAGCCAAAGCTCGCCGAGGTCTATGTTCCTTTCGGCAATTACCTGAGATTCCGCGCCGGCCTTAGTGAGCCCGTTCGTGAAGTTTGCGTTCTGGCGATGGCCCGCGAATGCAACAGTGCATTCGAATGGGCGGCGCATGAGCCGGAGGCTTTACAGGTGGGCGTTCCGGCGAAGGTCATTAAATCGATCAAGTTCAGGGAGCCGACAGCCTCAATGGAGGCGCCATTCGGCACCGTCGTCCAGTTGATTCGCGAGGCATTTACTGAGCGATCCGTGAGCGAGGCGACGTATGGGGCTGCTGTTGCGCTGCTCGGAGTGCCGCTTCTTGTCGACCTCATAACCCTTGCCGGGACGTATGCGAGCACTGCAGCCTTGCTCAAGGTCTTTGATATGCAACTGGACGCTGGCGAGACGCATTTGTTGCCATCGCTGTAGCGGCAGTAACCCATGGCTTCGGGCGGCGGCGATTGCGGCGGAGGGCTATCGCGTGTTCTAACTGCCGAGCGGGGCGCGCATGTGCTGCTGCGGCTGATCGAAAATTTCCGGTCGCGCGATGCGGCGCAATAATTAGCACGCGGGCTCGTTGGCGCGTTTACCGAATGATTTCGGCTCGCCGCGCGGTCGCTAACAATTGACGCCTTCGTGCAGGACCAGCACACCGTCCCCGACTGTGGGTCACGAGGCCATGGTCCCGAACACGCCGTCGCGCCGGATCAGGCCGTGGTAAAGCGCGGCCGCGAAATGCACGAGGAAGGTCGCGAAGAGCAGGTAGGCTAGGACAGTGTGGAGGTCGCGGAGCCAAGCATAGAGAGTCAAATCATGCGGCAGTATCGGTGGCAGCCGCAGCGGCCCATACAGCACGATCGGATAGCGCGCCGCCGACAGCATGCCCCAACCGACCAGCGGCATGATGAACATGAGCGCATACAGCAGGATGTGCGATGCCTTGGCAGCAAAACGCTGCATGGAAGGAAGCGTATCGGGCAACTCCGGCGGCGGATTGATGAACCGGTTCACGATACGGATGACGCACAACACAAAGATGGCGATTCCGAGTGGCCGATGGATCGAGACCAGAAGATCGTAGCGTGCGGAGACCGACGCGGCCATGCCCACGCCGATGAACAGCATCGCCACGATCATCGGCGCCATCATCCAGTGCAAAAGCCGGGACGCAGCCGGGAAGCGTGCCTGGGTGGTCATAACTTGCCTCCAGCCTGCACTTCCTGCGCTGTGACCGCGCTGGGATGCTTCTCATGTTCCTCTTCGGCACGCAGTGTGAACGAGCGCGCATAGACCGCCGAGCGGGCGCTCAGCAACGGGTCGTCGGATGGGTCGATGCCGGACGGCAATACCAGAGGATCGTAATTGACGGCGGTGCAGCGCCCGCTGTCCTCGCTCGAGGCTTGATCGATTGTTATTGTGCCGGCGTCGATCTG
>JGI12053J15887_10000370_pt1 | contig 17964 bp, 17 predicted proteins | sample MedBloCAOM1_O3_FD_15887 | JGI IMG/M metagenome (IMG submission 15887)
CGGCGCGTTCGCCCGCAGATGGCTATACGCTGTTCATGGCGAACACCGTCAACGCCATCAACAATTCGCTTTATCAGAAGCTCAACTACAACTTCATCGCCGACTTCGCGCCGGCCGCGAATGTCATGGGCACGCCGCTGCTCGTTCTCGTGCATCCGGCGGTGGCGGCAAAAAACGCCGCCGAACTGATCGCGCTCGCCAAGGCCAGTCCCGGCAAGCTCAACCTAGCCTCGGGTGGCATCGGTTCGACCGGTCACATGTCCGCCGAGCTGTTCCAGATGATGGCCGGCATCAAGTTCACCCATGTGCCGTATCGCGGCGAGGCGCCCGCGCTCACCGATCTCATCGCCGGCCAGGCGCAGGTGATGGTTTCGACCACAGGCTCGTCGCTGCAGTACGCCAAGGCCGGTACAGTGCGCGCGCTCGCGACGACGACCGAGGACCGTGTGGCCGAACTGCCCGACGTGCCACCGCTGTCAAAGACGGTGCCGGGCTATCTGGCCAACGCCTGGAACGGCCTCTGCGCTCCGAAAGGAACGCCTTCGGAGATCATCACCTTGCTCAACAAGGAGGTAAACCTCGCGATGGCCGATCCGAAGATCAAGGAGCGCATCGCCAGCCTTGGCGGTGTCGCGCTGCCCGGCTCGCCGGAGGACTACGGCCGAACCATCGCGGCCGACACCGAGAAGTGGGCCAAGGTGGTGCAGTTCTCCGGCGCGCACGTGAATTGAATCGCTCTTGCGCTCCGGGGCCAGCTCTCGGTCTGCCATCCTGAGGTCCGAGCCGCGATGGCGGCGAGCCTCGGCGAGCGGGCGCGCCGTGCCGATCACCTCGTCGATCAGCGGCGTGAGGCTGACGGATTCCGGGCTGAACTCGAGCTTGCCAGCCTCGATCTTGGAGAGATCAAGCGCCTGGTTGATCAGGCCGAGCAGGTGGGTTCCGGCGTTATGCGGCGCACAACGGGTTATCCAGGATGACGTGATGAGCGACGGCCACAATGGCGGTCCGGCCTAGCTGTTGTTGTTAGCAGGTATGACAGTCGTTATTCTCATCCTGATCGGTTGGTTCGTGCTATTGTGGCGCCCGCTGCCCGGAACTTTACAATGCCGACCGACCAAGAAAAGCTGGATTATCTCGACGAGATCGTCCGCACGCGCGGCTACGCCCACGGCTCTCACCGGCTGTTAGCCAACCACGATCTGGACGCGCTCAAGGCCGTTAACGATATCACGCTTGTGAACTACATCCCGGCGCGTTCGTTGAGCGAGGCCGACAAAGAGCTCGTGCTGGTCGGCGCATTCACGGCACTGCGTTCGGCCCCGGTCATCATCCGCGCCCATGTGCAGAAGTCCTTGAAGGCCGGCGCGGATCTCCGGCAATCGCTTGCGACCATTGAGCTCACGCTGCTGGAAGCCGGCCGCAGTGCGCTCGACGCGGGCCTTGGCGCCTGGCGCGAGGTCGCAACCGCGGCCGGCGCACCGCGGGCTCCCCCGCCACGCCCAAACGAAGGCTCATCCATGAGCGGTACGATTCTCGATCAGCACGATCCGGCAGTCGGCGCGGCGCTCGCCCAGCTCAGCGCGGTCATCGACCACGACTCACGCGGGCTCGACAACCGCACCCGCGAGCTTGTGATGACGATCATCCTGATGTGCGTACGCGCGACCGATGAACGGATAGAGGCACAGATGCGCCGCGCGCTTGCGGCCGGAGCAACCGAACGCGATCTGCTGGAGGCGATCGAGCTGATCATCACACCGGCCGGTCTGCCGGTGTTCGATGCCGGCCTCTCAGTCTGGGCTCGCGTGACCGGGGCGAAGCCGCTCGAGCCCACGATCGATGCGCCCCACAGCCGCGCGCCAGCGGCGCGCAAGTGACGGAAGGCGCCGATGCGGATCAATCGGCGTGTCCTGCTCAAGCTGATGGCGCTGGCGGCGCCCGCATCCGCCTTGCGCGGGCCGGCCTTCGCCCAAGGCTTTCCATCGCGGCCAGTGCGCATGGTGGTGCCGTTTGCCGCGGGCGGGCCCGCCGACATCACCGGCCGGATCGTGGCGCAGCACTTGTCCGAGCTGCTCGGACAGCAATTCTACATCGACAATCGCGCCGGCGCGGGCGGGGTCGTTGGCGCCGAAACAGTGGTACGCGCCGCGCCTGACGGCCATACGCTCCTTTTCAGCTCCAACACCGCGTTCTCGGTCACGCCCGCGATCAAGAAGAACCTCTCGTTCGACGTGAAAAAGGACATTGCCGTGATTTCGCCGGCTGCGCGCGGGCCGCAGGCGCTGGTGGTTCGTAGCACGCTCGGGGTCGGCTCTCTTCAGGAGCTGCTCGCGCGGGCAAAGCGCGAACCCGGGAAACTCACGATCGCGCATTCGGGTGTCGGCTCGATCATTCATTTCGCCGCGGAGCTGTTCAAATACTACGCCCACATCGACGTGGTGCAGGTGCCGTATCGCGGCGGCGGCCCGTCCGTGCTGGGTCTTCTTGCAGGCGACGTCGATATGATGATCAACGACCTTTCGCCGGTTCTGGAGCAAATCAAGGCCGGCAAATTGCTGGCGCTGGCGGTCGCAAGCGAGCAGCGCTCGCCGCAAATCCCGGACACCCCGACCTTCCCCGAAGCTGGCTTGCCGCAGGTGATCTCGTCGTCGTGGTTCTGTCTCGGCGCGCCCGCCGCGACGCCCCCCGAGGCCATCAAGACGCTCAGCACAGCGATGGGCCGCGTGCTCCATCTGCCGGCCTACCGGGCGAAGCTCGCCGAGCTCGGACTCGAGCCTTTCGAGCTGTCGCCGGCCGAAGCCACCGCGTTTATCGCGCGCGAGCTCGACAAGTGGACGAACCTCGTGGCCGCGGCGAACATCCAAGCCGAATGACCGGCGCGATTGGCCATGCGGCGCAGTGACACGCGAATTCTAACGACGCACGCCGGCAGCCTGCCGCGACCGCAGGCTTTGACACGGCTTTATGCCGCGCGCGCCGGCGGCGCGCAGGTGGATGAGGCGGAACTCGCCGCGGCGGGCCGAAATGCTGTCGCCGCTGTCGTTGCCAGCCAGCGCGAATGCGGCGTCGATGTCGTCGGCAACGGCGAGCAGCAGCGCGATTCGTTCGTGCTCTATCTCAAGCACCGGCTCGGCGGGCTCGGCGGCCAGGGCGAGCGTACCTCCTTCGCCGATGTCGACGCCTATCCGGAGTTCCAGCGCGCGCGCCAGGAGCAGCTTGCCAACAAGGTCGCAGTCACCAACTGGGGCGCGCTGCCGAAGACGATTGGCGCCATCACCTACCAGGGCCACGCGGCGCTCGACGAAGAATGCGACGTCTTCGCGAAGGCAATGGAGGCCGCTCGCGGTGACTTCGTCGAGCCGTTCATGACCGCGCCCTCGCCGGGCATCCTCGCGGCAATCGTGCGGAACGAGTACTACGACACGGAGGCGTCCTACCTCGCCGCGATTGGCGCCGCGCTCCAAGTCGAATACGAGACCATCGTCGGGCGCGGCTTTCTGCTTCAGCTCGACTGCCCGGATCTGGCGCTCGAACGCCACGTGTCGTTCAAGACCCGGCCGCTGTCCGACTTCCTGCAGTTCGTTGAACTTACTATCTCTACCATCAACAAGGCGCTGCGCAACATCCCGCGCGACCGCGTGCGGCTGCACGCCTGTTGGGGCAACTACGAAGGGCCGCACGACCGCGACGTTCCACTCGCCGAGATCCTGCCAATCGTCCAGCGCGCCAACGTCGGCGGCTTCTTGCTGCCGTTCGGCAATGCTCGGCACGCACACGAGTACAATTGCTTTCGGGCGAGCCCGCTGGCGGATGATCAGGTGCTGATCGCGGGCGTGATCGACACGCTCACCAACGTGGTGGAACACCCCGAAGCCATCGCCGAGCGTCTGGAACGGGTGGCAAGGGTGGTCGGCGATCCGACGCGTGTCATGGCGGGCACCGATTGTGGCTTCGATACCTCCGCCGGCATGGGCCGCGTCGCCCCCGATGTCGTCTGGGCGAAGCTCAAGTCGCTGCGCGACGGCGCAGCCATGGCGTCAAAGCGGCTGTTTGGCTAAGCATTGCCGCTTCAGCTTCTCTGCCGATTTAGCGCTTCATTGCCTCACGGCGGGTCGTCAATTTATCGGACCTGAGCCTAGATTTGCCTTGCTTGTTTTAATGGCCGTCAACGCGTCGTAGTTCGCCTTATTTATCTAGGCGCATTCCGAAAAAATGGGCAATTCGAGCTCAATTCGATCAAGAGGTTAGCGGAAATTTCGAAATGCCGGGACTCATTCACGCGATTCTCGGGCCGCGGCCGTCCCGATTGGTCGCATGTCGTCTTATCGCCTTTCGCCAATGGATTTCAGCAGAGGCGCGAGGCGTGCCATGTCATTTGCGATGTGTGCGTCGAATTTTTCCAGCCCAATATCACGAGGGTCGATCCCCTGCACGCGGATTTTCGCCTGCAGCTCGGGATCCTTGCTGGCCTCGGCAATACCCTCGTGAAGAACAGCGAGGGCTGCGCGGGGGGTCTTTGCAGACGCCAGAATGCCGTACCAAGTCGCGTTCTGGTAGTCGACGCCCTGCGAGAGCGCAGTCGGTATCTTGATTGGATCGGTGACGGACTCCTTGGCGGATACCGCCAACGCGCGCAGCCGGTTATCCTGGAGCAGCGGCAGGACAAAGGCCATCGGAACAAAGGATGCTTGTATGCGTCCGCCCAACATATCCGCGATGATCGTCGCGCTCACCGTATAGGGAACGTGGACCAGGTCGGTGTTGGTCAGCAGCGCAAAGTACGCACCGGCAAGATGGGTCGCGGTGCCGATGCCGGCTGAACCGTAGTTGATGGTACCCGGCTTCGCCTTCGCCAGCTCGACGAACTCCTTCAGGTTCGAGACACCAAGGGAGGGCGGTATCGTAACGATGGTGGGCGCCTCACCTACCAGCGCAACACCGGCGAAATCGCGGACCGGATCGAACGGCAGATTCTTGTTCAGGGTTCCGAGAATGGCGTGTCCCGAATTGGCGAATATCACCGTGTAGCCGTCAGGGGGCGAGTTTGCCACTGCCTGCGCGGCGATGAGACCGCCGGCACCTGGACGATTCGAGACGACGACCTGCTGACCGAATTTCTTGGCTAGCTTGTCGGCATAAAGGCGCGCCAGGATGTCGATGGTCGTGCCAGGGGTGATTGGCACGACGATCGTGATCATCCGGGACGGATACTGGTCTTGGGCGCGCGCGGGCGCGCAAAGGCAGACAATCATTGCCAGCAATACCGCCACTAGCTTTGAGAGGCTCATAGGACGCTCTTTCTTCGATCCGCACCTTTTCTCTTTTACACCAGCGCGACCGCCCGCACCGGCGACGCCTCTGCACCGATCAGCTTGAGCGGAAGACCGATCAACGTAAAGCGATCTTTCTCGATGCGATCCAGATTCTTGAGGTACGGCATCGTGATCACGCCGTGCTCGCTGAGCGTACGCGAGTTGTGAAATACGCGCGGCGCACCGGGCTCGTCATTACCGTGATAGAAGTCGTAGCCGACGATCACCACTCCCTTCTCGATGCACCACATGGTGGCGCCGATGGTCAGATAAGGGGATTCCGTCATCCACTTCTCCGAGCCGCCGTCGTATGTATTGTTGTGGTCGGTCCGCAGCAGCAAGCGATCACCTTTTCTGATGCGGTTGCCTAGGGAATTCTCCATGTCCTTTTCGGTGATCGCCATGCCGGGGAGCTTGTGGCGAAAATCCGCAATGAGGGCGTCGCCGACAAACAGCTCCAACGGCAGGTCCTGGATTTGCTTGCCGCCCGGCACGTTGTGTTCGGGAGCATCGACGTGACTGCCGGCGTGCAGGCGCATGTGCACACCGCGCACGATCTGTCCCGCCCCGCCAGGCGCGTCATGCTCCTTGATGACTTCCATCTCGAATTGCATGTCTTTTCTGAAGCCTGCCGGCGTGCGCATGGCAAAATTCTTCGGATCCAGTTCGAGGCTAATGTCAATGATGGTCGGAGATGCAGGCAGCATGTCGTGTCCTTGGTTTGCGGGCAGAGATGGAGCAACATAGCAGGGTCCCTGCCCCTGGTTGGGGCCGCCGCGACGACGGCAGCTGTCTACGGCGGTTGCGGCTGCACTTGATGAAGTCGTGTTGTGGTTGCTAGCAAGGCAAAACAGACGTTGAGTAAAGCGCATTGCATAAGCCCGACTTGCGGGCAAGGGCTTAGCTATCGGAGCGCTCCAATCGCCTCGACGTGCCGCCGACGCTGCTCGCACGCGCCGACGAGGTGATCGAATAGAGATGCTGTTTGCTGCGGTGCATCAGTCCGGTTTTTGGCGCGAAGCTGGCGATGGAGGGAGACTTGTGATGATGAATGTGCTCCGACCGCTCGTGACGCGTATCGGCTGGGCAATGTCGCTCGTCGCGGTAGCGTCGCTTGCGTGGGCCGAGGAATTTCCAGCTCGGCCGGTGAAGATCATCGTGCAAACAGCGGCCGGAAGCTCGCTCGACGTGATGGCGCGGCTAGTCACCGAGCAGCTCGCGCAGATCTGGGGACAGCAGCCGATCGTGGTCAACCAGGCCGGCGCCGGCGGCCTGCTCGCAGCCCGTGCAACGGCGGCCTCGACGCCCGACGGCTACACGCTGTTCATGGCGGGCGGATCGGTTTTCGTGGTGCTGCCGGAGGTGCAACGCAACCTGGCGTTCGACGTGAACGAATTCGTGCCGATCGGCTTCATCGCCGAGCAGCCCTATGCGCTGCTCGCCTCCAACAAGCTCGGCGTGAATTCGGTGCCTGAGCTTGTCGTGCTCTCCCAGAAGCAGCCGGGCGGGCTCGATTCCGTCGCCGGCACGCGCGGCGGACTTCAGCACCTGACCGTGGAATGGTTCCGCAAGCGCAGCGGCGCCAACCTCAACATGATTCACTATCCCGGCCCCGCGCAGGCGCTGAACGACGTCATCACCGGTCGGGTCCCGGTGATGATGCAGACCATCCTGCCGGTCGCCGGCGTCATCGCCTCGGGCGAGATCAAGCTTCTGGCGATCGCATCGGCCGCCCGGCTCCCAAACTATCCCGATACGCCGACCATCGCGGAAAACGTTCCCGGCTTTACCTCCTCCGGCTGGTCGATCCTGGTCGCGCCGCACGGCACGCCGCCGCCGGTCGTGCAGAAGATCAACGACGACCTGCGCACGGCGCTGGCACGCCCGGCACTAATCCGAAAATTCGAGGAGCTCGGCAACTACACGCGGCCGATGACCCCGCAGCAGCTCTCCGATTTCGTCCGCAGCGAGCGCGAGCTGTGGGGCCCCATCGTCAAGCAGATCGGCATTGCCGCGCAATGACCCGCCGGCCTTAGTGCATTATCGCCCGGCGCGTCTTCTGCCGCCGAGATGTGGCGACCTCCTTCGGCGCATGATGGTGCGGATCGCTTCCGCCACCGCGGCGACCAGGGCGTTCTGCGGCCGGTCGCTGCGCCAGACCAACGTCTGGCTGAGCGAGAGATCCTTGATCCATGTCGCCGCAAGCGCAGATCTCGTCACATGATCGGCGACCGCGAAATAGGGCAGGATGGTGTTGGCGAGGCCCAGCCGCACGAAGTCAATGTGGACAGCACTATTCGACACCTCGTATCGGCATTGCAGCGTAATGCCCTGTTCGCGCGCCTTGCGCTCGATCAGGTCGCGGTTGGTGCTGGGCCGCGGAAACATCACCAGCGGCATCCGGTCGAGGGCGGCGATCGGGATGGCCCTGCGGCGGGGGTGCTCGCGCTTGCGCGTCACGAGAAACAGCGGCTCCTCCACCAGCACCTCCATCAGGCAGTTCGAGACCGGCTCGGGCGTTGTCATCAGCGCGACGTCGACCCGTCCGGCGTCGAGCCCTTCCAGCAGGACCGATTGCGCCCCTTCCACGAACCGCAGGCGGATCGATGCCCGAGGCCGCTCGAATGCGGCCGCCAGCGGCGCCAGCAGCACGCGGCTGACTGTGGGCGATGTGCCGACGGTGACGACACCAGTCGCCGAGGCGGCGCGGCCGCTCACCTCAGCCTGGACCGCTTCGAGGTCCCGCAGGATGGCGCTCGTCCGCTCGAGCAGAAGCTGGCCTGCGCGGGTGAGCGAGACGCCGTGCGGATGGCGCGCCAGCAAGGCCGTGTCGAGCGAGCGCTCGAGGTCGGCGACGCGGCGGCTCAGCGACGACTGCGAGATGTTGAGCCGTGCCGCCGCGCCCTTGAAGCTTCGCGACAGGGCGACCTCGGTGAAATAGCGAATTTGCCTGATGTCCACGACGTTTTCCGGGTTTGTCGTTTCGACATCGCAGCTTGCCAAAAAAGCGTTTGGCCGTCATCCGGGGACTTTGCTAGCGTCCGCGCCATGATCCCGAAAGCCGATGCCGGGCCTGTGCGCAGCACCCGGATGCAGAACGGCAACCGCTTTAAGCTTGGCCTGTTCGGCATGAACTGCTCCGGTTCGGTCGCGACCACGGCGCCGGTGCGCTGGGCCGCAGGCTGGCCGGAAANCCGCGACGCGGCGCGGCTCGCCGATGCCGCGGGCATCGAGTTTCTGCTCCCGATCGCCCGGTGGCTCGGCTACGGCGGGGTGACCGACCGCCAGGGCACGAGCTTCGAGACGTTGTCCTGGGCTTCTGCGCTCCTGGCCGCGACCAGGGACATCGTCGCGTTCGCCACCGTTCACGTGCCGCTGGTCAACCCGGTGTTCGCCGCGAAGTCGTGCGTGACGGCGGACCATGTCGGCCGCGGACGCTTCGGCCTCAACGTCGTGTCGGGCTGGAACGTCGAGGAATTCGAGATGTTCGGCGCGCAACTCCTCGAGCACGACGACCGCTACGGCTACACCGAAGAGTGGGTCTCGGTGGTGAAAGGCATCTGGTCGCAGGAGAACCCGTTCGACTACAACGGCCGGCATTTCAACCTGAAGCATCTCGGCGGCAAACCAAAGCCCTGGGGCGGCACACGTCCCTTGCTGATGAGCGCGGGCTCCTCGCCGGCGGGACGCGCCTTCGCCTCCCGCCATGTCGATTGCCTGTTCATGGTGATTGCCGACGAGGCCAAGCTCGCGGACGAGGTCGCCGTCTTACGCGCCGGCAACGACCGGCTCGGCGTCTTTGCCAGCGGTCATCTCATGTGCCGTGCCACCGCCAAGGAGACGCAGGAATATTATCACTACCTCGTGCACGAGAATGGCGACTGGGAAGTCGCCGAGACTGTGATCCGCAAGCGCCTCGCCGGCAACAGCCGCTCGCTGCCGCAGGAGCAGCTGCGCGCGATGATGGAGCGCTTCATAAGCGGCGGCGGTACCTTCCCGGTGATCGGCAGCTACGACGAGGTCGCCGCCACGTTGAAGCGGCTGTCCGATGCCGGCCTCGACGGCATGGCGCTCGCCACCGTGAATTACGTCGAGGAGATGCCGGTCATCCGCGACGAGCTCCTGCCGCGCCTCGAGCGCCTCGGCCTGCGCCAGCCGCTGCACTGATGAGCTTGGCCGGGGATCATGCCATGACCGAGCGGGCGACCCGGATGCAGAATGGGAACCGGTTCAAGGTTGGCCTGTTCGGCATGAATTGCTCCGGCTCGTTCGCGACCACCGCGCCGGAGCGGTGGCGGGCCAGCTGGGCGGAAAATCTCGAGGCCGCGCATCTTGCCGACGAAGCCGGCCTCGAATTTCTTCTCCCGATCGCGCGCTGGCTCGGCTACGGCGGCGAGACCGATCGCCAGGGCACGAGCTTCGAGACGCTGTCATGGGCGTCGGCGCTGCTGGCCGCGACCGACGGCATCGTGGCGTTCTCGACCATTCACATTCCGCTCGTCCATCCGGTGTTCGCCGCGAAGTCGATCGCCACGGCCGACCACGTCGGCGAGGGGCGGTTCGGGATCAACGTCGTGTCCGGCTGGAACGTCGAGGAGTTCGCGATGTTCGGCGTTCCGCTGCGCGAGCACGACGAACGGTATGCCTATTCCGCCGAGTGGGTGACGATCCTCAAGCGGATCTATTCCGAGACCAAGCCGTTCGATCATGACGGCAATTACTTCAGCCTGAAGAACGTCGAAGGGAAGCCGAAGCCCTGGCATCACGGCCGCCCGATGCTGATGAGCGCAGGCTCGTCGCCGGCGGGCCGCAGCTTCGCGGTCAAGCACACCGACTGTCTGTTCATGACGATCACGGAGGACGCCAAGATCGCCTCCGATATCGCGCAGGTGCGCGCGGTGCCTGGAGCGGAGAAGGTCGGCTTGTATGCGAGCGGACATCTTCTCTGCCGCGCGACGGTAAAGGAGACGAAAGAGTATTATCACTACCTCGTGCACGAGAAGGGCGACTGGGAAGCGGCCGAGCAGGTGATTGCAAAGCGCGCCGCGGGAAACTCCCAATCCCTTTCGCGGGAATTGATGCGTCGCATGAAGGAGCGGGTGATCAGCGGCGGCGCGACCTTCCCCGTCATCGGAAGCTATGACGAGGTCGCCGAGAAGTTCCTGCGGCTGTCACAGGCCGGGCTGGACGGGATGGCTCTGATTCTTGTCAACTATGTCCGCGAGATGCCGGCGCTTCGCGACGAGGTTCTTCCGCGCCTGGAGCGCCTGAAGCTGCGCGCGGGCCGCGGCGGATTGGAGAGATCAGCATGAATGGGCTGAGGGACAAGTACGCCATCGTCGGCACCGGCAAGAGCCGGCTCGGCCAGGTTGGGGCGGATTCGCTGAGCCTCCTGGAGGAGGCGATCAAGAACGCCCTGGACGAGGCCGGGCTCACCAACAAGGACGTGGACGGCGTCGTCGTGCGCGGTGCGGACGACATCTATTCCCATCATCAGCTGGTGGCCGCGCGGCTCGGCGTCGACGCGAGCTTCAGCACCAGCCTCGACAACGGCGGCGCCAGCCAGATCTTGTCGATCATACTTGCCGTCATGGCGATCGAATCCGGCCTCGCCACCACCGTCGTCTGCGGCTATGGGCGCGACAGCTGGAGCCGCACCCACGACAAGGGCGGCGCCGGGCTTGCGCAGAACGACCTGATCCCCGCCGCGCAGCGGCCGCGCGAGCACGGCCCGGAGTTCGGGCACTTTGGCGCGGTCTCGCAGCACGCCTTCGGCGCGCGCCGCCACATGTTCGAATACGGCACGACCCGCAACGATTTTGCCGCCGTCGCGATGGCATTCCGCGAGCATGCGCTGCGCAATTCCGACGCCGTCATGAAGAAGTCGATGTCGCTCGACGACTATTTCCGGGCGCGGCTAGTCGTCGATCCGTTCGGCTTGTTCGACTGCAGCTTGAACACCGATGGCGCCGGCGCCGTCGTGGTGACTTCGACAGGGCGCGCCCGGGCGCTGCGGCAGACGCCAGTGCTGATCAAGGGCTTCGCCTCCCACAACAACACCAAGGGCTGGATCCAGGAAGACCACATGATCTCGACCGGCGCGGTCGAGAGCGGCGAGCGCGCGTTCCGCATGGCCGGGCTCGGGCCCCGCGACGTCGACACCGCGCAGATCTACGACTGCTTTACCTACATGGTGCTCACGCAGCTCGAGGACTACGGCTTCTGCAAGAAGGGCGAAGGCGGCGCGTTCGTGCGCTCAGGAGCGTTGCGGCTCGACGGCGCCCTCCCCTGCAACACCTCCGGCGGCCAGCTCTCGGAAGCCCACGTTGAGGGCATGCTGCAGATCGTCGAAGGCGCGCGGCAGCTGCAGGGCGTCTATGGCCCGGAGCGCCAGGTGCCCCATGCGGAAATCGCTCTGATCAGTGGCCACGGCGGCAATCAAGTCTGCCACTCGACCCTGATCCTCGGAAAGGCGTGACGTCATGGCCGAGTACAACAAACCGATCCCGGTGCCGTCCTCGGAGTCGAAGCCGTATTGGGACGGCTTGCGCGAGCACAAGTTGCTGATGCCGCGTTGCGATGCCTGCGAGGGCTACTGGTTTCCGCCTTCGCTCCTTTGCCCGCGCTGCAACTCCGCCAAGTGGACCTGGACCGCGGTGAGCGGTCGCGGCCGCATCTTCAGCTACGTCGTGTATCACCGCGTTTATCATCCCGGCTTCGCCGACGAGGTGCCCTATGCGGTCGCTGTGATCGAGCTCGACGAGGGCCCGCGTATGATCAGCAACGTGATCGGCATCGCGCCGGACAAGCTTGCCTGCGACATGGAGGTCGAGGTCATCTACCAGCCCATCACCGAAGCGATCACGCTCCCGAAATTCAAGCCTGTCACCGCCTGATCGAATATGTGGCCGCGAGCGCAGTTGCTACGTCGCTCGCCCACCAACATCAACAGCGCCGCTCGTTGAGCGAAAAAAGGAACACCGCACATGAATGCCGGCGCCCTCGAGGGGATCAGGGTCCTCGAATTCGCGAGCTACGTCAGCGGGCCATTCGCCGGCATGCTGCTGTCCGATCTCGGCGCGGAGGTCGTCAAAGTGGAATCGCCCGATGGCGGCGATCCGTTCCGCAATTGGGGCAAGCAGGACTACAACGGCACTTTCGGCTCGATGAACCGCAACAAGAAGAGCGTCACGCTCGACCTGAAGACGGAAGGGGGACGAGCTTCGGCGCGCCGGCTCGCCTCGGGTGCCGACGTCATTATCGAGAATTTCCGCTCCGGCGTGATGGAGCGGCTGGGACTAGGCTACAAGGCATTGGCCGCGGACAATCCCAGGCTCGTCTATTGCTCGATCACTGGCTTCGGCTCGGATGGTCCCTATCGCAGCCGTCCCGGTTACGACACGGTCGGCCAAGCTGTCTCGGGACTGCTGGCGGTGCTGACGGACCGCAAGGCGCCGCAGCCGATGGGTGTGTCGCTCTCCGATCATCTGGCCGGCACGTTTGCAGCCTATGGCGTGCTGGCGGCCCTGATGGCGCGGACCACGAGCGGACGCGGCCAAAAGGTCGAGACCTCGCTGCTACAGGCGACGCTCGCCTTTCTCGGCGAGAACGCCGCGACCTTCTTCGACGATGGCCGCGTCCCCTCGCGCGCGACTCGCTGCCAGCGGGCGCAGGTGTTCGCCTTCACAGCCGGCGACGGGCTCCCCTTCGTCGTCCATCTTTCGTCGCCGGAAAAATTCTGGCGCGGCCTGCTCGCGGTCACCGGCCGCGAAGCGTTGGCGACTGACGAGCGATTTCGCACCCGGGAGATGCGGGTCAAGAACTACGACGCCCTGTGTGCGGAGCTCACGACGGCCTTCCAGGCACGGCCGCGCACCGAATGGCTCAGGCTGCTCGAGGTTAAGGACGTGCCGTCGGGGCCGATCAACACCATCGACGAGGTCTTCGCCGATCCACAGGTCGTCGCTCTCGCTATGCGCAAAGATCTTCCGCATCGCACCCGCGGGACCGTCTCGGTCGTGGGCAATCCGGTGCGGCTGAGCGCGACGCCACCCCGGGTCGAAACCGCGGCGCCCGATCTCGGCGCGCACAACGACGCGTTCCTGCGGGAATGACTTAGGGCTCGCCGCCGATGCATCGATCAATAGAAACATAAAGTGGGAGGAACGCATGCGGAGCGACGGTGCCATCCGATCGTTCTTGCTGGTCTTTGCTGCGATGGTGACGTCCGCCAACGGACCAGCTGTGGGCCAGGGCGCGGCGGCCGGCGACAACCCCGCGATCTATCGGGGAGCGGATCGCGAGCAGCGCCTGCTCGACGGTGCGCGCAAGGAAGGACAGGTCACGGTCTACTCGTCGATGATCGCCGACCAGGCGCTGCGTCCGATCCTCAATGGCTTCCAGGCGAAATATCCGTTCGTGAAGGCGCAATATGTGCGCGACGACCCGCCGCAACAGTTGCAGAAGGTAATGGCCGAGGCCCGCGCGGGCCGGGTGGTTGTCGACGTTCTCGAAAGCACCGGCCTCGAGGTTCCGGTCCGTGCCGCTGGCATCAATCAGCCGTTCTGGTCGCCGGAGAGCGAGGCTTACCCGACCAACCATCGCGATCCCGAGGGGTACTGGGCGCCGACGCGGTTCAGCTATCTCGGCGCCTGCTACAATACCAATCTGGTCAAGGCCGGGGAGCAACCCAAGAGCTTCCAGGATTTCATCGACCCGAAATGGAAGGGGAAGATCGCCTGGTCGAGCACCGTGATCGGCGCCATGCTGTTCATCACCGGCGTGCGCAACTTCATGGGAGGGGAGAAGGCGCTCGCCTATCTGCGTGAGCTGGCGAAGCAGGACATCGCACCGATCGCCTCCGCCAATCGTGTCGTCGTCGATCGCGTCATGGCTGGCGAATACGCCCTGTGCCTCGATTCCTTCCTGCATCATCCGATCATCAGCGCGCGCAAAGGCGCGCCGGTCGCGCCGCTGCCGCTCGATCCGGTGCTGACGGTGGTCAGCTCCGTGATGCTGCCGAAGGCGCCACCGCATCCGCACGCGGCTGTGCTGTTCATCGACTATCTCCTGTCGAAGGACGGGCAGGAAAAGCTGCAGGGCGCCGACTACTTTCCCGCCCACCCGGCGGTGCCGGCTTCGGCCGATCTCGACAAGATCGTGCCGCAGAAGATCGCCCTGCACGAGAACTTTATCTCGCCCGCGAAGATGAATGCCGATCTCGCGCGCTCGCGTTCGATCTATCAGGAGCTTTTCGCGAAGTGATGACGGTCTTGTCGGACGACCTCCTCACGCGTTCTCCCGCGCTCGTTCGCCGTTACTCTCTCAAGATGGTCATCCTGATCGCTTTGGCCGGCGCCGCCACCCTTCCTCCATTCCTGTTCCTCTCTTATGCGAGCCTGCACCGGCTCGATGCCAGCGGCGGGTTCGGCGCCTTCACGTTCGGGCATTTCGCGGCCATCTTCGCGGAGCGCACGTTCGGCCTGACGCTCATCAACAGTCTCTCCTATGCGTTCGGATCGGCTCTGCTCGCGCTCGTGATCGGCGCAGCGCAGGCTTGGCTCGCCGAGCGGACGGACGCGCCGTTGCGGCATCTTCTTTACGTCGCCTCGATCATCTCGCTGGGCGTCCCATACGTGCTCTACATCGTCGCGTGGCTCCTCCTGCTCGGCAAGGCCGGGCCGGTCAACACGCTGTTGCAGCAGATACTTGGAGGCGCCGGGCCCCATATCAACGTCTACTCGCTGGGCGGCATGATCTTCATCGAAGGAATGCTCTGGTCGCCGCTCGCCTTCCTGTTGTTGTCGCCGATCTTCCGAAATTCCGATGCATCGTTCGAGGAGGCGGCGAGCATGTGCGGTGCCGGTCTCGTCGCGACGTTCCGACGCGTCACGATGGGAATGGCCCGCCCGGCACTACTGGCGCTTGGGGTGCTCGTCTTCATCAAGGCATCCGAGTCGTTCGAGGTGCCGGCACTGGTCGGCTTGCCCGGCTCGACTCGCGTCTTGACCAGCACGATCTATCAGCGGCTGACCCTCGACATGCCGCCGGACATCGGCAGCGCATCCGCCTTCGGCGTTCTGCTGCTGATCCTCATGGCGATCCTGCTCCAGCTCTACAATCGCGTGGTGGCGCAGACGCATCGCTATCAGACAGTCACCGGGAAGGGCTTTCGCCCGCGCGTCGTGCGTCTCGGCCGCTGGCGCTCAACTGCCGGAGCGCTAGTCGTCGCAATTCCGCTGATCGTCGTCGTCGTTCCCCTGGCCACGATCCTGTGGGCCGCGCTGCTGCCGTACTATCAGCCGTTCAGCGTCGCCGCGATCCCGAAGCTCGGCATCGCCAATTTCGTGCAGGTGTTGGGCTCGCCGTCGTTCCGGGATTCGATCGTCAACAGCCTCGTCGTCGGAGCCTCGTCAGCGACGGTCGTCACCGTGCTGTCCGCCCTCGCGGGCTGGTGCATCGCGCGGCGTCTGCCCGGGAGCCGGCTGCTCGACCTGCTGCTGGCACTTCCGTTGGTCTTTCCCGCGATCGTGCTCGGCCTCGCCTTTCTGGAGATATTCGTTCACGCCGGCGGTCAAGTTTACGGAACGCTGCTGTCGCTCGTCGTCGTGTCGGTGATTGCCTACATGCCTTACGGCCTCCGCTACGCGCAACTCGGCGTCATGCAGATCCATCCCGAGCTCGAGGAGGCCGCCACGCTTTCGGGCGCCCGGCCGACGCGGGCCTTCGTTCAGATCGTTCTGCCGCTCCTGATCCCGGCGCTGGTCTCGTGCTGGCTGTTCGTGTTCCTGCTGGCGGTGCGTGCTGTCTCGCTGATGCTCCTCCTGGTCGGTCCGAACTCCCAGATCGTGGCTGTGGCCCTGTTCGATTTCTGGAACAACGGCCAGATCGGCGAGCTCGCTGCGCTCGGCTTCGCCTGGACCACCATCATGACATTGTTCAGCGTCGCCTTCCTGGTGCTCGCACGCCGATACCAATTGCCAGTCACCTGACTATTGGTTGGCCAACGCGCCCGTTGTGGCCCTTGAGTTTGTACGCGATCTGTCGCGCTCTCCCGCGACCGGAGCAGCCCGATCAATGCGCACCACCGAAAAGGTCGCTCACCGAAGGAACCAGCTACCGATTCGCGGTCGTCAGCCACTCGGGTTCGGGTTTCCGGTAGGGACAGCGGTCTGAACGCAGCCCCCTAGCCGACGAGTTGCTTTGCAGCTGCGATAAGCTTGTCGACCCGAGGAATGAGATACTCCTCAAGCGGTGGACTCAAAGGCACAGGAACGGCGGGAAAGTTGATCCGCTTGGCGGACTTCTTGAGCAGGCCGAACCCTTCATCGGCGAAGATGCTCGCGACCTCGGACGCCACGCTCGCCGCCGGATAGCATTCGTCGGCGACTAGGAGCCTCCCGGTTTTTCCGACGGACCCCAAAATCGTATCCTTGTCCAGGGGTGCAAGCGTTCTGAGGTCGATGACTTCGGCATCGATACCGTCGGTTGCAAGCTGCGCGGCAGCCTTGAGGCAGCGCACGAGATCGATGGAATAGCCGACCAAGGTCACATCCCTGCCGCTGCGAACAACGGCGCCTTGCCGAGCGGAAGATGCTCGGAACCTTCATCTGGCCACTTCTCGTCAAACAGGAGAGGATGGTCGACCCAAAAAGTCGGCCTTTCGCTTTCCTTCACGGCGTGCAGCAGCCCTTTCACATCGGAAGCCACCGACGGTGCGATGACTTGTAGACCGGCGGCCTGCATGAGCATGGCNTGCGGGCGAGCNGAATGTTGAGCCGCGCCGAACATGCGNATGCCGACGAGCGCNTGGAACATGACGGGGACCTTCACNTGGCCGCCGCTCATGTANCAGATATTGGGCGCCTCATTGACGATTTGCGGCCACGCTTCGAATGCGAAGCTGCCCGTGCCGATGGTGACGATCGGGTAGAGCCCGGCAATCGCTGCGCCGACTCCCATACCGACCTTGATGAAGGTAGATGCGCTTCAGCCTTTTCAGTTCGATACGATCTACGGCCACTATTCCGACCGCGTCATTCCGACAGGCGGGAAACAGATCTTAGAAAGCTCCGTGAAGCGTTATGTCGCAGCGATAAACGGGGCCTACAACGATGAGTGAGCAAGGACAACCCCTTTGGGTGCACCGCGGATACTCGGCGAGCCGCTCAAAGATGGTATCGATGTCGGAGAAGCCACGGTTGCGCGACCGCTGTTGCACCTCTCGCAGCGCGTGATGCGCCAGTCGTACCCGCTTTACCAAGCCCTCACGACAGGCGTGGCTCTGAAAATGTCGAGAACTTGAACTATTTGCAGTGTGCCTTGGGCGCACATGGCCGTCTACTCCAATTGTCGGGATTTGACCTCTTGCACTTCGCGAACTCGCGCGAAGTGAGATCACCTCGTCGATCAAGATGACGGAGATCCGCTGCCGCTCCCAAAATTGGTGGCGCTGATGGCGACGCGGCCTATTCCAGCTTGATGTCCGCAGCCTTGATGAGCGGATACCACTTTTCGATTTCGGCCTTTTGCAGGGCGGCGAGCGCCTCGGGGGTCTGCCGGTCGCGCGGATATATCTCCTGGCCAAGCTCGGCAAGCTTGGCTTGCACGACCGGGTCGGCCAAGGCGTCGACGACGGCGGCGTGGAGCTTTT
>JGI12053J15887_10000372_pt1 | contig 17897 bp, 13 predicted proteins | sample MedBloCAOM1_O3_FD_15887 | JGI IMG/M metagenome (IMG submission 15887)
ACGTCACCATCGGTGGACGCGGATCGAACGGAACCGCGTTGCGGTTCACGGTGATGCCGATCGCCGCCAACCGATCTTCGGCCTGCTGTCCGTCGATGTCCGCGTTGCGCAGGTCCACCAGCACGAGGTGCACATCAGTACCCCCGGTGAGAACGGTGATCCCCGCGTCACGGACGTCGGGCTGGCACAACCGCCCGGCGAGGATCTGTGCGCCGTCGATACAGCGCCGTTGACGCTCAACGAAATCGGGCCGGGCGGCCATCTTGAAGGCCACGGCCTTGCCCGCGATGACATGTTCTAACGGTCCGCCCTGCTGACCTGGGAAGACCGCCGAGTTGAGCTTTTTGGCGATGCCGGCGTCGTTGGTGAGGATGATTCCGCCGCGCGGCCCGCCGAGGGTCTTGTGCGTGGTGGATGTGGTCACATGGGCGTGCGGCACCGGGGAAGGGTGCAGCCCGGCGGCCACCAGGCCCGCGAAGTGGGCCATGTCGACCATCAGGTACGCACCGACTTCGTCGGCGATCTTGCGGAACCGGGCGAAGTCAAGATGGCGCGGGTAGGCCGACCAGCCCGCGATGATCATCTGGGGCCGATGCTCGCGGGCAGCCTCGGCCACCTGATCCATGTCGATCAGGTAATCCTCGCGGGAAACGCCATACGCGGCAACGTGATACAGCTTGCCCGAAAAGTTCAGCCGCATCCCGTGTGTGAGGTGACCACCGCAGTCGAGCGAGAGCCCGAGGATGGTGTCACCCGGCTTGATCAGTGCATGCATGACCGCGGCATTGGCCTGCGCTCCCGAGTGCGGTTGCACGTTGGCGAATTCCGCGCCGAACAACGCCTTGATTCGATCGATCGCCATCTGCTCGATGACGTCGACATGCTCGCAGCCGCCGTAGTAGCGCCGGCCCGGGTAGCCCTCGGCGTACTTATTGGTCAGCACCGAACCCTGCGCCTCCATGACGGCCAGCGGCGCATGGTTCTCTGACGCGATCATCTCCAGGCCGTTGCGCTGGCGCGCGAGTTCCTTACCGATCAGCTCGGCAATCTCAGGATCGAAATCGCTGAGACGTTCGTCCAGGACAGTCATGCCGATGCTCCGTTCATTGGGGTTCGAAGTCCTGAATACCAGATTGGCGATAACTGATATATCAGAGTGTGACCGGCATCATAGCTGGCTGCCGCTTCGAGGGTCAAGGGTGCGCTCCGACGCTGTGTTACCAGCGGGTTTCGTTTCGCCCCTCCCCTTGACAGCGCTGTCCACGCGGTTCAGTCTGTTGCATGTAGAGGGTTCTATTGCGCAATACGCAACGATATGTGGTCGCGAGAGGCCGAGCCGGTGGCAGAACACCTGAATCTGTACATCGCCGGTGAATGGCGCCAGGCGCTCGATGGAGCACGCCGCGAAATCCGATGTCCCGCCGACGGCCAGCTGATCGCCACCGCCGCCGAGGCATCCACCGAGGACACCCACGCCGCGATCGCCGCAGCGCGCGAAGCCTTCGACACGGGCCCGTGGCCGAATACGCCGGAACGCGACCGGGCAGACGTGTTGCGGCGCACCGCCGATCTGATCGACCGCGACCGCAAGGATTTCGTCCGCGCCGAGGCGCTCGACACCGGCAAGCGGATCGTCGAAGCCGAGTACGACATGGACGATGTCGCGGCGTGCCTGCGCTACTACGCAGGCGTCGGCGGCACCGAGGCCGGACGCGTGGTGGACACCGGCAGGGCGGACGCGATCAGTCGTCTCGTCTACGAGCCGATCGGCGTCTGTGGTCTGATCACTCCCTGGAATTACCCTCTGCTGCAAGCGATCTGGAAAGTGGCGCCGGCCCTGTTGGCGGGCAACACCTTCGTCCTCAAGCCGAGTGAGCTGACACCGTCGACCGCGGTTCTTCTGGTGCGGGCATTGGAGGAAGCGGGCCTGCCCGCCGGCGTCGCCAATCTGGTTCTCGGTGCCGGACCCGAAGCCGGTGCTCCACTGTCAGAGCACCCGGACGTCGACATGGTCTCGTTTACTGGCGGTGTCCCGTCGGGCATTCGGGTGATGGCCGCTGCCGCGTCGACTGTCAAACGGGTCGCGCTGGAACTCGGCGGCAAGAACCCCAACGTGGTCTTCGCCGACGCCGACTTCGAGACCGCCGTGGATTTCGCGCTCACCGCGGTGTTCCTGCATTCGGGGCAGGTGTGTTCGGCGGGCGCGCGGCTCATCATCGAGCAGTCATTGCACGACCCGTTTGTCGACGAGGTCGTCGCGCGTGCCGAGCGGATCACGCTGGGCGGGCCATTCGACCCGGACGCCGAGACGGGCCCGCTGATCTCTGCCGCACACCGCGACAAGGTAGAGGCGTACGTGGCCGCCGGGCTGGCCGAAGGCGCGGTGCTGCGCTGCGGCGGCCGTCGGCCGGACGACCCGCGCCTTCGCGATGGCTTCTTCTATCCCCCAACAGTTCTGGATGGCTGCCACTCAGGCATGTCGGTCACGAGAGACGAGTCGTTCGGCCCAGTGCTCACCGTCGAGACATTCACCGATGAAGACGACGCAGTGCGTATCGCCAACGACACCGACTACGGGTTGGCGGGCGCGGTCTGGACCCAGGACGCAGGCAAGGCGCAGCGCGTCGCGCACCGGCTGCGACACGGAACCATCTGGATCAACGACTATCACCCCTACGTGCCGCAGGCCGAATGGGGCGGAATGAAGCGCTCCGGCAACGGCCGCGAACTCGGCCGGGCCGGTCTCGACGAATACCGCGAGATCAAGCACATCTGGCAGAACACCAACCCACGGCCCGAGCGGTGGTTCCGGGGGTGACCCTTCAGGCTCGCCGCACCCCGATTGACCGACAGCCCAATTAGTTAGGAGATTCCGGTGGCCATCCACACAGAGAGCGCACCCACGGCGGTGGTCGCGCCGCCCAGCCCTGGCCGCAGCGACGCGGAACTCAGTGTCGAAGGACTGTGGAAGGTCTTCGGCACCAAGGCTTCCGACGTTGCGTGCGACGAGAGCATGGAGAGGCTCAGCGTCCAGGACATCAAGAAGCAGACGGGGTGCGCGGTCGCCGTGCGCGACATCAGCTTCGACGTAGGCTGTGGCGAGGTGTTCGTCGTGATGGGCCTGTCCGGTTCCGGCAAGTCCACGCTGGTGCGATGTCTGACGCGGCTCATCGAGCCGACAAAGGGTCAGGTGGTGTTCCAGGGCACCGACATCACGGCCGCGGGCGAGAAAGAGCTGCGGGACCTGCGCCGCCGCAAGGTCTCGATGGTCTTCCAGCATTTCGGTCTGCTGCCCCACCGGCGGGTGCTCGACAACGTCTCGTACGGCCTCGAGGTCCGTGGCACCGATAAGAAGGACAGAATGAAGCGCGCAGGCGAGGTCACCGAGCTGGTCGGGTTGGCAGGGTACGAGAACTCCTACCCGGATCAGTTGTCCGGTGGGATGAAGCAGCGCGTCGGGCTGGCGCGCGCGCTGGCCAGCGACCCCGACATGCTGCTCTTCGACGAGCCGTTCTCGGCGCTGGATCCGCTGATCCGTCGCGACATGCAAAACGAAGTGATCCGGCTGCACCACGAGATGGGCAAGACGATGGTGTTCATCACCCACGACCTGTCCGAGGCACTCAAGCTCGGCGACCGAATCCTGATCATGCGCGACGGAGCGATGGTCCAGGTCGGCACCGGCGACGAGCTCGTCGGCGCCCCAGCGGACGACTACGTGCGCGAATTCGTCAGTGACGTACCACGTTCGCGTGTACTGACGCTGAAGTGGATCATGCGTGAGCAGCGGCCCGACGATCCGCTCGACGGCCCCGAGATGGCGCCCGGCACCGTGATTCGCGACGCCGTCGATCCTGTGCTCGCTGCCGACAAGCCGATCAAGGTGGTCTCCGACGGCAAGTTACTGGGCATGGTCGGCCGGAACGAGATCCTCGCGGTGATCGGCAAGGTCGACGAGGGCGGTGCGTGATGGCCACCATCGCGGTAGGAGCACCGCCGGCACCGCAGGCGCCCGAGGCACAGTCGCGGACGTCGTGGTTCTCCGAACGTGGGCCTGCACAGTTCATTGCGGCCATCGGCGCGGTACTGGGTGTGTGGATCGTGGGGTTCTTTCTGCTGCGCGGCCGCAACACCCTTGCCCTCGCACCGGCGGACACCAAACCGCTGCACGTCTGGCTGTCCGACCTGCAGACCTCCGTCGGCGAGGGCCGAAACACCAACCCGCTCTTCACCTACTTCTTCAATCCGATCCGGTCGGTGATCGACGCGTTCGGCACCGCGATCAGCGACCTGATCGCGCACCCGGTTGACGGGCGACCCGTCCCCTACATCGGCTGGCTCGGTGTCGTGGTGCTGTTCACGTTCCTGGCATGGGTGCTCGGCAACTGGAAAGTCGGGCTGCTCACCCTGTGTGGCTTGCTGTTCATGGGACTGCAGGGCCTGTGGCAGGAGAGCATGGAGACGCTGGCGCTGACCATCGCCGCGGTGGCGATATCGCTGCTCATCGGAATCCCGTTGGGCATCTGGGCCGGGATATCGGATGGGTTCAATCGCGTGATCACCCCGGTGCTGGATTTCATGCAGATCCTGCCGTCGTTCGTTTACCTCGCGCCGCTGACACTGGCGTTCCTGATCGGCCCGGCCGCAGCGATTATCGCGACGGTGATCTACGCGGCTCCCCCCGTCATCCGTCTCACTGCCCACGGCATTCGGTCGGTCCCCTCAGAATCTCGGGAAGCGGTCGAGTCACTCGGTGCCACGAGATCCCAGGAGTTGTTCGGGGCGCTGCTACCAATGGCCAAGCGCACCATCGTGCTCGGCATCAACCAGACCATCATGGCCGCACTGGCGATGGTGACCATCGCAGCCCTGATCGCCGCGCCGGGCCTCGGCCAGGTGGTGGTCCAGGCGTTGTCGACCCAGGACGTCGGCACCGCATTCAACGCGGGTCTGGCCATCGTGCTGTTGGCCATCATCCTCGATCGGACTACGACGGCTGCGAGTGAGCGCGTGGAGACCCAACGGCGAAAGTCGGCCGAGCCCAACAAGTATCGGCGTCCAGGAATCGCGATCGGCGCCGCCGTGGCGGCGATCGCGATCTGGCTGTCCTACACCTACCAGCTTGTCGCGATCTTCCCGTCGTCGCTGCAGATCGGGTCAGTGCACATCGGACTCGATGTCGGCACGCCAATCACCAAGGCCGCGAACGCCGTGACGAACTGGGCGCAAACCAGCTTTTCCGGGGTGACCAACGGCATCAAGGACGTGGTGACCGCATGGGCGCTCGATCCGTTGCAGACACTGCTGGACAGCTCTCCGTGGTGGCTCACCTTCCTAGCGATCACCGCGATCGCGGCGATCGTCGGGGGCCGCATCTCCGCGCTCGTAACGGCCGTGTGCCTCGGCTTGATTGCTTGGCCGCTCTGGCTATGGCAGGACACGATGGACACCCTGGCCGCGGTCCTGGTGGCCACCGCGATCGTCGTCGTGCTCGGGGTCGTGGTCGGCGTTTGGATGGGCCGCAGCCCCACCGCGGACAAGATCGTGCGACCGTTCCTGGACGCCGCGCAGACCATGCCGTCGTTCGTGTACCTGGTGCCCTTCCTCGCGTTGTTCTCGGCGTCGCGGTTCACCGGCATCGTGGCGGCGATCGTCTACGCCGCCCCGGTGTCGATCAAGATCATGGCCGACGGGATCCGGGGTGTGTCGCCCGAGACCGTCGAGGCGGCGCGCTCGGTTGGGTCGAGCTCCTGGCAGGTCATCAGCAAGGTGCAGCTGCCGATGGCGGTGCGGTCGCTGACACTGGCGACCAACCAGGGCCTTATATATGTGCTCTCCATGGTCGTGGTCGCCGGTCTGGTCGGCGGCGGCGCGCTGGGCTACCTCGTGGTGGCCGGATTCTCGCAGACCAGCCTGTTCGGCAAGGGATTGGCGGCTGGTCTGGCGATCGTGCTGCTCGGCACGATCCTCGACCGCACGACCGCGGCCGCATCACGACGGATAGGACGGGTAAGCGAATGAAACGTACTGCTATAACCGCGGTCGTCGCGGCGCTCGTGCTGCTGATCTCGGGCTGCAACGCCACGAAGGTGTCGGACCTGCAAAGCCGCGGTCAGCTGAAGCCCGGCAGCAAGCCGTGCGGCACCTTCAACCTTGCCATTAACTCGTGGGTCGGGTACGAGGCCAACGCGGCAGTGCTCACGTATCTGGCCGAGAACGTGTTGGGCTGCACGGTGAAGCAGAAACACATCGCCGAGCAGGTCTCCTGGCAGGGCATGTCCACCGGACAGGTGGACGCGATCGTGGAGAACTGGGGTCACGACGACCTGAGGAAGCAGTACATCGACAACATGGGCGTCGCGCAGAGCGCCGGCTCGACCGGCATCAACGGCGCGATCGGCTGGTACGTGCCGCCGTGGATGGTCGAGCAATACCCGGACATCACCGATTGGCACAATCTCGACAAGTACGCGCACCTGTTCAGGACCTCCGAATCCGGCGACAAGGGGCAGCTGCTCGACGGGGATCCGGCCTACGTGACCAACGACGCCGCACTGGTGGCCAACCTGGGCGTGAACTACAAGGTGGTGCAGGGCGGTAGCGAAACGGCGTTGATCTCGAGCATTCGTCAGGCTCAGCGACAGCGGACCCCGCTGCTCGCGTACTTCTACTCGCCGCAGTGGTTGTTCGGTGAGGTGCCGATGGTCAAGGTGGACCTGCCGCCCTACACGGACGGATGCGACGCCGATCCGGCCAAGATTGCCTGCGACTATCCGGCCTACGACCTGGACAAGATCGTCTCGACCAAGTTCGCCGAATCCGGCAGCCCGGCCTACACCCTGGTAAAGAACTTTCAGTGGACGGAGGAGGACCAGAACTCCGTAGCTCGCTCGATCGCAGTGGACGGGATGAGCGACGACGAGGCCGCCAAGAAGTTCATCGATGCCCACCCGCAGCTTGTCGCCAAGTGGCTGGCCGGCACGGGAGCGGAGAACGCGGCCTAGTCACCTGCTGAAAAGCATGCGTGCGACGTCAAAACTCGCGCGCCGCGGCTCTTGACAAGGCCGGGCGATTTCCTTCACGCTGTTGCATATTACGAACTGAGTTTCGCAATTCGATACAACGAAATCACAACGAGAGGTTGAGGTCGTGCTCGAAATCTGTCCACTCGCGGCCCTGCCCCGCGGGGAGGCGCGGCGGGTCGAAGCGGATCCACCGATCGCGGTGTTCCACACCGACGACGGCGAGGTGTTCGCAATCGACGACACCTGCACGCATCAGGACGCGTCACTCGCCGACGGCTGGCTGGAGGGCTGCGAGATCGAATGCCCCCTGCACGCCTCGCGTTTCGACCTGCGTACGGGTGCGGTCGATGCCCCGCCGGCGAAGCTGCCGGTGCGCACTCACGAAGTGGTCATGGTCGACGGCGTGATCAACGTCGTCCTCGACGATGCCCCGCCCAACCTCCCCCCTGGCGTCACCACCGGCGCGGCCGGCGAGGCGGCACAGTGAAAAGCGTTGCGGTGATCGGTGCGTCGCTGGCGGGACTGTCCGCGGCCCGGGCGTTGCGTGCACAGGGTTTCGACGGCGAGCTGACGATCGTCGGCGGCGAGACGTGGCGGCCGTACGACCGTCCCCCGCTGTCGAAGGAGTTCCTGGCCGGTGATGTCGGCGAAGACGTGCTGGCCCTGGAGGCCGAGGACGACGACCTTGGTGCCCAGTGGCTGCTGGGGGTGCACGCAATCCGGCTCGACGCGGCCGAGGGAGCGGTACGTCTCGACAATGCAGCAACGGTCCGCGCCGACGGCATCGTCCTTGCCACGGGTGCGCGGGCGCGGTCATGGCCCGCCTCCGCGCGGCTGGCCGGAGTGCACGTGCTGCGAACGGTTGACGACGCCCTGGCCCTGCGCAACGACCTGCGCCCTGGCGCACGGCTTGTGGTGATTGGCGCAGGATTCATTGGAGGCGAAGTCGCCTCTACCGCAACGAAATTGGGGTTGCATGTCACGGTGGTTGAGGCCGCGCTGGCACCGCTCGCCGGCCCGCTCGGCGTGCAACTTGGGGCCGCGGTGGCACGGCTGCACACCGAGCACGGCACCCGACTGCTGTGTGGAGCACCGGTGGCCGACCTCACGGGCAGAGACCGAATCACCGGCGTGCAGTTGGCCGACGGACGGCGGCTGGCCGCCGATGTCGTTCTGGTCGGCATCGGCGCGATCCCCAACATCGAGTGGCTGCGCGACAGCCCGCTCGAATTGGCCAACGGTGTCGTGTGCGATGAGGGCGGCGCGACGTCGATACCGAATGTGGTTGCGGTGGGCGACTGCGCGGCCTGGCACGAACCTCGTGTGGGCTGGCCGCACCGCGTCGAACACTGGACGGGCGCGCTGGAGCGCCCCGCCATCGCGGTCGCGACGTTGCTCGCCGGCGGGCGGCACGACGGCACGTCNGCGAAGCCCCCGTACTTCTGGTCGGACCAGTACGGCTGCAGGATCCAGTTCGCGGGCATCTCAGATCCCGGCGACGAGATCACCTTCGAGGTCGGCAGCCCACGCGACGCCAGCTTCCTGGCCGTCTACCGCCGCGAAGGTCAGCCGGTGGCCGTGCTGGGCATAGACCAGCCGAAACTGTTCACTCGCTGGCGCCGCCAACTGACCGCCGTCCCGGTCCCCGCCTGACGCCGTATGACATCCACTCGGCAACCCGCAGAGGAGATCTCGATGACCACCGTCAGCCTGCCGGCGAGCCTCATCTCGACGCTTCCCGGCAGCTATTACACCGACGCCACCATCTTCGCGATGGAACAGGCGGCGATCTTCGAGTCGATGTGGTTCTGCGCCGTCCGATCGGCCGACCTCGACAAGCCGGGAGCCTTTCAGACCGTTCAGGTCGGACGCGAGAGCGTGCTGATCACGCGGTCCCGCAGCGGCGAGGTGCGCGCGTTCTTCAACGTGTGCCGGCACCGCGGTGCCCAGTTGTGCACCGACGAGAGCGGCGAAGTCAAGCGCGCGTTCCAATGCCCTTACCACGCCTGGACCTACGACCTGGACGGCAAGCTCGTGGCGGCGCCCAATCTGACCAAAATGCCCGACATCGACCGGGTCGAGTACGGCCTTCGCGGCATCGCGGTGCGCGAGTGGCTGGGCTACGTGTGGGTGTGCCTGGCCGACACTCCACCGTCATTCGATGACACGGTCCGCAGGGACGTCAGCGATCGACTCGGCAGCGTCGACTCGATCGACCACTACGACGCTGCCAGCCTGCGCGTCGGTCGGCGGATCCGCTACGACGTCAAGGCGAACTGGAAGCTCATCATCGAGAACTTCATGGAGTGCTATCACTGCGCCACGATCCATCCCGAGCTGACCGAGGTGCTGCCAGAGTTCGCCGACGGGTTGGCGGTGCAGTACCACGTCGGGCACGGCGCCGAATTCGGCGAGCACGTCGAAGGATTCACCATCGACGGCTCGGCGGGTCTCGACCAGATCCCGAGCGTCGCCGAAGACCAGGACCGGCGCTACTACGCGATCACGATCAAGCCGCAGGTGTTCGTCAACCTGGTCCCCGACCACGTGATCCTGCACCGGATGTTTCCGCTCGCCGTGGACCGCACCGTCGTCGAATGTGACTGGCTGTACCTTCCCGAGGTGGTGGACTCCGGCAAGGACGTCAGCCATTCGGTGGAGTTGTTCCACCGGGTCAATCAGCAGGACTTCGCCGCATGTGAGCGCTGCCAGCCGGCGATGAGCTCACGCACCTACCGCGACGGCGGGGTGTTGGTGCCCAGCGAGCATCACATCGGCGACTTCCACAACTGGCTGCAGGCAAAGCTGACGAAATGACCGCGCCAGTCCGGTCAGTCGAGGTGGCCCATCCGGTGGCTGATCGCCGCTGCGGCGACGACCACATCGGGGGTCACCTCGCGCATCCGCTCTTGGGTGAATCGGTAGACCGGACCCGATACGGACAGCGCCGCGATCACGCCGCCGGTGTGGTCGCGCACCGGGACCGCGATGGCGTTCAGCCCCTCCTCCAGTTCCTCGATCGACGACGCGTATCCGTCGCGCGCGGCAGCCTCGACCTGCGCCTCGAGTTCCCGTTGCGACGTGATCGTGTGTGGGGTGAGTCGGGCAAGCCCCGACGATGCCAACACGTTTCGGCGCTCTTCGGGCGTCATGTACGCGAGCAGGACCTTGCCGCTGGAGGTGGCGTGCAACGGCGTCAGCTCTCCGACCCAGTTGTGCGTGCCGACGGTACTCGGCCCGCGCGCCTGGTCGATATTGACGACGAAATGCGACCGCCGCACAGCGATGTTGACGGTTTCGCCGAGCTGCGCGGCGAGCTGTTCGCAGACCCCACGGGCCTGCTGGGTGACGTCCAGTTGGCCGGGCACCGCGCTGGCCAGCCGCAGGATGCCGAAGCCGAGACGGTACTTCCCGCGATCCTGTGTCTGCTCGACGAGCTCGCGTTCCTCGAGGGCGGCGAGCAACCGGAATGCCGTGGACTTGTGCACGCCGATGTCCACGGCGACCTCGCTGACGCCGGCTTCACCGCGTTGGGCCAGGATTTCCAGCACGCTCACGGCGCGGTCGACCGACTGCACGCCGCCAGCGCTGTCACCTCGCGCGTTGCTCATAACGCAACTATACGAGACGCAGTTGCACATTGTGGAACGTGATGCGTATCACGCTTCGAAGCGATAGCCTTTTCCCACGATCCGCAGGAGGACAACGATGACATCGACGCGGTACGACTTCGTGATCGTCGGCGGCGGATCGGCAGGATGCGCGCTCGCCAACCGACTTTCGGCCGACCCGGCCAACAAGGTTCTGGTTCTGGAAGCGGGCCGCAACGATTCGTTGTGGGACGTGTTCGTGCACATGCCCGCGGCGCTGCCGTTTCCCATCGGAAGTCGTTTCTACGACTGGAAATATGAGTCCGAACCCGAGCCCCACATGAACGGCCGACGCATCTACCACGCCCGAGGCAAGGTGCTCGGCGGCTCGAGCAGCATCAACGGGATGATCTTCCAGCGCGGCAATCCGCTGGACTACGAGCGCTGGGGCGCGGACCCCGGCATGGGCGGCTGGGATTTCGCGCACTGCCTGCCGTACTTCAACCGGATGGAGAACTGTCTCGCCGCCGCTCCGGACGACCCGTACCGCGGACACGACGGTCCGCTTGCGCTGGAGCGCGGGCCGGCGACAAATCCGTTGTTCGAGGCGTTCTTCACCGCGGCCGAGCAGGCCGGTTATCCCCGCACTGATGACGTAAACGGTTACCGGCAAGAGGGTTTCGCGAAGTTCGACCGCAACATCCGCAACGGCCGGCGGCTCTCGGCCGCCCGCGCCTATCTGCATCCGGTGATGCGCAGGCCAAACCTGGACGTGGTCACCCGAGCGTTCGTCGAGCGGGTCGTCTTCGACGGCAAGCGGGCGGTCGGCGTCGACTACCGCCACGGATTCGGCGGAACCAAGCGCGTCAACGCCGGCCAGGTCATCTTGTGCGGCGGTGCCATCAACAGCCCGCAGTTGCTGCAACTCTCCGGCGTCGGCAGCGCCGCCGATCTGCAGGCACTCGGTATCGACGTGGTGCACGACCTGCCCGGCGTCGGCGAGAACCTGCAGGACCACCTCGAGGTGTACATCCAATACGCCTGCAAGCAACCGGTTTCCATGCAGAAGTACCTGAAGTGGCGCTACCGGCCATGGATCGGCGCGGAGTGGCTGTTCTTCCGCCGCGGCCCGGGCGCGACGAACCACTTCGAGGGCGGCGGATTCGTCCGCAGCAACGACGACGTCGGCTACCCGAACCTGATGTTCCACTTCCTGCCGATCGCGGTCCGCTACGACGGCTCCTCGCCGGAAGGCGGCGACGGCTACCAGGTGCACGTCGGCCCGATGTACTCCGACGCCCGGGGCACCCTCAAGATCATCAGCCGCGATCCGAAAGTGCATCCGGCGCTGCGGTTCAACTACCTGTCCACCGATCAGGACCGCCGCGAATGGGTGGAGTCCATCCGCGTGGCACGCAATATCCTCAACCAGCCCGCAATGGGACCGTTCAACGGCGGGGAGATCTCCCCCGGCCCGAGCGTGGAAACCGACGAGCAGATCATCGACTGGGTAGCGCGTGACGCCGAAACCGCGCTGCACCCGTCATGCACGGCCAAGATGGGCATCGACGCGATGTCGGTGACCGACCCCAAGACAATGGGCGTGCACGGCGTCGAGGGCCTGGCGGTCGTCGACGCATCGGTGATGCCGTACGTGACCAACGGCAACATCTACGCCCCGGTGATGATGGTCGCCGAGAAGGCGGCGGACCTGATTCTCGGCAACCAGCCGCTGCCTCCCGCGACCGAGTCGTTCTACCGGCACCAACCCAAGCGGCAGCAGCCCAGCGACTCTGAACCGGTGGGCCGCAGCTGATTTAGCGGCGTCAGCTGCCTCAGCCAATTTGGCAGCTCAGCTGCCTCAGCCAATTTGGCAGCTCAGCTGCCTCAGCCAATTTGGCAGCTCAGCTGCCTCAGCCAATTTGGCAGCTCAGCTGCCGCGGGCGATCCACTCCGCGAGGTGTGGCGCCTCGGCGCCGATCGTCGTATCGTCGCCGTGCCCGGTGTGCACCACCGTTTCCGCTGGCAGGGTGAGCAGCCGGGAGCGGATCGAGTCGATGATCGTCGGGAAGTCCGAATAGGACCGGCCCGTCGCACCGGGGCCGCCTTGGAAAAGGGTGTCACCGGAGCACACGGCACCCAGGGCCGGTGCGTACAGGCACACCGAGCCCGGCGAGTGTCCGGGTGTGTGGATCACCCGAATCTCCGTGCCCGCCACGGTAATTCGCTGCTCGTGTGTGAGCGGCGAATAGTCCACCGACGGGTGCGTCTGCTTCCACAGCACCTCGTCGTCGGGATGGAGCAGAACAGGCGCATCGAACCGCTTTCCGAGTTCTGGCGCCACGGTGACGTGGTCGTTGTGGGCGTGCGTGCAGAGGACAGCGACGGCGGTGCGATCGCCAACGGCGTCGATGATCGGCTGCGCGGTGTGCGCGGCATCGACGACCAGCACTTCGGTGTCGTCGCCGATGAGCCAGATGTTGTTGTCGACGTCCCAGCAGCCGCCGTCGAGGCAGAACTGCCCCGATGTGACGACCCGGTCGATGCGCGGACTCACAGCACGACCACCGAACGCAGCACCTCGCCGCGATGCATTGTCGCGAAGGCGTCCTCGACCTGGTCCAGCTTGATGCGCTCGCTGACGAACTTCTCCAGCGGCAGGCGGCCCTGCTGGTAGAGGTCGACGAGTGCGGGGAAATCACGCTCCGGCAGGCAGTCGCCGTACCACGACGACTTCAGCGCACCGCCGCGGGAAAAGAGGTCGATCAGCGGCATCTCCAAGGTCATGTCCGGAGTGGGCACGCCCACGAGGACCACGGTGCCGGCAAGGTCGCGCGCGTAGAACGCCTGTTTCCACGTTTCCGGGCGGCCGACCGCGTCGACGACGACGTCGGCGCCGAAGCCGCCGGTCAGTTCCTGCACCGCCTCCACCGCATCCGTCTTCGACGCGTCGACCGTGTGGGTGGCGCCCAATTCCGTTGCCCACTGTAGCTTTTTGGGGTCGCGGTCGATCGCGATGATCGGCGACGCGCCCGCCAGCCGCGCCCCGGCGATCGCCGCGTCTCCCACCCCACCGCAGCCGATGACCGCGACCGAATCGCCGCGCGAGACGTTGCCGGTATTCATCGCCGCGCCGAGACCGGCCATCACCCCGCAGCCGAGCAGGCCGACCACCGCGGGGTCGGCGTTCGGATCGACGCGGGTGCACTGGCCCTCGTGCACAAGGGTCTTGTCGGCGAATGCGCCGATGCCGAGCGCGGGCGTCAGCGCAGTGCCGTCGGCCAGCGTCATCGGCTGGCTGGCGTTGAACGTGTCGAAGCAGTACCACGGCTGGCCGCGTCGGCATGCCCGGCAGCGGCCGCAGACCGCGCGCCAGTTCAGCACGACGAAGTCGCCGACGTCGACGTGGGTGACCGCGCTTCCTGCGGACTCGACGATGCCCGCCGCCTCGTGGCCGAGCAGGAAGGGGAACTCATCGTTGATGCCGCCGTCGCGGTAGGTCAGGTCGGTGTGGCAGACCCCGCAAGCCTGGATCCGCACGACCACGTCGTTCGGGCCCGGATCCGGGATGGTGATGTCGACCAGCTCGACGGGAGCGCCCTTGCTGCGGGCGATGGCACCCTGAACCTGCTGCGGCATGAAAGACCTCTCTGAGTTGTACGAAATTTCGACAGTCGNTGTTTTGATGCGGCGTAGCGGCTTACAGCGCCAGGCACAACCGGTACGCGTCGAACACCGCCGCGTGAATGTTTCGGCTGGCTACCGCGTCTCCGATCCGGAACAGCTGATAGAGGCCGTCCGGATTGCGACCCACCTCTTGCGGGCGCAGATCGAGCAGCGCCTGTTGATCCACCTCGCCGAGATTCGATGAGCTCGGCACCAACGAGAAGTACAGCTCGTCCGACGGCAGCGTGCCGTGCTCGACGACCACTTGATCGACCACGCGTTGCCGCGTCGCGTGCGCGTATTCGTTGTACAGGTCGACTTCCAGCCGGCCGTCCTTGCGGCGCACCGCGGTCAGCCGCTCGTTGAGCGTGACGCGCACGTCGTGCTCGGCGAATACCTTGAAGTAGCCGGGGTAGTTGACCCCGCCGACGTCGGGGGCCAGAATCCTCTCCGGCGTGACGAATTCGATCTTCGCGCCTGCGCGGGCCAATACCTCGGCGGCGTCCAGGCCAGGGTGCTGACCGTTGTCGTCGTAGAGCAGCACGTCCCCCTTGGCACGGAACGAGCCGCTCAGCACGTCCCAGCCGTCGGCAACGAGTTGCGCACCTTCGGTGAGGAATTCGGTGTTCGGGACGCCACCGGTGGCGATGACGACAAGGTCAGGTTCTTCGGCGAGCACGTCGTCCGCTTCGGCATAGGTGTTGTACCGGACATCGACGTCGAGATGCTTGCACTCAGCCAGCCGCCAATCGATGATCCCGATCAAATCCCGTCGGCGCGGCGACGAGGACGCGAGCCGGATCTGGCCGCCTGCGGCGTCGCTGGCTTCCAGCACGACCACGCGATGCCCACGCAGACCGAGGACCCGCGCCGCCTCCAGCCCGGCCGGCCCGGCCCCGACGACGACAGCCTTGCGCGGTGTCCCGGTGGCCGCAGGCACGTGGTGCGGTAACCGGTCTTCACGACCTGTCGCGGGGTTGTGAATGCACTTGGCGTCGCGGGCCTGGTAGATCTCGTCAAGGCAATAGCTGGCGCCCACACAGGGCCGGATCCGGTCCTCTTCTCCCGCTTGGATTTTCGCGACGATATGCGGATCGGCGATGTGCGCACGGGTCATGCCGACCAGGTCGAGCAGCCCGTCTCGGATGGCGTGCCGGGCGGTGGCCACATCGTTGATCCGGGAGGCGTGCATCACCGGCACCCCTACCTCGCGCTTGATCTCGCCGGCGAACTCCAGATGCGGCGCAACGGGTGTGCCCATCGGCGGAATGACCCGGGACAGCGCCTCGTCGCTCGCCATGTATCCCCGGATGACGCTGATGAAGTCGATGCCCTCAGGGACGACTCTGTGTGCGATCGCAAGCGCCTCCTCGCGGCCGAGTCCTCCCGGCATCTCCTCGTCGAAGGACATCCGGATGCCGACGATGAAGTCGGGGCCTGCGGCCTCGCGCACCGCACGAATCACTCGAAGCGGGAAGCGCAATCGGTCCTCGAGGCTGCCGCCGAACTCGTCGTCGCGGTGATTGGTCAGCGGCGACCAGAACGCGTCAAGCAGGTGCGTATAGGCCTCGATTTCGACCCCGTCCAGACCGGCCTCGCGGCATCGCGCGGTGGCGTCGGCATAGGCCCGCACGATGCGGTCCATGTCCCATTCCTCGGCCACCTTCGGGAAGGCCCGGTGTGCAGGCTCGCGTAGCGGGGACGGATAAACCACCGGCAGCCAGTCGCCGTCGTAGTTGCTGGTCCGGCGGCCCAGATGGGTGATCTGGCACATCACTGCTGCGCCGTGTTCGTGAACGCCGTAGGCCAGTTCACTCAGCCACGGCACGATCTCGTCCTTGTAGACGTGGAGGTTGCCGAATGCGGCCGGGCTGTCCGGCGCGACGACCGCGGACCCTCCCATCATCGTCAGGCCGATGCCGCCCTTCGCCTTCTCCTCGTGGTAGAGGCGGTATCGCTCCTTGGGCATGCCATCTTCGGTGTAGGACGGCTCGTGCGATGTACTGACAACCCGGTTTCGCAGCGTGAGGTTCTTCAGCTCGAAGGGCTGCAGCAACGGGTCGATGAGCTGGCGATTCATGGCAATGCCTCTGTCACATCATCTTGGTGGAAACGGGACGAATTTGCGACCACATCAGAGCGTCTGCTCCGGTGTGTACTCCTCGGCCGCGTCGAGTAGCCAGTCGGCCAGATACCGGGCGAAAGACGAACGCACGAGAATGCGGTAATCGTCACCGTTCGCATCGACAGCCAGCAGGATGACGCCGGCCTGGCCGAGCATCGTCTGCGCGGCCGTTCCCTCGCCAAAAGCCCGCGGATGCAAATCCAGTGCGCACCCCTTGCCAAGCACCTCACGGCTGCCCGATCCGCGCAACCTCAGCGTGGTGCGCTGACCCGACACATCGACCGCGGCACCGCCGTGCGGGGCGACGGCCGCGCGTAGCCGTGCTTCCAGCTCCGGCCCGGCCAACGCGGTGCCGGTCACCAGCCACTCGTCGGGGCCCAGCCAGATCACCGTGGTATCACCGCTTTTCGCGTAAGTGGACTCGTCGGTTGGCAGCTCGACGCCGAGCACACCTGCCGCGGCCGTGGCAGCGGGCCCAGACGGGTTCACGCGCAGGTCAACCATCGTGACGAACGGTTCCTCAACGATCGCAACCGAATTCGGCAGCTGCGCGAACTGTGCAGCCCACGGCTGCAGTGGGCTCGTGCGTTCCAGCGTGTCAGCCATCGCGGCGCGCTCCTTCCGGGTCGACCAGCACCGAACCGGTGACCTCCACCGGCACCAGGGCCCCGTCGACAGGCACGTGCAGGGTCTCACCGATCCGGGATTGGCCCGCCTTGACCAGCGCCAGCGCGAAGGTGCGGCCCAGTTCGGCGCTGCGGTAGCTCGACGTGACGTGGCCCAGCATGGGAACCGGTGGCGGCGGAAGCGCGTCGTCCGAGCAGAACTCGACGATCTGCGAGCCCTCCGGCAACCGCGTGACCCCGTCGACCGGCAACAGCCCGACGAGCTGCTTGCGCAACGGATTCTGGTTCTCGGCCCGGCTGAACGACCGCTTTCCGATGAAGTCGGGCTTCTTCTTCGACACGGCCCACGCCATGCCGAGATCCTGCGGGGTGACGGTGCCGTCGGTGTCCTGCCCGATTATCGGGTAGCCCTTCTCGGCGCGCAGCACATGCATGGTCTCGGTGCCGTAGGGGGTGATGCCATAGAGGCGGCCGGCGGCCAGTAGCTGCTCCCACACCGCGGGCGCGTGCCAGGCGTTCACGTTCACCTCGTACGCGAGTTCACCGGAGAAGCTGACCCGCGCGACCCGGACGGGCAGCCCGTCGAGGCTGGTATCGCGCCATGTCATGAACGGGAATGCCTCGTTGGAGACGTCCAGGTCACCGAACACCGCCCCAATCACGTCGCGGGAACGCGGGCCGACCACGGGAAAGGTTGCCCAATGGTCGGTCACCGAGGTGAGCGCCACCTGCAGCTGCGGCCACTCGGTCTGGAGCCACTCCTCCATCCAGTCGAGGATTTTCGCCGCCCCACCGGTGGTGGTGTATACGAGGAACCGATCTTCGGCGAGCCGCAGCACGGTGCCATCGTCGATCACCATTCCAT